>Ga0070671_100004662_pt1 | contig 10874 bp, 7 predicted proteins | sample KBSS73metaG_FD_65341 | JGI IMG/M metagenome (GOLD analysis project Ga0070671, IMG submission 65341) | Switchgrass rhizosphere microbial communities from Kellogg Biological Station, Michigan, USA - KBS S7-3 metaG | ecosystem: Host-associated > Plants > Roots > Rhizosphere > Soil ... | reverse complement strand
TCGACGCTGGAGTTCGCACTGGATGGCGGACGTGCGCCGTACCTGCTCAATGCGCCGCTGGTGCCGGAACTCGTGGACGTGCTGGATCGGCTGGGGTGACGGAGGCAGCGGCGGTGGGAGAGGACTCGCGGCGTTGAGTCGCTCCGCCGGCACGATCGTGCTGCGGCTGGCGCGATCAGCCGAGGAGTGCGTCGGCCCTGGCCGCGCAGATGAAGTCGTTCTCGCTCAGGCCGCCGACGTCGTGGGTCGAGTAGCGGACCACGCAGCGGTCGTAGTGCACGCCGAGGTCCGGGTGGTGGTCCTCGCGGTGCGCCATGTAGGCGAGGGCATTCACGAAGGCCATCGTGCGGTGGTAGTCGGGAAAGCGGAACGTGCGCGTCAGCGCATGGCCGTCCTCGACGACTTCCCACTCCGGCACCTCGGGCAGGAGTTCGCGCACGCGCGCTTCCGTCAGCCGGTGCTCGCTGCCGCGTCGGGGCAGGCAGTGGGCCTCGGCGAGGGGAATCAGGTCGGACATGGCGGCTTCCTTGGCGCGCGAGGGCGCATGAACCAGAACACATCGGGCGTTGGCGCGGGGTGCAGCCGGCGCCGGCGACCCCGTGGGGGCCGCTAGAATAGCCGCCATGATCCAGATCTCCGAATCCGCCCAGGCGCATTTCCGCCGCCTGATCGAACGCGAGGACCTGCCGGGCCTCGGCGTGCGCCTCAGTGCCGTGCATGCCGGCACGCCGCGCGCGGACGTGCGCCTCGAGTTCGCCGAACCCCGCGATCTCGCCGGCGACGAATGGGCGGTCGACTGCGAAGGCTTCACCGTCTGGGTCGACGTCGCGAGCGTGCCGTTCCTCGACGGCGCCGACATCGATTACGTGCAGCAGGCGACGGGTGGCCAGCTGCAGATCCGCGCGCCCAAGATCAAGGGCGAGGCGCCGGCGGAAAGCGCCTCGCTCGTCGAGCGCGTGCGCTGGGTGGTCGAGCAGGAAATCAATCCGCAGCTCGCCCAGCACCGCGGCCACGTCGCGGTGCAGGAAGTCACCGGCGACGGCGTCGTCGTGCTGCGCTTCGGTGGCGGTTGCCACGGCTGCGGCATGGCCGACGTGACGCTCAAGCAGGGCATCGAAAAAACCCTGCTGAGCCGTGTGCCCGGCGTCACCGCGGTGCGCGATGCGACCGACCACGCAACCGGCGAGGCGCCCTACATCCGATCGGACCAGCCGCGCGACGCGGCCTGATCGGACACCGGCGGCGCTGACGGGTGTTCGACTCCGCCGACCTCATCGAAGCCCTGCGCAAGCGAGGGCGTCGTTCGCTGCGCCCCGACACGCCGACCGGTGAATTCCCGCCGGGCTGGCAGGCGTGGCTCGATGCGATCACGACGCGTTTAGGCGCGGTCACGGGTGCGGCCGCCGATGCCTTCATCGCGCTGTTCCTCGAACGCGAACCCGCACTGCCGCCGCCGCGCATGGCCGCGCTCACGCGCTGGCAGGCATTCGCGACGCTGTGGCGCCAGCAGTGGCAACCGCCCGTGCCGGAAGAGCGGCGCATGCGCATGGTGGCGATGGCGATCACCTTCGCCATACACCTCGTGCTGCTGGTGTTGCTGATCTGGATTGCGTTCGTTCGCTTCACCGGTGCGCCGCCGCCTGCCGCCGAGGAAGTGGTGCAGGTCGAGTTCATCGGACGCGGCACGCCCGAACAGAACGGCGGCGCGCCGCCTTCGCCGCAGGAGCAACCGGCGCGTCCCGCGCAGCCGACGCGCGCCGAACGTGCGCCTGCGCGGCCCAGGGCAACAGCTGCGCCGGCGCCGCAGGCGGCCGCGACCACGCCACCGAAGCCGACCGAAACCACGACGCCTGCACCGGCACCCGCTGCACCGTCGCAGCCGCTGGAGGTCAGCAACGTCCCACAGCCGACGACGACCTTCGTGCTGCCGCCGCCGACCGCGCGCACGGCCGAGGTGCCGCAGGTACAGGCGCCGACGCTGCAGGTGGCGCCGCGCGAGGTGCCGATGATCGAGCGCGCGCAAGCACTCGAGGCTGCACGACCGCAACTGTCCGCCCCCGAGCTGCGCGCGCCCGCGCTGCAACCCGACGTCACGCCGACGCTTCCCGAAGTGCAGGCGCGCACGGTCGAAGTGCCGGTCCTGCGCACGCCGACGCTGCAGGCGCCGCCACGCGAAGTGCCGCTGCGCGAACCGACGCCCGCACCGGCCGCAGTGGCGCCGTCAGCTGCAACGCCCGCACCTGTCGCCGCAGCGCCGGCATCGAAGGCGGCCGCACCGAGTTCCGCGGTTGCACCGGGCGCGCCGGCGGCCACGTCGTCGAACGCGACGGCCGCAACACCGGCCGCGCCCTCGCCGGTTCCCGGTACGCGTACCGGCACCACGCCGGGGGCACGCGCACCCACCGGCACCGGACCGGGCGCCGCGAAACCGGGCGCCTGGCCATCACCGGTGCCGAACGACGAATGGGGCAATGCGCCGCGCAACCGGCCGGGTGCGATCGCGGGCACGCCGGGTGCGGAGACCGGTCGTCCCGGGGTTCCGCCGGGAACGCCCGGCGCTGAGCCGCCCGGATCGGTCACCGAGCATGTCGATCTCGACCGCGCCGGCAAGTGGCTCAAGCGTCCGCCGGTCGGCTACACGCCGACACGCTTCGACAAGTTCTGGACGCCCAGCGAGACGCTGCTGGAGGAGTGGGTGCGCAAGAACATCCGCTCGGTCGAGATTCCGATTCCGGGCACCGGCAAGCACGTGCACTGCGTGATTTCGATCCTGCAGCTCGGCGGCGGCTGCGGCATCGAGGATCCCAACATGCAGGACCAGGAAGCCGAATTCCGCAAGCCGCCCGACGTGCCGTTCAAGCCGGAGCTGCAGGAAGACCAGGGCGCGCTGCGCAAGCCGGACGCGCCCTAGTTCCACGCCGCAGCGTCCTGGCAACCAAAAAACGAACGGCCCGCGCAAGGCGGGCCGTCCGGTGGAGCGATGCGGAGGTTTACTTGACGCCTTCGAGGTCGCGCAGGTGGGTTTGCTGCGTTTCGAAATAGGCGGCGAGGTCCGCGATCTGCTGATCGGTCAGCTTCTTCGCCTGGCTGCCCATGAGGTCGGTGGTCGGGCTGCCGGCGCGCTCGCCGTCGCGGTACATCTGCAGCGAGTGCGCGATGTAGTCGTGGTACTGGCCACCGAGCTTGGGATAGCTCGGATCGATCGGCGCATTGCCGGCGGCGCCGTGGCAGCCGACGCAGGCCTGGCCGGTGTCGGCGTTCTTGGTGTTGGCGAGCTTCTCGCCGACCTCGGCACGGCCGCCCGGCAGGCCGGCGGACGAGGCGGTGTGCCCCTCGGCGCGGTCGGCGGCGGAATGCTCGGCGGCGGTCTGGCCAGCCGGCGAGCAGGCGGCGAGGGTGATGCTCGTGGCGAGAAGGGCGAGGGTGTTTCGAATCATCGTCATGGGGTGGCGGCTCACTTCAGGCCGGACAGGTAGGCGGCGATGTCGGCGATGTCCTGCGCCGAGAAACTCTGCGCCTGCGCCTGCATGGTCGGGTGCTTGCGCGCGCCCTGCTTGTATTCGGTCAGCGCGTTGATCAGGTACTGCGGCGACTGCCCGCCGATCTTCGGCACGTGGTAGTTCGGATACGCGTTCTTGTAACCGGTGATGCCGTGGCAACCCTGGCAGGTGTAGGTCAGCGTGTGGCCGCGGGCAGCGTCGCCCTGCAGGGCGGCAGCGGCCTTGGCGGACGACGCAGCCGGAGCGGCCGTCGTGGCGGCGGCGTCCTGCGCAAGCGCGCTGCCGGCAGCCAGGGTCAGGGAGGCAAACAACAGCGTTCGGATCATGGGCGGGTCCGCGGATCGGAGGCGATAAAGGGTGTAGCGCAGCCGTCGATTGCACCGCCGACGCGCAACTTACGAAGTATAGCCCGCCTCGTTCATGCAACCCAATTGCGGTTGGATGCATCCCTTTGGCAGCCCCGTGACCACGACCCATGACCTTCGGCGGATTCACGGCCGAAGGTCAGGTGATATACCTACCTACAACACCAGACTACAGGCCCCCCGACCATGCCTTCCTCCCCGACTACCCCCGCGCCGGCGCGTTGGCGCCTGCTGGTCCTGTGCGCGGCCTGTGCGCTCGCCCTCGCCGCCTGCAAGGGAGGCAATGGCGACGCCGACGCCAAGGACGGGGGCGCGTCGAAGAAGATCGATGCGGTCCCGGTCGAAGTGGCCCAGGTGACCCATCGGGCGATCGCGGCCAGCTACAGCGGCACCGCGCCGCTGGAGGCGCGCGCCGAGTCGCAGGTGGTGGCCAAGACCTCCGGCGTCGCGCTGCAGGTGCTCGCCGAGGAAGGCCAGCAGGTGCGCGAAGGCCAGGTGCTCGTGCGCCTTGACGCCGCGCGCGCCGAGTTGCAGGCCGCGCAGAGCGCCGCGCAGGTGCGCAAGCTCGAGGCGAACTACAACCGCTCGCTGCAGCTGTCCAAGCAGCAGCTGATCAGCGCGAACGATCTCGACCAGCTCAAGTACGACCTCGAGAACGCGCGCGCCGTGAATCGTCTCGCCAACCTCGAGTTGTCCTACACAAGCGTGGTCGCGCCGATGTCGGGCGTGATCGCGTCGAAGTCGATCAAGCCCGGCAACTTCGTGCAGATCAACACGCCGATCTTCCGCATCGTCGACAACTCGCGCCTCGAAGCCACGCTCAACGTGCCCGAGCGCGAACTCGAAACGCTCAAGCCGGGCCTGCCGGTGCAACTGCAGGTCGACGCGCTTCCTGGCAAGAACTTCGCCGGCAAGGTCGATCGCGTCGCGCCGGTGGTCGATGCGGCGAGCGGCACCTTCCGCGTGGTGTGCGCGTTCGACAACGGACACTCGCTGCAGCCGGGCATGTTCGGCCGCATCCGCATCGATTACGACCAGCGCGCCGATGCCGTGGTGATTCCGCGCGTTGCGCTGCTGGACGACGAAGAGCCCGCGGTGTTCACCATCCGCGGCGGCAAGGCCGCGCGCCAGCCGGTGAAGCTTGGCTATGTCGACGGCGAGTGGGCCGAGGTGCGTAGCGGATTGAAGGTCGGCGATCCGGTCGTGACCGCCGGCAAGGTCGCGCTGCGCGAAGGCAGCCCGGTGCAGGTGCTCAACGGCGCGGATCGCCGCGTCGCCGAGACCAAGCCGGCTGGGCGCGCGCAATGAGCACCCCTTCCAGCGCGCCCGGCGGGCGCTCGGGTTTCAACCTGGTCGAGTTCTCCACGCGTCGCCGCGTCACGGTGGCGATGGCGACGATCACCTTCGTGCTGTTCGGTTTGATTGCGCTGCGCGATCTCAAGGTCAACCTGCTGCCCGACCTCAGCTATCCGACGCTGACGGTGCGCACCGACTACACCGGCGCCGCGCCTTCGGAAATCGAAACGTTGGTGACCGAGCCGGTCGAGGAAGCGGTCGGCGTGGTGAAGAACCTGCGCAAGCTCACCTCGGTCTCGCGCACTGGCGAGAGCGACGTCGTGCTCGAGTTCGCCTGGGGCACCGACATGGACCAGGCCTCGCTCGAAGTGCGCGACAAGATGGAGGCGCTGCAGCTTCCGCTGGAAGCGAAGGCGCCGGTCATCCTGCGCTTCAACCCGGGTACCGAGCCGATCATGAGGCTCGCGCTCACGCCGAAAGTCGCCAGCGCGACCGATGCAGACGCGATCCGTCGCCTGACCGAACTGCGTCGCTACGCCGACGACGACCTGAAGAAGAAGCTCGAGCCGGTCGACGGCGTCGCCGCGGTCAAAGTCGGTGGTGGCCTCGAGGACGAAGTGCAGGTCGACATCGACCAGCAGAAGCTCGCCGCGCTCAACATCCCGATCGCGACCGTCATCGATCGGCTGAAGCAGGAAAACGTCAACATCTCCGGCGGACGCCTCGAGGAAGGCTCGCAGCGCTACCTCGTTCGCACGGTCAACCAGTTCGCGGATGTCGACGAGATCCGCAACATGCTCGTGACCACGCAGGCCGCGGGCGGCGGCGCCGCGCAGAACGCCGCTGCGGAAATGGCGCGCGTCGCCGCGGCGACCGGCGACGCCAGCGCCATGGCGGCGGCCGCGTCGGTGCAGAGCGCGAACTCCGGGCAAGGCGGCGCCGCGGGCGGCATGCCGGTGCGCCTGGGCGACATCGCCACCGTGCGCCAGGGCTTCAAGGAGCGCGAGGCGATCATCCGCCTTGCCGGCAAGGAAGCGGTCGAACTCGCGATCTACAAGGAAGGTGACGCCAATACGGTCGCCGCTGCCGACGCGGTCCAGAAGAAGCTGGCCGACCTCAAGGACCAGATCCCGCCGGACCTCGACATCACCACCATCGACGACCAGTCGCAGTTCATCCGCAATGCGATCAGCGGCGTCAAGTGGGACGCCGTCATCGGCGGTGCGCTCGCGATCCTGATCATCTTCCTGTTCCTGCGCGATGGCTGGAGCACGTTCGTCATCTCGCTGTCGCTGCCGGTCTCGATCGTCGCGACGTTCTTCTTCATGGGGCGCTTCGGCCTGAGCCTCAACGTGATGTCGCTCGGCGGCCTCGCGCTGGCGACGGGTTTGGTCGTCGACGATTCGATCGTCGTGCTCGAATCCATCGCGAAAGCACGCGAACGTGGCTTCGGCATCCTCGAGGCGGCGGTGAAGGGCACGCGCGAGGTCAGCATGGCGGTGTTCGCTTCCACGCTGACGACCGTTGCGGTGTTCCTGCCGCTGGTGTTCGTGCAGGGCATCGCGGGCCAGCTGTTCCGCGACCAAGCATTGACCGTGGCGATCGCGATCGCGATCTCGCTCGTGGTGTCGATGACGCTCATTCCGATGCTCAGCGCGCTGAAGGGACGGCCGCCGATGGCGTTCCCCGAGGAGCCCCAGCATCCGGGCGACCGGGTCATGCAGGTGCTGCGCATCGTCATTGCCGCCCTGCTCGCGCTCGCCGTGGGCTTCATCGGATTCAAGAGCCCGATCCACTACTGGGGCATTGCGGTTGCCGTCGTGATCGCCGCGATCTTCTGGTACGCAAAGGCCCTGTCCTATGGGGTGGCGTGGCTCGTCGTCCGGGTGTGGCGCGGCCTGGTCGCCGTGGTGGGCCCGGTGATGCGCAAGGCAAGCGATCTCTCGATGGCGCCGTACCACCACGCGGAATCGCTGTACCTGCGCCTGCTGCCTGGCGCGCTGGGTCGACCGAAGACGGTGCTGTTCGCCGCGGCGCTCGCGTTCGGACTCACGCTGCTGGCGGTGCCGTTGCTGGGCGCCGATCTCATCCCGCAGCTCGCCCAGGACCGCTTCGACATGACGGTGAAGCTCCCGCCGGGCACGCCGCTGCGCGAGACCGACGCGCTCGTGCGCCAGCTGCAGGGTGAGCACGCGAAGGACAGCGGCATCCGCGCGCTGTACGCGGTGAGCGGCACCGGCACGCGCCTGGACGCCAATCCGACCGAAAGCGGCGAGAACATCGGCCGCCTGACCGTGATCATGGCGGACGGCGGCAACAAGAAGGTCGAGGCACGCGAGACCGAGGCGCTGCGCGCGAGCATGGCGTCGCACCCCGGCGCGCAGGTCGACTTCAGCCGTCCGCAGTTGTTCAGCCTGTCGACGCCGCTGGAAATCGAACTGCAGGGCCAGGACCTGCCCACCATCGAGCGCGCCGGCCAGCGCATGGCGGCGATGCTGCGGAAGAACCGGCACTACGCAGACGTGAAGTCGTCGGTGGAAGAGGGCTTCCCGGAGATCCAGATCCGTTTCGACGAGGCGCGCGCGGGCTCGCTCGGCCTCACGACGCGGCAGATCGCCGACGTGGTCGTCAACAAGGTGCAGGGCAATGTCGCCACGCGCTACAGCTTCCGCGACCGCAAGATCGACGTGCTCGTCCGCGCGCAGTCCAACCAGCGCTCGTCGATCGAGGACATCCGTCGCCTGATCGTCAATCCCGGCAGCAGCACGCCGGTGACGCTGGAGTCGGTGGCCGACGTCGTCGCCACCAGCGGGCCGAGCGAGATCCACCGCGCCGACCAGGTGCGCGTGGCGCTGGTATCCGCCAACCTGCGCGGCATCGACCTCGGCACCGCGGTCCAGGAAGTCCAGCAGATGGTGCAGGACGACCCGCTCGGCGCCGACGTGCGCATGCACATCGGCGGCCAGGGCGAGGAGCTGGGCGAATCAGTGCGGTCGCTGCTGTTCGCGTTCGGCCTTGCGGTGTTCCTCGTCTACCTCGTGATGGCCTCGCAGTTCGAATCACTGCTGCATCCGTTCGTGATCCTGTTCAGCATCCCGCTCGCGCTGGTGGGTGCGGTGCTGGCGCTGCTGCTGACGCGCTCGCCGGTATCGGCGGTGGTGTTCATCGGCCTGATCCTGCTGGTCGGCCTGGTGGTGAAGAACGCGATCATCCTGATCGACAAGGTCAACCAGCTGCGCGAGAAGGGACTGCCCAAGCGCGAGGCGCTCGTCGAAGGCGCGCGGTCGCGCCTGCGTCCGATCATGATGACGACGTTGTGCACGCTGTTCGGCTTCCTGCCGCTGGCGCTGGCATTCGGCGAGGGTGCGGAAGTGCGATCGCCCATGGCCATCACCGTGATCGGCGGCCTGCTGGTGTCGACGATGCTGACGCTGGTCGTGATCCCGGTGGTCTACGACCTGCTCGACCGCAGCGCGGACGCGAAGTGGCGCGAACGCGCACGGCTCGCGCGCCACGATGCCGAGGAAGTGGCCGACAGCATCGGCCACGAGTCCGATCCGCTCGGCAGCGAGGGCTGATCGATGAGCGTCGCTGAGCTCAGCATCAAGCGTCCCGTCACGACGATCATGTTCTTCGCGTCGCTGCTGGTGATCGGCCTGATCGCCGCGGTGCGCCTGCCGCTGGAGGCGTTCCCCGAGGTCTCGCCGCCCTTCATCTTCGTGTCGCTGCCCTATGCGGGTTCGACGCCGGAAGAGGTCGAGCGCACGGTCCTGCGTCCCGCCGAGGAAGCGCTGGCCACGATGAGCGGACTCAAGCGGATCGACGCCAACGCCCGCTCGGACGGCGCGCAGCTCTTCATCCAGTTCAAGGACTGGAGCCGCGACGTGGCGATCGCGGCGTCAGAGGCGCGCGAGCGCCTCGACGCGATCCGCGACGACCTGCCGGACGACCTCAAGCGCTGGCAAGTGCTGAAGTTCTCGACCACCGACCAGCCGGTGCTGCGCGTTCGCCTGGCGAGCAAGCAGAACCTCAACAACGCGTACGACATGATCGACCGCGAGTTCAAGCGGCGACTGGAACGCATCCCCGGCGTCGCGCGGGTGGATATCTCCGGTGCGCCGCAGAACGAGGTCGAGATCGCAATCCAGCCCGACCGCCTGAGCGCGCACCAGATCGGCATCAACGACCTGAGCACGCGCCTGCAGGCGGTGAACTTCTCGGTGTCGGCGGGCGAGATCGACGACGGCGGCCAGCGCCTGCGCGTGCAGCCGATCGGCGAGATCACTGACCTGCAACAGCTCCGCGACCTCATCATCGCGAAGGACGGTACGCGCCTGGGCGACATCGCCGACGTGCGCCTGAAGCCCGGCGAGCTGGACACGGGGCGGCGCCTCGACGGCGAACGCGCGGTCGGCCTGGACATCTTCAAGGAGCGCAGCGCCAACCTCGTGCAGGTATCGCGCGATGCGCTGGCCGAAGTCAACGCGATCCGTCGCCAGCCGCAGCTGAGCGACCTGCAGATCAAGGTCATCGACAACCAGGGCGAGAACGTCACCACCTCGCTGTCGGAACTCGCCGAGGCGGGCGGCATCGGCCTGCTGTTGTCGATCATCGTCCTGTACTTCTTCCTGCGGCACTGGCCATCGACCCTGATGGTGACGCTCGCCATCCCGATCTGTTTCATCATGACGCTCGGCTTCATGTATTTCGCCGGCGTCACGCTCAACATCCTGTCGATGATGGGCCTGCTGCTGGCGGTCGGCATGCTGGTCGACAACGCCGTCGTCGTCGTCGAGAGCATCTACCAGGAGCGCGAGCGCCTGCCGGGCCAGCCGCGCCTGGCCTCGGTGCTCGGCACACGACACGTGGCGATCGCGCTGACCGCGGGCACGCTGTGCCACTGCATCGTGTTCGTGCCCAACCTGTTCGGCGAACGCAATTTCCTCAGCATCTACCTGTCGCAGATCGCGATCACGATCTCGGTGTCGCTGCTGGCCTCGTGGCTGGTCGCGGTCAGCCTGATCCCGATGCTGTCGGCGCGGTTGAAGACGCCGGCCGCCGTGCGCGACCCGCGCGGCCTGATCCCGCGCCTGCAGAACCGTTACGCCAAGCTCCTGCGCTGGACGCTGGAGCACCGCGGCTGGAGCGTCACCGGCATCGTCCTGATCATCGCCATCAGCATGGTGCCGATGATGCTGACCAAGAAGAACATGTTCGGCGGCGACGACGGCGGCGAGACCAACATCTTCTACCAGTGGAAGGGCAGCTACACCAAGGAGCAGATGTCGGCGGAGATCCTGCGCGTCGAGCAGTACCTCGACGCCAATCGCAAGAAGTACCACCTCACGCAGATCTACTCGTGGTGGAGCGAGCAGGGCGACGCAGGCACCCGCATTACCTTCGACACCAAGGAAGCCAGCCGCACCCGGCCGATTATCGAACAGCTGCGCAAGGACCTGCCGAAGTCGGCGCGGGCCGACATCGGCATCGGCGACAACGGCGGCGGCCCCGGCGGTGGTCCACCGGGCGAGAACGTGCAGGTGCAGCTGGTCGGCGACTCGACCCAGGTCCTGACCGCGCTCGGCGACGACATCGTGCCGATCCTCGCGCGGCGCAAGGAGTTGCGCGACGTGCGCGTCGACGCCGGCGACCAGAACAGCGAGCTCAACGTCCAGGTCGATCGCGAACGCGCCGCCGCCTTCGGCTTCAGCGC
>Ga0070671_100004660_pt1 | contig 10876 bp, 10 predicted proteins | sample KBSS73metaG_FD_65341 | JGI IMG/M metagenome (GOLD analysis project Ga0070671, IMG submission 65341) | Switchgrass rhizosphere microbial communities from Kellogg Biological Station, Michigan, USA - KBS S7-3 metaG | ecosystem: Host-associated > Plants > Roots > Rhizosphere > Soil ... | reverse complement strand
AGGATCGGGGGATAGGATGGGCACGTCGAAGGAGATCCGATGACGGGGCGCATGCGTCGCGTGCTCAAAATGGCGCTGCTCGCCGGGGTGGCGATCGTCCTGGTGATGCAGGTGTTCCGCCCCGCGCGCACGAACCCGCCCGTGGATCCCGCGCGCACCTTGCAGGCGTCGGCGCATCTCAGCCCCGAAGTCGCGGCGATCTTCGACCGCGCCTGTCTCGACTGCCACTCCTACCAGACCCGCTGGCCCTGGTACACGGAGGTCGTTCCGGTCTCGTGGTTCATCGCGAACCACGTCGCGCAGGGGCGCCGCCATATGAACTTCTCCCAGTGGCCGGAGAAGCCGAAGGTCCAGAACCACGATCTGGCCGAGATCTGCGAGCAGGTGAAGCGCGGCGAGATGCCGCTCTCCTCGTACTTGTGGATCCATCGCGCTTCCAGGCTCGCGCCCGGGGAGGCCGAAGCCATCTGCGCCTGGACGAAATCCGAGCAGGAACGCCTCGCACCGCTTCTGGCGAGCGCGGTCCCCGCCGGGACGCCCGGCGCGGACGGATCGTCCGGTCCGTCACCGCACCCCTAGCAGCCGGCCCGGGTCCTTGACGTTCCCAGGGCGCTGCGCGAGAGTGGGCGCGCGCCCTCATGATAGAAGACAAGAACCTGCTCGCGGCCTTCGCGCGGATCCTCGGTGCGGACGCGGTCGTCTCCGAGGCCTCCGAGATCCTCGTCTACGAGTGCGACGCGTCGACCATGCGCCGTGCGCTCCCGCGCGCGATCGTCTACCCGCGGGGCGCGGAGCAGGTCGCGGCGGTCGTCTCCGAGTGCTCGCGCCGCGGCGTCCCCTTCCTGGCGCGCGGCGCGGGCACGGGCCTGTCCGGAGGCGCGGTCCCGCTCGATCGCGGGGTCGTGATCGCGCTCAACCGGATGAACCGCATCCTGGAGATCGACCTTCCGAACGGGCGCGCGGTCGTGGAGCCGGGCGTGGCGAACAGCGCGATCACGCGCGCCACGGCGGCAGACGGCTACTACTACGCGCCCGATCCCTCGAGCCAGGCCGTCTGCACGGTGGGCGGCAACGTCGCGCACAACTCCGGCGGGCCGCACACGCTCAAGTACGGCGTCACCGTGAACCACGTCCTCGGCCTGCAGATGGTCCTGACGGACGGATCCATCGTCGAGATCGGCGGCGGAGAGCGGCCCGGCTACGACCTGCTCGGCGTGATCACGGGCTCGGAGGGGACGTTCGGAATCGTCACGAGGATCACGGTGCGGCTGCTTCGCCGTCCCGCCGCGGTGCGCACGCTGCTCGCCGCGTTCGGGTCGATTCCGGACGCCGCGCGCGCCGTCTCGGAGATCGTGGCGGCGGGGATCGTCCCGGCGGCGCTCGAGATGATGGATGCGGTGGTCGTCGAGGCCCTGCGGGCCGCGTTCGGCCTGACGTTCCCGCCGGGCGCGCGCGCGCTCCTCCTCGCGGAGGCGGACGGCCCGGAGGCGGGGATCGACGCGGAGTCGGCGCGCCTCGAATCGGTCTGCCGCGCGTGCGGCGCCCTCGAGGTCCGCGTCGCAAAGGACGCCGAGGAGCGCGCGCGGGTGTGGACGGCGCGCAAGAAGACCTTCGGCGCGCTCGGGCGCCTCGCGCCGAACTACTACACGCAGGACGGCGTCATCCCGCGCACGAAGCTCGGCGAGATGCTCGAGCGCGCGCGCGCCATCGGCGAGCGGTACGGCTTCACGATCGCGAACGTCTTCCACGCCGGGGACGGGAACCTCCACCCCTGCATCCTGTTCGACGACAAGGAGCCGGGCGCGCGGGCGCGGGTGCTCGCCGCCGGCGAGGAGCTGCTGCGCGCGTGCGTCGCGCTCGGCGGCTCTTTGACCGGCGAGCACGGCATCGGGATGGAGAAGCGCGAGCGGATGCCGCTCATGTTCACGGACGCCGACATGGCCGCGATGCGGACGCTGCGCGCCGTCTTCGATCCGGCGGGACTCTGCAACCCGGGGAAGATCTTCCCGGGGGGCGCTCCGTCGTGCGGCGAGCTCTCGCCGGTGGCGCGCCAGGCGGCGCTGTGAGCGGTCCCGTGCATCACGACGGGGAAACGGCCGCGGCCCCGGCCCTCCATCCGGACTCGGCGGAGGCTCTTGCCGCGGAGATCGCGCGCGCCCGTAGGGAGGGGCGGCGCGTCCTTCCCGCGGGGAGCAGATCGCGCCTCGCCGCCGCGGGCCTCGCGCCCGAGGCGGACGTCGTCCTCTCGACCGAGGCGCTCGGACGCGTCCTCCAGTACGAGCCCGCCGATCTCACCGTCACGGTCGAGGCGGGCTGCACGCTCGCGGCGCTCGACCGCGTTCTCGCGGAGCGCGGCCAGATCCTCCCTCTCCAGCCGGGACGCGCGCGCGGGACCGTCGGCGGCCTCGTCGCGAGCGCGCCGGAAGGAGCGACGGCGCTCGCGCACGGCGGGGTGCGCGACCACCTGACGGGTCTTCGCGCGGCGCTCGCCGACGGCACGATCGTCAAAGGGGGCGGGCGGGTCGTCAAGAACGTGGCAGGCTACGGCATCCACCGGCTCATGGCGGGATCCCGCGGCACGCTCGGCGTCATCGTCGAGGCGTCGTTCAAGGTGCAGCCGCGACCCGAAGCGCGCGGGAGCGTCCTGTTCGAGATGAAGAGCGGCGAGAGCGCGCTCGAGGCTGCGGGATGCGTCCTCGATTCGGGGCTCGAGCCCCTCTTCGTGGACGTTCTGGTCGAAGCCGGGACGCATCGGCTCGCGGTCGGGTTCGAGGGGATGGAGGAGCGCGTGACCGCGCACGTGAGGCGTGTGGCGGAGATCGTCGCGCGCTCGCGCCCGCGTGGCAGCCGCGCGATGACCCAGGCCGAGGACGCGCGCATGCGCCGCGCGCTCGACGACTGGACGGATCCGGCCGCCGCGTACCGGCCGGCGATGGGTGCAGGGCCGGGGATCGAAGAGGCGCGAGCGAGCGCGCCTCCGCGCGACGGGGGGGCCCATGTCGTCGTGCGCCTGGTGACCCTTCCCGGCCGCATCGCCGACGTCGCTTCCGCGGCGACGAGCGGGAGCGAGAGCCTGAGCGCCAACACCGACACCAGCGCGATCGCCGTCGTGGATATCCGTCCCGGAATCGGATCGGCGTTCGTCGTGATCGAATCGGAGGGCGCCCCGGAAGCCGCAGCCGTGGCTCGCGGGGTGCTACGCCGGGCGCGGACGATCGGGTCGGCGGTTCTACTCGCGGCGCCGCGCGAGATCGCGCGCGCTCTCGACGTCTGGGGTCCGCCGCCGCCGGACTTCTTCCTCATGAAGAAGATCAAGCAGGCGCTCGACCCCGACGGCGTCTTCGCGCCCGGCGGCTTCGTGGGAGGACTCTGATGGGCGGTCTCCCGCAGGAACATGCGCAGGAGCCTTCACGCGGCGCCACGCACTCGGCCGCGCCCGCAACCGGACCGGGCGCAGGCGCCGCATCGCCTCCCGGCGCGCTCGCCGCGATCTACAACGAGTGCGTCCATTGCGGATTCTGTCTTCCCATCTGCCCGACCTACGACGTGCTCGGCACCGAGATGGACAACCCGCGCGGGCGGCTCTACCTCATGCGCGCGCTGGAAGAGGGGCGGGCGGAGGCGGGGAAGGCGATCGCGCGCCATCTCGATCTCTGTCTGGGGTGCCGCGCCTGCGAGAGCGAGTGTCCCTCGGGGGTTCCGTACGGGGAGCATCTCGAGAAGGCGCGCGAGCGCCTCCGCGACGAGAAGCTGCGTCCGCTCGGCACGAGGCTCCTGGAGGGCGCGGTGCTGCGCGCGGTGGCCCTCCCCGCCGGGGCGCAGCGCGTGGGCGCGGCGCTTCTTCGCGCCGTCGTGGGCAGCGGCCTTGCCGGCTTCGCGGCCCGGGGGCCTTGGCGGCGCATGCTGCCGCGCCGCCTCCGGAGCGGGCTCGCGCTCCTCGCGGGCTCGGAGCCGCGGGCGGTCTCGCTCCCGGCCCTGACGCCCGCCCTCGGGACGCGGCGCCTGCGCGCGGGGTTCCTGCAGGGGTGCGTGAGCCGCTGGGTCGCGGGCCCCGTGAACGAGGCCGCGGTGCGGCTGCTCACGGCGTCCGGGACGGAGATCGCCGCGCCCGCGGGGCAGGGCTGCTGCGGCGCCCTCCATCTCCACTCGGGGGACCGCGAGGGCGCGCGGCGGCTCGCGCGCGCGAACATCGAGGCCTTCGAGAGCGCGGGGACGCTCGACGCGATCGTCGTCACGTCGGCGGGATGCGGGTCGGCGATGAAGTCCTACGGCGCGCTCTTCGAGGACGACCCGGCGTGGCGCGGCCGCGCCGCCGCCTTCGCGGCCCGGGTGAAGGACGCGCTCGAGCTCCTCGCCGAATCCGGCGCGCCGCCCGCGCGCCGGGAGCTGCGCGCGACGGTCGCGTACCACGACGCCTGCCATCTGGCGCACGCGCAGGGCGTCCGCGCGCAGCCGCGCGCGCTCCTCGCCGCCGTGCCCGGACTCACGCTCGTTCCGCTCGCCGACGCGGATCGCTGCTGCGGGAGCGCGGGGATCTACAACCTGCTTCACCCGGACGTCGCCGCGGCGATCCTGGAGGAGAAGATCGCCCGGCTCGAAGCGTCGGGCGCGTCGATCGTCGCGGCCGCGAACCCCGGATGCCTCCTGCAGATCGCGAGCGGCGCGCGGGCGGCGGGAATCCCCCTGCGGGTCGCGCATCCCCTGGAGCTTCTCGACGAGGCGACGCGGGAAACGTAGGCGCGGCGCCGTTTCCGGGATGCTGGAGGAAACGCGAGCGCCTCGCGCGGCGTATCACGAACAGGGGGGACGCCATGGATCGTGGCCACGAGGATCGTCGCCGCCGGCTCGAGAGGCGCGTCCGCATCCTGCTCGGACTGGTCGTCGCGGGGCTGGTCCTCTCCGGCGTGACGGCCTTCCCGATCGAGACCGAGCTGCGCCTGGCGACCCGCCTTCTGGGTCTGGGTCCGGGGACCGATCCCGCGACCCTCGGCCCCGTCTCGGCCTGGCTCGTCCAGGTCCGGGACGCCGTCGTCGCGACCAACGCCGCCTATCCCTTCCTGGCCTACGGCACCGACTGGCTCGCCTTCGCACACCTCGTCATCGCGGTCGCGTTCCTCGGCGCCTTCCGCGACCCCGTGCGCAACGAATGGATCGTGACCTTCGGACTGATCGCGTCCGCGGGGATCTTCGCGCTCGCCGTGCTCGCGGGGCCGGTGCGCGGGATCCCGTGGTTCTGGACACTGGTGGACTGCGCGTTCGGGGTCGGCTGCGGGGTTCCTCTCCTTCTCTGCCTGCGGGACATCCGGGAGCTTGCGGCGATGCCGTCCCGCGCGGCGGAGGGGATCGCCGCTCCGGGCGCTCCGCCCGGCATGGCACACTGAAGCGATGCCGCGCAGCGACGATCTCTACAGCCTGCCCCCCGGCCTGCCCGTCCCCGTCGACGACGGGGCGTGCGCGCACCTGACGGGGATGCGCGCGCCAGCCGTGGCGCTCGCGTCCACGAGCGGGGATCGGATCGATCTGTCGGCGCTGACGGGAACGACCGTGGTGTACGCCTATCCGAGGACGGGACACCCGGACCGGGATCCGCCCCCCGGCTGGGACGCCGTTCCCGGCGCCCGGGGCTGCACCCCGCAGTCGTGCGCGTTCCGCGATCTCCACGCGGAGATCGGAGCCCTGGGCGCGCGCGTCTTCGGCCTGAGCACCCAGACGACCGAGGAGCAGCGGGAAGTCAGGGAGCGCCTGCATCTCCCGTTCGAGCTGCTCTCGGATGCGGACCTCGCGCTGACGGGCGCGATGCGCCTCCCCACGTTCTCGATCGCGACTTGGATCCTTCTCAAGCGCTTCACGCTCGTCCTGAACGGCGGGCGCGTCGAGAAGGTCTTCTATCCGGTCTTCCCGCCCGACCGCAATGCCGCCGACGTCCGCGAGTGGCTCGCCGCTTGCCGCTGAGGCCGCGCCCGCCCGCCCGGAGCTGTTTAGAACACGTAGGGAACCAGGCGCTTCGTGACCTGCGCGTAGGCCGCGTACTCGGGATATCTCCGGACCAGCAGGCGCTCTTCGCACAGCATCCGCCCCAGCGCCCCGAGGAAGAGCAGCGCCCCCAGGGACAGGGCGAGAGCGGACCCGCTGTGCAGGGCGCCCGCCCACCCGAACAGGCACGCGGCCGCGTAGATCGGATGGCGGATGAAGTGGTAGGGACCCGTGGTGACCAGCCCTCCGGGCGTCGGCTCCGCCAGGGCGTGGAAGCTGCGCGTCCCGAACGTCGCGCGCGCCCAGAGCATCAGAAGGAAGGCGAGGCACTGGAGAACGATGGCCGCGGGAGAGGGGGACACCAGCGAATGGGTCACCAGGAGCCCCGCCATGGCGAGGATCATGAGAAGCAGCGAAACGCGGGAAAGGCTCGTCAGCATGTCGGGCACCCGAGCCTTCATACGGGCCGCGGAGACGAGTGTTCGCGGGAATCGTCCCGCGAAAGGCCGGCTGTCGCGAACTAGGGCCGCGAGCCGGTCTTCGGGGCGATGATCTCCGAGAGGACGTCCGGCCGCGAGGCGTCGCGCTCGAAGCGGGGATAGCGCTCGCCGCCGCGGTAATCCACGGGATAGGCCCTGTAGTAGTCGCCGTTCTCGACGAGAAGCTCCAGAGGCTCCTTCGCGGTGCGCCCCTCGCCGATCGCCTGGCGCAGGCGCTTCGTCTCGTACTTGCGTCCGTTCACGGCGACGATCTTCATCCCCGGCGCGAGCCCGGCGCCGGAGGCGGGCAGGCCGCGGATCACGTCCTCGATCCGGCCTTCCTTGTCGAGGATCACGCCGAGCGAGGCGGAGAGATCGACCTTCTCACGCACCGACTCCCATGCCTTCAGATGCGGCGGGACCTTGTCCGTCCATCCCAGGCGCCAGCCGCTCCCCGTGATGCCGCCCGTCGGGGCGTGCGCCGCGGTGCTCGACAGCCGCTCCGTGAGAAAGCCCTTCCACGAGAACGGCGCGACGGCGTTGAGCGCCGCGACGATGTCCTCGAAGGTGTACGTCTTCACCTCGGGGGGCCCGCCGGGCGGCCCGAAGAACGCCTTGCAGAAATCGTCGAGGGACTTGCGGTTCGCCGTGAGCCGGCGGATGGTCACGTCGGCCTCGAGCCAGATCAGGTTCCCTTCGTCGTAGAAGTCGACGCCGCGGCGGTAGTCCCTCCAGTCGCGGCGGGACTCGTAGAGGATCTGGGCCTCCACCGCCGTGTCCGCGAGCGGACGCCAGGTGCGCCCCGATTCCGCATCGAGGCGGGCGGTGTCCAGCGCGAGCGCGTCGCGGTATTGCTCCGGGCTCCACAGACCGCTGCGCGCGGCCAGGATGTAGCCGAGGTACTGAGTGAGCCCCTCGTAGACCCAGAGCAGGTCGCCCTTCATCGGCTTCTGGTAGTCGGGCGTCGCCAGACCTTCCGGACGGCGGTACTTGCCGTTCCAGGAATGCGCGAACTCGTGCGAGAGGAGCTGCCCCATCACCTCGAAGTGGTCGTCGTCGATGAGCGAGCGCTCGTCGGTGCGGTCGTCGCTCGATTCGTGATGCTCCAGCCCGAAGTGCGCGAGCAGGTCGCTGAGCGAGAGCAGGAAGTGGTAGGAGCGGTAGTGGCGCGCGCCGAAGAGCGCGTTGATCTCCGCCGCGAGGCGGACGTACTTGTCCTTCCGCTCGGCGGAGAGGTCGAGCGCGGCCTCGCTGTCGGCCGCGACGTGGAGGAAGACGGGTCCGGTGCCCGGGCCCGCGAGATCGATCGTCCGGAAGTGCGCGCCGGCGAGCACGGGCGAATCCACGAGCGTGGTGAGGGAGACCGGCTCGAACGCGATCGTCCCGCCGGCGGCGCGCGCGTCCGTGAGCGACGAGGCGTGCTTCCAGTCCGGGGGCAGGCGCACCGACGGGTCGTAGACGAGCGCGTCCGGCGACGCTCCCAACGGGTAGAGAACCACCTGGTTCCAGCTCAGGACGACGATCTGGGTCGTCGCCGAGGACGCGGAGGTGTAGCCCTCCGTCGTCGGCGGCAGAAGGAAGTCGAACGTAGCCTCGAGCGAGGACGCGCCCGCCGGCACGTCGCACCGGATGGCGAACATGTCCTCGGGGTCGCGCGTCCAGCGAACCGTCTCGCCTCCCGCCGTGAGCTTCAGCCCCGCGACGTCGGCGAGCGGGCCCGTGGGCGCATGCTCGCCGGGGACCCACTTCGGATAGACGAGCGTCAAGGGTCCCGGCTTCACCGGAAGAACGACCCGCGCGTGGAGGAGGTGCATCGGCGCGCCGGTCGCGTCGATCTCGACCGATGCGTGGGGTCCGCCCGCGCGCGCGCGCGCGGCGGGCGTGGCGGCCGGCCGCTTCGCCGCCGCGCCCGCGGGCGTGGCCGCGGCGCTCAGCACGAGCGCTCCGGCGAGGAGCGCGACGAACCGTGCCCGCGCCGCGGACACGCATGTCTTCCTGGTGCGCCGCGCAGGCGGCGCCGTCCCGCAGGCTCTGGTCATGCTCCCTCCCCGTGCGCGGTCCCTCCGGCCGCGGCGCGGATTCAGTGACGCAGCAGGGGCTCCGCCGCCGCGGCCGCCTCGCGCGGATCGCAGCGAAATCCCGCCTCTTGCAGGCATTCGCCCAGCGCCGACAGGGCGCGAAGGACGTTCTCGGGACGGCTCGAGTGACCCATGAGGCCGATCCGCCAGACCTTCCCCGCGAGCGGGCCGAGCCCGCCGCCGATCTCGATCGCGTGCGCGGCGAGGAGCCTGCGGCGCACGGCGCCGTCGTCGACTCCATCCGGAACGCGCACCGAGGTCAGCATGGGCAGCCGGTGCTCGGGCGCGACGAGGAGCCCGAGTCCGAGCGCGGACACGCCCGCGACCAGCGCATCGCGATGGCGGGCGTGACGCGCGAAGCGCGCCTCCAGCCCCTCCTCGAAGGCGAGCGCGAGCCCCTCGCGCAGGGCGACGACCATCGAGATGGGCGCCGTGTGGTGGTAGACGCGATCCGTCCCCCAGTATTTTTCGAGCATCGAGAGGTCGAAGTACCAGGACGTCACGGGGGTCTTGCGCGCGCGGATCTTCGCGAGGGCCCTTTCGCCGAAGGTCGCGGGGGAGAGGCCGGGAGGGCACGAGAGGCACTTCTGCGAGCCGGAGAAGAGCGCGTCCGCGGGCCAGCCGTCGGCGTCCACGGGCACTCCGCCCAACGACGTCACGCAGTCCACCATCAGGAGGGCGTCCGCGCGGCGCGCCGCTTCCGGGATCCCGTCGAGCGGCTGCAGCACGCCGGTGGACGTCTCGGCATGGACGAGCGCGGCGAGGGCGGGGCGGCGCGCGCCGATCTCGGCGATGAAGCGCGCGGGATCGACGGGGGTGCCCCACGGCGCGTCCACCACGAAGACCTCGGCTCCGAGCCGCCTCGCGCCCTCGGCGATGCGCGCGCCGAACGCGCCGCATGCGCCGACGACGACACGGTCCCCCTGCTCGACGAGGTTGACGAGGCACGTCTCCATCCCGCCGCTCCCCGTCGCGGACATGGGGATGGTCAGCCGGTTCGAGGTCCGGAAGAGGTCGCGCAGGAGGCTCTGCGTCTCGTCCATGATCTTGAGGAAGAGCGGATCCAGATGGCCGACGAGCGGAGAAGAGAGCGCGGCCGCGATCTCGGGCGGCATGGTGCTCGGACCCGGACCGAGCAGCAGGCGCGGCGGATCGGGAAGAGGCGTGAGCGCGGGCTTCATCGGGGGCGATCCTACGCGCCCGCGATCGGGCGGGTCAATCGCGCAAGGGAACGGGTCGCGACGCGATCGGAAAAGGCCCCTGGACACTCTCGGGGAGCGGGTATAGCTTGAGGCTCGCACCGTGAGAACGGCATCTCGCAAAGAGGCTTGCCTTCGACGTCTTCCGCGGCTGCTGGCGATGGCCGCGGCCGTCTGCCTGGGCGCCGCGAGCGGCTGCGCGCACGCCGCCCCAGGTCACAAGGTGGACATCGGCGGCTACCGCCTGCGCATGCACTGCGCGGGCCAGGGTAGTCCCGTCGTCGTCATGGACAGCGGGCTGGGCGACACGATGGAGACCTGGGCCGACGTCTGGCCCGACGTGAAGGAGTTCACGCGGGTCTGCGTCTACGACCGCGCGGGTCTCGGCAAGAGCGACGAGGGCCCCGTGCCGCGCACGAGCCAGCGCATCGCGGACGAGCTGCACGGTCTGCTCGGCATGGCGCGGGTGCCGGCCCCTTACCTCCTGGTCGGCCACTCGTTCGGCGGCCTCAACGTGCGCCTCTTCGCCGCGGAGCATCCCGACCAGGTCGCCGGACTGGTCCTGGTGGAGGCGACGCACGAGGACTATCCCCGGCGCGAGAAGCAGCTGCGCTCGCTCGCGGACAGGCGCCGGATCGAAACGAGCCTGACCCTGGCGCCTCCCGCGGCGCGCAGCGAGTACGAGTCCCTCGGCGCGAGCGCGGATCAGATCCGCGCGGCGGGTCCTCTGCCCGACGTCCCGGTCGTCGTGATCACGGCAGCGCACTGCTGCGAGACCGAGGCGCTCACACGCGCGTGGATGGAGCTCCAGAAGGACCTGGTGTCGCGCTCGCCGAAGGCCCGACAGGTGATCGCGGGCGAGAGCGGACACTACGTCCCCTTCGATCAGCCGGGCCTGATCGTGGACGCGCTGCGCGACATGGTGGCTTCGATACGCGGGAAGAAGAAGGCGCCGGGCCCGGGCAGCGGCGGGGATCCTGGATCGGGGACGAATCCTGCGGGAAAGCCGGCCGGGCCGCGGCCGGCTCCGCGAGCTCCGTAGCGGGCGTCCTAGCGGGCGCCGATCCGCGCGTCTCCGACCTTCTCGGGGACGGGCGGGCCCTGTTCGGCGGCGCTCTTCTCGAGATCGGACTTGAAGGAGGGATTG
>Ga0070671_100004659_pt1 | contig 10877 bp, 7 predicted proteins | sample KBSS73metaG_FD_65341 | JGI IMG/M metagenome (GOLD analysis project Ga0070671, IMG submission 65341) | Switchgrass rhizosphere microbial communities from Kellogg Biological Station, Michigan, USA - KBS S7-3 metaG | ecosystem: Host-associated > Plants > Roots > Rhizosphere > Soil ... | reverse complement strand
AGAAAACGCTTGACGATCCGGTCCTCCAGCGAATGAAAGCTGATCACTGCAAGACGACCTTCGGTGGCAAGGCGTGCGGTCAGCATGGGCAGCGCGACGGATAGCTCCTGCAACTCGCCGTTCACCGCAATCCGAAGGGCCTGGAAGGTGCGCGCCGCCGGATCCTGACGCCAATCACCCCGCGTGCGCGCGCCGATGGCTTGCGCAACGACGGCAGCGAGCTCGCGTGTCGTGGCGATCGGCCGGATTTCGCGAGCCGTCGCAATTGCTCTTGCAATCGATTTAGCAAACCGTTCTTCACCATAGCTGCGGATCACCTCCGCCAGTTCGCCGATCGATGCGCGCGCCAGGAAATCCGCGGCGCTTTCGCCGTGTGACGGGTCCATGCGCATGTCGAGGGGACCATCGAAGCGATACGAAAATCCGCGTTCGGCATCATTGAGCTGTGGCGACGAGACGCCGAGGTCGAGAAGGGCTCCATGGACGCGCGAGATGCCGATGTCGTCGAGAACGTGCGGGAGCTCGGAGAACACTGCGCGCCGAAACGAAAACCGCTGGTCGTCGATCGACTGCGCGACGGACGCGGCAGCCGGATCACGGTCGACGGCAACCACCTTGCCGCGCGGGCCGAGCACGGCGAGCATCGCGCGTGCATGCCCGCCGCGCCCGAACGTGGCGTCGACGTAGATTCCGTCTTCGCGGATCGCGAGCGCCGAGAGCGATTCCTCGAGTAACACAGGGACATGCGGTTCATCGCACGCGTTCTGCATCCACCGATCAAAGACTCAAGGTTTCGAGACCGGGCGGAAGGCCACCGGGGAAGGTGATCGTCTGGGCGATCTGCGCCTGCCACTTGGCTTCGTCCCACAACTCGAGCTTCTGGCCCTGGCCCACCAGGACGACACGCCTGTCGAGGCCGGCATAACGACGAAGCGCGGGGGGTACGAGGATGCGACCCGCGGCGTCGAGTTCGACGTCGTCGGCGTGGCCCACAAGCAAGCGCTGAATGCTCCGTATCCGGTCGTCGAACGACGACAGCGCCATGAGTTGCGTCTGAATGGGTTCCCACGTTGCCTGCGGGTAGATCAGCAGGCAGCCGCCGTGATCCGCGGTGATGACGACGTGGCCATTGCCGCCGGACGCGAGACCTTCGCGCTGGCGAGCCGGTATTGCAACGCGCCCTTTGGCGTCAAGCACCAATTCGGAAACGCCGCGGAAAACCGGTACGCGGCCCGTTTCGCCGCTTTCCATGCCGTTAACCGGATCACCGCCGTTCCCGCCCGCCACCGTCCCGCCCTCCCGTACCGCGAAGTGAGCACTCAGCTACCAGTCGGCGTAACGGCTTGCCGTGTGACGGCTCCGCCCACTTTGCCCCACTTTTTACCACTTCGGCGAACTATACGGGCGTGCGCCGGGACGGGTCAACTCTTTTTCAATTTCATAACAATGACTTATTGAAAAAAAGCAACAAACATAAAAGCTAGACAAAATAGTGGTTTAAAGAGGTTTGTGAAACCGAATTCCCACCTAGAGTGCGTTTTGTGCTGCACACGAACGTTTGTTCGGCCAGTTCGGCTCGCCGGCTGTTGCATTCATGCCACCGACATATCACCGCGCGTCGCGATGACACTGGAGGCCGTTGGGGATAGCCCGGTAGACTGAGGGCGGGCGATCAGACGCGCGCCGAGCGTTTATCCGGCGCGCCCCGGGTTCGAAAAACTTGCGGGAGTCATCCGTGAAACGTCTTGCTGGCATCATTGTGGTTGGGACCGTGGCTGCCGCGCTATCTACCGGCTGCGCGCTACGCGACCGCCGCGCCGACTACGCCTACTCCCGCGCTTCCGATGGACTGTGGGGAGACAGACCCTTCGAGCTGATCGATTGGAATTTCCCGACTTCACTCAACCAGCCGCCGATCGAAGCACCGAAGCGCATCACGCTCGAACGAACGGCCATCGGCGTGACGTGGGCCACCCAGAACCCGTTGCCGCTGTGGGACAACCTCGCTCCGTACGACACGCCGCCGATGCCGACGGCCAAGGCCGATGACGGCTCCGGAGCGACGCGCTCGTCGGACAAGACGCGCACGAGCGCTGTTGGCGTCAACGCTGCTGATCGCGAGCGCCGCGGCGCTCGCTGACGCGCCACCACCCTCCGCTTCCGCCTCCCCCGCCGCACCTTCCGCTGCCGACGAGCAGCGGCTGCGTTACCGCGTCGTCATCGACGCCTCCGCCGCCCTGCGGGACGTGCTCGAGACGAGCGTCGACCTCATCCGCTGGCAGAGCTACGAGGAGATGAGCCCGAGCCTCTTCGACGCGCTCGTGCGCCAGGCGTCGGATCAAGCGAAGGAAGCGGCCGCGACGGAAGGTTTCTTTTCCGCGAACGTCGACGTGGCCGTCGACCGAACCACGACGCCCTGGCAGGTCAAGGTTTCGGTCACCCCGGGACCGCAAGCGCGTGTCGAGCGCGCGAGCATCGACATCCAAGGCGCGGCCACGACGGACGACGCAGGTCGCGCGGCCATCGCGGACGTGAAGCGCGCGTGGCCGCTCGCGAAAGGCGCGCCGTTCCGCCAGCCGGCCTGGATCAGCGCGAAGACGCAGGCCGTCACCCAGCTCGCGGGAAGCGGCTTCGCGGCCGCGAAGCTGTTGTCGAGCGAAGCGCTCGTCGATCCGGCTGCGAACAGCGTCGACGTTCAGCTAACGATCGACAGCGGACCTGTATTTCACTTGGGCGATCTCGAGATCGAGGGATTGTCGCGCTACCCGGCCGAGCTCGTTCGCAACTATCGGACGCGTCGGCCCGGCGATCGCTACTCGATCGCGGAGCTCGACCAGTTCGTGCGCCGGCTGAACGGCACCGGCTACTTCGCGAGCGTGCACGCGGCAATCGATGCAGATCCGGCGAAAGCTGACGACGCCCCGGTTCATGTATCGGTCATCGAAGCACCGACGAAGAAGCTTGAAGCGGGCCTCGGATTCTCCACGGACACTGCGTTTCGCGGCAATGTCAGCTATCGCGACGTGGATGTGAACCACCACGCATTGCAGATGTATGTCGATGCCCGCGTCGAATCCAAGCTGCAGAATGCGTCGCTACGATTCGTGTCGCCGCCCGCTGCCAACGGCTGGTCGCCTTCGGTGTTCGCGCGCCTCGAGCAAACCGACATCAGCGGGCTCGTCACGAAGACGGCGATCGCCGGCGCGCGGATGAGCTCTCTCGACGAGCGCAATCAATGGCAATACGGTGCGGCGTTTTACACCGACCTGCAGCAGCCCACTGGATTGGCGAATGAGGACGCGCATGCGCTCTACGTCGACGTGGAGCGGGCGTGGCGCCGCGTCGATGATCTGGTCGCCCCCACGCGCGGCTGGATCGCGCTCGCGCAGGCGGGCGTCGGCATCCCGGGGGCATCGACGCGCCAGTTCGGGCGCGTGATCGTCCGTTATACGATGTGGCAACCGATCAGTCCTCTTTGGTCATTCACGGCACGCGCCGACGCCGGTGCAGTGCTCGCCGCGAGCCGTAACGACATTCCATCCTCGCTACTGTTTCGCACCGGCGGTGACGTCAGCGTGCGCGGTTACGCCTTCCAAAGTCTGGGGATCAAGGAGGGCGACGTCGTGCTGCCCGCGCGTTATTACTTCGCAACCAGCGTGGAAGCGACGCGGTGGATCACCGATCTGTGGGGCCTGGCGACGTTCGTGGACGCCGGGGACGCCTTCGACGCGACATCCGACATGAAGGTCGCGCTCGGCTACGGTCTCGGCGTACGCGTGCGCACGCCGATCGGACCGTTTCGGCTCGATCTCGCCTACGGACAGGAGTCCCGCCAGGTGCGGCTGCACTTCTCGGTCGGCGTGGCGTTTTGAACAGCTGATGCGTCGCGCTCTTACGATCACGGGCGCTGTCATTGCGGTTCTGGCGCTCGCCGTCGCCGCCTTGATCGGTTACGCCGTCAGCGAGCGCGGGCTGTCTCTCATCGTCGCGCGAATCGTGGCCGAATCGGGCGGGCGCATAACGGTTGACGAACCGACGGGATCGATCGTGGAGACGATGCGCTTTCGCCGCATTGCATGGCGCGCCGAAGATGCGAGCGTCACCGCCGATGACGTCGTCGTCGATTGGAATCCGCGTGCGCTCTGGTCGAAGCGCCTGTCGATTCGCGGACTGGGCGCGCGTCACGTCGAGATCGTCGTCAAGCCCTCGAGCGGCGGTCCTGCGCAGCCGCCGAGCGATCTGCGTCTGCCCATTGCAATCGACATCGCTCGACTCGACGTGGGCGAACTCGATTGGCGCGCGGGCCTCCGCGGCGGACACTTGGCGGGCCTCGAGTTCGGGTATTCGGGCGATGCCGAAGCGCATCGCATCCGTAGCCTGCGCGTCGTCTCCGACTTCGGCAAGCTCGCCGGCGATCTCGAGGTCGGTGCGCGCGCGCCGCTTCGCATCGCCGGCAACGCGACGGTGGTCGGTGACGCCGCCCTCGCCGGCGTGCAGGGGACCGTCCAGTTGAACGGAACAGTCGCTGAGATCGCGATGGCTGCCCGAGGGACGGCGCGCGAGGCCGAGTTCTCACTTCGCGGAACGGCAACACCGTTTGCACCCGCGCCCTTCGCGAATGCAACGGCCGACGTGACATCGCTCGATATTGCCGCGCTCGACGCAACGCTTCCGCACACCAAGGCGCGCGTTCACCTCGATGTCGAACCGCGTGGCGCAGGGCTCGCCGGCAGCATATCGCTCGTCAACAACGATGCCGCGCCCATCGACACCGAGCGCGTGCCGGTCTCGGCGCTTTCGTCGCACTTCACATTCGACAACGACCAGCTCGCGTTGACGACGCTGGATGTTTCCATACCGGAGAATGGCCGCGCACGTGGGTCGGGGACCATCGACCTCGGCCAGGTACGCTCCGCGACGTTCGCGCTCGACATTCGCGATCTCGATCTCGCGCGCCTGCACACCAAGCTGGTCGCGACGCGGATGACCGGACGCGTGAGCGGCGATGCCAGCGCCGAGCGCCAGGTGCTCGAGGGCGATGTGCGTGATCGCAACATCGGTCTCGCCTTTCGCGCCGTCGTCGACGCGGAGCGCATCGATGTCGAGCGCTTTCGCGCCACGACCGGCAGTGGCGCTTTGAACGGCTCGGCGCATATGGCATTCGATGCGGCAAACGCGTTCAGCGTCCAGGCGACCATGCAGCGTCTCGATCCGTCGCGATTTGTGGCGATGCCGGCAGCATCGCTCGATGGATCGGTCCAGCTGCGCGGCGCACTGCGCCCGCAATGGCGCGCCGACGCCGATATCACGCTTGCGAGCACGAGTCGTGTCGCAGACCTTCCAACATCGGGACGCTTCAAGGGAATGCTTGCTTCAGGCACCGTCCGCGACGCCACGCTCGACATCACGCTCGCTTCGGCCAAGGTTCATGCAACGGGCGGGGTTGGCACGGCGACCGACCGCATCGCATTCACGACCGACATCCCACGAATCGAGGAACTTGCGGCACTCGTACCCGCCTCGGTGCCAAAGCCGATCGCGGGCGAATTGCATGCAAGCGGCACAGTCGGAACCCGAGGGCGAATACCGGGCGGCGAGGTCGACTTGCGTGGCCGGTCGCTTCGCGCGGGTCCGTACGCCGCGGCCACGATGCATGCGCACGTTTCCCTTGCGCCGCTCGCACCGGCCGCGCGCGACACCCTCGACGATCGCCCGCTCGCGCTCGACGTGACCGCGGAACAACTGACACTTCCCGAGCGCACGATCGAAACGCTGCGCGCAACGGCAAACGGGACGCTCGCGCAGCATCGGGCGACGCTCTCGCTTCGTGCCGGCGACGTCGACGCGCAGGCCGCCGTTCAGGGAACACTGACGAACGTCCTCGATCGCGAGGCGGCAGCCTGGAAGGGCACGCTCGTCTCCCTCGAGAACCGAGGTGCGGTGCCGCTCAAGCTGCGAACGCCGGCTGCGCTCGCGCTGCACGCCGGATTTGCGCGGATCGCCAATGCGCACGTCGACGTCGCGGGCGGAAATCTCGACGTCGTCGAGCTCGCGTTCGACCATGGTCACATCGATACGCGGGGAGCCTTCGCCCAGCTGGCCGTTGCCAACGTGGCGAAGCTCGCCGGACGTCCGCTTCCAGTCGACTCGACGCTCGTCATGGCGGGCGAATGGTCGATCGCGGCCACGCCACGCCTGAACGGAACATTCGCGCTCCGTCGCGAGAGCGGGGATGTGTTCGTTGAAATCGGTCAGGACGGCTCAGCCGAGCGACGCGCGCTTGGCGTGGCCCAGTTGACCATCGCGGGCACGTTCGATAACGACGCGCTCGATGCGACCGCGACTTTCGCGTCCGAACGGGCGGGAACCGCGAATGCGACCCTTGCAATCGGCGCGGCGAGCGGAGTCTCCGAAGGAAGAATCGACGCGGCCGCACCGCTCCGCCTCGCGGCGCGCGCAGAGTTCGCATCGCTCGCGCTCTTCCAGCCGTTCTTCGGCACCAGCGCCGTCCTCGGCGGCCGTGCGCGCGTGGACGTCGCCGCCGACGGTACCGTAGGGAACCCGACATGGTCCGGGTCGCTGATCGGCGAGGCGTTGCGCATCGACGCTCCGCAATACGGGATCGGCGCGTCTGACGGCCGCCTGCGCGCCCACCTCATCGCCACCGGCATCGCGATCGACGAGATCTACCTGGCCGCAGGCGATGGAACCTTCACGGCGAGCGGCCAGATCTCCCTGCCCACCGATCGCGGTGCGCGGAGAGCGCCGACCCACGTAACGTGGAAGGCGGAACGTTTTCGCGCGACGAACCGCCCGGACATGCGCCTCGTGGTGGACGGCGACGGCGAATTGGCTATCGCCGACCGCCGGCTCTCGCTGACCGGCAACATCGCGATCGTCGAAGGACACGTGGAGTACGACCCGACGCCGAGCGGCGAGCTTGCGAGCGACATCGTCATCAAAGGTCGCACGCCACCGTCGCAGCGTCAGGGCGGTTCGCGCGATCTGCCCGTCGCCATCGATGTCGACGTCGATCTGGGTCGTGCGCTCACGTTTACCGGAGAAGGTATCGACACGCGGCTCGCCGGACGCGTGCACGTCACGACGTCGCCGACCGGAACGCTGCTCGGTCGCGGAACGATCCGCGCGGTCAACGGCACGTACGTCGCCTTTGGCCAGAAGCTCACAATCGATCGCGGCCGCTTGATCTTCGATGGGCCACTCGACAATCCTGCGCTCGACATCGTCGCGTTGCGCAAGAACCTCGCGGTCGAAGCGGGTGTCGAGCTCTCGGGGACGGTCAAGGTCCCGCAGGTGCGCATCACGTCGAATCCGCCGGTGCCCGAGAACGAAGCGCTCGCATGGCTCGTCACCGGTCAGGGCCTCAGCAACACGTCGCGCGTCGACTACGGCGCGCTCTCCGCCGCGTCTGCGGCGCTGCTTGGGCGTAACGGCAAGCCGTTCACGGCGCAGCTGGCGCAGCGGCTCGGCATCGATGACATCTCATTGAAGAGCTCGACCTCCGGCGCGAGCGGCTCCGACGCAGCGACGTCGCAGGTCGTCGTGTTCGGCAAGCGAATCAGCGACCGGCTTTCTCTAGGATACGAACAGGGCCTGTCCCTGGCGTCGAGTGCCGTGCGCCTGGAATACGCGTTGTCGCGTCAGGTGACGCTGCGCGCGGAGGCGGGACCGGTCAGCGGCATCGGAATCGTTTACCGAAGGAACTTTCCCTAACCGCGGGCCCGTCGGGAAAGCGCCTTGTCTAGTGCTGCAAGTGAAACACGACGTTGGCAAGCACCTCGTACAGCGCGTAATAGTTGAGTGCAAGACCATGCGCGCTCGGAATGAAATCATCGACCTCGGTCGGGGTTACGCCCATGGGTGCGGCAACGGCCTGGATGCCGGCCGCCTGGAACTCTGCCCGCGAGCGTGGAAAGTCGAAGCGATGCCCGATGAGAATTACGCGACTTATTCCGCTCGCCTTCAGCATCCTCGATGAATACAACGCATTCTCGTGCGTGTTCCTCGACCGGGGCTCGATCCAGCGTACCGGCACCCGGAATTCGTCGACCAGAGCATTGCGCATTGCGATTGCTTCCGACAGGCCGCTCCCTGCCGGGCCGCCCGAAACCAGGATCGGAAGCCCTGTCAGGCGGGCGAGCCGCGCGCCGTAGCGGACGCGCTCCAGCGTGAGCACGTTCATCGTCGGTCCGTTGTATTCGGGCGCGTGGCTGCGCATGCCGCCGCCGAGGATCACAATGGCCTGCTCGCCGGACAGTTTCGTCACGTCGAGCGGAGGGGACCGATCGAACGTGCCCATCAGAAAGGCGCCGACCGCCGGCATGCTGAAGAGCGTTAGAGCCATGAGTCCGGCGGCAACGAGCGCGTAGCCCGCCTTCGGCCTGCGCTTGACGATTCCGAGGCCGACAAATGCAACGAGGAGCGGCCCCGTCGGCGGCAGCACGGTGACCTTGACGATTTGCTTCAGCCAGTGCAAGTCCATATAACTGCGATTACCGGGGTGGCATGCTGGGCGAGCAAGCGTACACCGGCGCGCTCCAGATACTTGACCGGCCTGCGAGTGCACCTGCGGCAACCGGCGTAGACTGACTGTTCGCCGGTAGCGTTTCGCATGCAGCCGGGCGCACAGGAGTGCCGACGCCTGCTGCCTGGCGGCTTTAGCGCTGTGCGGTGCTCAGGCGTTGTGCTCGCGGAAATTCGTCGCGGCCGGTTCACGCCTTCGCCGGTGGACCGTCCCGTGCGACGGCAACGCCGCTAAATCAGCGCAGCGTCTTCATCAACTCGGACAAGTGCCGCGCGGGCACCGCGTACGTGATGCCGCTTGGCTGCGACAGCGCGGATTCCTTCGTGCCCTTGACGAACACCATGTTGACGATGCCGAACACCTGCCCGGTCGACGGATCGTAGATCGGACTGCCGCTGTTGCCGGGGTACGCGGTGGCGTCAAGCTGGAATACGAGGAAGGTGCCACCGGCGAGCCGCCGGATCACCGCCGAGCCGAGATCGGCTGCGCGCCTCTGCGGGATTGCGATCGGCGTGATGGCAGCGACCATCCCGCGATGCGTGGCTGGAAAGGGCCCGAGCACCGCGCCAATCGGATATCCGGTCATCAGGACGGGCTGCCCTTCCCGTACGCTGTCCGAGTCGCGGAGCTCAAGGGCCGGCAACGCGGGGCCGGGCAGCTTCAGCAGCGCCAGGTCACTGCCCTCGTCGGCGGCCACCCGCTGGACTTCGCGAACCTGGGTGGCCGCGCCCGGAGAAGCGGTTACGAGGATGGCCAGCTTTTCGCGGCTTGCGTCCGACGTCGTCTCGGGGAGGACGTGGTAGTTGGTCGCGATGAGCGAACCGTCGCCAACCACAAATCCCGTACCGCGGAATTCAAATTGCGGCGCGCGTGTCGGGCTGTACGTTCCGACTGCAACGACGGATTGCTTGACTCGGCTGATCGTATCGAGCAGGTCCGCCGCATGTGAAAGCGCCGGCAGACTCGCGACGACGATCAGCGCGCGCACGGCGACGCGGACGTTGCGCCCCATCAAGCGTCGCGCGATGCCGACCACGGCGGTCAACGCTTGGGATCTGCTGCTGAACGAACCGTTACCAGCGACGGAGGCACGACCTGCGGATCATAGGGATGACGCTCGGCGCGAAAGAGCTTCAAAACCCGCCGCACATATTCGCGCGTCTCCGGAAATGGCGGCACCCCCCGGTAGCGATCGACCGTGCCCTCGCCCGCATTGTAGGCGGCGGCGGCGAGCGAGACCTCGCCGCGATAGTAAGCGAGCAGCCAGCGCAGGTACGACAGGCCGCCGCGGACGTTCTCGGCCACGTCGTACGGATTGCGGACGTTGAATCGCTGAGCGGTCTCCGGAATCAGTTGCATCAGGCCGCGCGCGTCCTTGACCGATCGAGCAAGAACATTGAAGTTCGACTCGACGGCGATCACCGCCAGTGCAAGGCGGGGCTCGATGCCGTAACGCGGCGCCACCTTGTTGACGAGATCGACGATCTTCTGCTTGCCGGGTGGCAGATCGGCGAATGGATCGACGGCCTCGTCCAGGTCGGCGAGCAGCACGTCGTCGGGAACGGCCGCCGGTACGGGCTTCGGCCGCATGCAATCGGGAAGCATGCCGCGGGCGCCACCCAATCGATCGAGCGTCAGCTTTGCGTAGCCGTGGCCCTTTCTCGCCGCGAGCTCGAACAGTGCTGCCGCGATGCCGTCGTCGTGCGCGACACCGCGCCCGTTGGCATACATCCAGCCAAGGCGAAAGGCCGCCTCTGCGTTGCCTCCGGCCGCAGATTCGCAGTATAGCGCCGCCGCGAGCGGCTGATCCTTCGGCAGCCCCTCGCCATGCTCGTAGGCGAGCGCGCGCGCCAGCGAATCGTCGGCGCCACCGCCAACCGCGTCGCGCGTGATGGCCGGCCTGGACTCGGCTGCGCCAACCGAAGGAACCACGGACAGTGTGCCGAGAGTGATGACGCCGAGCGAAATCACGGCGGCGACCATGGGACGATGCATTTGCCCAGCGGCTCTCATCACGTGTCTGGATCACAGGGCCCGAGCGACGCCGGGCGCTCGCACCGCGGGTGATCTCGAGTCGGCAGCATGTTCTTCGTACCAGTCCAGCGCATCGGCGAGGCCGCTTCGAGCGTTCCAGGCCGGCCGGTACCCCAGCAGACGCTGCGCCTTCCCCACATCGGCTTCCGAGTGGCGGATGTCGCCAGCTCTGAACGGCACATAGCGCGGGGCGGGAACGGCAAGTCCGGGGTGCCGCTGTGCGATCAGATCGCGCAGCGACCGATGAAGTTCATTCAGTGACAGCCGGTCTCCGACGGCAACGTTATACACCTGTCCC
>Ga0070671_100004657_pt1 | contig 10879 bp, 8 predicted proteins | sample KBSS73metaG_FD_65341 | JGI IMG/M metagenome (GOLD analysis project Ga0070671, IMG submission 65341) | Switchgrass rhizosphere microbial communities from Kellogg Biological Station, Michigan, USA - KBS S7-3 metaG | ecosystem: Host-associated > Plants > Roots > Rhizosphere > Soil ... | reverse complement strand
CGCTTGATCGGATCCTGAGGACGGGGGCCCATGTCGATCGGGACCTCTTCCTCCTGGAAGACAGGCTCGGTGTGCACGTTGCACGTCTCGGTCGGCTCGGTGCCCGGCTTGAAGTACTCGCGCTTCTTCACGGGGCACCACTCGTTGGCGAGCATCCCCGTGCCCGGATCGATCAGCCGCATCGTCATCCCGGCCGGCGGTCTCCACCCCTCGGCCGACGATGCCGGCTCGTGCCAGCCGCTCAGGTAGAAGTCGGCCCACGCCGGCGCGGCGAGGTGGCCGCCCGACGCGTGCGGCGCGATCTGCTTCGGCGTGTCGTAGCCGAACCAGACGCCGGCGACGAGCGACGGCGTGTAGCCGACGAACCAGACGTCGGCCGCGTTGTTGGTCGTCCCCGTCTTGCCGGCGACGGCGCCGCGCACGCCGGCGTCGCGCACCGTGCGCGCCGTGCCGTTGTCGACCACGCCGCGCAGCATCGACGTGAGCTGATACGCGTCGCGCGGATCCATCACCGTGTCGGGAGGCGCGACCTCCGCGGCCCACAGCACCGTCCCGTCGGCCGCCTCGATGCGTCGCACGAGGCGCGGGTGCACGCGCAGCCCGCCGTTGGCGAACGGCGCGTACGCCGCCACCAGCTCGAGCGGCGTGACGTCCACCGCGCCGAGCGCGATGGCGGGATAGCTCGGCAGCGGACTGGAGATGCCGTTGCGGCGCGCCGCCTGGATGACGTTCGGGATGCCGACCGTCTGGCTCACGCGCACCGCGGCCGCGTTCGACGACACGGCCAGCGCCTTCGTGAGCGTGATCGTGCCGATGTAGTTGTCCTCGTAGTTGGCCGGCCGCCACACGGTGCGACCCTGCATGACCTCCACCGGTTCGTCGTCGACGAGCGTGGCCGGCGTCATCCCCGCCTTGAGCGCCGCGGCGTAGACGAACGGCTTGAACGCCGAACCAGGCTGCCGGCGCGCGCGGAACGCGCGGTTGAATCCCTTCTTGCTGCGCCGGCCGCCGACGAGGGCGCGGATGTCGCCCGTGCGCGGATCCATCGCGACGAGCGCACCCTGCGCGGGCTCGGTGACGCGTCCGCCGGAATACTGCGTCTCGCGGCTCACCGCGGCGGCCTGGCGGAGCACCGCACGGTCGGCCGCCTTCTGCGCGGCGAGATCGAGCGTCGTGTAGACGGTGACGTCGCCCTCCTGCAGCGCATCGGGGAGGATCGAGTCGATGAACACGCGGACCGCGTCGAGCGCGAGCGGCTCGTTCCCGGTGTCGGGGCGCCACTCGTCCTCGGAGATCGCGAGGCGCTGCTGCGCGGCCGTCCTCGCCTCGCCCGGCGTGATGTAGCCCTCCTCCGCCATCAGCGCGAGCACGAGGTTGCGCCGGCGCAGCGCACGATCGGGATGATCGCGCGGCGTGTACGCACTCGGGCCCTTGGGCAACGCCGCCAGCATGGCCCCTTCGGCAATCGACAGCTTCGACACGCTCTTCGCGAACAGGTCGCGGCTGGCCGCCTCGACGCCATTCATCCCGTTGCCGAGATAGATCAGGTTCAGGTAGAGCTCGAGGATCTGATCCTTCGTGAGCTCCCCCTCGATGAGCCGCGTGAGCCGCAGCTCGATGAGCTTGCGGCGCATCGTACGACCGCCGCGCATCTTCACGAGGAACGAGTTGCGCGCCACCTGCATGGTGATCGTGCTGAATCCCTCGCGCACGCCGAGATGGCGGACGTTCGTCGCGACGGCGCGGAACAGGCCGCGCCAGTCGAGCCCATTGTGGTCGTAGAAGCGGCGGTCTTCCGTGGCGAGGAAGGCCTGCCGCACGTGGAGCGGGATCGCGTCGATCGGGACGTTCACGCGACGCACGATCGCGATGCGGCCGAGGAAACGGTCGCTGCGGTCGACGATCTTGCCCCCTTCGCCGGGCCGGAACGCCCGGATCTCGCTGCGCGTCGGACAGCCGTCGAAGCCGCACGTCGATAGCCAGGCGTCGAACAGGATCATCCCGACGCAGGCGAGCGCGAGCGCAGTGAGCGAACGCCATTGACGGCGCATCCAGACGCGGGCCGGCTCGCGCGGCGCGTTGAAGCGTTCGCGGAGTACGGCGATGCGGTCCTTCAGACGGCGAGTGAGCTCAGACACGTGGGGAACGGTGGGCTACACAATGTGGTACGGGTGCTGCGGGAGCAGGTTTCCGGCCGCGGAGTATGCGAGGGACGGTCTTCCCCGTTATCCTCGATCCGTTCGCCCCCTCCCAACCTCTTGTCACCCCACAGGTCGTAAATGGATCGCCGAACCCTCGTCCTCCTGCTGCTCGTCGCCGCGTGCGCCGGCAGCGAATCCTCATCCCGTCGCGGCGGCTCCGCTGACTCGGCCGCGGCGCGAGCAGGAGGCGACAGCGGGGCGACGGCGCTGAACAGCGCCGCGGGCGACGTCGCGCCGGCAGGTGCGAGCGCGGGAGGCTCGCTAGCGCCCAACCCGCAGGGCCGGATTCCCGTGCTCGAGTACCACGTGATCGGGGGCGACAAGAACACGCTCTACACGCGCACCGTCGCGAGCTACAAGGCCGATCTCGACGAGGCGTACAAGCTCGGCTACCGACCGGTCACGATCACGCAGGTGCTGGACAAGGATTGGCGCGACGTGCCGCCCGGGACGGCGCCCGCCGTGTTCGTGTTCGACGACGCGTCCGACTCCCAGTTCCGCTATCTCGAGCAGAACGGGAAGCTCGTGATCGATCCGACGAGCGCCGTGGGCATCTGGCTCGACTTCGCCAAGACGCACCCCGGTTGGAAGAATCGCGCGGTGTTCTGCATGCTGAACGGCGGTGCGGCGGGGCACAACTTCTTCGGCGACAACCCCAAGTGGGGCGGGCAGAAGAAGGAGTGGCGGTTCCAGAAGGTGAAATGGCTCGCCGACCAGGGGTTCGAGCTGTGCGACCACACGCTCTGGCACGCGAAGCTGAACAAGTACCCGGACGCGGTGGTGCAGGAACAGATCGCTCGCAACGCGATGGGGATCGACTCGGCGGTACCGGGCTACAAGATCCGCACGATGGCGCTGCCGTACGGTCTGTGGCCGAAGAACCGGCCGCTCGCCTGGCAGGGAAGCTGGACCGATCCGAAGACGAAGCAGACGCACAGCTACAAGTTCGACGCGGTGCTCGAGGTGGCGGGCGGTCCGGCGCGCAGCCCGTACGATCCGCAGTTCAATCCGAAGAGCATCAACCGGATCGAGGCGATCGGAACGGACATCAGCCGGCAGCTGAACAAGCTGGCGAAGGACGGGACGCGGTTCGTGCCGCCGGGGAAGTAGTTACTCCAGGCGAGGCCAGCGGTCGAAGCAACGGGGCGGTGTCGAGTCGGCATCGCCCCGTGCGCGTTGCCATGGGGTGGATCGCAGCGTCGAATGCTCCGGTGAGCGTCGCGTCGCATATAAGGAACGCGCGCAGACGGTCGGCTCGACCGATGTGGATAATGTCAGAAAAGAGGGGTGTTTCAGTCCGAAATTCCCCTTGAGCGGCCATCCGGATCTGCCGATGATCTCTATCAAGAGAGACGTGCATCCCTCCCCAGACCGCGTCCCCGGAGGTCGCGTGGATTCTGAGACGGCTGAGAGCTTGCGGCACCGGGCGTTCTTCATCGAGCTGGCATCGCTGGCGGATGCGGATCCCGCGTGGCGCGCAGTGACGGCAGGGCTCGTCGTGCTGCGCCTCGTCGAGGCGTGGGTGGAAGAGGGCGCCGCCGTGGTCTCCGCGGACAGCTGGGGGGTTCGCTCCGTCCGTGCGGCGATCGACGACATGCCCGAAGGGATGCCTGCGCGCACGCTGCTCGCCGGCGTCGTGGACGCCCTGACCTCGTCGCCCGGCGGCGATCTGCAGGGGGTCGCGCCGAGGCTGATGGCGTATGCACGGTCGCTGGACCTGGATGCGCGCTGGACGCTGGCGGCGGACGTCTACGAGACCATCCTGAACCACGTGCATCCCGTGGAGGATGCGGACGTGGCGGTGAATGCGCTCCTGCGCCGCGCCTACTGCCTGCGGCAGACCGGCGATCTGGCCGGCGCCTCGTCGGCGTACGCGACGGCGGCGGAGGTGGCGACCCGGTCCGGCGACATCATCGGTGCGCTTCGCGCCCGGATCGGCGAAGCGAAAGTCCTGGCGGCGAAGGGCAACCTGCCCGCCGCGGACAGCCTGCTCGAGGAGACCGTGGCGAAGGCGAGCGAGCACGAGCTGACCGAAGTCCGGTCACTCGCGACGCACGACCGCTCGTACATCGCCCACATGCGCGGCCAGTACGATGCAGCGGTCCGGTTCGCCTACGACGCGATGCGCGAGAGCACGAGCGAGCGTGAGCGGGACCGCATCCTCGGCGACCTCGCCGGCTCGTTCTACATGCTGGGAGTGAAGTCGGCCGCGCGCGACGCGTTCTCGATCCTCGCCGCGACCGCACAGGAGCAATACCAGCGCTGGGTGGCGACGATCAACCTGATGGAGCTGGCGGCCGAGGAGGGCGTGAGCCTTCAGTTCGAGCGACATCGGCAGCAGCTGGCCGGCTCCAAGCTGCCTCCGCTGCTACGGACGCAGTTCGAGCTCCACGTGGGCCGCGGATACCAGTCGTTCGGCGAATTCTCCGCGGCGCGCACGTGGCTGGAGCGAGCCGCTCGCAGCGCGTCGGAGCACTCCCTCAATCAGTTCCTCTTCGAGGCCGAGAGCGCTTTGGCGAACAACGAGCCGAAGGCGGCGTCTCGGCCGACGTCGACACCGTTCGAGATTCCGGACGACGTCAACGAGATCGCGGCGGAGCTGAAGGAGATGCGAGCGTCGATGATGGTGTGAGGAGACGCGGACCGGAGCTTCGGTCAGGAGCTCGAGCCGCTCACGACGATGGTCGATGCGTCCTTGCGCGGTTCCATGGGCGACGCACCGCAGGCAGTGGCAACCAGGGAGGCGAGCGTAAGGACTACGAGGGTGAGCTGGCGGCGGGACATGAGCGACTCCGGTCCGGGTGATTTGGGGTTGGGGAACCTCACGGCCGAACGTAGGGTCGCGGTGCTTCGCGTAAACCGGCATTTTGAGACAAAATTCCCGGTTTTTGCGACAATCTTTCCGCGCCTCGATTGCACGTCGCCGCTCTCCTTCCGAGCAACCTGCTGACTCATCTCCGCCTCGTGCTCCGGGAGCAACACTCCTTGAGCGCGGCGGGGAGCGCGGCGGAGCTTCACGCGCTGCTGCGGTCGTCGGACATCGACGTGATGGTGGTCGACCCGGCGATGCACGAAAGGCAATCGGATGCCTCGCTGGACGCGCTCCTGACGGCGTACCCGCAGGTTCCGGCGATCGTCTACACGGCGCTCACGCCCGAAGCGATGCGGCAGGTGGTTCGGCTGGCGCGGTTGGGACTGCAGCACGTGGTGTTGAACCGGTTCGACGACGAGCCGAGTCGGTTTCTGGATCTGATCGAGCGCGCACCGGCGCATCCGCTGGCCGATGCGATGTTGCAGGAGCTGGCCGTGCCGCTGCGGGCATTGCCGGTGATCGTGACCCGGGCGATCGAGCAGCTGTTCCGTTCACCTGCCCGGGTGAAGAACGCGCAGGAGCTGGCGAATCTGGCGGGGATGATTCCGCGGACGCTGTATCGGCATCTCATGCCCGTTGGGCTGCAGCCGCGCCAGCTGCTGATCTGTGCTCGACTGTTGAGGACCTACACGTTGGTGCGGGAGCCAGGGGTACGGATGAAGGAGATCGCGCTCAAGCTGGGATATGCCGATCCCGATCACCTGACGGAGCAGCTGCGCGAATGGACGGGATGTTCACCGAGGGATCTGCGAAGCACGCTGACACCTGATCGGTTCGTGCGAATGCTGGCATCGCACCTGTTGCGCTCGAACGCGGAGCATGGCGTCGAGGACGCGGCGGAGCCGGTATGATGACAGCGACCGTACAACGGAGTCCGGTGCGGACGACGAGGACCACCATGAGCGAGGGCGGGATGCAACCGGAGTGCGCGCGCGTGCTGATCGTCGACGATGAGCCGGCGATCTGCAAGGCGTTGCTGGTCGCGCTGAAACGCGCGGGCTACGACGCGATCGCCGCCCAGTCGGGCGACAGCGCGCTGACCGTGCTCTCGCGCGAGCGTGTGGACGTGCTGCTGCTCGATCTGCGGATTCCCGACACGCGCGGCGACGTGGTGTTCGAGCTCGCGGCGGCGACGCACCTGCACCTGCGCCACCAGACGTTGTTCATGACGGGAGACATCTCGGAGCGTGCGCACAAGCTGATCCAGGCGTGCAAGTGCCCGAGCATCCGGAAGCCGTTCGATCTGGACGACATGATCGCGGCGATCGATGCGCTGGTGCCGCGCCGGAGGCGCGATGTCGGGGGCAAGCGGGCGTAGCTCGCCGCGCGCGGTCGAGGATCGAGGCGAGGGGAGGACCGTTCACCGGTCCTCCCCTCCTGGCATTCCGGGCGGAGTGGTCGCGTCTGCGTGCGGATGCGCCCGATCAGGCGCTCACCTTCTGTCGGCGAGTCGGAGCTCGAGCATCGGCCGCAGTCCATAGGCACCGGCCTGGCCACGCTTCGCGGTGGCGATGAGGGCGGTGAAGCTCGCGGCGTAGTCGCGCGCGGAGGCGGGGATCTGCTGGTCGAGGATGCCGCCCTTGAGGGTCAGCTGGAGATCCTTGTCGGGCGTCTCGCCCTGTGCGCCGCGCGAATCGGCGAGTGCCTGGAGCGCGGCGACGAGAACGGCCGGACGGATCGTGCTCGACGGAATGAGCAGGACGTTCTTGTACGGTCCCTGCTTGTGCCGCTCGATGACGGCCATGGCGTCGGCGGGGACCTGATCGGTGACGATGACGAAGACCGAAGGCAGTTCGGTGGCGAGCTGAGTCTGCGACGCGGCGTCAGTGGCGCTCAGCGCGAATGCGGGTGAGGTCTTCGGCAGTCTCGTGTAGTCGGCGTACCAGGTGCATCTCTCGGTCTCGGTGTCCGTGCCGATGTAAGTCAAATAGCACTCCCAGTGGCCATTGGGCACGAAGGGAGCGGGCTGGTAGGTGGGCGGTTCGGTCGTGCCCGTGGACGGAGGTGTCGAGCCGTCACCGCCGGTTGGAGAGGTGGGCGGGGGAGGAAACGTGCATGGCGCCGGGCCGCCGTAGTTGGTTGCGCCTACCTGGGTGCACGTCTGGCGAGGGGCGCAGGGGTCGTTGCGTGCGGAGGCAGCCGCATCGGCCGCAAACTCGGTGCCCCACGTTGCGCCCGGCAGTCTGCTGAATGCGGGATAGGTCCATTCCACTCGGTGATCCGCCCTCGCCCTCACTGTGACTCCGCAATCCCTGCTAAGATTGAGAGAGACGACCGTTTGAAGCTTGAAGGTCCATGAGCATCCCCACATGGATCCAAGACAGGTGGCATTCACTCCGAGTCCGCGATTGTGTGCGGTGGCCTGGGGGATCACCGCGCCGCCATTGTCGTCGACGGCGGAATAGTAGACGTCGGAGGTCGCGAGGTTGCCGTAGTACGTCACACTGGACACGATCGTCGCGGAGCTGCCGCTGACGTACGGAACGGTCGACGTGTAGTAGATGACCGCGTTCGGTGTCGTGGTAGGCGACGGACCCTCGCCGTCGATCACGACGAGGTTCGGACGAGCGGGCGATAGACCGCCGCCACGCGAGGCGCCTCGCTGATCGGGCCCGACGCTCAAGGCTTTTTGCGCCTCGAGGTATCGCGATAGCGCATCGTCTCCGTTTCGGGACCACGCTGCGGCCGTTTCTTCGAGATAGCGCTCTGCTTCCAGTCCCGTCCGGACGGTGGCGCTCGAGCTTCCCGGAATCGAAGGCGTCGGTGCGACACGACTCGGCTCGGTGGGCACGACGGATTGGTCAGCGCATGCAAGCAGCAGTGAGATGAGCAATCCGGTCGTGGCCAACGTCGCGCGCGATGGGTGCATAGGCGTTCCTCATCTTGGGGTGGATTTGCCCCGGGGTGGGGCGCGGAGCCGCTTCTGCGATCGCGTCGCCGAGGGCGGCTCACATCGGTACGCTCGAGAGGAGGTGACGAGCACTGGAGCGTCATGCGCCCCATCGGGCCCGGTACTCGAGCGCGTCTGTGCGAACGAAACACTCATTCGGTCACGGGTAGCGGCGATCATCGGACTCGTCCTGGCATCGGGAAATGCCTCGCGTTTGAGTGCCCATCGTCCCATCGTTCGACCGAGCGTCAGGATCTTCCAGCCTCCGAGGTCCAGTGCCATCGCCTCGACGTTTCCATCGGCGAGAGGCACCACGCGCAGGCCCCGTGTGTCGCCATCCAGAGAGATCGCCGTCGTCACCGACCAACTCCGACCGTCGTCGCGGCTGGTCGCTTCGACCAACGAGTCGTCCGCGAACACTCTCCGGCCCGGCTGTCTCCAAGCGATGTGCAGTCCTGCCGGCGTTCGAAACACGCTGAGATCTTCGGCATACAGGTTCTTCATGTCGCGAATGACGCTGAATCGGGGCATGGAAGTCGTGTCCCTCAGGGACACGCGCATGGCGTAGACCGCGTTCGGTGCCTCGAAACCATCGCGCGCGATGGACCCTGCCGCGGCGACGAGCAGCTCTGTGGGAGCAGTTCGCATCAAGGCGACTCCGGACGGTCCGAGGCTGCCGACGTCGATCCATCGAGCGTGCCAGGTGCGCTGCGAACGAGACATGATCGTCACGCCCCGACGAACGGGCGGATTGGTTGCCGCCGAGGGAAAGGCGAGGACGAGGCTCGAGTCGTCGGCGATGTAGGACGATGCGCCGGGATGCCACACGAACTCTCTGGCAGTCTGGATGGGACGAGGTGCACTCCATCGGCCCGCGTCCAGCGTTGCCTCCCACAGCGTGTCCTGATGCCAGACACCAGCTGCCGATGTGTCCGCACTCGTGCCCCATACCACCAACAGCTTCGCGCCCCGAGCGACGGCGATCGGCCTGTAGGGCTTCGTCGCGCTCGGCAACGGAGGCAATGGCATTGCCGTCCCGTCCTTCAGCAGCTTCACGCCGACCGCACCCACTTCCCGAGTGCTTTTCTCCGTGATGAACGCCGTCGAGTCTTCCCACACGAACGTCGGCGACCCGATGAGAAACGTTCCGGCCGTGTTGCTCACGGTGATCGGCGCCTCCACGTACGCCGGCTGGCCCAGCCGAGTCTTGAGCTCGCGGAGAGGCGTCCAGGTAGTATCGCAGCCGAGAGGCCTCGGTACGCGGCTCGGAACCGGAAGAGTGGATGAAGCGTCGGGCCTCGTCTGCGCCGCGGTCTCGACGGAAACGATTACCAGCGCGGCGGCGATCGCGAGCGTCACGTACATCGCGGTGGGTCGCGCGCGCGCGGCGCACAGCAGTGGAGTCATGAGCTTGTCGTACGAGTGAGGGAGAACGGCCAGACTACCACCGCCCACGCCACACCCCGACATCGATCCCGCGCCGTCGCAATCCGACGCGCGCGACAGACGCCGCGAGCACGACGTGAGCGGCGGGCGTCATCGCGCCCGCGAGCTATTGTCCGTTGAAGCTCGGCTGAGCCGTCATCGCCGCGTCATCGGCGGCGCGACTGGGCTGCTACGCACTCGACGCGCTACAGCTTCCACCCCTTCAGCTTCGCGATCGTCTCCTCGAGCGCCTGGCGCTCCTCGTCGCGGCTGGCCTCCGCCCACAGGCCCTCGAACGTCCGCACCGCCAGCTCGAGCGCCAGCGGGTCGTGCTCGGCGCCGGCCACGCTCGCCGCGTTGTCGGCCAGCGCCGCCCGTGCGAGCTGGTCGGCGGGGAAATGCTCCGTCACCACGCGCCAGCGCTCCATGCGCGCGCGGGGGTCCGGCTCGGCGAGGGCCCACAGGTGCCACGCACCCCGGTTCCGTCCGTCGACCGACTTCGCCCGCTCGGCGAGCTGCCCAACGACGTCCGCGCCGCGGCCCGTGAGCCAGTAGGCGTTCGCCAGCACGACCATCGGCTGGGCCTCCATCGGCGACGCCTCGACGAGGCGCTCGTACACCGGGATCACCACCTCGGGGAGGTCCATGTACGGCTTCGCGGCGGCTTCGAGCGTTTCGGGCGGCGCCTCGCGCACGGCCGCCTTCACCTGGTCGAGCAGTGTGCCGACGTCGCCCTTCTGCCGATACTCGTGAACGGCGGCGTCGAGAGCGGCAGCGATGTCCGGAGGCGATGAGGAGCGCATGCGCGAAAGCTAGCGCTCGAACTGCGGGCATGAAGTTCGCAGCCCAGGTCGACAGCCCGAAGCAGTGGGTTGCGCTAATCGGAGGAGTTGGCCATACTCGTTGCGTCCGTCGGTACGACAGCGCTCCGCGTCGACCGACCGAGCATCGATGCGCGGCCGGACCAGTGTCCCCGGAAGAGGGTACACGAGGCGAGATCAAGCGCCGCGCCCCCTTGTAGGACCGTTGCCTGACCCCGCGTGAGGGATCCGCGCCGGCAGGCGATCGAGGCACAGCACCAGTCGCGTCGCTCTATATCCAACATCGACCGATCTGCCTGCGGCGCTTGCCGCGTGGCATTCCCGCGAGAACACGTTCCCTCCGCGAAGACGCGATCGGACGTTCACATCGAGCTTTTCCGCGAGCACGCCAGGGCGTGACCCGCGAGCATTCACCCTGACCGACAGCACCTGCATGAACGAACGCCGGCGTCCTCCCCGTCGCGGCCGCGGACCTCGTACCGCCCGTCCCGCCGTCGACCAGGGCGAGCCCAACCCCTATCGCGACGGACCGGGCGAAGCGGGCGATGCACCAGTCGAGCGCTCCCCGCGAACGAGCGAGCTCGCAGTGCCTCCCGCTCCGCCGCCGGCGTCGCCGCCGCCACCTTCCGCCGCGCCCGCGGCGAGTCAGCCGGAGCCGGCCATCAGCGCC
>Ga0070671_100004653_pt1 | contig 10882 bp, 7 predicted proteins | sample KBSS73metaG_FD_65341 | JGI IMG/M metagenome (GOLD analysis project Ga0070671, IMG submission 65341) | Switchgrass rhizosphere microbial communities from Kellogg Biological Station, Michigan, USA - KBS S7-3 metaG | ecosystem: Host-associated > Plants > Roots > Rhizosphere > Soil ... | reverse complement strand
TTGGCGATCGCGTCGCGCGCTTCGCGCTTCGACTCGGCGGCTACCGCGTCCTCGAGATCGAGTACGACCACGTCCGCGCCACTCGCCAGTGCCTTGCCAAAGCGCTCGGGCCGGTTGCCCGGCACGAACAGATAGGTGCGCGCCTGCGCTGCCTCGATGGGCCGCGAACCGGGTGCGGACGACATCGGTCCGCTCATCTCAGATCGCCTCCGCCGCGCGCAGCGCGTGCACGCCGGCCGCGTCGATGCCGAGCTCGGCGAGGATCGCGTCGGTGTGCTCGCCCAGGGCGGGCACCGGGTCCATGCGCGGACCCTCGTCCCAGGTGCCGGGCGGTAGCATCGCGGGCAGCGTGCCCACCGGCGAACCGATCTCGCGCCAGCGTCCGCGCGCCTTCAACTGCGGATGCGCCCAGACCTCGTGCATCGTGTTCACCCGGGCATTGGCGATCTGCGCCGCTTCGAGGCGTTCGACGACTTCGGACGCAGTGAGGGGCTGGAATACCTCGACGATGATGTCGCGCAACGCTTTGCGCTCGGCGACGCGGCGGGCGTTGCCGGTGAAGCGCGGATCCGTGGCAAGCGCCGGCTGCAGAAGCACCTTCTCGCAGAAGTTGACCCACTCGCGCTCGTTCTGCAGCCCCATCATGACCGTACCGCCGTCCCCCGTCGGGAACGGGCCGTAGGGGTAGATGGTGGCGTGCGCCGCGCCGGTGCGCGGCGGCGGGGGCGCGCCGTCGAAGGCGTAGTACAGCGGATAGCTGGTCCATTCGGCGAGGGACTCGAGCATCGAGATGTCGATGTGCTGCCCCTTGCCGGTTTGCACGCGCTGCAGCAGCGCCGCGAGGATGCTGGTGTAGGCGTACATGCCGGCGGCGATGTCGGCGATCGACGGCCCCGCCTTGCACGGCTCCTCGGCCGTACCGGTGACCGACACGAACCCCGCCTCGCTCTGGATCAGCAGGTCGTAGGCCTTCTTGTCGCGATACGGTCCGTCCGCGCCATAGCCGGAGATGTCGCAAACGATGATGTCAGGCTTCCTGGCGGCGAGCTTCTCGTATCCCAGGCCGAGCCGCGCGGCGGCGCCCGGTGCCAGGTTCTGCACGACCACGTCGGCCTTTTCGAACACCAGTCGCTCGAGCACCTTCGCGGCCTCGGGGTGCTTCACGTCGAGCGTCAGGCTCTCCTTGGAGCGGTTGGCCCAGACGAAATGCGAGGCCAGGCCGCGCACGCGTGTGTCATAGCCACGGGCAAAGTCACCGCTACCCGGGCGCTCGATCTTGATGACGCGGGCGCCGAGGTCGGCGAGCTGCCGTGTCGCGAACGGCGCCGCGATGGCGTGTTCGAGCGTCACCACGGTGAGTCCCTTGAGCGGTTGCATGCGGTCTCCTGTCAGGACGGTGTCGGGATGTTCAGCGCAACGTCGCCGTGGCGTCCATCGTGAGCCAACCTTCGTGATCCTGCGCCCACAGGCGTACCGTCTTGCCGTCGCCCTGCAAGGCGCCGTTGACGCGAAACGGGTGGAGGTCGAACGTGGGGCGTACGGCCTTGAAGCGGAATGCCGCCACATCGGCGTCGGGCAGCTGCCGGCGAAGCAGGTCCATCAGCAGCGTGGCGATCAGCGGCCCGTGCACGATCAGGCCGGGATAGCCCTCGACTTCGGTCACGTACCTGCGGTCGTAGTGGATGCGGTGACCGTTGAAGGTGAGCGCCGAGTAGCGGAACAGCAGCACGTCGTCGGGAACGATCTCGCGCTGCCAGGGGGCACCGCTCGGGGCGGCTTGCGGCGGCGGCTCGGCGTCGCCGACTTTTCGGGCCTCGCGGTACACGATGTCGTGGAACTCGACCAGCGCCGGGTCGTTCGCGTCGTTGCAGCGCACCTCGTGCCTGACCTTGACGAACACCAGCTTGCCGGTGCGGCCGTCCTTGGTCGTGACGTCATCGATCGTCGACGTGCGTGCCGCCTCATCGCCGACGCGTAGCGGCGACCGGAAATCGAACTGGCTGCCCGCCCACATGCGCCGCGGCAGCGGGACCGGCGGCAGGAAGCCGCCGCGCTTCGCATGTCCGTCCGGCCCGATCTCCGATTGCCGGTGCATCGGCAGGAAATAGAGCCAGTGCCAGAGCGGTGGCAGCGGCATGCCGCGGGTCACCGCTACCGCCGCGTGGTCCAGCGTCGCGGTCAGCGCCCGTACCGGCGCCGCCGCAAACGTGTCTTGGATTGTCTCGCTGCGGCCGATCCACGCTCTCAGGTCGATGTCTTGGATGTGCACCCGGGTCTCCGTCGTCTCGCTGCGCGGTGGCAGCACCATGGAGACGGAGTCTGAGCCGCCGCTGCGGCGCCGTGAAGTGCAATATTTCTATGAATTGATGCACCCGTCGCATCAAATAGCCGTCACGCGCTATCGCGGGGGCGACCCGTTCGACGCCACGTTGTCGCGCTCGGCTCCGGCGAGGCTAATCCTTGAGCTCGATCTTCGAGCGCGCGATGACATCGCCGAGCCGCGTCCGCTCCTTTGCCATGAAGCCGGCGAACGCCGGCGGCGAATCGTTGCCCGTCGGCACGGCGCCCGTCTTGAGGATCTTGTCGCGGACTTCGGCGTTGGCGAGCGCCTTGCCGAGCTCGTCGCCCACGCGCTTCACGATGTCGTCCGGCGTGCCCGCGGGCGCGACGATGCCCCATGATTGCGTGATCTCATAGCCTGGCAGCGCATCGGCGACGGTCGGCAGGTCCGGCAACGCCGGGTTGCGCTCGCTGCCCGTGGTGGCGATCGCACGCACGCGTCCGGCGTTCATGTGCGCGCCGGCGGCGATCGGCGAGGTGATGATGTATTGCGCGTTGCCGGCAATGACGTCGAGCAACGCCGGCGCGGCCCCTTTGTACGGAACGTGCACGACCTTGATATCGGCCAGGAGATTCAACATCTCGCCGGCGAGGTGAGCGGGCGTGCCCACGCCCGCGGACGCGTAGTTCATCGCGCCCGGCCGCTCCTTCGCGTACCTGACCAGACCGGCGACGTTCTGCACCGGCAGCGCGTCGTTGATGACGAGCACGTTCGACGCCGTGGCGATGCGGCCGATGGGGACGAAGTCACGCACCGGATCGTACGGCAGATCCTTGCGCAGGTTCGGCAGGATGGCGTAGATCGCGGTCGTGGTCATCAGCAGCGTATAGCCGTCGGGCGGCGATTTCGCGACAACGTCGGCGCCGAGGGCGCCCCCTGCGCCGGCGCGGTTGTCGACGATCATTGGCTGGCCGAGCAATTCCGCCATCTGTTGCGCGACCAGGCGCGCGAGCTGGTCGGGGGCGCCACCTGCCGAGTCCGCGACCACCAGGCGGATCGGGCGGTGGGGATAGGCCTGCGCATGCGCGCCAACGGCAATCGTGGCCGCCACAAGGACAAGCAGAAGACGCGCGAAGCGGTGAATCGAAGTCATGAGAGCTCCCTGGGTTTCGATCGCCTGGCACCGCGGCGGGCGCGGGTGTGCGCGCTCGCAAGCTCGCGAAGGATTTGCGCGACCGTCTGCACGGCGGCGCTGGCGTGGCGCCGCGCGCCGACGACGAGGTAGAACGTCTGCCGGATCTCCGGCGCCACGATTCGCGACAACGCGAGCTGCCCTGCGGCGACTTCCGTTGCGACCGCGCTGGATGAAGCGAGCGAATACAGCCCGCCGCGCGCGACAAGCTTCTTCATGACGTGGATCGAGTTGAGCTCGACGACGACGTTGAGCGAAATGCCGGCCTTGCGCGCCGCTTCCTCGACGAGCACGCGGCCGCCATTGGGCATCGTGGCGATGACCAGCGGCAGCCGCGCGAAGTGCTCGAACGAAATGGTCCGGTGTCGCGACTGCGCGTCGCCCGCCTTGGCGACGAGTCCGAGCGGAACGTCGAACAACGTCTCGAACTGCCCGAGCTCAGTCGGAGGCGGCAGCGAGACGACGCCAAGGTCGACGCGACCGTCGCCAAGGCTTTCCTCGATCTGGCGCGTCGGCCCCTCCGCGATCTGCAGGCGAAGCTGGGGATAGCGCTGGCGCGTGGCGGCGACGAGGTCGCCGACCAGCGGCCAGCTGACCGACGGCTGCATCGCCAGCCGTACGACGCCGGCCAGGCTACGCGCGTCGTCCGCGACGAATTCCGCAAGGCGGTCGACCTCGGCGGTCAGTGCCTCCGCGCGCGGAAGAAGGCGGTGCCCGGCGGCGGTCAGGCGCGCGCCGCGGCCCGTGCGCTCGAACAATCGCGCGTCGAGCTGGCGCTCCAGCGCCCCGATGCGCTTGCTGACCGCCGATTGGGTCGAAGACGCGAGCGTCGCCGCGCGCGAGAAGCTGCCGGTGGCGGCGACCTGCAGGAAGAGCCTCAGCGGCTCGAGTTCCATCGCTCCGGACATCCATTCCGAGCAAGAATAACGTAGCATATAGCATGTCCAGCAAGGAATAAAAGGATGCGCCCGGCCAATCTGCTGATCATCATGTCCGACGAGCACAACCCCAAGTTCCTGGGCGCGGCCGGACACCCGTTCATCGCGACGCCGAACCTCGACGCGCTCGCGGCTCGGGGAACGCGCTTCCGTTCGGCCTACACCACCTGCCCGATCTGCGTGCCGGCGCGCGCGGCGTTCGCCGTCGGGCGGTACAACCACGAAATCGGCTACTGGGACAACGCGGACGGTTACGACGGCGCGATCCCGAGTTGGCATCATCGGCTGCGTCGGTCCGGCCGACGGGTTGTTTCGATCGGCAAGCTGCACTTCCGGGGGCGACCCGGTGACGACCACGGATTCTCGGAGGAGATCGTCCCGATGCACATCGTGGAGGGCATCGGCGACGTCAAGGGGCTCGTGCGCGAGAACATCCCCAAGCGCAAGGGCGGTGACAAGATGGCGAAGCGCGCGGGACCCGGCGAGTCCTCGTACACGGTGTACGACCGCGACATCGCGGCGCGCGCGCAGGTCTGGCTGCACGATGAGGCGCCGAAGTGGCGCGACCCGCCGTGGACGTTGTTCGTGTCGTTCGTCGCGCCGCATTTTCCGCTTACGGCGCCTCCGGCCTGGTTCTATCGCTACTCGAAGCAGGACCTTCCCATGCCCAAGCTCTACGCGCGCGAGCTCCGGCCGCACCATCCGTACCTGGACGACTATGCGAACACGGTCGATTACGATACGCACTTCGAGAGCGAGGCCGACGTCAAGCGAGCGATCGCCGGATACGCGGGCCTCGTGAGCGCGATGGACGAGAACGTGGGCCTCGTGCTGCGCGCCCTCGAGGATGCCGGGCTCGCGCAAGCCACGCGCGTCGTCTACACGAGCGATCACGGCGACAACCTGGGCGCACGCGGCCTGTGGGGCAAGTCGACGCTGTACGAGGAGTCGGCCGGTGTGCCGCTGATCATGGCCGGACCCGACATCGAGGCGGGGTGCGTCGTCGACACTCCCGTGTCCCACATCGACTGCGCGCCAACGTTTCTCGCCCTGACGGGCGCGCCGTTGCCGGTCGGCGCCGACGCGCTGCCGGGCGCGTCGCTGGTCGCGATCGCCCACGGCGCCACGCCCGAGCGTCCAGTGTTATCCGAATACCACGCGATCGGCTCGGTCGCCGGTGCGTTCATGCTGCGTTACGACCGGTGGAAATACTGCCATTACGTCGCCTACCGGCCGCAACTCTTCGACCTCGCCGCCGATCCGGAGGAGACGATCGACCTGGCGGGCGACCCTGCCTACCGCGACCGGCTCGAAGAAAGCGAGCGGCGCCTGCGAGCCATCCTGGATCCCGAGGCCGTCGACGCGCGCGCGAAAAAGCGCCAGGCCGAGCTCCTCGCCCGGCACGGCGGCCGGGAAGCCGCCTTGGCGCGCGGCGACCTGGGCTTCACGCCCGCCCCAGGCACGACCGCCGAGATGAACTGAACACGGTCGACGGGCGCGACGTGGCGGCCGGTTTCTCGTGTCGCGGTCCGCCTCGGTCCGCATCGCCTGACCGCTTGATCTTGTTTTGCGATCCGGCCGAAGCCGCTAGGGTGCCCGACGATGCCTCATGGCGGTTCCCTCGATCGAGCAGCGATAGCGGAGTTTCGTGCGTCTCCGTGCGCGGCAGCGAGAACTTCGACTCGGGTGTTTCGACGGTTTGTCACGGATGCGTCGCTTGGAGACGGGTCTGCTGCGTCGAAGGCTGCAACTCATTGACGTCGATACCTTCGAACGCATCGTCGCGCAAGATCGGTTGAAATTTGAAGCCGGGCTTCAGCAGTCCACGCTCCTGCTGCAGAAACGCGAGTACGGTCGCCGCCGAATGCACCCAGTTGCGACCGCCGGATTCCGCGAAGCCCGGGCCGCCGGTGGAGCCGCGGTCCCCCAAGGCATGATCCTTGGAATCCTTTCCCATCCAGAAGCCGAGCACGATCCCTTTTTCTGGATGATCTGTGGGGCCGGGAACGAACAGCAGGAGCCACACATCGGAGGTCTTGCCGTCCGCGTTCGTTGCAGTGCCCGTCTTTCCTCCAATCTCGCCCGCGGACTCGAATGGAAACGCAAGCGTCCGCCGTTTCCTTTCCTCAGGTTTCAGCTTCCCGATCGCATCGCTCAACGGATCCATACCGGGGATGACCCCGCTCCTGATCGCCGCAGCGGTGCCGGTGCTGCCGATGTCGAGGGGGGCCTTCAGCAGTTCAGTCATCGCGGCGGAGACGGCCGGATGCATAAGCCGCTCTTGCGGGGAGCGGTTTTCCCCCTTGATGTCGCAATCCTTAGGACGCCCGTCACGATCCTTGTAAAGCAGCGATTTGTGCCCGCGGCACACATCGTTGGCGAAGCGTGGCGTCACCCTGAAGCCGCCGTTCACGAACGCGGCGGTCGAGGCCATCGCCAGCGGGTTGACCTCCGATGCGCCGATAGCGGTTGTTGGATAGGGCTGCAGGATGTGCTTCGCGTCCCTGGGCATGCCCAGGCGATACGTAAGCTCGATCACGTTCTTGATTCCGGCCCGCGCGCCGGCGCGCATGGCGGCCGTGTTGCGCGACTCCCCGAGAGCAATCCGGCAGGGAATTTCTCCGCGGTACTCCGGCTCTGACCGCGAGTGAAAGTTCTCGATCTTCTTGGCGCCGCGCCCGCGACCCAGCGAGACCAGGATCGGTGCATCGAGCACCGTGCAGCGCTGTAGCACCTCGGCCGCGATCTTCTGGACGGACTCCGGCGGCGACTTCGCGGCCAGCACCTCGCTGGTCAGCCGCTCCACCAGGCCGCCATAGGTGAAGACTTTGAACGTGGATCCCGGCTGCCGCCAGCCGCTTGCGATCACGTCGTACTTCAGTTGCCGGAAATTGACATTGCCCACCTCGGCGAGTACGTCGCCGGTGAAATCGACGGCAAACGCGCCGGCACGCAGCTGGTTGTTGTCGACGTCGTCCGGATGTCGCGCAACATACGTGTCGAGCGTGAGGCTAACCGCTTTGGCAAGCACCTCCTGGAGCCCGTCATCGCGCGTGATCGATATCGTGAGGCCGCCCTTGCTGATCGGAAAGCGATCCTTGTACAGGATCCGCACCCTCTCGAGAAAATGGTCATGCGTGCCGCATCCGATGCCGACTGAAATGATTTCCTTGCGGAGCGACCGCGCGATCGAATTCGCGGCGCGGGCGTACTCCACTTCCGTGATCATGCCCTGATCCAGCATCAATCCGAGTACCCGCGTAGTGCCGCGCGAGACTTCCATCCAATTCGCATCGCGGACGTCGTCCGGCGCTGTGAGTAGCGGATCCAGCGCAAACGATCGATCCGGGAGTGCCGGCTTGTTGATGAGCGACACGATGAACGCCGCCTGATGGAGGGCAAGGTCCTTCGCAGGCTTGCCGAAGTAGGCCCGGCTGGCCGCTTCGATGCCGTATTGTCCGCGCCCGAAATACGGCATGTTGACGTATTTGAGCAGCAGCTGCTGGCGCGAGAATTGACGCTCGATCCGCAGCGCCATGATGATGTCGCCGAGCTTTTCCTTCTCGGTTGATTGACGACCGGTGCCGGCGCGAAGATGCTTGGCGATCTGCATCGCCAGCGTCGAAGCGCCCGAGCGGCTTTCATGCAGAACCCGCTTGGCCAGAGCACGTGCGATCGCTTGTTTGTCGATGCCTTCGTGAATGAAAAAGTTCTTGTCCTCGGACGCCAGAATCGCGTTGACGAAGACCGGCGGTATCTCGGCGGGATCGTTGAGGAGAATGCGATGCTCGGGCGAGGAGATGCAGGCCACCGTCCTTTGATCTTCGGATACGATCATCGACTGCTCGGCAAAGTAGGCAGGATCGTGCAGTCGCAAGATTGCTTTCTTGTCGAGGCCCAGGCGGGCGTCGATTTCCTCGGAATACCGCGAATCGATGGCCTCGACCAGCGATTCCAGACCGACATAACCCGCTATACCCAATGCCACGAGCACCCCCAGCACGAGGAAAAGGCGGCGGACGATCCTGCCCAAAAAGAGCAACAGTGCCCAAGGCAGCGTCAAGAAGACGAACCTGAGTTTCCCGTTATCGCCTTGTTCCATCGTCCATTTCCGCCGGCGGAGAAGCGGCGCACATCGCCTCTCGCCGCAAACCGTAAGTCAGAAGCACACGTTGTACCAGAGGGACTCGCCACCGGTTCGCAACGAGCGACTGTTTTTTCGTGGCCCAACCATCGCACAGGCGCGCCTTGGCGACCACTTGTCGCGGTTCGCAGCGACTGCCAGACGATCGCCTCGGACGGCGAAGAGCCGTCGTCGAGGCGGGGCGAACTGGCGCTATCGACCCGAAGCGGAAATGGCGCTCCCCTTAAAGCTGTGGTTCACGCCGGTCGAAGCGGTCACCCGCCAGCGTGTGCGCGGTAGCGCGGAAATGCCTTTCCGTTTCAAAAGGGCCGCGGCACTTCTTCGCCGGCGGTCCTTGAACAAGCCACTGCATCGCGGTCATCTGCGTCCGGATGGTCGCATCGTGCCCTTACGCCGGCTATTGCTAAGATCTATGGCCCCAAACCGCGTGCCGGGGGATGACCTCCGGATGTTCGGGATGGTGCACGCGTGTGGCGTATTCGAGGTCAACGAGTGAGTGTCCGATATGCGCCGCGACAATCCGCGACGAAAGCTTGAGCAACGAATCCTGCGTTGGGCGTGGGTGATCGCCGCGCTAACGTTTGTGGCCCTTTGCGGTGCCTGGTTTCTGCAGAGCACCATCCCGCGGCACATCGTTCTAGCCTCGGGGCTGAAAGATGGGCTGTACCATCAGTACGCGCAACGCTACAAAGAAATTCTCGCACGCGATGGGATAACGGTCGAAGAACGCCTGACAGGGGGCGCCGACGAGAACGAGCGACTTCTTCACGACCCCAAATCCGGCATCGATGTAGCGTTCCTGCATGGGGGCGTCGTCCGGCCCACTGACCGCGGCAGCCTCGTGATGCTCTTTGCGCTCTACTACGAACCGCTGTGGATCTTCTATCGGGGTTCCACGGATCTGTCGCAGCTCGATGAGTTGCGTTACAAGCGGATAGCAGTCGGCTCATCCGACAGCGGAGTGCGGGCCTTCACCGAGCCACTGCTCGCCGCCAACAACATCACGGGCTTCAATACCAAGCTGGTTCCGCTGGTAAACCTCGAGGCGCTCGACGCGCTGCAGAAGGGCGCGGTCGACGCAGCGTTCTTGATCGGACCCGCCCAGTCGCCAACGATCTGGCAGGCATTGCACGATCCGTCACTCAAGCTGATGAGCTTGGAGCGCGCCGCGGCCTATCCGAGAAGGTTTTCCTACATCACGAAACTGACGCTTCCACCGGGGACCATTGACTTCGCGCTCCATATCCCGGCGCAGGAGGTCAACCTGATTGGCACCCGAGCCATGCTCGCTGCCCGCGAAGGACTGCCGTCGGCGATCATCAGCCTCCTGTTGGAGGCCGCCCGCGAGTTGCACTCCGAACAAGGATATTTCGAGGCCGACGACGAATTTCCCAATGTCGCGACGGTCGACCTGCCCGTCTCGGCGGACGCAATCCGCCAATTTCGCTTCGGTCCCAGCCTGCTGCACCGCTATCTTCCGTTCTTCGTTGCGACCTACGTCGAGCGCTTGATTGTCCTGCTCGTTCCGTTGCTGGTCGTGCTGGTGCCATTGATCAACTTCTTGCCCCAGATCCTGCGGTGGCGTGTCCGTTCTCGAATCTACCGGTGGTATGGTGAGTTGACCCTGCTTGAACGCGATGTGCGCACGCGGACCGGCAAGCTGCCCGTCGAGCAATGGCTCGCCGACATTGACCGCATCGAACAGGCCGCGGGGCGCATCCGGACGCCGGCCAGCTTTGCAAGCGAGGCGTATACGCTCCGCGAACATATTGGCCTCGTTCGCCGCATCGTATCCGCGAAGGCGAGCAAATTCGGATCGCCACCGCAGGGGTAGCGCGCCGCAGCGTGCGCTGTTCACCCGGAGGTGTCTGCAAGACTTCCACCGAGCCGTTGCATCGATTGCCCCACCGCATCGGTTATCGTCCGCGCTGCTTGCTCAGACTTCGGCTTGCAGCAAACCGGCGGGCGGGTTTCGCTGACGATGCGTCTCAGTTCAGATCGCTATCCTTGTAGTACTTGGTTCCCTTGGCGGTGAGCTCGAGCGCCAGGCCTTTGTCCGTGACCTGGTAGATCCAGACGCCCGGTGATACCGCGACCGCGCCCTGATACGCGGAACCCTTGTCGCCGGACTTCGCCGCCGCCGTTGCCTGTCCACCAAACTCCCAGCCCGAGTTGATGAAGTTGTTCAAGGCAGCCTCGGTCTCGAATACCCAGACGACCTGGAACTTCTTGGCGCCGAAGCCCAGGCCAGCCTGAACTTCGGCCATCTTCATATACGTCGTCGCCTTGGTCTTGTTGTTGACCGCGATGCCCTTGCCGGATCCGCC
>Ga0070671_100004645_pt1 | contig 10889 bp, 10 predicted proteins | sample KBSS73metaG_FD_65341 | JGI IMG/M metagenome (GOLD analysis project Ga0070671, IMG submission 65341) | Switchgrass rhizosphere microbial communities from Kellogg Biological Station, Michigan, USA - KBS S7-3 metaG | ecosystem: Host-associated > Plants > Roots > Rhizosphere > Soil ... | reverse complement strand
GGGTCCAAGGATTTCCCGAGGAGAAGTTATATTATCTGCCCCGCGGGGTGGATATTGAGCGCTTCACTCCCGGGACGCGTCCGCCGCATTTTCGCGCAGTCTTCTCCGGCGCGCTAATCGAGCGCAAAGGCGTGCATCACCTTCTCGAAGCATGGCATCGGTTGCAGTTGAAAGATGCGGAGCTCTGGTTGGTCGGCGCAATCCACGACGAAATCAGACCCTACCTCGAAAAGTTTGCAGACTCGAGCATCAAGGTGGTTGGGTTCGCCCAAAAACCGGAGACCTATCTGCGTCAATCGACCGTACACGTTTTCCCCTCACAGTGCGAAGGGAGCGCCAAAGTCACTTACGAAGCGGCCGCCTGCGGGCTGCCGCAAATCACCACTCGGGAAGCGGGCGATGTGGTTGAGGACGGTGTGCAGGGGATCGTCATTCCGCCGGCCAATGTCGACGCGCTGGCAGCAGCGATACAACAACTTTACGATCATCCCGAGATGGTGGAACGGATGAGCCTCGCCGCCCGCGAACGAGTTGTGGAAAATTTCACCTGGGACCATTTCCGCGCCCGACTACTCGACGCCTACGAACTGGCGATGCAGATGTCCCGTCAGGTTTGAACCTCCTCCTCCTCCAGCTCAAACGGATCGGAGACCTGATCCTGACCGTGCCGGCCATCACCGCGGTGCGGAAGAATTTTCCAAGCGCGAAAATCTCGCTCATCGTTGCGCACGGCTCGCGCGAGTTGCTTCCGGCGATTCCCGGGGTTGATCGCACCTTTATCGCTCGAGGACGAGTGACCGACGCGACCCAATGGATCGCGCTGGCAGCGTCGAAATTCGATTATTGCCTCGATTTTTCGCGCACGGATCGCTCCGCCTTTCTCACCCTGCTTTCCGGAGCTAGGCGGCGAATTACCTACGACACGATTCGGCGGCAACCGCTGCGCCAGTTGAGTTACAACGAATTCGTACCCTCGAACGTTCGCTCTCTGCACACAGTCGATCATCATCTCGAATTGCTCGCACCGCTCGGAGTGCATGATGTCTCGCCCGAAATTCGCCTCGTCCTGCCACACGCGGCGAAAGCCCGCGCCGACGCCTTCATCGCCAACCACGGGTTGGGCGGGAATTTCATCATCTTCCATCCCGGGTCGGCCCGAACGGAAAAATTCTGGGTCGCGCGGCGCTGGGCGGAAGTCGCCAATCAACTCTCGGGTTCAGAAGAAACTCGCGTCGTGCTCACAGGCGGCAAATCCATGATGGAGCAAGATCACATCGCCCGCATCAAATCGCATCTGCAATCGCCGGTGGTCGATTTGTCGGGACAACTGGACTTGCTCACCCTCGCCGCGCTCATCGCGCGGGCACGGCTGCTCGTCACAATCGACTCCGCCCCGATGCATTTGGCGGGCGCGCTCGGTACGCCGCAGCTCGCCTTGTTCGGGCCGACTAATCCCTATCACTGGCGGCCGCGGGCGACCTCAGCGATCGTGCTACAGGCGGGAAAGGTCGACCCGGTGACTCATTTTGTCCCGCAACAGCCCCCTTGCGCGATGAAGGAAATCTCGACGGAACAGGTGATCGATGCTATGCAGACGCTGCTGTCGAGTCCGGCAGCGCCAGTCGCATGAGCGAGAACCCAAGCCCAAGGCAAAAGCAGTCTCTTTGGACGACCATCCGCATCGGATGGCGGCCGTACAAGCGGCTCTACTCCTACGCCATGCCCTACAAATTCCGTTTCCTTCTCGGACTCGGATTCGGGTTCCTCTATGGCGCGGTCACCTCCACCCTGCCCCTGGTCATGGCCAAGGTCACAGACGCGGTTTTCAAAGGTCACGCCGTCGGCCCGAGTACTCTGGCGAGCCATCCGGAGTTAATGAACACTGGCCCGAAGATCAACTCACTCGTCCTCCTCTGTCTGGCCATCCCAGCGGTTATGACCCTGCGGAGTCTCTGCTCCTACGCCAACACCTACTACACCAACTGGGTGAGCAACAAAGTCCTGACCGATATTCGCACCGAACTCTTCGGCAAGATGGTAAGCCACTCGATGGACTTTTTTAACAAGGCGCAGTCGGGTTTCCTCATGTCCCGGATCACCAATGACACCCGCATGATGCAGACCGCGCTCTCCAGTATCAGCAGCGATCTGTTTAAGCAGCCCGTTGCCATCGTGGGCGGCATCGGCGTGCTCCTTTACATGGACTGGAAGTTTACTCTCGTGACGCTCGTCCTCTTCCCGAGTTGCCTCGTCCCGCTCAACCTCTACGGAAAACGGGCGCGCAAAGCGGTCACCAACGAGCAGTTCGGGCTCGCCCAGATGGTCGTGACCATGCAGGAAACTTTCGCTGGCATCCGTGTCATCAAATCATTCGCCCGCGAGCCCTTGCAAGAGGAACTGTTTCGCAAGAGCAACGACTCACAGTTCTCAAGCGCGATGCGTATCCTGCGCGCGACGGAAGCGGTCGGCCCATTGATTGAAACGATCGCGGCCATGGGCGTCGGTCTCGCCCTGCTTTACGTCTATGTGGCCCACCTGCCCGCGGCGAAATTCATTGCTCTCATCGGTGGCATCTTCCTCCTTTACGATCCAATTAAGACCCTGAGCCGCATCCATATCGTCATGCAGCGTTCCATCCAGTCGACCGAGGAAATTTTCCGGATTCTCGATTCGGAGTCGACCGTGAGGGATACGCCCAATGCGATCGCGCTCCCGCACTCGCAGGGTTCGCTCGAGCTGGATCGCGTCACCTTTCGCTATGCCGGCGGGGTGGAGGATGCGCTCAAGGATTTCAGCCTCAAAATTCTGCCCGGCAAAAGTTATGCCCTGGTGGGCGCGAGCGGGGCCGGCAAGAGCACCATCCTTTCGCTCATCCTGCGCTTTTACGATCCTACCCGCGGCGTCGTTCGCATCGATGGACGCGATCTACGCTCGATCACACAGAAATCCCTGCGCGAATTAGTCGGCCTCGTCTCGCAGGAAACTTTCCTTTTTCACGACACGATTCTGACAAATATCCAGTTCGGCCGGCTCGACGCGACCGAGGAGGAAATTTACGCGGCCGCCAAAACCGCCTACGCACACGACTTCATCATGGCGCAGCCGAAGGGCTACGAGACAGTCATCGGTGACAAAGGTTGCCTGCTTTCCGGTGGGCAGCAGCAGCGGCTGGCCATCGCCCGGGCGCTCCTCAAGAACGCCCCGATTCTGCTCCTCGACGAAGCCACCTCGGCACTCGATTCGGAATCCGAGCAGCAGATTCAGCTCGCTCTCGAAGGCCTTGCCAAGGGCCGCACCGTTATCGCCATCGCGCATCGGCTCTCCACGATTCTTTCCGCCGATCAAATCATCGTAATGGAAAAAGGCCGGATCAAAGAAGTCGGCACCCACGCGGAACTGCTTGAAGAATCCGGTTACTACCGCCGGCTTTACGATCTCCAGTTCAACCGCAATCCCGAACAACCGGGCGCGGAGGTGGAAATGCTCGCCGGGGCAACGATCTAGCGCTCAGACGTTGTTCCGGATATCCGCTTACTCCCGCCCCTGACGGAAGGCCGGATGCGTGGGATTCAAAATCGCCCAAGGTAGCCGATCCTCGGTCCAGATCGCGACCTTTGGTGCGTACGACTCGGGATGATCGAGCGAAGCGATCGTGACGTCGACTGAGAGCGAGGCCGCGCTATCCTCGAAGAAAAGCGGCGTCCCGCAACAACCGGCAAACGACCGCAGGCGCCCTACATGTTGCACCTGGCGCAGCTCGCCCGAGAGGATCTCGATCGCCTCCCTTGGTACTTCGCCCCAGGTCACAAAAGGCGCGGCACTGGCCCGGCGGCAATCGATGCAATGGCAATCCGAGAGATGCGCTGGCGCAGCGTGCAAGCGATAGCGCACGCCGCCACACAGACAGCCGCCTTCGATAAGGGCGTTCATTTCGCCACCACCGGATGGAATTGCAAGCTCGGTGGCGGCTCCGGCAATTCCACCCAACTCCGACAACCCGCATACGCTTTGGCATCAGGAAAGCGCCAGACCGGTTCCAATCGAAACGTTCGGACAAACGCGACCTGCAAGCCAGGCGCGTCGTCGTATTCGAAGCGCTCCCGCACGACGCTCTCGTCCAGAATGTGCCGCGGCTCCAGGGCGCGCACTTCTTCCCAATCCGTAAGGAGGCGCGTCTCCGTCACCTCCGCCGAATAGCGGATTTCGATTTCGCCAGGCACGGGCTGCGGCAGGCGCGGGGGGACCGAAACCCGGACGCGCTCCAGTTGTTCGTGGAAAAAAGTCGGGAAAAGGAAAAACCGCCGGTATTGAAAGGCGAATCCGTCGTGCCCTTCCGCGAGGCCGCCCTTGCGCAGGATAATCGTCTGCCGCCCCTCGCCCAGCGCCGCACAAACCAGCGCCCATTCCTTGAAACCGATCCTTTGCATTTGGCGGCCCTCAAACTACGCTCCCGCGCATGCCCTTCAAGATCGACCTGCACACGCACTCGTTCTTTTCCGGCGACGGCGTTTCCAGCCCCGAGGAAAACATCGCTTCGGCCAAGGCGAAAGGCCTGCACGGTTTTGCCCTGACCGATCACAACACCAACGATGGTGTCACTTATCTGCTCGAGAAAGGTTTGATGCGCGAGGACGGCCTGCCGGTGGACGGTTTTCTCATCATCCCGGGCGTCGAGGTGACGACTGCGGAAGGCCATCTGCTCTCCATCGGTGCGTCGCTCCCTTATCTCAAGGGCCGCCCCGCGCTGGAAGTCTGCAATCTCATCCACGAGCGCGGCGGGCTCGCCATTCCGCCGCATCCCTATGACCTGTTTCGCGCCGGGATCCGTTTTTCGACGCTGGAGACGTTGCCGATCGACGCGCTCGAAGTCTTCAACGCCGCGACCACGCTGCGTCGTTACAACACCTATGCCTTCAAGTACGCGCAGGTTCGCGGATTGCCCATGACGGCGGCGAGCGATGCCCATCATCACGCCGCCATTGGGACGGCCTACGCCATCCTGAACACGGACGATTTTTCACTCAAGGGCATCCTCGCCCAGATCGTGAAGAGCAATAAGCTGAACCGGCAATACCTCACCCCCAAAGACAGCGTGCGCAAAACCTGGAACAACTGGATGCGGCTGCGGCGGCGCAAAATTCTGCCGGCCAAACCGTCCGCGACCGAGACTTACCGGAACGGCGGCTCCGCCTAACGACTTAGGAGCTTGCGCAATTCCTCCACGGAAGTGACCGGCGCCTGGCAGGCAAAATTCTCGCAAACGTAAGCGGTCGCCTTTCCACCGATCGGCTTCATCTCCTTCACCTCCTCCAGCCTTTCCGCGAGGAATTTCTGGCCCGCGCCCCCATCCGCCAGAAGCACGATCGTGTTCGGCAGGTAATGCCGGTGCACCTCATCGAGCAAGTCGCGAGTGTCGCCCGCGCCGCGCTTCCCTGCGATAATCACCTGCTTTGGTTTGGTGAGGCTGAAGTCAAGCGCGACCAGCATCTGCGGCAGGGCGCTCGGAAAACGATTTAAGGCTGTGGCAAAAGCGGCGATCGTTTTCTGCCCCCGCACGCGCAGTTCCTTCGTGTCGCGCATCTGCGCGAGGCGAAGGAGATTGCGCGCGGCGATCGAGCTCGCGGCCGGTTCGGCATTATCGTTGTCGTCTTTCATGCGCAGCAAAATGCTCGGGTCGTCGCCCGTGCTCGTGAAATAGCCGCCGTTCTTGTCGTCCCAAAAGAGGCGATCCTGCGTCGTCTGCAATTGCTCGGCCAGCTGCAGCCATTGGCTGTCGAAAGAAGTTTCGTAAAGATCGAGCAACCCTTGGATGAAGAAAGAGTAGTCCTCCGCAAAAGCGGCCACCGCCGACGGTGCGCCGCGATAGCTGCGTCGCAGGGTTTGGCCTTTGGCGTCGGCCAGATTTGCCCGCACAAATTCGGCGGCACGCGTCGCCGTCTCCAGATAGGAAGGGTCGCCCAGAACCTGCGCGCCGCGGGCGAAAGCGGAAATCATGAGCCCGTTCCAGCCCGTGATAATCTTGTCGTCGAGATGCGGGCGTGGCCTTTTGTTCCGCAGCTCGAACAGGGCGGGGCGGCGGTAGCGCATCGATTCGTCGACATCGAGTTCGCTTTTTCCGAAATGTTTCGCCGTCTCGGCGAAAGTCTGCCGCTCGTAAAGAATATTCTTGCCGCGAAATTCTCCCTGCGGATCACTCCCTTCGGGCGCGTTGCCGGCCGCTTCCACGCCGTATTGATAATCGAACAACTCGGCATACTCGCCCAGCGCCTCATCGATCTCCTCCTTCGTCCAGACGTAAAACGCGCCTTCCGCTTTCTCTTTCCCGCCCGCTGTCGTCAGGCTATCCGCATCCTCGGCCGAATAAAAACCGCCGCCGACATCGGTCAGGTCGCGGCGCACGTAATCGAGCGTGTCGCGTGCGATGGCTTCGTAACGCAGGTCGCCCGTGATCTGGTAGGCATCGAGATAGGCGCTCGCCAGTTGCGCCTGGTCGTAGAGCATTTTTTCGAAATGCGGCACCCGCCATTGCGCATCGACCGAGTAGCGATGGAACCCGCCGCCAAGCTGATCGTGCATTCCGCCTGCCGCCATTTTGCGCAGGGTGAAGAGCGCCATACCCAGCGCGGCGTCCCCCGCCTCCGAGTCCGGCGCGGAACGATTGTAAACCCGGAAAAGGAAGTTAAGCGTAACCGGCCGCGGAAATTTAGGGGCACCGCCAAAGCCGCCGTCGCGCGCATCGTAGCCGCGCGCGATTTGCTGGTAGGCGGCATCGATCAGTTTCGCGTCCACTTTGCCCGCCCCTTCCGCCGGGGTGTTAGCCGAGTGGGCCAAGGCGGTCATGATCTGATTTCCGCTTTCGCTGATTTTGGCCCGGTCCTTTTCCCACGCATCGGAAATGCGGAGCAGCACCTTCCTGAAACTCGGCTGCCCGTAGCGATCTTCCGGTGGAAAATACGTGCCGCCCACGAACGGCTTGAGGGTCGGCGTGAGCCAGACGTTGAGCGGCCAGCCGCCCCCGCCCGTCGTCGCCTGGACAAAAGTCATGTAAACGCGATCAACATCGGGGCGCTCTTCGCGATCGACCTTGATGTTGACGAAGCGCGAGTTCATGAGGGCCGCGACTTCTTCGTTTTCGAACGATTCTCGCTCCATCACGTGGCACCAGTGACAAGTGGAATATCCGATCGAGAGAAAAATCGGCTTCTTCTCCCGGCGCGCTTTTTCGAAGGCCTCCTCACCCCAGGGATACCAATCGACCGGGTTGTGCGCGTGCTGCAAAAGGTAAGGTGATTTCTCCTGGGCGAGCCGGTTGGTATGCTCGTAGTGGGCCGGGGGATTAACGGCGGGCGGGGTCGGTGTCACGAGCTGAGTCTAGGCGAGGTGTCGGCGTGCGGAAAGCGCAAGGTCGCGACGGCCATCATGTGGGTACTGCATTTTATTCCGCACGCCGATGCGGTCGCCGGCCTCACCCAGTTACTTCATCGCCCGCCGGTAACAATTGCAATCGTGGCGCGGTCTGCGGGGTCCACGGGTTTTCACGATGATCGGAAACCAGAATCGCCTTCGTCTGTCGCTGCAGGAGCCGGAGGAATTCTTCGACATCGAAGCGATGCCGTATGGGTGCGAAGGGTGCGAGGTTTTTTTCCGCCAGCCGAAACAACCGTACCGCCGGATACATCCGGCGCCCATCTTTGGGATGCGTTGGTCGCGCGTGTTGCTTCTGCAAATGGACGAAGCCGCCGGCCGCCTGGATCAACCCCTTGAAATAATTGGCGTCCTCCGATTTCGTCTGCAACCACAGATGCTCGAGCACATCATGCGCTTCGTAGTAGCGCTGCTCATTCCAGCATCGGAAAAAGCCGACATAGCAGGGATGCCGCGCAACCTCGCCCCTCGCGTCCTCGGTCGGCTCCTTCTGCAACTCTTCCACCAGCCGGGAAATTCTTTGGCCTTTGTTCACGGAACGCTTAGTCTCGTTTCGGCAGAGATGACCGGCAACCGAGCACGCAGGGTTTTTCCACGGAGGGCCGATGGGCACACGGCCACGGGCGACGGATGACGGCGGTCGGGCTCACGATCCTCCTGTGCGCGATTGTTGGTTTGATTTCCTGTTCGGCGCTGTTCTCCGGCCTGGAAACGGCGCTCTTTACGCTCAAGAGCTATCAGATCCAGCGCCTGCAGGAGCGGCATCCCTCGCTCGCCAATTTCCTCCATACCTTTCGCGATAATCCGCGGCGTGTCCTGAGCGTTCTCCTCCTCGGCGACACCATGGTCAACGTGCCGTTGATCATCCTTTGCCTGGTCCTCATCTGGGAAGGCCCACTCGTCACGCATCTGCCGGCGTGGATTGCGACGCTGGCGATTTTTGCGATCATCGTCGTGCTTTGTGATTTGATTCCGAAGCTCCTCGCGCTTTCGACCGCCTACCGGATCTCAGCCCTCGGCGTCTTTACTCTCAAGGTCATGATGCCGTTGCTCGATCGGGTTGGACAGATACTCGAGAACGCAAGCAGCGTCGTGATCGACCGGCTTACGCCGGCGAGCCTGCGCGTGCGGCCGCGGATCAGCGACGAGGAACTCGAAACCCTGGTCGAGATGGGCGAAGCCGAGGGAACTCTGCAGGAGGCGGAGGGAGAGATGATCCAGGAGATCATTAAGCTCGGCGACAAGACAGCGAAGGATTGCATGACGCCGCGGGTCGACACCTGCGCCGTAAAGGACGATTTGCCTAACGAGGAAGCGATCGCGCTCTTCCGGCAATGGCGGCACCGCCGGGTGCCGGTTTACGCGGAGACGCCCGACCAGATTTTGGGAATCGTAGACGTGAAACAATTCCTGCTCGATCCGTCTCGCCATTACACCGAGACGCTGAGCGTGCCGTCGTTCGTGCCGGAGACAATGCGGGCGATGGATTTGTTGCGCCGTTTTCTTTCCGCGCCGCAAGGGCTCGCGGTGGTGGTCGATGAATTCGGTGGAACCGAGGGCATCATCACCCTGGCCGACATCATCGAGGAAATCATCAGCGACGCCGCGCCGCTGGGCGATGCGGAACTCTACATCGAACCCCTGGAGGGCGGTCGATTGATCGTGAGCGGCAACGCGCGGCTCGACGACCTCACCGAACACCTTGGTTTTGAATTGCATGCAGACGGCATCGACACCGTAGGTGGCTACGTTTTCAACCGGCTCGGCTATTTGCCTAACGTCGGCGCGACGATCGAAATCCCGCGCCTTTCCATCACCGTCCGCCGTGTCAGCCGGCAACGGATCGAGGAAATGCTCCTCGAGAAAAGCGCTGCCGGGGAGGAAGAGGATTCGTCCGAGGCGATCGACTTCGAAGTATGATCGGTTCGCTCGTTATTCTTTTATGCTGGGGGGTGTCGTTTGTCTTCGCCGGCATCGAGGCCGGGCTGCTCTCGCTCGATCAGGTGCGGTTGCGCCACCAGGTGAAGCTGCGCAATCGCTCCGCCATCGCGCTCGACCGTCTCCTCAAGAAACCGGAGCGTCTCCTCGCCACCGTTTTGCTGGTGACGAATTTTTCCGACATCGCCGGGTTGCTCCTCCTCACCCGGCGGATCGTGAACTTGTTAGGCGCGGCCGGTTATCTCGTCGCCCTGCTCGTGGCCGGACCGATTTATCTTTTTCTGCTCGGTGTTTTGCCGAAGTCGCTCTTTCGCCGATTTCCCTATCGCGCACTCGCTGCTCTCGCCGGTCTGCTTGTCCTCACCTCGCGCCTCCTCTGGCCCGTGCTCGAGCTCGGCTCGCAAATCGGTCACCTCCTTTTTCGGCGCAAGAAATCGACGCCCCGGCTTTTCGCGGCGCGCGAGGATTTGAAACGACTCACGGTGGAGAGCGAACGACAGGGCACGCTCACCCCGGCGGAGCGCGCGATGATTCATAACGTGGTTGATTTCCGCACCATCAGGGTCGCCGACGTCATGGTGCCGTTGCCACAAATCGTCGCGGTCGGCCCGCAAACAACGATTCCGGAATTGTTGCAACTGAGCGCGCAAAGCGGGGTCGATCGCGTCCCAGTGCTCGCGGGGGACGGCAGCGCACTCGGCCTCGTTAATGTCTTCGACGTCCTGCTCGACTCGAGCCCGGCGCCAGAGCTGCGGCACTACACGCGACGGATCGTCTCGGCCGCGGAAAACGAATCCGCCTACCGAATCATTCGCCGGCTCCGGGCCGCGCGGCTCAGCCTCGCTGCGGTTCTCGACGAACGCCGGCAACTCACCGGCATTGTCACGGTCGAAGATCTCGTTAGGCGACTGGTGCAGAGCGCCTGACCCGGCGCTTAGGACGGAGACAGGAATTGGAAGGCCACGACCCGGCCATTCTGGAATGAAACCGTTTTCACCGGATAGGTCACGGTCGCAGGAAAGGGGTAATAGAAAGGATCCCAGAACGGATCGACAAACGAGCCATAAAAGCGGTGGCCGCCATGCCGGCCATAAAAACCAACGCGACCCGCAAACCCGTAACCGTAACCAAATCCGCCATAGCCGTATCCATAGGGTCCATAGGCGGCCGTTGAAAGGGTGTAGACCCAGGTTTCCGTCGACGCATTACGGACCACACCAACCGCCTTTTGCTGAGGCGCACCCCAGGCAAGGTAAACCGCCTCCTGCGACATGCCGCCCCGGATGTCCCCTTTGCTGACAAGATCTTTGTCCTGCGGCGAGAGGGAATTAAACGCGGTCGGGTTCGCTTCAATACGCGATCCGACAGTGCTACAGCCCGAGAGAACTAACGCGCCAATTGCGATGCACGCCAACAGCGCCCACGAAGACAATTCACGCTTCATACTTAAAGATAAAACGCGACCTACCAGCGTCAAACCGTCGTTTCACCATTGCGCTCCCAAAAGGTAACAAAACCGAAAGCGT
>Ga0070671_100004639_pt1 | contig 10898 bp, 12 predicted proteins | sample KBSS73metaG_FD_65341 | JGI IMG/M metagenome (GOLD analysis project Ga0070671, IMG submission 65341) | Switchgrass rhizosphere microbial communities from Kellogg Biological Station, Michigan, USA - KBS S7-3 metaG | ecosystem: Host-associated > Plants > Roots > Rhizosphere > Soil ... | reverse complement strand
GACGACAGCCCAAAAAGCGACACCGCCGCGAGGGCGGTAGCGATTAACTTCTTCATCGAAATACTCCTCGAATCAACGCATCGGCCGCTCTTCGAAAAGCGGCTCGACTCGAAGGAGCTGCTGCGCCTTTTCGCCTGTCAATTTAATGAATGTCGTTACTGCTGTTCAACGAACCGTCGGCTGGCCGACGGAAGGTGCAACAGGATCGATCCCGTCAGCAGGTGCCTTGAGCGATCCCGGCCCCGGTTACTGCGCCGATCGCTCCGCCGATCACCGCTCCCGCAGCCGTATCATGATGATAACCGCCGCTCGCCACCGCCGCGCCGATCGCAGCGCCCGCGACACCGCCGGCTACGGCGCCAGCACCGGCATTGCCGCAATTATAGCCGTTATAGCCATAATAGCCCTGGTAAGCCGGCGCGTATCCGTAGCCGTAGCCGCCGTAAGGATAGCCGTAGTACGGGTAATATGGGTAGGCGGCAGGCGGATAGGCGTAGCCGTAATAGCCCGGGTAGACCGAATAGGCCGCGTAGGGACGGTAATAGCCATAATAGCCTGGGTAGACGCCGATCCCGACGTAGCCTCCCCCCCAGCCGCCATGCCAGTGACCGCCGCCTCCATGCCAACCGCCGCCGTGCCACCCGCCGCCGCCATGCCAACCGCCGCCACCGCCGTGCCAGCCGCGGGCCTGGATGCTGGTTGAGGACGTCATGATCATGAGCGCAGCGAGCGCCGTTCCGAGTGCCTTCATCGTGAGACTCCTCGACAGGAGAAGGCGCGGCTCTGATCCTTCCGCCGTCGTCTATCCATAAGGATTGTTACGGACACGTCGCGGAGGATTTATCCCACCTGGCGATAGTCGAGACCGATGTCGACCGCAGGCGCCGATTGCGTGATCCGTCCCACGGAGATGAAGTTAACGCCCGTTTCAGCGAGGAAGCGGATGGTTTCGAGCGTGACGCCGCCCGATGCTTCGAGCGGGACTCGGCCGGCCACGACCTTCACCGCTTCACGCAGCTTCGCCGGATCCATATTGTCGAGGAGCAGGCGATCGGCTCCAGCCTCGAGCGCCGGCTCGATCTGGTCGATGCGGTCGACCTCGACCTGGACCTGGAGCCCCGTATTGGCTTGCTTGGCGCGGCGCACCGCCTCCGCAACGCCCCCGCAGACGGCGACATGATTGTCCTTGATGAGCAAGCCGTCGTCGAGCCGCATCCGGTGATTTTGGGCGCCAGCCATGCGAACGGCATATTTCTCGAGAACTCGAAGGCCGGGGATCGTCTTGCGTGTGTCGATCAGGACGGTGCCCGTCCCGGCAATCGCATCGACATACTGGCGCGTCAGTGTTGCAATGCCGGAGAGGTGCTGCAGCGTGTTGAGGGCCGATCTTTCGGCGGCCAGCATCGCCCGCGCATTACCGGTCAGGCGCATCAGGGTCGCGCCACGATCGAGCTTGTCTCCGTCGCCTGCGAGAACCTCGGCTTCGACGTGAGGATCGAGCTCCTGAAAGAACTGCCGCGCGATCTCGATACCGGCGACGACGATCGATTGCCGGGCATTCATCTCGGCAGTGAAGCGCATGTCCTCGGCGATCGTCGCGTTGGAGGTTACGTCACCGCCCTTTCCGAGGTCCTCGGCGAACGTGCGCCGCACGAAGTCGGCAAGGTCAAAATCTGGGGGAACCGCCATGCGCTCCGTCTAAGCGAGCGGGACGGTCGGAAACAAGCTTAGTGGGTCGGTTCGGCCTGCTTGCTGATCTTCCAGCGGCCGTCGGCCCATTGGTACCGACGGGCGTCTGTGGCGTGAAAATCATCGCCGTTCCATGCGAAGATGCTGACCGTCGCAGCCGCCTCTTCGATGTCGATCACGTTGAAGCTCTGCTCCTGCTCGCGGACCCGGGTCGACGTCGCCGTCCCGGCCTGGACGACCAGCACGCCTCCTGCGCGCGTCACGAGGTCCCCCGCGTCCTGGTTGGAGGCATGGTGAGCGTGCCCTGCAAGCAGCATATCGACGCCGGACTCCTCGACCGCATCGAGCGCAAGCTCCTGTCGGCCAATGGCGCGCTCTATTTCCCCACCGACCTCCAGCGCGAAAAGCGGATGGTGGGTCACCAGCACCCTGAATGCCTCGCTCGACGTCCGCGAAAATGTCTCACGAATAAAGTCAACCTGGTCGCGGTTGATGCGGCCATCCTTGAAAGTCAGCGAGCGGGCTGTGTTGATCCCGAGCACGGCAACGCCCGGAAGCTCGATGAACGGACACAGGCTCTCGTCGATGAATCGCCGATAGCGCGCAAGCGGTGAGAGAAAGCGGCGGAGCACGTCGTAAAGCGGCACATCGTGATTGCCGGGCACGCCGAGGACTTCATGACCTCGCTCACGCAGCCCTTCCAGGAACTCGCAGGCCTCACGGAACTGCTCGGTACGTGCGCGCTGGGTGAAGTCGCCGCTGATGACGACGAGGTCCGGTTTCAGATGATCGACCTGCCATTCGACGGCCTCGACGAGGCTCTCGTCATGCGCCCCGAAGTGGAGGTCGGAGAGGTGAACGATGCGGGTCATACCTTCGGCTGAACGCAGCCGCGCCGCTGGGGTTCAGAAGTTCAGCAGGAGCAGCAGCTTGGCGTCCATACCGAGGCCTTCGGCGCGCTTCTGCTCGATGAAGTTCGGAATTTCGGCGCGAGGGACGAGATGGACGGTAATGTCCTCATTTTCGTCGCCGCCGCCCTCCCCGACCTTTCGCACGCCATGCGCACGCACCAGGGTGAATCCCTCCGAAAGCATGCCCGGCGAGGCGAAAAAGTCGCCGAGGCGCTCGACGCGCTCGGCCGTGAAGCCGGTCTCTTCCTCCAGTTCCTTGATCGCCGTGGTTTCGACCGTCGCATTGGGATCGGTGTCGCCCACGAGACCGGCGGGAAGCTCGATGCAGCGGCAATCGGTCGGCACCCGGGCCTGTTCGACGAGGATCACCTGCCCATCATGCTCGGCAAGGATGACGACGGCGCGGATGTTGCGGGCGCGGCTCGCATATTCCCATTGGCCGCGGCGAAGGGCGCGGACGAACTTGCCTTCGCACATGACCTCCACCGGAGGCAGGTCTTCAAGGTTCATAGTTCGATGAGCTTGTCCGGGATTTCGTTGGTGTCGTCGGCGCTACGCGGAAAATGCTCCGCAAGCACCACCCCAACGCGCTCGATCGCCGCGACGATCCCGTCGGCGGGTCGCCCTTCTTTCACCTCGACGAGCAGCGCCGCCATGGCTTCGCCCCAGGTGTGCCCGTCGGTCACCTTCAGGATCGCTTCGTCGGCGACGATCTCGGCGCGATGCTCGGCCATCGAGAGATAGATGAGGATGCCGGTACGGCCGGCGGTACGACGCTCCGCAGCCGCCTTGAAAATGGAAATCGCGCGGCGGCGGACACGCCGGTGCTTTGTAGCGGGCGGCGTCAGCGCGAGCCGGAGCGGCATCCATTTGAGGATCAGCAAGGCCACGGTGAACTTCAGCGCAGCGAAGAACATCAGCAAGGTCAGCAATTGGCTGAGCGTCGGCTCGGGCCGCCATCCGCCGAGGAGGAAATTGTACCACCAGACGAGCGCAGTCGGACGCCAGGCGGCCCAGGCAAGGACCGCAAACAGCGGGACCAGGGCCCAGTGCAGGCCGACGTCGTGATAGGGATCGCTGATCGGCGTCGCGACGGCGACGATCTCGCCATTGCTGTTGGCCTCGGCCGCCGCGATCGCCGCAGAGACCTTTTGGCGGTCGTCATCCGTCAGGTGCATCACCAGCTTCCCCCGGCGCCACCGCCACCGAACGATCCGCCACCGCCGGAAAAGCCGCCTCCGCCGCCTCCCCAGCCGCCGCCACCGCTCCAGCCTCCGCCGCCCCACGAACCGCCGCGAGAGCCGCGGCTAAGCTCGTTCAGACCCCAGAGGACGACCCAAGGATTGATGCCGCCGCCGCGCGATCGATAGCGCCGGCCGAAGCCGCGCCGGAAGTGCGAAAGCACAACGAAGCCGATTACGAAGATCCAGAAGACCAGCGGCAGTGGATTGCCGCCGGATCGCTGCCGTTGCTTTTGCGCCTGCTCGGCAGCGGCGACGTTCTTTTGCGCTTCATCAGGAGGCAGCGACATCTGCTTGATGATGGCATCCGCACCGGCCTCGATGCCGCCACCCATGTCACCGGCCTTGAAGCGGGGAAGGATGGCCTCGCGCGTGATCACACCGGCCATGGCGTCGGTCACGAATCCGCCGGCACCGTATCCCGTCGCGATCCAGACCTTCCGCTCCTTGGGAGCGACCACCAGGAGGACGCCATCGTTCGCCTTCCCGCTGCCGATCTTCCAGACACGGCCGAGACGATAGGCATAGTCCTCGATAGGATAGCCTTCGAGACTGTTGACCGTCGCAACGACGAACTGCCTGCCCGACTGTGCCTCAAGGGCTTCCGATTTGCTCGAAATGTCCGCGACCTGGGCGGGCGTCAGCAAATGAGCCTGATCGACGACACGACCGGTTAGTGGCGGAAACGTCTGTGCCGCCGCCGGTACCGCAAGCGCGAACAGCGCAAGCAACAACATCGTCACCCCCGCCAAAGCGGGGGCCCAGCGCCTGAATTGGATTCCCGCTTTCGCAGGAATGACGGTCATTGATCAGCTCGCGTTGAAATCGACGCTTGGGGCTTGCTGCGCAGCAGTCGAAGCCTCGAACGGAACCTTCGGCTTGGCGCCGTAGAAGATCTTCGCGCCAATCGCGTCGGGGAAGGTGCGGATCCGCGTGTTGTAGCCCTGAACCGCCGTGTTGTAGTCGCGGCGTGAGGCGTTGATACGGTTCTCGGTGCCCTCGAGCTGATCCTGAAGCGCCAGGAAGTTCTGGTTCGACTTCAGGTCCGGATAGGCCTCCTGCATCCGCTGAAGCGGAATGATCGCGCTCGAAAGCCGTGCCTGCGCATTTTCGAACGCCTGGACCTTTGCCGGATCGTCGAGGTCGGACGCGCTCAGCTTCACGCTGGTCGCGCTCGCGCGCGCCTCGGTGACTTCGATCAGAACCGTCTTTTCCTGCTGGGCATAGCCCTTCACAGTTGCGACGAGGTTGGGGACGAGGTCCGCACGCCGTTGATAATCGGCCTGCAAATTGCCCCAGGCTGCATTAACCTGCTCTTCTGCAGTCGGAACGCTGTTGATGCCGCAACCCGCAAGACTGACGGCGGCAAGCGGTGCAATCAAACCCAATCGGCGAACTAAGGACATCTGTCCCTCCCAGATGGTGGCGCGCGGTCAAATAGAGTTAAGCCGGTTCGGTTTCAATGCTGTCTTAAGTCAGCAACACACAAAAAGCAGTTGGGGCTTATCCCCTTGCGACATGTAAACGTTTGTGGTACATAATGGAGCATGAAAACGACGCTCCGCCAGTTCCAAGCCCAGTTTCCGACTGAGGAAAGCTGCCTCGATCACCTGTTTCAGGTGCGCTACGGCACGGACTTTGAGTGCCCGAAGTGCCACCGGCCAGCGAAGTACAGCCGCGTGAAGTCGCGCCGCTCGTACCAGTGCCAGTGGTGCGCCCATCAGCTTTACCCGACTGCCGGAACGCCGTTCGATCGCACCCGCACTTCGCTGCGCGACTGGTTCTACGTCATGTTCCTTTTCACCACGACGCGGAACGGCGTTGCCGCCAAGCGTGTCGAGCGCGAGATTGGAGTGACGTACAAGACCGCGTGGCGGATGTGCCATGAAGTCCGCAAATACATGGCCGCTCTGGACAGCGATGACCCGCTCGGTGGCGAGGGCGAAGTCGTCCAGATCGACGAGACGTTCGTCGGCGGCAAAGTCTCCGGCAAGGGTGAAGGCTACAAGGGCAACAAAACCATCGTCATGGGAATGCTGGAGCCGAACGGCGAACTGATTACCCGCGTTCTCCCCGACCGTGGCAAGGGTTCGATTTGGCCGCTGATCTGCACTTACGTCCTGCCCGGTTCGATCATCCACACTGACGAGTGGGGCGCTTACCGGAGCATTTCGCTTCGCGGCTATCGGCACCTGACCTGCAACCACAACGCGAAGCAGTATGTCAGCGAGCGCGGGGCGCATGTGAACGGGATTGAGGGCTTCTGGAACATCCTGAAACGCGGCATTCGCGGGACGCACATCCACGTCAGTCAGAAGCATCTTTCGAAGTATCTGGGGGAGTTTGAGTACCGCTGGAACATGCGCCACGTTCCGCACCTGATGCTTGATCGACTGCTGCACTCTTTCGTGCGCTAACCTTGTGTGGCTCGCCTTGGGCCATGCCCTTAAGGAGGCGGTCGAAGCGTTCCTGCCAATTCGCCATATGGACTCCTTAGCATAGTTCAGGCGACAAAGCCGCCATGTGGCGTGCGCCCCTACTCTTCTTCTTTCTGATGGTGGCGTTCGCATTAGTTGCCCCACCACGCCCAAGCGTAAATAACGAACCCGTAAATCAGGGCCGCGCTGGCGAAATCGCCAAGCGCCATAAGGTCCCAACTACGTTTGTCACGAACGCGCCTGAGCCCGCGCTCTACAAGCGACCATGCCAAAATACCTCCGATGATCGCCAAAGCGATCTTTGTGCCCAGTGGCGCACTGTCGATTGGACGATGTGGGGCGTTCTGGTCGGTCTTTTTGGAACTGCCGCTCTTATCTACCAGATCATGCTCACCAGGGAGGCTCTCGAAGATACTGGCAAAGCTACCGCTGCGATGGAACGGCAGAACGAGATCGCCACTGAGGTGAGGGATAGGCAATTGAGGCCATACGTATCTTTCATGGATACGTCGCCGAGGAACAAGCCGGGCTCCTCCTTTGCCGATGATCGCGAACTCAAACTCATGGTCAAGAATTTCGGACAAACTCCGGCGGAAGATGTTCGTCTTTTCCATGCCTCCGAGGTCCGTGACAAACCGATAGGCTGGGAGCAGATTGAATTGGAATACGAACCCGAGAGTTTCGGGAAAATTTCTCCAACTGATAGCAGGACTGCGACGATCAGCTTGGACGTCACTGACGAGCAAGCCTCCGCCATTGCCGACGGTAAGGCCGCTCTCGTAATGAGGTTCAAGATTACTTACGAACTCCCCGGCGGTGAAACCGACGACGATGACGTGACGGTTTGGATTGACGCCGAAGGTTGGAAACGCGGGCAAACGCGTCTGGTCACCAAACAAGATCGCGAGCGCGTATAGGGGGCCGAACACGGCGCGCGCCCCTACATCGTCCCCTCCTTAGCCATGGGCGGATCCCCGCCTCGCGCCGGCCTGTCGGGTCCGACGACTACCTTACATGTTCCAAGGGGATATGCCCCAGGCAGTTGTTTCCTTCACAGAGAACGCCGCTACTGTCCGGCAACAGTCATTGGAGGGACCTGCCATGCTGAGCGAATTCCGCGCCTTTATCGCGAAGGGAAATGTGCTCGATCTAGCGGTCGCGGTGATCATCGGCGCCGCCTTCGCCAAGATCGTCGCCAGCCTTACCGACGACATCATCATGCCGATCATCGGAAAGATTTTCGGAGGACTCGATTTTTCGAGCCACTTCCTGCTGCTCGGCCCCGTCCCCGCCGACTATCACGGATCCATGACGGACTATGCGGCGCTCAAGAAAGCGGGCGCGCCGGTTCTGGGCTGGGGTCAGTTCGTCACGGAAATCGTCAGCTTCGTTATCCTCGCCTTCGTCATCTTCCTGATGATCAAGGCTGCGAACAAGGCCATGCGCAAAGGCCCCGACGCAGCCGCAGGCCCGAGCGAGGTCGATCTGCTGACCGAGATCAGGGACGAACTTCGGAAGCGCTGACCTTTATTTCGGCATGCCGGTGAGGCCGCTCGCCTCACGAAGCGCGTCGCCGTTGAGCCTGTAGCCGTCGAGGAAGACGGTCTTGACGTGGCGAAGGTTACGCAGGTCCTTCGATACGTCGCCCTCGACGAGGATGATGTCGGCGGTCTTGCCCTTCGCGATCGATCCGACGCGGCCGTCCATTCCCGTCATCCGAGCAGGAACGATCGTCGCCGTCTGCAGCGCTTCGACATTGGTCAGGCCCGCCTGCTGGTACAGCTCGATCTCGCGGACCAGTTCCAGGCCGTAGCCGTCGGTTCCGGCCACGATGCGCACGCCGGCCTGATGGAGCCTGCCGACAACCCCGACCATCTTGTCGAAGCTCTTGCGGAAATCGTCTCGGGTAAGGCCCCCGAACAGTGGATATCCGGCGATCTTCCAGCCGCGGGCTACCGACGACGGCGCAATATCGGCGAACGGCGAGTATTCCGGCGACATCGCGGTGCCGTCGGAGGTCATCAGCTGCTCCCAGACCGTCAGGGTCGGATCGATGATTGTCCCGCGCTTCGCGAGCTCCGCGTAAAAAGCCTTCATCTGCGGGGAATCGAGATCGACATCCTTGCCATATTTGGCCGGACCTTCGAGTCGCGCGGCGGTGTTCGCCTTGTCGACAACTTCCTGCGGCATGGCCTGCATCATGATGAAGTTGATGTGCGTGACCTCGTCATAGCCGGCGCGAACCGCGTCGAGCGGGCGCATGCCCGCGGGGATATGGCCATGTACGTGGAGGCCGAGCTTGTGCGCCTCGGCGGCGCCCGGCGCGATCCAGGCCGGATTCATCGACGTATAGAATTTGACGCCCCACAGGCCGGCCTTCTTGATCTTGTCGACCGCCGCAATCGTTTCCGCCTCCGACGTCACCGTGAGCGCGCCCTGTGCCGCGAGCGGATCCTTGCGATCGATAATCACCGAGATCTTGCCGTCCGGCGCCAGCAGGTCTCCGGCCGCGCGGCGCTTGTAGATGCTCAGCGCCTCGTCGATCATCGACCCGGGGCTGCGGTAATTGGTCATTCCCGTCGCTAGGTTCTGAAGCAGGTTCCAGTCGCCGCCGACGTGCTGGTGCGAGTCCCACAGGCCGGGCAGGATCGTCTTCCCGCGGCCATCGATCACCGTGACGCCGGCAGGCGCCTTGATCGAACCGCCGGCACCGATCGCTGCGACCTTGCCGTCGGCGATGAAGACCGCGCGATCAGGCAGGTAACGACCCGCGACGGAATCGAACATGAGGACATGGTCGACCAAAGTCGGCGTCTTGTTCGCCGGGCTCAGGAACCGGTGGGCGACGTCGCGAACCATGTCCGCCGTGGCCTTGTCCTGGATCTCCTTCAGCCTTGGGCCGACCTTCTCATAGCCCTCCGGAAGGAGCGAGATGACGCCGGCGCTGCCGAAATAATGATTGTTGCTGTCGAGCCAGACAGGGCTCGGCGAGAAGTCATAGCCTTTGACGAAAGCCAGCTTTACGGTCTTGGGGCCCTGCGGTCCTTCGATCTGGACCGACTGGCCGATCTTGATCGAGGCATGCCCGCTCGGAAGCATGTCAACGCCCTTCTCGCCGGCAGCAACAAGCGCCTCGATGTCTTTCTCGGCAGCCAGGCGGGGACCGCCATAGGTATTGTAGCGCTTGCCCGCGAACGGCGCGGAACCGGAATCGACGGCGGTCTTCCAGTGCGCGACGCCGTTGGGGTCGACGTTGAAGTCCTCGGTCGCGTCGCCGGAATCGGTATAACCGCGCACCGCGATCGCCGTCGGTCGCCCGTCGGCGCCGAGCGTCGTCAGCTGGTCATCCTCAGTGACCCAGCCGCGCAGCGACATCGACATGCGATAGGCAAGTTTGCCGTCCGGCTGCGTCCACGACCAGATGTCGCCATGCTTCCCGGCCGTCGAGCTGATCGTGTAGTGCCGCGCCCCGGCGGGAGGGGTCATCAATTGCTCTTTCGTCGCCGGAGCCGCGGCGGCGAGCGTGGAGGTGGCGACAAGCAGGGCAGCGAGAAGCGGTCGGCGCATTGAGAATTCCCCCAAGAAAGGCGTGACCTCAGACTGGCAAGTCACGCGCCTCCGTGCAACTCGCGCTTCGACGAACGTGCCGCTCCGCCTACAGGCGGATGAGAGTCTCCGGAATCTTGTTGGATGCCGGCCCGACGTCCCAGTGAAGTTGGCGCCCGATTGCGTGCGACGACGCACCGTCCTCGCTGTTGTTGGTCAGGATCTCGCCGTCGGTGATCACCGTGAAGCGGCCCTGGGCGCGCGAGACCGGGCCAGCCTTCATCGATTCCGCAGCGGATGCGCCGGCCTTGGCGCCGAGCGGCCCCGCCCCGCCCGTGAATGCAGGAGCCGTCACAAGCACGGCGCCATCGGAGCGTCGTCGGATTGCGATGAAGGGGATGATGAGGTCGTTGTCAGGGAGCGCCGGGAAAAGGAAGTCCTGCGTCGAGCGGCCTTCGAAATGGTAGACCACGTCAAAAACGCCCTTCCCGCGGTAGGTCACTGACCGCCATCCGGCGAACTTCATCAACTTTGCAGCGAAAGCACGGTTCGAAGCCTCGTCAAGGCCAGGAAGGCCGAAGACCTTGGCCATGTCCTCGGCTTCTTTGCGTTTCCGGGCGGCGCTTTCCTGCTGTTCCTTCTCGAATTGGGCTTTCTGCGTGGCGATTTCCGCCTTGGTGCAGGCTCGATCCTCATCACCTTGCTGGCATTTCGCTTTGTCGTCGGACCAGGGTTGCGCGGCAGTCGTTTCATCAGGCGGCAGCTGCAGCACCATCTCGCCCCGATAATCGAGGACGAAGCTGCCATCCTTCCTCAGCGTCAGATCGGACGTGAACTTTCCCGGTCCCCAGAGGCAACCGGCAAGCAGCAACGGTGCCGCGATCGCGAACAGGCGCTTGGTCCAGTGATGCATCGAAAGTCCCCCTCCCGAGCAAGATTAGCGGACGACGATATCAGGGGGAAGAAGGTGGGAGGCTTCTGTTGCCCGGCGCCTCCCGTGCCGCTGGAATCCCCTTCTGTTGCCCGGTGGGGTCCGACCGCGCTTTAGCTTTGTAACTTCAGTCCGTTAGGAC
>Ga0070671_100004638_pt1 | contig 10899 bp, 8 predicted proteins | sample KBSS73metaG_FD_65341 | JGI IMG/M metagenome (GOLD analysis project Ga0070671, IMG submission 65341) | Switchgrass rhizosphere microbial communities from Kellogg Biological Station, Michigan, USA - KBS S7-3 metaG | ecosystem: Host-associated > Plants > Roots > Rhizosphere > Soil ... | reverse complement strand
GGCAGATCGTCGGCGCGCGGCATGGCGTAGTCCATGAACGAGCCCGCGAGCAGCTGACCATCGACTGAATCGTAGACGGCATGCTCCAGGAGGGCCTGGCCGATGCCTTGCACGATCCCGCCATGCACCTGTCCCTCGAGCAGCAGCGGATTGATGGTGCGCCCGAAGTCGTCGACGATCGTGTAGCGCTCGAGCGTGACCAGGCCGGTGCCGGGATCGATCTCGACCTCGACGATGTGGCACCCATTGGGAAACGTTTGCGCCGGCGGCACGCGATGATGGGTGGTGTCGAGGCCCGGCTCCATGCCGGACGGCAATTTGGCCGGATCGCGCGCGGCCTTTGCGATCTGGAAGAGGTCGACGCGCAGGTCGGTGCCGGGCACACCGAAGGCACCGTCGTTGAAGACCACATCGTGCGCCGAGGCCTCGAGAAGGTGGGCGGCAAGCTGCGTGCCTTTCTCAATGATGGTGCGTCCGGCCTCGTGCAGCGCCGCTCCGCCGACAGCGATCGCGCGCGAGCCTCCGGTCAGCCCGGCCGGCGTGCGGTCGGTATCGCCCATGATCACGTCGATGCGGTCGGCATCGACGCCGAGCTGGTCCGAGACCAATTGTTTGTATGCGGTGATGAGACCGGTGCCGTATTCCTGGCAGCCCATGACCAGTTCGATGCGGTCGTCGTCCTTGAATTCGATCGACGCGGTCTCGGGAAAGCCGCCGCCGCAGCGCTCGGTGTAGGTCGCCATGCCGATGCCGCGCAGGGTGCCGTTGCGCTCGCTGCGCGCGCGCCGCTCCGCGAACGATGACCACTCCGCCGCCGTCATGCAGCGGTCCATCACCTTCTCGAACTCGCCGGAATCGAACACGAGCTTGGTCACCGAGGTGTAGGGCATGGCCGACGGCGGCACGAAGTTGACGCGACGGATGGCGTCGGGGCTGACTCGGAGTTCGCGCGCGGCGGCATCGACGAGCCGCTCGAGCAGGTAGGCGGCCTCCGGCCGCCCGGCGCCGCGATAGGCACATACCGGCACCGTGTTGGTGCACACGCCCTTGACGTTCACGTGGACGGCGCCGATCGCGTAGATGCCGGAAACGAGATCAGTCGAGCGCGTCGGCACGAAGCAGCCGAACGGCGAAAGATAGGCGCCGACATTGGCGAGGATCGATACGCGCAGGCCGAGGAAACGGCCTTCCCTGTCGAGCGCGAGTTCGGCGCGCGTCGTGTGGTCGCGGCCCTGATTGTCGGACACGAATCCTTCGGAGCGATCCTCCTGCCACTTCACTGGCCGCTTGAGCTTGCGGCTTGCCCAGACGGCAAGCGCCTGCTCCGGATAGATGAAGGCCTTCATGCCGAAGGCGCCGCCGACATTGGGCGTGATCAGCCGCAGCGACTCCTTGGGGATCTTGAGCACCATCTCGGCGAGCGGATCGCGCACCAAGTGCGGGCCTTGGCTCGCCGTGTAGAGGGTCGAGCGGCCGCTCGCCGCGTCATAGTCGGCGACGGCGTTGCGCGGCTCCATCGAGTTGGCGACGACCCGGTTGTTGACGAGGTCGAGCGTCGTGACGTGCGCGGCCTTGGCGAACGCCGCCTCGGTCGCCTTGGCGTCGCCGAGGTCGTTGTCCCAGTCGAATACCAGGTTGCCGGGAATGTGATCGAAGAGCTGCGGCGCGCCGGCAGCGAGCGCATCCGTGGCATCGGTCACCGCCGGCAACGGCTCGTACTCGACCTCGATGGCTTCGGCGGCGTCGCGCGCGGCCGCCATCGTCTCGGCGACGACCCATGCGACCGGCTGGCCGACGTGCCGCACCTTGCCGTGCGCAAGCACCGGGCGGGGCGTATCGTGGCGCTGCGTGCCGTCGCGGTTGGGGAGCGGCACCAGGCAGCCGATGTCGCCGAGGCCGTCAGCGCGGGTATCCTCCCCGGTCGCGACCAGCAGCACGCCGGGCATGCCCCGCGCTGCCGTCGCGTCGATGCGCTTGATGTTGGCGTGGGCGGCCGGCGCACGCAGCACAAAAGCATGCGCCGCGTGCGGTAGATCGACGTCGTCGGTATAGCGGCCTCGCCCGGTGATGAGACGCAGATCCTCGTGACGCCGCACCGGCTGACCAATGCCGAATTTCATCCCATGTCCTCTCGGCCGTAGCGCCGCACCGCGCACAAGCCGGAGCGGCCTTTTCGGAATTCCGTCGCGCGCGAGCGCTCAAACACTCGCGGATGCGCGAGGGACGGGCGCCCGAGCCCTAGCCAGAGATAGGTCTCCGATCGGCGCCTTCAATTCTCTCAGGCAGGCGCCGCCTCATCGGCGACCGCGGCGACCGCTTCCGAGCGGAAGTCGCCCTTGAGCACGGTCCCGGTCATGAGGCTCGGATAGGCGTGGCTGAAAGCCTCTTGGATCGTCTCGAATGGCACGTCGGCAAAGGTGCCGCGGTCGCGCAAATATTCCATGTGGCGCCGGCCCTCGCGATCGAACGGGTGGAACAGCGAGTCGTTCTCGCCATCGAACTCCAGCGGCTTGATCCCGACGCGCTCGCACAGCGCCAGATCGAACGCCGGGGTAGCCTTGACCCATCGGCCGCAGACATTGAGGTCGGCGTAGGAGTGCCAGATGAAGAGGTCGGTCTTGATGCGCTCGTACAGCCGCCGCGAGGTCAGGTGATTGCGGACGTCGGCGTAGCCGACCCGCGCCGGAACGCCGATGGCGCGGGTAGCGGCGGCGAGCAGCGCCGCCTTGCCGATGCAGAAGCCGCGGCCGGACGCGAGCACTCCGCTTGCCCTGAAGCATGCCGGATCGGAGAAGTTGACGTACGGGTCGTACACGATCTCGTCGCGGATGGTCCGGTAGAGTTGCAGGACCTTGTCTTTCTCGCCCTCGATCCCGGCGATCGCCTTTTTGGCGAACGCCGCGACCGCGGGCGCGTCGCTATCGATGAAACGGGCCGATGAAAGCCAATCGTCCATACGCGTATCATCCTCAGTTACAGGTGCTTGATCTGAAACATCAACGGACTGGACCTCGGGCAAAGTCACTCTCCTACGTTACAAGCTTGGCAACTGCTTCCGCCGCGATGCGGCGCAACTCGAAGCGCCGCAGTTTGCCGGTCTCGGTACGGGGCAGGCTCGTCACGTACTCGATCGCGCGCGGATATTTGTAAGGTGCCACCGTGTTTTTGACATGCTCCTGCAGCGCGCGCGTCAGCGCAGCGTCGCCGACAAATCCATCCTTGAGGACCAAGTAGGCCTTGACGATGTTTCCCCGGTCCTGGTCGGGCTGCCCTACCACCCCGCATTCAGCAACGGCCGGATGCGTGAGCAGCACCGTCTCCACCTCCGGCCCGGCAATGTTGTAGCCCGCCGATATGATCATGTCATCAGAGCGCGCCTGGTAGACGAAATAGCCGTCGGGGCGGCGGAGGTAGGTGTCTCCAGTGATGTTCCAGCCGTTCTGGACGTATTGGGTCTGGCGCTGGTCGCCGAGATAGCGGCAGCCGGTCGGCCCCCTGACCGCGAGGCGGCCGGGCACGCCGTCGGCCACTTCCCGGCCGGCCTCGTCGATAACGCGCGCTTCGAAGCCCGGGATCGGCGTTCCGGTGGCGCCACCCAGCATCGCCTCGGGCGGCGAAGCGATGAAAATGTGCAGCATCTCTGTCGAGCCGAGTCCGTCGATGATGCGGATGCCGGTCGCCTGAAGCCAAGCGTCAAAGGTCGCCTTGGGCAGCGTCTCGCCGGCTGAGACGCATTTCTGCAGCGACGAGAGGTCGTGATCCGCCATCTTTCCGAGCATGTAGCGATAGGCGGTCGGTGCGGTGAAGCAGACCGTGGCGCGGAATTTTCCGATGGCGGGAAGGAGATCGTCCGGCGCGGCTTTTTCCAGGAGGACCGTTGCGGCGCCGGCGCGCAGCGGGAACAGCACCATGCCGCCGAGCCCGAAGGTGAACGCGATCGGCGGCGAGCCGATGAAGCGATCGGCGGCCGTCGGGCGCAACACGTATTTGCCGAAGGTGTCGCAGATCGCCAGCATGTCGCGGTGGAAATGCATGGTGCCCTTGGGCACGCCGGTCGTGCCAGAGGTGAAGGCGATCAGGCACACATCGTCACTCGCCGTATCGCAAGCGGTGAAATGCTCGTAACCCGGTTTCATCATTAGGGCTTCGAGGCTGTCGGCGGCGCCGGAGCCCCAATAGACGATGCGGTCGAGCAGCGGGGCGAGCGGCCGCGTTTTCTCCAACTCAACGGCGAGACGAATATCGCAGAGCGCCAGGCGGATCTCGGCCTTCGTGATCGGGAAGGCGATCTCCTTGGCGCGCAGCAGCGGCATGGTCGCCACCACGACGCCACCGGCCTTGATCACCGCAAAATAGACCGCAACCATCATCGGACTGTTCGGCCCGCGCAGCAGCACCCGATTGCCCGGCACCATGCCGAGATCGCGGGTCAGCACGTTGGCGATGCGGTTCACGCGCTCGGCGAGGTTGGCGTAAGAGAGCCTCTCCGACGGCGAGATCAGACAGTCGGCGCCGCCGTGGCCAGCCGCGACCCAATCATCGACGAACGCGGTGATGCAGTTGAGGCGGTCGGGGAAGCGCACTTCTGGCAGGTTGAACAGAAACTCCGGCAATTGCTCCGACGGCGGCAGGTGATCGCGCGCGAAGGTGTCGATGTGCGCGGAGCGGATCATGAGTGCGCCATCCTTTGTCTTCTTCCTCGCAACACCGCCCAGCTGACGCGTCGGATGTTGTCATCACGGCGCGGGGACGCGTGCCTTGGTCGTCCTCGGGAATTTTGCTGTCCGGCGCAAGAGCTTGGCCGATTGCGCTGCCGCAGCAGATGAAGTGCTCGAAGCGCCCCCCGCCGACGGCATTTCGACCGCCCCCATGACCTTCACGGCCTCCTCGCGCATCAGGGCGGTGATGCGGACCATGCAGTCGAGGATGACCGCGCGCTCATCATCGTGATAGCCGCGGAGCAGGCGCGCGAACGATTGGCGCAGCGGATCGAACTCCTTTCCATAGGACGAGGCGCGTTCGGGCCGCAGCTCGACGAACACGCGCCGGCGGTCCAGTGCATCGCGGACCCGGCGCGCGAAGCCTTTGGCTTCGAGCCGATCAATGAGACTGGTGACGGACGCCGTCGCCAGGCCGGTGTGGGCGGCGATCTCTCCAGCCGACAGCGGGCCAAGCCGGTCGATGACGCTGATGGCATTCTGTTCGGTCAGGCTCAGGCCGAAGCGTTGCGCCACGGCGTTGAGGAACATCATCGTAGCGTCGCTCTGCTCGCGACCGGCACCCAGCAAAGCCTCGACCTGATCCGCTCGTGCCGTCGGGGCTCTGCTGCGTTGGCTTGACATCGGGACGCCGGGCAAGTTATTTCGACAATCGAAATATTCGACAGGCTTAAAGATAACGCGCGAACGCCCCTTTGTCACCATATCGTCGTGGCAAGACCCGCGGGTCGGAGCAGCGATGAACGAAAGGGCAAAATTACTGCATTCGCTCACCATCGAGCGGGCGGACACGAAAGTGTCGCCGCCGCGCCGACGGCTGTGGCCCGTTGTCGCGGCGACGAGCTTTGGCGTGGTCGCCGTCATGCTCGCCCTTGCGTGGTTCTTCGCTCCCGAGCTTGCGAGCCTGCGGCCGGTGGAGCAGGCCGCTGCGGTGGCGCCGGCCTCAAGTCCGCCGCCTGCGGCCACGGCCGCCGCCGGGGAAGCGGCACACTCCGGCGGGCTCGTTGCTTCCGGCTACGTCGTGGCGCGGCGCAAATCGACCGTCGCGGCGGAGATCACCGGCAAGGTCGTCGAGGTGCTGGTGGACGAAGGCAATGTGGTGCAGCAGGGCGACCTGCTGGCCCGGCTCGACAGCACACTGACCGAAAGCGATCTCAGCCTCGCCAAGTCGCGGGCGGTCGCGAGCCAGGCCGCTGCCAACGCCATCGCCGCCGATCTGAACGACGCCGAACGCATCCTTGCACGCACCCAGACGCTGGCGCAGAAAAACTTCGCCACCGACGCCGACCTGACCAAGGCCGACGCCAGGGTGGCAGTGCTGCGGGCGCAGTTGGCGCAAGCGCAGGCGCAGGTTGAGACCGCGCGTCTCGACGCCAAGCGCAGCAGCAAGGTGCTCGAGCAGCATCACATCCGCGCACCGTTCGCCGGCGTCGTCGTCGAGCGCAGCGCCCAACCGGGCGAGATGATCTCGCCGATCTCCGCCGGCGGCGGCTTCACCCGCACCGGCATCTGCACCATCGTCGACATGGACTCGATCGAAGTCGAGGTCGACGTCAACGAAGCCTTCATCGGCCGCGTGCGTGCGGGCGGGCCGGTCACCGCGGTGCTCGACGCCTACCCGGACTGGACCATTCCCGCCTCGGTCATCGCCATCGTCCCGACCGCCAATCGCGAGAAGGCGACCGTCAAGGTGCGCATCGGCTTCAAACAGAAAGACCCGCGCATCCTGCCCGACATGGGCATCAAGGTGACGTTCCTCGACGAACCCGACAGCGCTCCATCCGCGGTCGAAACCTCCTCCGCGCACTAAGCAGCGAATTCCCTCACGAGAGATGCCATGTCAGACACTCCGCTTGTCCGATTGACCGATCTGCGCAAGGGCTTCAGCAAAGGCAAGGAGCCGATCAGCATCTTCGACGGGCTCAATCTGGCGATCCCGTCCGGCGATTTCGTCGCCGTCATGGGGCCTTCCGGGTCGGGCAAGACCACATTGCTCAACCTGGTCGGCGGCATCGATCGCCCGGATGCCGGCGAGATCGAGATCGCCGGACGGCGCATCGACCGGCTGTCGGAAGGCGATCTCGCCCGCTGGCGCGCGGCGAATATCGGCTTCGTCTTCCAGTTCTACAACCTGATGCCGATGCTCAGCGCCGCGCAGAATGTCGAGCTGCCGCTGCTGCTGACGAACCTCCGCGCGAAGGCGCGGCGCGAGCGCGTCGCAACGGCGCTGAAGGTCGTCAATCTCGCCGATCGGGCGAAGCACTACCCGCGCGAAATGTCCGGCGGCCAGCAGCAACGCGTCGCCATCGCCCGCGCCATCGTGTCCGATCCGAAACTCCTCCTTTGCGACGAGCCGACCGGCGACCTCGACCGCGCCAGCGCCGACGAGATCCTTTCGATGCTCCAGCTCCTCAACAGCGATCTCGGCAAGACTATCGTCATGGTGACCCACGATCCCGCCGCCGCCAAATACGCCCGCCGTACGCTCCACCTCGACAAGGGCTTCTTCATCGAGAAGGATTTGGCGGCGTGAACGATTTCGTCCTCATCCGCAAGAATCTGTTTCGCAAGAAGCTGCGCGCCGTCCTGATGATCGTTTCGATCCTCGTGGCGTTCGCCATCTTCGGCGTGCTCGCCTCGTTCGAACGGGCCTTTGACGCCGGCGAGGACGTCGCCCACGCCGACCGGCTCGTTGTCGTCAACAAGATCAATTTCACGCAGCCGCTGCCGGTCGCCTACGCCAACCGCATCCGCGGCATTGATGGCGTGGCCCAGCTGACCCACGCCAACTGGTTCGGCGGCTACTTTCAGGACCCGAAGAATTTCCTGATCGTGTTCGCGGTCGACCCGGAAAACTACATGGATCTCTACAGCGACGATCTCGATTTTCCGGCTGAGGCGCGACGCGCCTTCGTGCGCGACCGTTCAGGTGCCATGGTCGGCGAGACGCTGGCGCGCAAGCGCGGATGGAAGGTCGGCGATCATATTCCGATCTCCAGCCAGATCTTCTCGCAGAAGAACGGCGCGCGCACCTGGGACTTCACCATCGACGGCATTTTCAGCAGCCGGCGGATGCACGTCGACACCAATTTCATGATCTTCCAGTACGACTATTTTGACGAGACCCGTTCCTTCGCCAAGGACATGATCGGCTGGATCGTGCTGCGCACTGCCTCGCCGTCGATGAACGACCAAGTCGCCAAGGCGGTCGACAAGATGTTCGCCAATTCCTCGTACGAGACGTCGACCGACACCGAGAAGGCGTTCAACAAGGCGTTTGCCGCGCAGCTCGGCAACATTGCGCTGATCGTCGAGCTTGTCGTCGGCGCCGCCTTCGCCACCATCCTGATGATCGTCGGCAACTCGATGGTCATGGCCGTGCGCGAGCGCACCCGCGAGATCGGCGTGTTGAAGACGCTCGGCTTCACCGGGGCGCGTGTGCTTCGCCTCGTGCTCGGCGAATCCGTGCTGCTCGCTCTGCTGGGCGGTATTCCCGGTCTTCTGGTGGCGCTGGTCGTGATCTGGATGATGCGCGACAGCCTGTCGAATTTCGTTCCCGGGATGACGATCACGCCCGGCATCGCGCTCGCCGCGGTGGCGCTGATGATCGGACTTGGCATCGTGACCGGCTTGGTTCCGGCGCTCAACGCCTTCCGGCTGCGCATCGCCACCGCCCTGGGGAGAGGCTGACATGCGCTCACTCCTCCTGCAGGTCGCCGCGGTGACGATGATCAACATCAAGAGCATTCCGCGGCGGTTCTGGCTGTCGCTCTCGACCGTGGTCTCGATTGCGCTCGTGGTCGTGGTGCTGCTCGCCTTCCTGGCGATGGCGAATGGTTTTCAACGTACGCTGTCGGGGACCGGCTCTGACGATATCGCCGTCGTGCTGCGCGGCGGCTCGCGATCCGAGATCAACAGCGTGGTGCTGCGCGACCAGGTGCATCTTGTCGAGGAGGCGCCGGGGGTCGCCCGTGGGCCCGACGGCAAGCCGCTGGTGTCGGCCGAGCTCTACCTCACGATCGACGGCATCAAGCGCTCCAGCGGCACCAAGGCCAACCTGCCGCTGCGCGGCATCGGCCCCGAAGGCGCGGCGATCCGCAAGGATATCCGGCTGATCCAAGGGCGCATGTTCAGTCCCGGCAGCAACGAGCTCGTCGTTGGCAAGGCGATATTGACCCAGTTCCAGGGTTTCGAGCTCGGGAGCACGGTGGTGTCGGGCTCAACGCGCTGGACCGTGGTCGGCATATTCGACGCCGACGGCAGCGTGTTCGATTCGGAGATTTGGGCTGACCTCGCCGTGGTGCAGAGCCTGTTCAAGCGCCTCAACTCATTCCAGACGGTGCGCCTGCGGCTGGAGAGCCCGGCCGCGATTACTGCGCTGAAGAGCTATGTCGAGAACGATCCGCGGCTCAAGCTCGACGCCAAATCGGAGGCTGCGTACTACGCCGACCAGTCCTCGTTTACTTCGGATCTCATTCAGAAACTCGGCTGGCCGCTCGCGATCGCCATGGCGCTGGGCGCGCTCGCCGGCGCGCTCAACACGATGTACAGCTCGGTCGCCTCGCGTGCTTCCGAGATCGCGACCCTGCGTGCGATCGGCTTCGGCGGCTTCTCTGCCTTTGTCGGCACCATTGTTGAATCGCTGATGCTCGCCGCGGTCGGCGGACTGATCGGCGCCGTGGTGACGTTCCTGCTGTTCGACGGCCTCACCACGTCGACGCTCGGCGCGAGCTTCACCCAGGTGGTGTTCAGCTTCAAATTGAGCCCAGCCCTCATCGCGCAGGGCGTGCTGCTGGCGCTGGCCGTCGGAGCGATCGGCGGTTTGTTTCCGGCGCTGCGCGCCGCGCGCATGCCGATCGTCGCCGGCCTGAGCGAGTGACGGCGGGCTGGGGCGGCAAACGCCGCTCGTCTATTTCATTCCCGCGCACCGGCGCGATGGCGAACACGCGCAACGGGCTCCCGCTCCCCTCGAGGATCTTCAGCGGCGCCGCGACGATGAGCGCGCCGGTCGCCGGCAGGCGGTCGAGATTGCACAGGCATTGCAGCCCGTATTTGCCGGCGCCGTGCATGTAGTAGTGGCAGGGATAGGGTGGGGCGAAGTGAGCCGCTTGCCCGGCGTCGGTGCCGATCGTCTCGGTGCCGAAACCGAGCACGTCACGTTCCTCGACCAGGAAGCGCACGCAGTCGGGATCGGGGCCGGGCGTGTGTTGGCCGGTCTCGTCGAGATTCTGGTAGGCGACCGGGTCGGTGCGCTTCGACCAGTCGGTGCACATCAGCACCCACGAGCCGGCGGGAATGCGGCCGTGGCGTTTCTCGAACGCCGCGATGTGGCGAACCGTAAGCAGAAAATCCGCATCGGCCTTGGCTTCGGCGCTGCAGTCGATCACGCAAGCCGGGGCGATGAAATGTTCGACCGGCAGCGTGTCGACCGAGTTGTTCGGCCGGTCGCGGCCGGAAATCCAGTGAATGGGGGCGTCGAAATGGGTGCCGCTGTGTTCGCCGAAGCTGACGTTGTTCCAGTACCAGGCGGGCCCGCGCTCGTCGTAGCGCGAGATTTCCTCTATGCGGAATGGGCGGCTTTGGCCGAACTCCGGCGGCAACACGATTGGCGGAAAATCGGGCGAAAGCGTCTGCGTCAAGTCGACGAGCCGCACGCCGCCCGTGGCGACGAGCCCGCGGAAGAACGCATGAAGGCCGCTCGCGGCGCGCTCCGCGCCCGCTTTCTTCCTGGTCTTCTTGGTCATGAGCTTTGCTCTTTCGCGGTCAGCTCGCGTTCGAGTGTCTTTGGGCTTTCGAGATAGCGGGCGAGCCAATCCTGCGCGACATCGCCAGGGTAGACGTCCTCGACCGAGCCTTTGAGCGCCTCGACGACCGCCGCCGCCACGGCCTTGGGCGCAAGTTTCGGCGGCAGCACCAGTTGATCCCATTCGTCGTCGATCGGGCCGGGGAAGAGATTGATCACGCGCGCGCCTGCCGGTTGAAGCTCCGCCCGCATGGCCTGCGACAGCGACAAGGCCGCCGCCTTCGAGGCCGAATAGGTGCCGTGCGGCGGATAGTTGGAAAGAGCAAAGATGGAATGGATGTTGACCCAGGCCACGGCGCTTACCGGTCCATCGGCCGCGCGCGCTTTCAGAATGGGCGCAAATTCCTGGGCGAGGCGCAGGAGGCCGAAATAGTTCAC
>Ga0070671_100004631_pt1 | contig 10906 bp, 8 predicted proteins | sample KBSS73metaG_FD_65341 | JGI IMG/M metagenome (GOLD analysis project Ga0070671, IMG submission 65341) | Switchgrass rhizosphere microbial communities from Kellogg Biological Station, Michigan, USA - KBS S7-3 metaG | ecosystem: Host-associated > Plants > Roots > Rhizosphere > Soil ... | reverse complement strand
ACCGGGGCGGCAATCACGCGTCCGTTGAGCAGGATCGCCACCGGCCGGCCCATATGAATCTTGGTCGACTCGGCCAGGCGGTTCGAGGCGGGCGCGGTGAAGGCCACGCCAACCGAATAGCGGCCGCCGCCGGCGTCGATCACCTGCGCGCTCGTGACGTCGGAGCTCGTGACGATCGCCTCCGGCCGCAGGTAGATCTTTTGATTCGATCCTTGCACCGTGGCCTCGATCAGGCCAGCGGCGGGCGCCGACTCCGCCAGGCGGACTTGGAGCGCAGTGGCGCTCTGCAGGCCGAGCGCCGGCAGATCGACCGGCAGCGCCGAGAGCACTGCCGCCGCGGTGCCGGTGATGACGAGCACGAGCACGGCGAGAGCCGAAACGAGACGCAGTCGAGTCATGTGAGGCTCCTTCGAAAGCTGACGCAGGCGTGAGGAGAGGTGCCGCCGGCGCAGGAACGCGATGGCGGGGCGCGCGGCATCGGGCGCGTCGGCAAACTCCAGCAGGGCGTCCATGTACGCGCGGCGCGCCGGCGTGCGCGCCACGACGTGCTGATCGACCACCTGCTCGCGACTGAGGTGCAGCTGATCCAGTGCCCACCACATCGCCGGGTGGAACCAGAACGCGGCGCGGATCAGTTCCTCGCAGACGATACCCGGCCAGTCGCGCCGCCGGACATGCAGCAGCTCGTGGCACAGCACCGTGCGCCTGGCATCTGACCCGAGCGTCTCGAACCGAAGCGGCAGCAGCACGATCGGCCGGCGCCAGCCGAACGTCACCGGCTGCGTCACCTGCGCGCTGACGTGCACCGCGGCGATCGGCGCCACCGACTCCCGCAGCTCCGCGAGGTCGGGCGTCAGCGTCGCGGCCTGACTGCGGCGGCGCAGCTGCCGGAGACGCACCGCGCCAAGAGCCAGCCACAGAAGCCGCGCCACGATACCTGCAGCGACGATCGGAAGCAGCAGCGCCGCCAACGGCGAGGCCCAGTACTCGGAGATCGTGGCCGCAGGTGCCGCGCTCCCCGCCGCGAGTTCGAAGGTCACGGTGGCCGCGCGGCCGGATCCGGGTAGACCGGGCAACGCGGGCAGCAACAGGCAGAGCACGACGACCGCACGCCAGTAGTGCAGCCGCGCCGTGGGCAGCGACAGGCGGACCGCCAGCGCCGCCACGGCCGCCACCGCGACCAGGATCAGCACCTGGGCGCAGTAGGCCAGGAGGGCTGCCGGGGCGGCCGTCACGACTCGGCTCCGTCGATCAGGCGCTTCAACTCGGCGCGCTCGGCCTTCGACAAGCGCGTATCGGCGGCGAGGTGCACCAGCATCGGCCTGGCCGCGCCGTCGAACACGCGGTCCACGAACTCGCGGACCATCGCCGTGAGCACGCGTCGCTCGGGCTGCGCCGGCCGATACCGGAAGGCGCGCCCGTGCGGCTCCTTGAGCAGGAAGCCCTTGGTCTCGAGGATGTTCATCATGGTCATCACCGTCGTGTAGGCGATGCTCCGGCGCTCGCGCAGGGTCTCGTAGACCTCGCGCACTGTTGCGTCCTTCTTCCCCCACACCACCTTCATGATGGCGAGCTCCTGTCCGGTCAACGTCGGCGACGTCTGCGTCATGACTACTAATTAGTTAGTACTTAAACCATCGTTGTCAAGCGGGCCCGTCATCGGGCCGCCTACGAAGATCTTCGTTGACTTACGAAGTCGTTCGTAGGTAAGCTCGCCGCGACATGCCGAGCCCCGCCCTGCCGCGCCCGACCGATGCCGAGCTCACCATCCTGCGCGTGCTGTGGTCGAAGGGGCCGTCCACCGTGCGACAGGTGCACGACGTGCTCGCCAGCGGCCACGCACCCGGCTACACGACCGTGCTGAAGCTGCTCCAGATCATGACGGACAAGGGGCTGACGACGCGCGAGTCGCTCGGCCTGCAGCACGTCTACACGGCGCGCCGCTCCGAACAGGACACGCAGCGCCAGCTGCTCAAGGACCTGCTCGATCGCGCCTTCGACGGCTCCACCTCGCAGCTCGTGATGCAGGCACTCGCCACCACGCCAGCCTCGCCTGAAGAGCTCCGCGACATCCGGCGCCTGCTTGCCGCCGCGGGCGCCCCCGCGAAGGAGAACAAGCCGTGACCGTCATGCTGCTCGCCGACGTCACCATCCGCGCCGCTGCCGCGGCCCTGCTCCACTCGCTGTGGCAGGGCGCGCTCGTGGCCGCGATCACCGGAGTGCTGTGGTGGGCGCTGCGAGGAAGCTGGCCGACGGCTCGCTACGCGCTCGGGTGCGTTGCCCTGGCACTCATGGTCGGCGGGGGGGCCGCCACCGCATGGCGAACGGCGGCACAGCTGATTCCGGAGCCCCCGTCACATGCGGCGCTCGCAACGCCGCGCCCGGTACTCGGACCGGGGCTGTTCGACTACTCGCCCGCCATTCGGACCATCTCGCAAGCCGACCTCGAGGACGTCCGCGTCCCACTGGGCCGCCGCCTGGATGTGTGGTCCATCCGCCTCGTACCGTTGTGGCTCGCCGGCGTGTTCGGACTCTCGTTCCGTCTGGCGCTGTCGTGGTGGCTGGTGCAGCGGATGCGCCGCGCCGCACACGCGCCGGTCGCGTCCCTGGTGGCCGACCGCGTGGCGGCGCTGGCCGCGCGTCTGCGCGTGGCGCGTGCAGTGCAGGTGGTGCAATCCGCCGCGGTGCAGGTGCCGGCAGTGATCGGGTCGCTGCGGCCGGTGATCCTGCTGCCGGCGAGCGCGCTGAGCGGCCTGAGCCTCGCGCAGCTCGACGCGATTCTGGCGCACGAGCTCGCGCACATCCGGCGGCACGACTTCGCCGTCAACCTGCTGCAGACGGCCGCCGAGGTCCTGCTCTTCTACCATCCCGCCTGCTGGTGGATTTCGCGGCGCGTGCGCGCCGAGCGCGAGCTGTGCTGCGACGACATCGCCGTATCGTTGTGCGGCGACCGCGTGCTCTACGCCAGCGCGCTGGCCGATCTCGAAGCGCTGCGCGTAACACCGACGCTGGCGCTGGCCGCCACCGACGGCCCGCTGCTGCGGCGTGTGCGGCGGCTGCTCTCGCCCGCCCCGGAAAGGTCGCGCGCCCCCGGCCTCTCCGCCGCGCTCGTACCCGCGGCGCTGCTGGCGCTGGTCATGGCCGGCGCCACGCTGACCGCGGCGCCAGCGCCGCCGGCGCCCCCTCAGAACGAGAGCGCCGCGGCCGCGCGCACCGTCCCCGCCGGTCATGGCGTCGTGCGCGGACAGATCGTGGACGCGCAGTCGGGGCGTCCCGTCGCCGGCGCCACCTACGAGATCACGGCGCCCGAAGATTACGCCGAGGGAACAGCGGACGACGACGGCCGCTTCGAGACGCGGCCGATCAAGGCCGGCACCTACACGATATCGGCGCGCGCCACAGGCTACGTGACCGGGTGGTACGGATCGCGAGAATCCGCGTTCGGCTCGCCAATCGACGTTCGCGCCGGCCGGGTGTCGTCGAGCATCGACATCAAGATGTACGCGTCGGGGGCGCTCAACGGGCGCATCGTGGATGAACGTGGGAACGGGCTGCACGGCGTGGAAATCGTGCTCGAGGCGGTCACTCCCCCGTCCGGCCGCATGCGAAACGAGGCTGCCTTCGCCCAGACCGTGGAAGACGGTGTCTACCGCGTGACCGCCGCTCCCGGCGACTACTACGTCCGCGCCTACGTCGCCGACCCTCTCCACCTCGCAAAGGGGCAGCGTCCGCAGACCTATGTCACGACGTTCTATCCCGGCACCACGGTGAAGGACGAAGCGCAGCCGCTGCACGTGGACGCCGGCCTCGACCTCTACGACATCGACTTCACGCTCGCGACCGGCACCCTGGTGAGCGTACGCGGCCACGTGGTGGACCCCAGTGGCGACAGCATCGCGCAGGTACGCGTCGCTGCCATGAACATGAACGGCGGGGCACGCGGGGGCCGAGAGAATTCAGCGGGAATCGATGCGGAAGGACGGTTCGAGATCCGCGACCTCGTCCCTGGCCAATACATGATCAATGTCTGGGATCAGCGGCAAACGTCGCGCTGGGTCGGCGCCATGAAGATCCTCACGCTGAACGAGGACGTGGACGATCTCGAGATACGCGCGTCGAACGGCGCCCGCGTCGCGGGGCGCATCGTGCGGGATCCCGCGAGCAGCGGTGAGATCGACTTCGCCGAGGTCCGCATCGGTTTCGAAAAGCGGATGAGCGAAAACGGGTTCAACACCGCCGGCGGCACCAAGATCGCCTCCGACGGCATCTTCGAGACCGAAGCGCCCGGCGGGGTGGTGATGATCAACGTGGAATTCGTCCCCGAGGGGTGGACGGTCAAGTCCATTCACCTCGATCGGGTGGACGTGGATGGGCAGGCGGTGGATATGAGCGGCGGCACGCGACAGCTTCAGATCGTGTTGACCGACCGCCGCAGCGCGGTGGCCGGCATGGTCGTGGATCGCAACGGCCGCACGCTCGCCGGGTACTCGGTTGTGCTGTTTGCCGACGACGAACGGCGATGGACGCCGAACTCTCGCTTCGTGCTGTCGGCGCAATCGAGCCAGACCGGCCAGTTCCGGCTGAAGGACGTGCCGCCTGGCGACTACCTCGCGGTGGCGGTGAAGGACCTGCCCTTCCGCGCGTGGACCAACCCAGATGTGCTCATCCGCCTGCAGTCGATCGCCACGAAGCTGACAGTGACCGAGGCCGAGCAGAAGACGATCTCGATTCGCGCCTCGGCGACGCCCGAAGGGCTGGTGCGCCTCACGCCATAACGGGCCGCCTGAAGGCGGCCCCTACTGCCTGCATTCGAAGTTGCGCGCGTCCTGCGAATCGCCCGTGCCTTTGTAGTGCGCGTGCTGCGGGTACGCACACAGCGGCCGGCTGCGGCCGGGCAGACCACGTCCGGTCGCGGTCACGGCGTTCGGCGCCGTGCCCTTCTCCACCCAGTCCACCACCGCCGTGAGCAGATCGAACTGGTCGAGCGTCGCGGGGCCGCCCTGGCAGTGGCCCATACCCGGCACCAGGAACAGCCGGCTCCAGTTCGTCACCTGCGCCGCGCCGCCGTTCGCTTTCGTCATCCGCTCGTAGTAGTCGATCGTGTCCTGCGCCGAGAACCACGGGTCGCTCACGCCGTGGAAGAAGATCAGCTTGCCGCCGTGGTTCGAGAACGTGTTCAGGTTGGTCCAGCGCGACGTGGCCGTGAGCGCTTCGGCGGTGTCGTTCGCCGCCGCGAGCGCGCGCGCGTCGACGTCCATCGTCGTCGCCGTGAACGCCGGGCCCACGGGGTTTTGCCCCCCGTGCAGCAGACCGGCGATCCCCTGCGTGGACGCGAGGCCAGTGTCGTAGAAGAACCCGGGATACACCTGCCGGCCCTTCGAGTCCTTCGGCCCGGCAAAGCCCTTCTCGATCGCCACCGCCTGCTCCATCGTGATGCAGCTGTCGGTCTTGGCGCCCTTGCACGCGAGCACCTTGGGATCGAACTTGCACGACAGCTGGTCGAAGATCATCCCGTCCTTGACGCCGTCGTTGGCGTCGCACGCGTTCAGGACGCCGTCGATGACCAGCTTCTTGTCGGCGTCCGACAGCGCCTGGCGGACCTGCGGCACGCCCTGGGCGTCCTTCGGCGCCACGGTGTTGAGCATCGTGGCCACCCACGCGTCGCCGATGCCCGAATAGTTCGTCCGCATGGCCGGCGCGCCCGAGATCACGCCGTCGAAGTAGCGCGGGTAGCGCTGCGTCATCAGCATGCCTTCACGGCCACCGGTCGAGCAGCCGGCGAAGTAGGAGCGGTCCGGGGCCTTGGCGTAGTGGCGCGCGATGATCTGCTTGGCCAGTTCCGCCACCCGGCCCACGGCCTGGTAGGCGAAGTCGAGGCTCGCCTGCTGTTCCGCCATGAAGCTGGCGTCGAAGCCGCCCCCCTGATGGCCGGTGTCGGTGCTCACCACGGCAAAACCGCGAACGAGCGCCGGGGTACCGCCCGTGGCCTGCGCGCCCATCGGGAAGCCGACGTTGCCATTCAGGCCGCCGCCGCCCTGAAACAGGAAGCGCCCGTTCCAGTCGCCTGGCAGCGCCAGCGCGAACCCGATGCCGTAGCTCTTGCCGTCGGCGCCCGTCCGCTTGTCGAGGACGCCGTCAAGGCGGCAGTACGCCGGCAGCGTGAACGAGGGCGCCGCGTTCGGCGGTGCGTTGGGCGGCGCCGGCGGACGCGAGCCGGCGGCAAACCATTCCGCCTTGGTGATTGATAGCGGCACGCCCGGAAGCTGCAGCGACGAGAGCGACGCGCACGCGGCGGCGTCACGGGTGACGTTCTGAGCCAAGGCGGGCGCTGCCAGACCGGTCGCGGCCGCCAGGATGACAACTGTTATAGGAATCCGCATGCGCGGCATTCTAGTCCAGCGAATGCGGGGACGGCTTCAACAGCGCCAGTTCCTCCGAAGGGACGCCGTTCACCGTCAGCCCGTTGTGCATGAAGTTGATGGCGCCGCCGAGAAAGTTTGCCGGGAAATTGAGCGCCGGTGCCGACACCGCGTCGAGGGCCTGCGCGTGCTCGGGGGCCAGGCGCAGATCCAGCGCGGCCAGGTTGGCGTCGAGCTGATCGAGCCGGCGCGCGCCGATGATCGTCGACGCCACGCCGGGACGGGACTGCACCCACGCCAAGGCCACCGCCGCGGGCGTCGTGCCGAGCGACCCGGCGACACGCTTCACCTCGTCGAGGATGGTGAACGTGCGCTCGGTCAGACGCGACAGCGCGCGTGTGCCGCGGTCGGAGCTGGCCGTGGCTGCCTGTTCGCGGGTGAACTTGCCGCTCAACACCCCACCAGCGATGGGCGACCACGGGGTAATGCCGAGCCCCAGCTCCTGCGCCATCGGCACGAGCTCGCCTTCCACGGTGCGCTCCAGGAGCGAGTACTCGACCTGGAGCGCCACGAGCGGCGTCCACCCGCGGAAGAGCGCGGTCGTCTGCGCCTGCGACACCTTCCATGCCGGCGTGTCCGAGAAGCCGATGTAGCGCACCTTTCCCGCGCGCACCAGGTCGTCCAGCGCCCGCATCGTTTCGTCGATCGGCGTGAAGCGGTCCCATACATGCATCCAGTAAAGGTCGATGTAATCGGTCCGCAGGCGCCGCAGCGACTGCTCGCACGACGCCACCACAGCTTTGCGGCTGGCGCCGCCGCCATTGGGATTCCGGCGCGAGAGGTTGCTGAAGAATTTCGTGGCGATGACGATCTCGTCGCGGCGCCCGCGATCGTGCGCGATGAAGTTGCCGATGATGCGCTCGGAGTGTCCGCCGGTGTAGCCGTTGGCGGTGTCCAGGAAGTTGCCGCCGCGCTCGAAGTAGCGCGCCATGATCGCTTCGGATTCCGGCACCGGCGATCCGAAGCCCCAGTCTTCGCCGAAGGTCATCGCGCCGAGACAGAAGGGGCTGACGCGCAGGCCGGAGCGGCCGAGCGTGACGTAGTGATCGAGTGGCATGGGAGGGTCTCCTGCGCCGTCAGGCGACGGCGGCGATTGATAAGGATGCGATCGCGTCGGCCGCCGCGTCCGCGCCGCCCTCGGCGCCTACGATGGCGGCGACCTGGCGGCCACGGGCGGCGTACGAGGGATCGTCGATCAGCCGGCGTAGTTCCCGGGCCGCGCCCGCCGCCGTGTACCGCTTCGGATACAGGGTGCGCGCCACCCCGAGACGCGTCACGCGCCAGGCGTTGTCGGGCTGATCGTGGCTGTGCGGGACGACCAGCATCGGACAGCCGGCGCGCAACGCCTGCGCGGTGGTGCCGGCGCCCCCCTGGTGCACCACGGCGCGTGCGCGGGGAAAGAGCAGCTGGTGCGGCGCGCGGTCCACCAGCAGGACGCCCTCGGCCACGCGTGCCGGGCGGTTGGCCGCAAACCCGCCCGTGAGCAGGACCGCCCGCGCGCCAAGCCGCGCGGCGGCCTCGGCGCTCTCGTGATAGAAACGCCCCGCCGCGCCGACGGCCGACGACCCCAGCGTGTACACGATCGGCGGCGGGCCGGCCGCGAGGAAGGCGTCGAGTTCCGGCGGCAGCGCCGAAGGCCCGTTGTAGAACACGAAGCCGGTGACACGCGTCCGCGGCGGCCAGTCCGGCTGCGGTTCGGCCATCACCCGCGAGAAGAGCGCCAGGTTGGCGTGCGGCGAGTACTGCCCTTCGATGAGCGGGTTGCCCGCCGGAGGCAGCCCGTGCCGCGCGCGCATCGCATCGAGCGGCGCGGTCCACTTGGCGGTCTCGCGTCGAACGACGCGCATGAGCGTGCGGCGCAGCCAGGGCCAGGCGCGCATGGCCGGCGCGAGCGCCGGCAGCGAGGGCAGCACCGGGAAGTCGCCATCGGAAAAGAGCGAGAGCGGCGCGAGGATCGTGCCGACCCACGGCATGGCGCGCGCCGTGGCGACGGCGGGCGTCGCAAAAGTGAGGGGATGGCTGACGAGCACGTCGGCGCCTTCTGCCAGACGCTGGGTCTCGGCGTACATCTGGTCGAGCGCCGGCAGCACGAACTCCTTGACCACCACTTCCCCACCGCGGCGCGCGTCCATGACCCGCGCCAGCGCCGCTTCATCCCGCAGATCCACGTCGGGACCGAGTGGCGCGAAGGTGATGCCCTCCTGCTCGACGGCGGGGCGATAGGACGCCGACGTGGCCACGACCGGCTCGTGCCCCCGATCGCGCAGCGCCTTGGCCAGCCCGATGTAGGGAAAGACGTCGCCGTACGACCCCAGGCAGGTGATGACGATGCGGCGCACAACTCGTCATGGTACAACTAGCGAGGCTATGCCTCGAACCGACGAGCATGTAGGCACCGCCTCGCTAGAGCACTATTTGATTGCCCGCGCGTCCGCGCGGGCGAGAGTCTCGAAGGACCTTGCGTCCTTTGTGTCATGTAAGTTTTCCCCTTCGAGACTCTGGCAATAATGACTTCCTTGTCCCGTGACGACGCGTGGGCACTCCTCACGGAATGGACGCAGGGCGAGAGCCTGCGCAAGCACGCGCTGGCCGTCGAAGCCGCCGTGCGCGGCTACGCGCGGGCGGCCGGCGAGGACGAGGTGGCCTGGGGCATCGTGGCGCTGCTCCACGACATGGACTACGAGCGCTTCCCGTCGCTCGACGATCACCCGTTTCGCGGGTGCGAAGAGCTGACGCGCCGCGGCTACCCCGACTGGGTCACGCGTGCCATCCTCTCCCACGCCAGATATTCGGGCGTCCCGCGCGAGAGCGCGCTCGAAAAGACGCTCTTCGCGTGCGACGAGATGGCGGGGTTCGTCACCGCGGCGGCGCTGGTGCGGCCGTCGAAGAGCGTGCTCGACCTCGAAGCGCCGTCGGTGATCAAGAAGATGAAGGACAAGGCGTTCGCCCGCGCCGTGTCGCGCGACGACCTGCGGCAGGGCGCCGAGGAGCTGGGGCTGCCGCTCGGCGTCCACGTCGCCAACGTGATCCAGTTCATGCGCGTCGAAGCCGACGCGCTCGGCCTCCGCGGCTCGCTGTGATCACACGACGCGCGCTCGCTCCGCCCGGTTTCCGCGCCTTTCCCGGCATGCGCCGAAAGACCTTCAGCGAAGACATGCCTGCCCTGCCGCCCGCGGCTCGGAACGCACGGGCCGCCTGAAGGCGGCCCCTACGACTGTACGTGGCTACTTCGCGGGCGGCGCGTTCTTGACCGCGCTGTCCCAGTGCTCCTGGACCATCCCGTTGTCCACGCGCACCATGTCGAACCAGTACGCCGGATACTTCTTCGACGGATCGTCGGGATCGTTCAGCTCGCGCTTGAACATCATGAAGACGTACGAGCCGCTGACGATCGTGATCTTCGGCTTGTCCTTCCACTCGGCCTTGATCGGCTCCGGCTTCCGGATCTTGCTGAAGAACTCCACGAAGGCCGCGCGTCCGGTCGGCACGTTCGGGTTGTGCTGGATGTAGGTGGGCGCCATCACTTTGTCGGCGAGCTCCACGTGGCCGTACTGCAGGATGTCCTTGAACTCGACGGTTGCGATCTCGAGGTTCTTCTTCTCCTGCGCCGAGAGGTCGAACGTCACCTTGTCGTAGTCCACGCCGTCGGGCGCACCGCCGTAGGGAACCTTCGGCTGCTTGAGCGCCCAGTCCCAGTGCTCCTGCACCTTGCCGTTCCCGAGGCGGAGCAGGTCGTAGGTGTTGTACTTGTAGGTCTTCGTCGGGTCGGCCGGGTCCTTCCCTTCGCGCTCCCAGACGATGACCACGTAGTCGCCCTTGGCGAACGCGACGGCCGGCGGGTTGGCAAGCGTCGGCTGAATCGGCTGCGGCGCGCCGAGCGAGCCGAAGAACTTGACGAACCCCTCCCGACCGGTCTGGATGTTGATGTTGTGCTGAATGTAGGTCTCGGCCTGGTACTTCGGCGTGAGCTCCATATGCCGCGACTGAATGGCCTCGCGCCACCAGTCCAGCACGAACTGCAGGTTGGCCTTCTCCTTGGCGTTCATGACGCTCTGGGCCGCTCCTGGAGCGGCCGCCATCACCACCAAAGCTGCTCCCATGACGCAGCGTCCGACCCATCTGTCCATCGTCGTCTCCCCCACCCGTACGCGCTCGAGGACGGTCCCCGAGGGCGGGCAGGAGCATACCGCGTCCGTTTGAAAGACTGCGGTTGAGTTTGTAAATAGGAAACGGGCGTCGAATTGTGCGCCGCCTTCCTGGATGTCTCCGGGCCAAAGACCGCGGGCGGAGGACCGATTCGCCACCGCAAAGCGTGGCATACAGGTTGCTCACGGGGGGGCACTGGCGCCACGATCGCTGGGAGGCCACATGCGCGATACCACCTCGACAACCCGTTATCGGACCGGCGCCCCCGGCTGGATGCGCACGGCCGCCACGCTCGTTCTGGCAGCCAGCCTATCAACGGCGTGCGCCAGCGCGAGGGCGAC
>Ga0070671_100004627_pt1 | contig 10909 bp, 6 predicted proteins | sample KBSS73metaG_FD_65341 | JGI IMG/M metagenome (GOLD analysis project Ga0070671, IMG submission 65341) | Switchgrass rhizosphere microbial communities from Kellogg Biological Station, Michigan, USA - KBS S7-3 metaG | ecosystem: Host-associated > Plants > Roots > Rhizosphere > Soil ... | reverse complement strand
GACGGGCTGCCCCTGGTGCCCCCGTCACATTCGATTTCCTACCGTCTCATTACGACGTGGCTGGAATCCGAGGGGCAGTCTCGACTGCGGCAGACCTGAGCGATGTGTCTGCTAGTGCTTGCCTGGCAGGTCCACCCCCGCTACCGCCTGGTCGTTGCCGCCAATCGTGACGAGTTTCACGCGCGGCCCACTGCGGCCATGGGCAAATGGCCGGCACCGGACGACATCATCGCAGGCCGGGACCTGCGTGCCGGTGGTACTTGGCTTGCCATGGACGGTGCCAGACGGTTTGGAATCGTCACGAACTTTCGCGAGCTACAGCCTCCTGCGTCCGGTGCACGCTCGCGCGGAAATCTCATTCCGGACTATTTACGTAATCAGGCTGGACCAGAGCGCTACCTCCAAGAGCTGCAGCCAACCGCGGCCGGGTACTCGGGCTTCAACCTGCTGCTAACGGACAGAGACTCTCTGTGGTACGCGTCCAACCGCGCGGAACAGTTCGCCAGGCCGCTGCCACCCGGGATTTATGGCCTTTCGAATGAGTTCCTGGATACACCGTGGCCAAAACTCCAACGCGTTCGGCGGCGATTCGATCCCTTGGCTGTGCAGGGTGGTGAGATCTCAAAAGCCGAGTTATTCGCCATCCTCAGCGATCCTACCCAGGCCGGAGTCGATGAGAAACTGCACCAGAGTGGCGTGTCACCCGAGTGGGAACAGCTGCTCTCATCTCCCTTCATCCGCAATGAGGATTATGGAACGCGCTGCTCCACGCTGGTCCTGCTCGAACCCTCGGGCGCCGTTTCACTGACGGAGCGCCGGTTCGATCCCGCGGGAAGTGTGATTGCCGACACCCAATTCAGCCTCGACGCTGACGAATGGCTGTGAACGCAACGACTACACGTGCGTTGACTTCTGGCCAGGTCTGAAACTCGTAATAGCTTCGAGCGAGAGCCGGGCAACCTTAGCTAGAATCCGGTAATTCCGTGACGTCGCACGTTATTGATGGCGCAGCGCAATTCCTTCATGCAGGCTCTGGGGCACAGCCGAGCCGCACTGATCCTCATGTGCCTGATCGCCTACCAACCCGTTCGCGCCAACGTCACCGTGGAGTTACACGGTGTGGATGACGAGGTGCGCACCAACGTACTTGCCTACCTCAGCTTCGAGCGCTACAAGAAGACCACTGACCTGAGCGCCGACACGATTGAGCGACTCCACGAGCGCGTCGAGCGCGAAGTCCAGTCCGCGCTGCGGCCCTTCGGTTACTACGAGCCGCAGGTTCACTCCGAGCTGAGCGAAGTCGGCAAAGGTGACTGGCGAGTCACAATCGACATCGACCCGGGCCCGCCGGTGCTCATCGATCTGATCGACGTACAAGTTCACGGTGCCGGCGAGAAGGATGCCCTCTTCACGAGGATCACGGACAACCTGCCGCTGCACCGGGGCGATCGGTTGAGCCACGCGGCCTACGACAGCCTCAAAGGGGATCTGCAGCGCACGGCGGCCACTTACGGATACCTGGATGCGAAGCTGACACGCAACGAGCTCATCGTCGATCCGAAGAGCCACAAAGCGAGCATCTCCCTGGAACTGCAAACGGGGGAAAGGTACCGCTTCGGAGCCACGACGATCCAGCAAAAGGCGGTCAATGATGCCCTCGTGCGCCGTTACCTGCGCTACAAGCAGGGCGAGCCCTTCGACCTGACAGAAATCCTGCGGACCCAGTTTGCCCTGGATGACGCGCAGTATTTCGCCAACCTCGAGGTGCTGCCCGGTGATCCGGACCGCGACGCCCACGTCGTGCCGGTCAACATCAAGGCAGACCTCAGCCGCCGCAACTGGTACTCAGTCGGCGGCGGGTATGCCACCGATACCGGCCCCCGCGGCACCCTCACCTGGGAAAACCGCCGGATCAATACCCGCGGTCATCGCTTCAATGTCATCATCCAGGCCGCCCAGGTGACCAGGTACCAGGTCCAGAGCAACTACATCATCCCGATCGGTGATCCGGCGGTCGAGAAGCTGACACTCCAGGGTGTCGTCGAGCAGCGGGACCTCGCGGATGTGACGACCCGCAGTGAATACGTGCAGCCGTCAATCACCAAGGTTGCGGGGAACTGGCAATACGTATGGTTTGTGCAGGGCCTGAAAACCACCGGCGAGTCCGCGGCCGAGACCCGCACGGACCGGTTGCTCATACCCGGTATCGACGTTGCGTCCGTCCCCAAAGGTTACCTTGGCGAGCCCATCTTCCAACACGGTCTGTTCCTGGAGGTGAAGGGCACTGACGGCATCGTCGGAGCCAACACGCGCTTCCTGCAAGCTCATCTGACCGGCGTGCGTGTCTTCAATTTCTATCCGAAGTGGCACCTGCTGCTGCGCGACGAGATCGGCGCAACCGTCGTGTCGCGGTTCGGCCAGTTGCCCGTGGTAGAGCGGTTCTTCGCGGGTGGAGACAACAGTGTGCGGGGATTTGCGTACAACTCCCTGTCGCCCACCGAGGATGTATGTGACAGCAAGGGGCGCAATCCGGATGGCACTTGCATCGATCCCCCCATCGGAGCGGTCAAGGCAGGCGGCAAGGACGTCATCACCGGCACGGTCGAAGTGATCCGGGATCTGCCGCGCAACTTCGGGGTCGCTACATTCTTCGACTACGGCAACGCTTTCAACCGCTTCGGCGGCACCCCGCTGGAGTATTCAGTAGGCGTGGGGTTCCGGGTACGGCTTCCGGTCGTGACCTTGGGAGTTGATATCGCGCAGCCCATCTCCCGGCCCGGAGCCAGCCCCAGGCTTCACATCAACTTCTCGCCCAAGCTCTGAAGCCATCCCATGCGCCGTCTGCTACTGCTAATTGCCGGTGCGCTGATTCTCATGGCAGTGGCAGTACCCACGGCCGCGGTCTACTACCTCGCATTCACGCAGGGCGGCTTTCAGTTCATCGTCAGCCGCATTCCGCACAAAGTCGCCGGCGTCACGATCGAAGTGCTCGAGCCGAGCGGCACGGTGGCGCACGGCATCCGTGTCGAACAGGTAGATATCGACCATCACCTCGTCCACCTGACCTTCAAGAACGTACAGGCCCGGGTGGAGTTGATCCCGCTGCTGTTGCAAACCATTCGCACCAAGGGAGCCTCCATCGAGTCCGTGACCGTGGAGATCAAACGGCGCCAACGGCCCCCCATCCCATCGACGCCCTTCTTTCTGCCGCACTGGTTGATTGTGAACGCGGATCATGCGCGCATTGGAAGTGTGAACCTCGCGGTCTTCAATGGGGCTCACCTCGAAGCAAACAATCTGTACGCCTCCGGCATAGCCCGCTATCGCAAGATCCGTTTCTTCGAAGTCGGCATGCAGATGGGCAACGCGCGTCTCGACGGTTCCGGCCAGATGCAGGCCTACGATCCACTGCGTCTCGATCTGCAGACCAAGATCAACTGGACGCCACCCGATCAGCCCGCCTGGATCTTCGATACCACCGCCAAAGGCGACCTGGCCATCCTCGGCCTGACGGTCCACACCATCGCGCCGTTCAGGTCCGACTTCACCGGTCAGGCGCTGAATCTGACCGGCCAATGGCACTGGCAGGGCAACGCCGTCGTGCACGATCTGGATGTCACGGCCTGGGGTGGCAACCGCATACTCGGGCTTCTGTCGGGGCAGGTGGCTCTCAAGGGAAACAACAACGGATTCGCAGCCCACGGTCCAATGGACTCCTCGGGACTCAAAGTCGGCCTCTTCGACACCGAGTTCGAAGGCGCCTATTCCAACCACATCCTGTGGGCCAAGCACATCGGAATCACGCATCGCACCTCGGGCGCCCATGCGACAGGCGGTGGCACGATCGAAGTGGTCAGAAACGGCCCGCGCCTCGACCTGCGTGGCAACTGGAATGAGTTTCGCTGGCCGCTCGTGGGCAAGGTCGCGCCATTTCACAGCTCTTCAGGCGATTTCACGTTGCAGGGAACGTGGCCATATTCCGTTCACGCAACAGGTATGGCGCAAGCCCGTGAGCTGCCCGCCATGCCGGCGACGATCGACGGCCAGCTCGCCAGGGACCGGTTCACTTTCACCAAGGCTGACGTCGACCTCTATGGCGGACACGCGACGCTGAGAGGCGAAGCCATCTGGGCCCCGCTGGACAGTTGGTCGGCGGAAGGACATGCAACCGACATCAACCCGGCGCTCGTGCGTCCCGATTTACCCGGCAAGCTGAATTTCAACATAGCCACCCATGGGTTGGGATTTGACGGCAACGGAGATTTCTCTGTTGAAGTGCGGGACCTCGGCGGCCGGCTGCGCGGCGTACCCGCCAGTGGCGGCGGCAAAGTGCTGCGCAGCGGCACTATGTGGCAATTCGACAAACTGCGCGTCAGCCTGGGCGGAACCAATCTCGCCGTCGATGGCCGGGTAAACGACGAGTTCGACCTACGCTTTGCGGTCTCGGCCAAAGACTTGAGTCTGTTGTCACCCGAGAGCCGGGGTCAGTTCGAAGGTAACGGCACCATCCGGGGGACACTCGCGGAGCCGACCATTGCAGCGAACATTCACGGCAATGGCATCCAGCATGACGGAATTACTGTTGCGGATCTCGACGCGGACATCGACTTCGATCCGAACCCCCAGTATGAATCCAGGATCGACGCGCGCATACGCAATCTCGTCTACCAGGAGCGCAAACTCGACAATCTCACTTTCAAGCTCAACGGCAAGCCCAGCAACTTTGCTGTCAGGTTGGATATGGCGGGCTTGGGTATATCGCTGAGCGCGCAGGGCAACGGGCCATTCAACGACGGCGCCTGGAACGGTCAACTGCATTCCGTGGATATTGCCGGCACGCAATCCGTGCGGCTGAAGCTCGAGCGGCCGGTCGGCCTGCTCGTATCAGCCAATGCCATCCGAGCGGAATGGATGTGCATGGTCGGTCAGCCGGGCAGCGTGTGCGCCGATGGTGAATGGACTCCCAAGCAATGGAACGCCACCCTGACCGCGAACCAGATGCCCTTGGCCACGTTTACCGCCGGCCTCACGCGCGCGGTGGACTACAGCGGTCAAATCAACTTCGTGGCGCGGATCGCGGCCGTGGGTCAGGACCCTCCGCAAGGCTCCGTGCGGATTGATCTCACGGATGCCGAGCTGTCACACAAATTGTCCAGCGGGCGCATCAGTCATTCCAAAATCGGCTCCGGCTTCATCACCGTCAACGCGAACCGGCAGGCCGTCAGTGGCCAGGTTGGGTTGGAATCCGGCGACGTTGGAACTATCAGGGGCACACTCGTTGCGCAGCGCAATGCTGATGACTGGCAAGCGATGCCGGTGCAAGGCGAGATTCACGCCCATACGGATCAGCTGGGCCTGATCACCCTGTACGTCCCAGATATCGACCGTGCCTCAGGTCACCTGGATGGCGATATGAAATTCGCCGGAACGCTGGGCACGCCGCTCGTGGACGGTGATCTGAAGATCTCCGACGGCGAGATCGACTACTACCAGGTCAATCTCGGGTTGCGCCAGCTCGCCTTCGACGCCAAGTTGACCGATAACGGAGTCGACTTCAATGGCTCCACGCGCCTCGGTTCCGGGATTGCCAAGGCGAAAGGCCGCCTCGAATGGCGAAATTCGCTTCCCTACGGCAAGGTCAACGTCGAGGGCACGAACCTGCGCGTCACCGATGTCCCCGAAGCGCAGATCGACGCCTCGCCCAATCTCGACTTTGATATCAACGGCCGCAGAATACAGGTCACCGGTGTCGTCACGGTCCCTTATGCCAAGATCGTCCCCGCTGACCTGACGGGTGCGGTCCGCCCATCGTCAGACGAGGTGATCGTCGGCCAGGAGCAGACAGACCCGTTGAAGCGCTTCGAAGTCGTCAGCACGATCACTCTGAGCCTGGCCGACCGTGTGAGTATCGATACTACCGGCCTCACCGGGAGACTGGCCGGCAACATTACGGTGCGAAGTGGCTACGACAAGGTCACCAGCGCGACCGGCGAGCTCAACATCGAGCAGGGCAAATACACCGCCTACGCACGCAAACTCGACATTCAACGCGGCCGGCTGATCTTCACCGGTGGCCCCATCGGCAACCCGGGCATTGATATCCGCGCAATCAAGGTGTTCCCCGATGTAACCGCCGGCGTGAACGTGCGCGGCACGTTGCTCCAGCCGCGCATCAGCTTCTTCTCCGACCCCTCGCTCACGCAATCGCAGATAGTTTCTCTGATCCTCGCGGGCGGCTCCCTCGAGTCCGCCCAGAACCGCCAGGCCGGCGCCGGCAACGAGCTCCTCGCCCAGGGCGGCGCCATTCTCGCGCAGCAGCTCGGCTCGCATGTTGGAATCGAAGACGTGAGCCTCGAGTCCGACCTCACCAACGAGACCTCGCTGGTGTTGGGGCGCTACCTCTCCCCGCGCCTCTATGTCAGCTATGGAATCGCACTCACGCAACAGCTCAACGTGCTCAAATTACGCTACAGCCTCGGTGATCGCTGGACGATCAAGACGGAAGTAGGGACGGCTCGCGGGGCCGATTTGTTCTATACGATTCAGAAGTAACCTTCGCTCCAAGCGCCACATGTGCCTTGACAGATATATACCTGTAGAGGTATATACATGGCATGGAATCAGCGTTTTCAATCATTGCCGAGCCGAGCCGCCGCGCCATCCTGAATCTGCTCGCCTCCGCGGAGCAATCCGTAGGTGATATTGAAGAGCAGCTGCGAATGTCGCAGCCCTCGGTGTCCAAACACCTGCGCGTGTTGCGCGAGGCGGGCTTCGTGGAGTCGCGCGTCGATGCACAGCGGCGTCTTTACCGGATCAGGCACGAGCCACTCATGGAGGTGGACGCCTGGCTCGCTCCGTTCCGCCGCTTCTGGTCGGGCCACGTCGACGCTCTCGAGCGTCACCTCGATCGTATAAACCCAGCACCACATCGGAAGGGGAAAAAGCGATGAGCAGCCGTGAGAGCTACAAGCCGGGCCCAGCCGCGGGAGCCGAGGTTCGCAAGGATGGGGAGAAGTGGACACTCATTGTCGTCCGCGAGCTGCATCATCCGCCAGCGTTGGTTTGGCAGGCGCTGACGGATCCCGCACAGCTCCGTGAATGGGCGCCATTCGACGCTGATGGAAGCCTCGCCTCGGTCGGCTCAGTCAAGCTCACGACGGTCGGAGCGCCGAAACCGCTGACCACCGAGACGCAGGTGACGCGCGCTGACGCCCCGAAGCTGCTCGAGTACAATTGGGGCGACCAACATATCCGCTGGGAGCTGGAGCCACTCAGCGGCGGTACGCGCCTCACGCTCTGGCACAACATCGATCGCCGTTTCATATCGATGGGTGCGGCCGGCTGGCACATCTGCCTCGATGTGCTCGATCGGCTGCTTGCCGGCGAGCCCCTCGGGCGAATCGTTGCCGGCGACGCGATGAAGTTCGAATGGCCACGCTTGAATACGGAGTACGCGAAACAATTCGGTGTCGAGGCGCCGGTGTGGCCGCCCAAGACGGCCCCGAAGGAGTGAGGAGGTGAAACGCGCATGAAAAAGAGCGAGTCGGCGAAAAGCGAGTCCCCTGAAGGCGAGTCTCCTGCTCGGCTGATAGACGCGAGAATCAAGGAGTTGGGCGACTGGCGGGGCAAGATGCTCAGCCGCCTGCGTGCCCTGGTCAAGGAAGCCGATCCCGAAGTCGTCGAGGAGTGGAAGTGGCGCGGGGTTCCGGTGTGGGAGCACGACGGAATCATCTGCACAGGCGAGACTTACAAGAGCGTCGTGAAGATGACCTTCGCCAAAGGGGCGGCTCTGAAAGATCCTGCGCGCCTTTTCAACTCCAGTCTGGAGGGGAGCACGAGGCGTGCCATCGACTTCCACGAGGACGAGAAGATAAACGAGGAAGCGTTGAAGACTCTCGTGCGCGCGGCCGTGGCCCTGAACAAGTCCAAATCCAAACGCTGATCCACGGAGTCAACATACCCTCACACCAATACCACCAACAAATCCTTCGCATCCATCTGCTGCCCCGGCCGCGCCAGCACCTCAGCGACCTCCCCGTCGGTCTCGGCCCGAACGGCAGTCTCCATCTTCATTGCCTCGAGCGTGGCGAGCACGTCACCCCGTGCAACCTTGCGCCCGACAGTCACCGCAATTGTGGCAATGGTCCCCGGCATCGGCGCACCCACGTGCTTCGCATTCCCCGGCTCAACCTTCCGCTGCGGCGCCTTCTTGGCAACCTGACTGCGATCCTGGACACGCACCGACCGCGGCAATCCGTTCAGCTCGAAAAACACGGTCCGCGTTCCATCCTCATGCGCCTCGCTGGTCGCGACATACCGCACGATCAAAGTCTTACCGCGTTCGATGTCGACGCTGATCTCCTGCCCCGGTTCCATGCCGTAGAAGAACACCGGCGTCGGCAGAATGCTGACATCCCCGTACAACAGCCGATCAGCGGCGTAGTCCATCCAGACCCGCGGGTACATCAGGTACGACGCCAGGTCATCGTCCGTAACGGGGCGCGGCAGCTTCTGTTGGATCCTGGATCGCTCTGCGTCGAGGTCAGCCGGCGGTAAGTGAGCCCCGGGCCGCTCCGTCAGCGGCTTTTTCCCCTTGAGTATTTTCGTCTGCAACGCTTCCGGGAACCCACCATGAGGCTGCCCGATATCGCCCCGGAACAGCTGCACGACCGACTCCGGAAAAGCCACATCCGTGGCGGGATCCAGCACCTGCTCCTTGCTCAAGCCGCTTGTCATCATCAACAGCGCCATGTCCCCGACCACCTTCGAGGTCGGAGTGACCTTGATGATGTCACCAAACATCGCGTTGACGTCAGTATAGGTCTGCGCCACCTCTGGCCAGCGCGCGTCATCGATGCCCAAGGAGCGGGCTTGCTCGCGCAGGTTCGTATACTGGCCGCCCGGCATGCCGTGGACATACACTTCCGAGGCACCCGAGCGAATATCGCTTTCAAACGCGCTATATAGCTTGCGTGTCTGCTCCCAGTAGGAGGACAGCAAGCGAATCTTCGCCGGGTCGATGCCGGTATCGCGCGACCCGAAGCGCAACGCTTCGACAATCGACCCCATGTTGGGCTGAGAAGTGAGCCCGCTCATCGAGTCGATCGCGCAGTCCACTGCATGAGCGCCCGCGTCGATGGCAGCCAGTACGCTGGCCGCGGCGATGCCGCTTGTATCATGCGTATGGAAATGGATTGGCAGGCCGATCTCTTCCTTCAAGGCTGTTACGAGCAACCGCGCCGCCTCGGGCCGGCACTGGCCGCCCATGTCCTTGATACCGAGCACGTGCGTGCCCGCAGCCCGCAGCTCACGCGCCAGCTTCAAGTAATAATCCAACGTGTATTTCTTCTCACCCGGATCGCTGAGATTCCCGGTGTAGCAGATGGATGCTTCGCACAGCTTGCCCGACTCCAGCACCGCATCGATCGACACGCGCATGTTCTCGACCCAGTTGAGCGAGTCGAAGATCCGAAACACATCGATGCCGCGCTCCGCGGCCCGCTTGACGAAGAACCGCACGACGTTGTCGGGGTAGTTGGTATAGCCGACCGCGTTCGCGGACCGAAACAGCATCTGCAACAGCAGATTCGGCATCCGCTCCCGGAACATCCCCAGCCGTTGCCAGGGATCCTCGCTCAGGAACCGCATCGCGACATCGAAAGTCGCACCACCCCAACACTCCATCGAAAACAGCTGCGGCAGCAATTGTGCGTAGTAAGGCGCAACCCCCGCCATGTCGAGAGTCCGCACGCGAGTAGCGAGCAGCGACTGATGCGCATCGCGCATAGTAGTGTCAGTCAACAGGACCCGCCGCTCACCCAGCATCCACTTGGCAAAGCGCTCCGGCCCAAGCTCATCCAGCTTCTGCTTCGTCCCTGCAGGCGGCTCGGCGTCCAGCGCCACGGCCGGCAGCCGCGGCAGGCTGAATTGCGCCGGCCGTGCGCGGCTCTTCGTCTCTGCATTGCCATTGACGACCGTCTCACCGATGTACTTGAGAATTCGCGTTGCCCGATCACGCTTGCGCGGCCAGCGAAACAGTTCAGGCGTGGTATCGATGAACTTGGTCGTGTACTCGCCCTGCGCAAACTGCGGGTGTGTGATGAGCTGGTCAAGAAAGCGCAGGTTGGTCACCACGCCCCGAATGCGGAACTCCCACAGCGCCCGATGCATGCGCGCTATGGTTTCCTCGGCAGTTGGCGACCACGCCGTCACCTTCACCAGCAGCGAATCGTATGAGCGAGTTATGATCGCTCCAGTGTAGGCAGTGCCGGCGTCCAGCCGCACCCCGAACCCTGCAGGGCTGCGATACGCAGTGACGCGCCCGTAGTCCGGAATGAAATTGTTCTCGGGATCTTCGGAAGTTATGCGGCACTGCAAGGCATGCGCGCTGATCCGAATCTGATCCTGCGGCGGCACCCCGCTTTCCGGTGTACCAATCCGCGCACCGCCCGCAATTCGAATCTGTGCCTTCACCAGATCTATGCCGGTCGCGCACTCGGTGACAGTGTGCTCGACCTGGATGCGTGGGTTGACCTCGATGAAATAGAAGTTACCCGTGTCCGCATCCTGTAGAAACTCAACTGTTCCGGCGTTGAGATATCGCGTCGCGCGTCCAATCGCGAGAGCTGCCTCGCAAAGCTTCGCTCGCTGCGCCTCCGTCAGAAAAACCGCGGGCGCGCGCTCGACCACCTTCTGGTTGCGTCGCTGCACGGAACAGTCGCGTTCGAAAAGGTGAACGAGTCCGCCGTGACTGTCGCCCAGAATCTGAACCTCGACGTGCCGTGCGCGTCGCACGAGCTTCTCCAGGTAGACCTCATCGTTGCCGAAGGCGGCTTTCGCCTCCCTCCGCGCGACAGGCACCATCTCCGCGAGTTGCGCGTCGTCCTCCACCACACGCATTCCACGACCG
>Ga0070671_100004626_pt1 | contig 10909 bp, 8 predicted proteins | sample KBSS73metaG_FD_65341 | JGI IMG/M metagenome (GOLD analysis project Ga0070671, IMG submission 65341) | Switchgrass rhizosphere microbial communities from Kellogg Biological Station, Michigan, USA - KBS S7-3 metaG | ecosystem: Host-associated > Plants > Roots > Rhizosphere > Soil ... | reverse complement strand
CTCGTCCTCGTCCTCGCGCCCTGGGGAATCGCTTTTGCGGCCGATCCCGTCAGCGAGATGGCCGAGTTCTCGGTCTTCGGCAAAGTCGATCTCGCCGAGCTGGCGAAAGGCGATATCAAAACCGCCACCGGCGCGCCCATGAGCACGGCACGGTATTTGTCGGTCCAGAGTTGTTTTATTATTCCAAAGCCGCCGGCGGGAGTGATCGCAGCGATGAAGAGCTTCGATCCCACCGCGCATCGGGAGCTGAAAGTTTATCTCCATACCGACCTGCCGTCTTCGCCCTCCGCGGCAAACTTTAGCAAGCTGAACAACCCGCCCGGCAACTCTGCGGTGGAGGCGTTGAAGGCAGCGACAAGCAAAATGTCTCCGGAGCTGCAGGTGAGCCGGGCGGAGGCCCAAAAATTTTCCGCCGGGCAGCCAGTCTTCGCTTTCTGGATCGATCTGCTGAGCAGGCGCGCGCAGGACTTCGCTGCCGGGGGCGCGGCCCGCGAAGCGCCTTACGATCACACCGGGAAGGAAATTCAACCCGGCCAGGAGCTGGCTGGACTCGTTAGGCAGCAGGCTAAAGTGAACCGGCAATTTGGCGGATTCCTGGGCGCGACCGGCCTCACCGGAGGCAAGGGTTCGCTCCGGCCCGATCTCTACTGGGAATTGCTGGAGGTCGAAGGCGAAGGCGTTCTCACTCTCGGTGCTTCCTGCACCCGTTCGACCGGTGGGGGCGCCCAGATCGCCGACGGCCTCTACTATGCGAGCGGCGGCTACAATGCTGCCCTGACCCTCTACCAGCTCTGGCCGGTCGAGGTCGGCGGGCGCGCTGCAACCCTTGTCTGGCGAGGAGATTTCATTTCCGCCAATTCGTTAGGCGATTTGCACGGGATCGAGCGCCTCGCCTCGGAATCCGCCATGCGCAAGGATATTTTGAAGGCGGCGACAGCCTTTCAGCGCGACAGTAGCCGATGAATTCCCGCTTCCTCCTCGCCTTCGGCCTGATATCCAGCGCGCTTACCGTCCCGCTTTTTGCCGGCGACAAGGAAATTTCCGCGCCCTCCGATTCGGTCGTAGAAGAACCCTATAAGTTCTCCGCCGAGTTCACAATCGAACAGGCCTACCTGGGCGGCGCGGATGTGCGGCGCGCTGCCCGCGACGTCAACGATTACGACGAATATTATTCCAATGTCGTTTTCGTTTACACGCCGCGAGTCAAGTTCGGCATCCTCCGCCTTGGCGCGCAATGGGAACGCTATTCCTTTGATTTTCCATCTACGGGCGGCCAGCAATTGCCCAACACTCTGCAAGCGGTGAATTCGATCGTCGGCCTTGATACCAAATTTTCCGATTCATTCCTTATCCGGATCGAAGCCCAGCCCGGTTTTTACGGCACCACCTTTGATCACCTCGATGGCGATTCCTTCAACGTCCCGTTCGTCCTCGGCGGCACCTACATTTACACTCCGGAATTGCAGTTCGTCTTCGGCATCGGGGTTAACGTGCAAGGAAGCATTCCCGTCTTTCCGGGTGGCGGCATTCGCTGGAAATTTGCCCCGCGCTGGATCCTTGATGCTACTGCGCCAACCCCGCGTCTCGAGTACGAAGCGAGCCGCAATCTCACCTTTTTCGCCGGCGCCGATATCAAGGCGAATACGTTTCGAGTTGATGATCAATTTGGCAACAGCCACGGCGACACCAGCCTGAACCACGCCTGGCTAAGCTACGAAGAAGTCCGCACCGGGGTCGGCGCAGAATGGAAGCTCAATTCCAACATTTCCTTCACAGTCGAGGGTGGCTACGCCCCGTGGCGCCAATTCGATTTCCATCGCACCGAAGTGCGTTACCACAACGAGAACGGTGCGCCCTATGGCGCGGTCATGCTTCACGGCGAGTTCTGATTTTGGCGCCGTTTCCTCTCCCGATTCTGTCAACCTGAGTCGGTGAGACAGCGAAGGAGCCTGCGCTTCGTTAGGCGAGGTTTTTGTCGAGCGCGCCGATCCGCCGCGTCTGCGGCCATTTCCACGCCACGAAGAGCACGACCAGAATCGTCCCGACTCCGCCGCCGATGACGGAGAGGGCCGGCCCAAAAGCGGCCGCGGTCAGGCCTGACTCGACTGCGCCAAACTCATTCGAAGTGCCGATAAAAATGTTGTTCACCGCCGAAACACGGCCGCGCATTTCATCGGGGGTGAGCAACTGGAGGAGCGTTTGCCTGACAATGACGCTGACGCTATCGAAAATTCCGGTCATGAAGAGCATGGCGAGCGAGAGCCAGAACCAGTGGGAAGCGCCGAAAACGATCGTCACCAGGCCGAATCCGCTTACCGACCAGAGCAGGGCACGCCCAGCCTGCCGCATGGGCGGAAGGTAAGCGATCAGGACCGCCATGACGAAAGCCCCGATGGCGGGCGCCGCTCGCAGCCAGCCGAGGCCGATCGGTCCGCAATGCAAGATCTGATCGGCGAAAATGGGGAGGAGTGCGGTTGCGCCGCCGAGCAGCACCGCGAAAAGATCGAGCGTGATCGTGGCCAGGATTATTTTCTTGCTCGCGACGAAGCGAACTCCCTGCGCCAGGCTGCTCCAGGTCCCGCTCGCAACGCGCCGGGCTTCGCGGATTTTCTCGATCGGCAGGACGAGGAGGAAAAAGGAAAGGGCGGATACGGCATCAAGCGCGTAGATGTAGGGAAAGCCTAGCCTAACAATAAGAAACCCGCCCAGCGCCGGGCCGAGCACGCAACTGATTTGAAATATGCTGCTGTTCCAGGTGACGGCGTTGGCAAAGCTCTCGCGCGGCACCAGGGTCGGGAAAAACGAGCTGCGCGCGGCCCAGCCAAAAGTTCGGATCGAGGCCGAGAGCAGCATCACCAGATAAAGCAGCGGCAAAGAGAGATCGTCGAAATGAAACGCTGGCTGGCGTTCGAAAACAGTCGCAATCGAGCGCAGGAAATCATTCGCCCGCAGCAGAATTGCCAGCCGCGGGAGATTTAGGTGGTTCCAGGAGATGAGTGCGAGAGAGATCGAACAGAGCGCGCTCAGGGCCTGGGTCCAAAGAATGATCGATTTGCGGCGAAACCGATCGGCCAGGTGCCCCGCCGGAAGAGAGAGTGCGACAATCGGGACCGCGGCGGCGAGGCCGGCCAGGCCGAGTGCGGTGGCAGAGTGAGTGCGGGCATAGACTTCCCACTCGATCGCGATCGTCAGCATTTGGCGGCCGGTTATGGAGATGAAATTCCCGAGCGCGTAAAAGGCATAGGCGCGAAAGCGAAAAGCGGCGTAGGGATCGCGCGACGCCGGGGCGCCTCCGGTAGGGAGCGCTGGCGCGGACGGTTTTCGTTCGGGCATCGTCGCGCGCGGTGACGGCCGAGCGCACGAGATTGTAAAATCAGATGCCGGCCTCGCAACCGGCTTCCACGCCTAACGAATGGCTACAGAATGAAGGTGCTCCGCGTCCAGCCGGTGCGCTCGTTAGGCGAGAGCGACGCCCGCTGATAATTCGGTTTTCGCAGATGGGCCGATTCATTTCCCTCCTCCGGCGCGGGGGGCGCTGGCGGTGCGGCTGGAATCTCGGGAAGATCCTGGTTCTCCAGCTTCTCGAACCGCTCCCGCACCTGGGCCGGAATTTTTGTCTTCTCCTCCGCAGTATCGACGGGGCCCTGGAAGAGCAGCTTTCCTTGCGCGTCCTTCGCGGTCAGCATTTTCTTGCCGTCGATCCGCTCCAGTTTGAGCTCGCCCTGCTCATCCGAGAAAGTGACGGTCGCTTTCCCGAGATCGATTTTGGTTGTCTTGGTCGCGCCGTCGTCGGTCGAGACGATGCGCAAGTTACGCGCCGCCCGGCGCGCCTCGTCGCCCGCGCGCATTGCCTCAGCTTTGGCCCGCTCGACCGCTTCGCGCACCTCCGTCATGTCCGGCATCTGGAAATCGAAGTTCATTTTCTCCAGGTCATCGAAGTTCCATTCTTTCTCATAACCGAACGGGCCCCGGTCCATTGAGCTTTGGTGCGTCTTTAACTTCACCGCCACTTTAATCTCCTGACCTTTGCGCAGGAGGGTGAGGTTGACCGTGGTGCCGTCGGCGAAACTTCGGACCAGTTTCCCAAGCTGCCCTGGCCCGACGATAATCTGGTCGTTTAACAACCGGATGATGTCGCTTCGCTGCACTCCGGCGACCGCCGCAGCGCTTTCCGGCACGACGTGGTCCACCACCACGCCGAAGCCGCGGGGCAATCCCATTTGCTCCGACAAGACGCGCGGCACATCGGAGGTCTCGACGCCGAGAAAAGTGACCGGTTCCTTGGGACCCATGTCATGTTCGTGAAAATGCCCACGGGCGGGAGGAGCCGGTGGAGCGGGCGGCGCGGGCGCCGCCGGCCGCGTGTAAAAGTCCGGGGTCGGTTGCGACGCCGTAGGGGTGGGCGATTGGCCAATGGCGGCCAGCGGCAGAAGCGCGGCCAGGGTTGTGGTAAGGAGGAGTTGTTTCTTCATGGTTCGATTTGGTTAAGGCTCATTGAAAGGAAACCGGCGTGAGGACGACCTGCTCCGCCGGATAGGAGACGCGCAGCGACGCACCCGTCTGCGGGTTGCGCCATTGCATCGTCTCGCGGGTGTCGTAGCGGACCCGCCGGAGCAAGCGCTCCGATTGGTTAGGCGAGAAAACCAGACCTTCGTCGCGCTGGCGATAGACCACCTGGCTCAGCGTCGCAGGTCGAAAACCACTCGTTAGGGAAGCGGCCGGAGGCGTGGGATTTTGCGTGACGGTTGGTTCTGTTTGAGGCTTCGCAAAGAATCCGAGCCCGAGCAAAACCAAGGCGGTCGCTCCGCTGAGACCAAGTCCAATCGACCACCAGAGTCCGTGGCGCGAGGGACGTGGAAGAACGCCCGCGGTCGGCGCGGCGTCTGGTTGCAGGAGCAGCCGCTCGATGCGCGCGAAAAGTTCGTCCCGCACCGGCACCGGACGCAACTGCTTCAATTCCGCTTCGAGTTCCGAAAAGTCATTCATGGGGTTGCAATGTTTTCCTGAGCGCGCCGAGGGCATACCGATAGCGCGAGGCGGCGGTGTTTTGTGAGATTTCCAAAATGCCCGCGATCTCGGCGAAGGTGAGTTCGTTCCAGATTTTCAAGATCACGACCTCCCGTTGTTCGTCAGGCAACCGTTCCACCGCGGCGGCCAACACCTGCTGGCCTTCGTCGACGGTGGTAAACTGCGGTTCAAAATGCTCCGCCCCGTCACGCGCCGCAGCCGCTTCGCGCCGGGACCGGCGCTGCTCGCTGCGCAAGCGATCGAGCGCAGTGGAACGGACGGTGGTGTAAAGGAGGGCGCGGTCTTCGATTGAATGCTGGTGCCGCCAAAAGCGGACGAACGCTTCCTGCACGATATCCTCGGCATCGGCACGGCAATTTGCCCAGCGGCGCGCGAAGAGAAGCAGGGCCGGGCCGAGCTGGGCAAAACAGGTCTTCCAATCTTCATTGCTGCGCGTTCTCTCCATGACCTCTTCACGGTCTTTTAATATTGAGACGCCGCCAAATGCGGGTTTTGTCTAGCCGGGTGAAACTTTTTTTCCATTCCGGCGCCGCGCTCCTCTCGTTTGCCGGAACCTCAACCGCGCCTGCAGCCTTGCCGGCGAAGGACGCTAACGCGCGATTCCTTGCCGCCGCCTTTCATCGCGCGCTCGCGCTCCATCTATTGCCCCCCCGTTAGGTTGCTCCATGGAATCCAGGCACGGCGCGCAGTCGGTCTCGATTATCGTCCCGACCCTCAATGAAGTGCAGAACGTCGAACCGCTGACCCGCCAGATCATGGCGAGCGGGATCGCCCCACTCGAAATCATCTTCGTCGATGACGGCTCGACCGATGGGACCGGCGAAAAAATCAGCGCGCTCGCGGGGGAATTTCCGGTGCGCCTGGTGGTCCGTGAAAATCCCTCGCTCGGACTTTCCGGCGCAGTCGTGGCCGGGGCGCGCGCGGCGGCGGGAGATTTGCTCGTCGTGATGGACGCCGATCTCAGTCATCCTCCGGGCCGCATTCCCGATCTCGTTAGGCCGCTCCGGGAAAATGTCTGCGAGATGGTAATCGGAAGTCGCTACGTGCGTGGCGGCACCACCCCGGGCTGGCCGCTCTGGCGCAAAATCATGTCGCGCGCCGCCTCCGCTTTCGCGTACCCACTTACCCGGGTGCACGACTCGATGTGCGGGTTCTTCGCCATTCCCCGCTCGCTCCTGCTCGAGCGCGCCCCGGCTGCGACCGGTTTCAAAATCGCTTTTGAGATCATCGTGCAGAGCCATCACAAGCTGCGGGTGCAGGAAATCCCGATTGCGTTTCGCGATCGGGCGCAGGGTGCGTCCAAGATGACTTTCCGAGTCGCGGCCATTTTCTTTTTCCGCTGGCTCGCCGCTATCGTCAGGCGGGGGCGGGGGCCTGCCGCAGGCGCCGCAGCTCAAGCGCGAGTCCGATGAAGAGCAGCAGGGTTGCGAAAAGAGTGTTGCCGTAACGTTGCGACCAGCGCTGCAGCGGCAGGGTGAGAAAGAGGAGAAGGATGGCGGCGAGGGTCCACCAGCGCAGCGACGATTCGGGCCGATCGAGCCAGATGCGGGTGCAGGTAACGAACGGAAACAGAAGGAAGGCGAAGAGATAGCCAAAGGCGAGAGGCGAGGCGATGAGCATGAGGAGGACAAGCATGGCGCACTCGATCGCATCCGTCTCCCGGGTGCGCTGCGCGGCGGACGGCATCGCGACGAGATAAATCAGCCCGAGGAGGAGCGCGATCCCGGCGATGATTCGGTTGACCGTTTTGAAAGGAAGATCGGCGAAGTTGATGTAAACCGGTTTGTCCGGCGGGCGGGTGGCGTCGACGTCGACCTTGCGCAGGAACCGGTTCGCGACGCCGGCGAGCGATTGATTTTTCCAGGCAACACTGCGTTCCGGACGCTGCGCGATGCCTCTTTCGTCGTACTGAAAGAGCATGCCATTGCTCCAGCGTTTGAGATCGTCTTTTGCCCCCGACCAGCCGCGAAAGGTGGCGGGCAGGATGAGGAGCAGTAGGAGGAGCGAGAGCAGGAGCGAAACGGTCGCGCGCCAGTATCGCCGCCAAACCAGATAAGCAATAACGGTGATGGGGAACGCCTTGATCACGGTGGCGAGCGCGAAGAGAGCCCCCGCGCTCCAGAAACGTTTCGCGCGCAGGGCGAGGAAGCCGGCCAGGAGCAAGGCGAGCAGCAGCAGAGTCGGTTGTCCGAGAAGATAACAGCTCCAGATGTAGGCGATGATAATAAGATTGGGGGCGAGATAGAGAAGGGCGTGCGGGCGTTCACCCGCCGGAGTCGTTAGGCGAATCGACCAGACGATGCTGGCCCACCAGGCGAAGGAGTTGAGAAGGGCCAGGATCGCGATCAACCCGGCCTGGCCAAACCAACTGGCGGGCGCGAGCATTTCCGCTGCGGTTGGCGGATACATGAAGGGGAAACGATCCTTCGGTCCCGGATAAATCGCGCCGCCATGCAGGACCGTCTGGCCGATGCTGTACCAAAGTTTGTAATCCTTGGCGCCGCGGCCGGCGGCAAGGTTGACCAGCGGCACGATCGAAAAAGTAAGCGCAGTCAGCAGAAAAAGGAGCAGGAGGACGCGGCGGCCGTTGCGGCTATCCAGTCGCTCCAGAAATTTTTGCATGATTATTTCGCGGGCGCTTGCGGCCGGAGAATCAAGTTGCCTAACCAATACGGATCCGCCACCCCTTTTCGGTAGGCGGCGAGCGCTTCCGGCGAAGAGTTAAGGTGCAGATTGCTGTAGGTCTGGTCTTCGTTCTGCCAGCGTTCGTGCCAGTAGACGGCCGCCTTGACGCGCGGCAGCTTCGTGCGCATGACCTCGAACGCGTCGCGAATCCATTCCGCCTTGTTGCCGGATTTGGGAAACTCACCGGCCGCCCATTCCGCGATCATGATCGGCTTGGTCGGGTCGATCGCGGCCATTTCCTGGTAGGGCCAATCGATCAAAGGCGGAAAATCCGACCATGGCTCGTCGGAAAATTGCTGGCCGTAAACGCTCAGCCCGAGCCAGTCCACATAAGCGGCGCCGGGATAATAAGCCGGCGCGGAATTCCACTTATCGACGGGGGAGGAATAATTATTGGTCTGGAAGAGCCACTGGATGTTGTGCGCGCCGCGGGCCCGGACGCGCGTGACGACATAGCGGAAAGCGCGCTTAAAAAGCTCCGGGCCTTCCCATTCGTCAGGGCGGCCCGGGATCGGTTTGGAGCCGCCGTAGTAGGTGCCCGACCAGGGAAACCAATCGCCATTCATTTCGTCGCCGAAGGAAACAATGAGCGGTTTACCGAAGGCGCGCGCCGCGTCCGCCCAGTCATCAATATAACGGTTCCAGTCGCCGGCGAGGATGGCATTGAGATTGAAACGATCGGGCCCCTTTTTTTGTTCGTAGGGGCGATCCCAAGGCGACCAGAAGACGAGCGGGAGCGAGCCGTGTCGCCAGATCATTTGCAAACTGGCGCTGGGAAAACTCTGTTCTCCCCAGTAGCTGGAGGACGCGATGATGGCCTGGTGTTTGCCGACCATCTGCTCGAAATCCTCGATCGTCTCGAGCGCAACCGCGTCCTCGGCGTCGCCGAAATCGATGAATGCCCCGGTGTAAGCGCCCTTTTCCGGCAGGACCACCTCGACCGGCGCATTCGGGTCCACCTTTGTGGTCGCCGTCACGTGCCTCTCGCAGCCCAACGAAAAGCAAGAGAGCGCCAATACCATTGTCATCCCGATCCGCCGTAGGACGGAGAGGGATCTCCCATCTGCAACCGGCATCTTTCGGTGCGATGGAAGCGTCCATTGCAATTGCGAGGTCCCTCGCCGGGCTGCGCCGGCTCGGGATGACAAGAGGGCAGAACGCCGGCGCCGTGTCATGGTGCGGTACGCCTTTTCAAACCCGCACTGGCACAGAGGCGGTCCGCTCCAGTTTTCCCCAACCGACCCAGGCGCCCTTGATCGCGCGCAGGATTGCTTTCCAAATCACGTAGCTGAGCAGCGGGCGGTAAATCAACCGCATCGGAATGATGCGCCAGGCCTTCAAGATCGACTCGCGCTCGATCACGCAGGCGAGGGTGGCGAGGATCACATCCATCGCGATAAAGATGAGAAAGAACGGCAGGACCGCGCGCCAGGCACCGAAGGGAAGCGCGGCAAGAAGAAAGAAATCGACCAGCGGCGTGAGCGCGACGAGCAGGATTTGGAAAAACCAAACGCTGGGCAGGCTGAACCAGCCCAGCGCGCGATAACGCCAGTTGAAGACTTTGTCGCGATGTTTCCAAAGACATTGCAAAGTTCCGTAGGCCCAGCGGAAACGCTGTCGGGCGAGGGTGCGCAAGGTTTCGGGCGCTTCCGTCCAGGCAATGGCGTCGGGCGTGTAAACGATGCGCGCTTTGCCTTTGTGCAACGCCAGGGTCAGATCTGTATCTTCCGCCAGGGTGTCGAGGCTGAGCCCGCCGGCGCCCTCGATGGCAGAGCGACGCAGTGCGCTGATTGCGCCGGGGACGACGGTGATGCAGTTCCAGCGATCGTAGGCGCGCCGATCAAGGTTGAAGCCGCAGGTGTATTCGAGCGCCTGGCAACGGGCGATGAAACTGCGCAAATTTCCGACCTTGGCATGACCGGAAACCGCCACCACGCTCTGCTCGTGCAACGGCCTGACAAGGAGGCGCACGGTATCGCTCTGCAAATGCGTGTCGGCGTCGAGGAACACCACCAACTCGTGCCGGACCAACGAGAGCCCGCGCTGCAAAGCGACGGCCTTGCCGCGGTTTGATTGCCGAACGAGTCGAACCCGCGCATCGGTCTGCGCAATTTTCTCCACTGCGAGCGCGGTGCCATCGCGCGAACCGTCGTCCACCACCAGCACCTCGATCGCGCCCGGGTGATCGTTTGCCAGGACCGCGCGCAAGGTTGCGGCGATCACCTTCTCTTCGTTAAAGGCGGCGATCAGCACACTGACCGGCGGTGCGAAATCCGTCGGCGGCGACGGCGCACGGCGGAAGCAGGCCGCGAGAAAAATCACAACGAGGGTGCGAATGACGATGAGCGCCGTGGCGACAATCATGAAGGCCCAGAGGAATTCTTCGGTCGCATGAAAGACACGGAACCCGGCGCTGCTGACCAGGCGGGGAAGCCGCTGCCCGTTTCCGACCGGCGGCATGACGGCGTCGCGCGTGCTGCCGATGAGCGTGCTCAGCGGCACGATGGTGTCGCCGCGCGTCTGCAACCAATCGATGATGCGCGGGAGCGCGGCGATTGTCTGGGAGCGATCGCCGCCGGCGTCGTGCAGGAGGATTATACTGCCATCGCGCCGTTGTTGTTTGATGCGCTGGAGAATGACGTTCTCGCCCGGCCGCGCCCAATCCTGGGGGTCGATGTTTTCAAGCACGACGAGATAATTCATTTCGTCCGCGATGCGCAGGGGAGCGAGATCGGCTAACGACGAAGGACTGGTATCGGCCGCATAAGGCGGGCGAAAAAGAGTGGTCGAGCGGCCGGTGATGGTTTCAAGGAGAAGCTGGGTGGCGTTCAACTCGAGCCGGATGTGTTCCGGCCAGCAAACCGCAAGATTGGGATGATAATAGGTGTGGTTGCCGATTTCGTGTCCCTCGGCCACGATCCGCCTAACGAGGTCGGGATATTTCTCCGCGTTTACACCGACGAGGAAAAAAGCGGCCCTGACTCCGCGCGCCTTGAGGAGATCGAGAACCTGCGGCGTCCACTTCGGATCCGGCCCGTCGTCAAAAGTGAGCGCAACCTGGTGTTCGCCGCCGGCGCCCTGGTGATAGAGCGTCGGAAATTCCGGAAAGCTCAAATAAGTCGCATTCAGATAACCGTCAGGCTCGACCTCGATGCGGCGGGCGCCGTTCGTGCGCGTTTCGTCCACGCTCACGATT
>Ga0070671_100004624_pt1 | contig 10910 bp, 8 predicted proteins | sample KBSS73metaG_FD_65341 | JGI IMG/M metagenome (GOLD analysis project Ga0070671, IMG submission 65341) | Switchgrass rhizosphere microbial communities from Kellogg Biological Station, Michigan, USA - KBS S7-3 metaG | ecosystem: Host-associated > Plants > Roots > Rhizosphere > Soil ... | reverse complement strand
AACCAAGCATCGGGTTAACTCTCCCCATCCCTACAATGACTTGAACAACGATCGAAAAGACCTGAATGGAAGTCATCGCGTCCAACTTCAAGGCTTACGACATTCGCGGCGTGGTCGGCAAGACGATCGATGCGACGTTCGCCGAGCATCTGGGGCGCGCGTTCGGCACCGAGGCGATCAACGCCGGCGAGCGCGCGGTCGCGGTCGGACGTGACGGGCGCGTCTCGGGCCCCGAACTGGCGGCCGGCCTGATCCGAGGCCTGGTCTCGACCGGACTCGACGTCGTCGACATCGGTGCGGTGACGACACCGATGCTGTACTACGTGGCGGCGACGCGGTCCGAGCATGGCTGCAGCAGCGGCGTCCAGGTGACCGGCAGCCACAACCCGAAGGACTACAACGGCTTCAAGATGGTGCTGGCCGGCCGTGCGATCTACGGCGACGAGATCCAGGGCCTGAGCCGGCGCATGCAGGCCGAGGACTATGCGCACGGTGAGGGACGCTCGGCGATGATGGACATCCTCGCCGAGTACACCCACCGCATCGTCAGCGACTGCCGCCTGGTCCGGCCGATGAAGATCGTGGTCGATTCCGGCAATGGCATCCCCGGCGCAAGCGCGCCAGGCGTCTTGCGTGCGCTCGGCTGCCAGGTGGTCGAGCTCTACTCCGAGGTTGACGGCGACTTTCCGAATCACCATCCGGATCCGAGCAAGCCGGAAAACCTCGCCGAGCTGATCCGCACGGTCGAGCGCACCGGCGCCGAGCTCGGCCTCGCGTTCGATGGCGACGGCGACCGGCTCGGCGTCGTCACCCGCGACGGCGACATCATCTTTCCGGACCGCCAGCTGATGCTGTTTGCGACCGACGTGCTGAAGCGCAACGCGGGCGCGACGATCATCTACGACGTCAAGTGCACGCAGCGGCTCGCACCGGCGATCGAAGCGGCCGGCGGCAAGCCGTTGATGTGGAAGACCGGCCACTCGCTGATCAAGGCGAAGATGAAGGAGGTCGGCGCCCCCCTCGCCGGCGAGATGAGCGGGCACATCTTCTTCGGCGAGCGCTGGTACAGCTTCGATGACGCGACGTATACCGCGGCGCGGCTGCTCGAGATCCTCAGCTTCGCGTCCGACGGCAGCGCGGTGCTGAACGCCTTGCCCGACAGCTTCAGCACGCCGGAGTTGAACGTCGCGTGTGCCGAGGGCGAGCCCCAGAAGGTCGTCGCCGACCTGCTCGAGAAGGCGAGGTTTCCAGGCGCCGAAACGGTCGTCACGATCGACGGGGTGCGCGCCGATTACCGCGACGGCTTCGGACTGATCCGGGCGTCCAACACAACGCCGGTGCTGGTGCTGCGCTTCGAGGGCCACACGCCGGAGGCACTGAAGCGCATCGAGAGTGGCTTCATGGCCGCGCTGCGCCTCGTCAAGCCCGACGCGCAGGTCGTGCAGGCGGCGCATTGAAGGCGCGCCACGCCTCATGCTGAACGCGGCGCCGCGGCCGGCGTGCGACGGTTGAGCGCCGGGCACCGACGCGCACCACGCGACGGAGCGGCCGCCGATGCGCATCCTGATCGTCAAGCTGTCGTCGCTCGGCGACGTCGTTCATGCGATGCCGGTCGTGCAGGACATCGGTGCCGCCTATCCGCAGGCGGCCGTCGACTGGGTCGTCGAGCCCGGCTTCGCGCCGCTGCTGCGCCGGATGTCAGGGCTCGACGAGGTCATCGAGTGCCCGCTGCGGCGCTGGACCGGCAGTTGGTGGACGGCGGCGACGCGCGCCCAGTTCCGTGCCTTCAAGACCCGCCTGCGCTGGCACGAGTACGACGCGATCCTCGACCTGCAGGGCCTGACCAAGTCGGCGCTGATCGCGCGTCTGGCGCGCGGTGTGCGCTATGGCCTCGCCAATCGGACCGAGGGCGCGAGCCACGAATGGCCGGCGCGCTGGCTGGTCGATCACGCGCTGCGCATCGAGCCGCACATCCACGCGCTCGATCGCTCGCGCCAGCTGGCGGCGGGGGCGCTCGGCTACCGCTACGGCGGCACGCCGGACTTCGGTCTGCGTCGAACCGCGGCGATGCCGACCGATGGGGCGCCGACCTTGCTCTTCATCCACGGCACGTCGCGCGATGACAAGCTCTGGCCCGAAGCCGACTGGATCGCGCTCGGGCGGCGCGCGATCGCCGACGGTTGGCGGATCGCGCTGCCGCAGGCCGGCGCGACCGAGCAGGCCCGCGCCCAGCGCCTGCAAGCGGCACTCGGCGCGTCGGCCAGCGTCTGGCCGAGCCTCGACCTCGGCGCGGTGATCGACCGGATGCAGGGCGTGCAGGCCGCGGTCGGCGTCGACAGCGGGCTCAGCCACATCGCGGTGGCGCTCGATCTGCCGCATGTCCAGATCTACAACTTCCCGACTTCTTGGCGCACCGGGCCGCAGGCCGCGCACGGCCATGCGCACCAGGTCTCGGTCGAAGGCCGGCCGACGCCGTCGTTCGACGCGGTCTGGCAGGCCTGGCGGCGCGTTCGGCCGGTCGCGTTCGCATGACCACGGCCTCGTTGCTTCAGGCGGGCGCCGGGCGCAGTCGGCTCGAGTCGACCCTCGGGAGCGGTCGTTGAACCCGAACGCGAGCCGCTCGGCGCGCCTGGCTTATTCGGCGCTGCTGCGCGTGATCGCGCCGGCCTATGTCGCACGCCTCTGGTGGCGCGGCCGGGCCGAGCCGCTTTACCGCGAGGCGATCGGCGAGCGCTTCGGTCGCTACGGCGGCGCGCCTTCCGCCGGCTGGTTCTGGGTCCACGCCGTGTCGCTCGGCGAGACGCGCGCGGCGGCCGCGCTGATCGAGGCCGTGCGGCAGCGCCGGCCCGACCTGCGGCTGCTGCTGACCCACGGCACCGCGACCGGTCGCGAAGCCGGACGCGCGCTGCTGCGCGAGGGCGACCGGCAGACCTGGCTGCCGTACGACTCGCCGGCGGCGGTGCGCCGGTTCCTCGTGCACTTCCGGCCGGCGGTCGGCGTGCTGATGGAGACCGAGATCTGGCCGAACCTGCTCGCTGCCGCGGATGCGCTCGACGTGCCGATGGTCCTCGCGAATGCGCGCCTCAGCGAGCGCAGCCAGCGCCGTGGCCAGCGCTTCGAGGCCTTGATGCGACCGGCCGCGCAAAGCGTCGCATTGGTCCTCGCGCAGAGCGAGGCTGATGCGGTGCGGCTCAGTGCGGCCGGCGGGCGCAATGTCGTCGTCAGCGGCAACCTCAAGTTCGACATGGCGCCGATTCCGGCCCAGGTCGATGCCGGCAAGGCCTGGCGACTGGCGCTCGGACGGCCGGTGGTTCTCGCTGCCGTCACGCGCGAGGGCGAAGAGGCGGCACTGGTGGCGGCGTGGACGAAGCGGCCGTCGCCGCGTCCCTTGCTGCTCGTCGTGCCGCGCCATCCGCAGCGCTTCGACGAGGTCGCGGGCCTGTTGCAGGATGCCGGCTTGCGCTTCGCGCGGCGCAGCGAATGGCGCGACGGCCAGGGCCCGAATGCAGGCGAACTCGACGCCGTGCTCGGCGATTCGATGGGCGAGATGGCGCTCTACTACGGCGCGGCCGATGTCGCCCTGCTCGGCGGCAGCTTCGCGCCGCTCGGAGGTCAGAACCTGATCGAGGCGGCCGCATGCGGCTGCCCCGTCGTGATGGGTCCGCACACCTTCAATTTCGCGCAGGCCGCCGAGCTCGCACTGGCGGCCGGCGCCGCGCTGCGCGTGGCCGACATCGAGGCCGGCATCAGCGAAGCGCTCGCGCTCCTCGACGGGCCACGCCAGGCCGCGATGGCGAGGCGCGCACTGCGCTTCGCGGCGCAGCACCGCGGGGCCGCCGCGCGGATGGCAGATCGGATCGTGGCGCTGCTCGACGGCAGCGGCAGAGCGTCGCCGGCGCGTGGCGGCTTCAGGTCAGCAGCGCCAACGGCCTGACGGCCGCGCTGTCCGGGAACACCTCGCCGTCAAGGCGCTTGCGAGCGATCTGCAGGTGGTCGGCGAGCACGCCTTTCAGCAGTGCGCGCAAATCGGTCGTCGTGCGCAGGTCACGGCCCTCGAAGCGGTCGGCCTTCGCGAGGCCGGGCCAGTCGGCGATCACGCGGCCGCCCCGGACCGCGCCGCCGAGCACGAAGGCGGCGCCGCCGGTGCCGTGGTCGGTACCGAGAGTGCCGTTGACCGCGACCTCGCGGCCGAACTCGGTCGCGACGACGATCACGGTGCGCTGCCAGACGTCCGCCGCGACCAGCCCGTCGCGCAGCGCGGCAAGGCCGGCGTCGAGCTGGCGCAGCGCGGCCACGAACGCGCCGTTCGGATTGGCCTGATTCGCATGGGTGTCCCAACCGCCGAGCTCGAGGACTGCCGCCTGCGGCCCGTCGGGCTGCGCGAGGAAGGCGCCGGCGCGCCGGGCGAGCGCCGCGAACGAATTCGGCCGCACTGGAGGGGCGCTGCCGGTCATCGCGGTCATGCCGGCCGCGTCGCCGTCGGCGTCCGACGGCATTATCGCGCCGTCGAGATGGAGCGCCTTCGCGCGCTGCAGCGCGGTCGCCAGCGCGGCGTCGTTCGCGTACAGGCGTTCGAGTCGGGCGACCAGGTCGGCCGACGGTTCGGGCAGCACCGAAGGCGCCCAGGTGTCGACCGCTGCCGGTCCGCGCAGCACCAGCGGCACCGCGGTATTCAGCGCGAGGCCCTTGGCGCGGCCGTCGACCAGCGCGCGCCCGAGCCAGCCGGTCGCCAGGTCGTACGGTCGCGTGCCGCCGCTCTCGAGGACCTGCTGAGCATCGAAGTGCGAGCGTTCGCGGTAGGGCAGGCCGACAGCATGGACGACGGCGAGCTCGCCGCGCCGGTAGGCGGCATGTGTCTCGACGAGCTGCGGATGGAACGCGAAAGTGTCGGTCAAGGCGAGCGGGGGCGCGGCGTAGCGGCCGAGCGCACCGCGCGCGGCTTCGAACGACGGATCGCCGGGCGCCGGTACTGCCGACAGACCGTCCATGCCGCCGCGCAGGATGACGAGCGCGAAGCGGTTGCCGCTCGCGTTGACAGTGGTCGCGAGGCTGAGGGTCGACCATGGTGCCAGCGCGCCGGCACCGAGCAGCGTGCCGACGACGAAGCGCCGGCGCGGATCGATCGAGGATGTCATCTCGGTTCCTTTCGACGGCGGTCGATCGGCGCGCGTGTCAGCGACGCTGGAACTCGGGCGCCATCAGCAGCAGCGCGAGCGCCTGCGGTCCATCGGCCGCGCGATCGATCTCCTGATGCGTCGCCGTATCGAGCAGCGGGCCGAGGCTGCGCACGGCGAGCGCGCGGGCGTCGACCAGCCGGCCGACGCGATCGGCGATGCGGGTCGACCATTCGACCCGCTTCCACACCGCGTCGGGCCCGAGCCAGTCGTCCGCGCGATCGCTCCAGCCTGCGGGCGACGGTGCCGCGAGCAGACGCTGGCCGAGCGTGCCGACGCCGAGGCCGTCGCCGCGTGCGAACAGGCGCTCGCTGAGTCCGAGCAGGCGGACGCTCGAGACGACGAATTCCGCCGGAGTCTTCAGCTTGCGCTGCTCGGCAGCCCAGGCCTCGGGGCTGCGCACGAGCGCGCGGTAGACCGTCGGCAGGTCGCCGCTGCTCTGCAGGAACGCCGCGGCGAGCCGCTCGACCAGCGCCGGCGGCGGTGTGTCAGCGACGAAGTGGCGCGCCAGCTTGGTCGCGACGAAGCGCGCGGTCGCGGGATGGACGGCCAGGTCGTGCAGCACCGCGCCGAGCGCGTCAGGACCCTCCGGATAGCGCTTGCCGAGCACGAGCTTCGGCCCCGGCTCGTGCCAGGCGGCATCGAATGGCGATGCGGCGTCGGCCGCGTCCTGCCCGACGCGCCAGCCGGTCAGCAACGCGGCGAATGCGGTGACGTCGGCTTGCGTGTAGCCGGCGCCGTCGGCCGCGGCGCGGCCGCTCGCCGCGCCGAGCGTGTGCAGTTCGAGCACCTCGCGCGCGAGGTTTTCGTTGATGCCGGTCACGCGCGCCGGCTCGCCGATCCGCGCGGCACGGCGGCGCTCGCGGGCGACGACCAGCGAATGCGGTCCGGCCGATTGCGAGTTGTCGAGATAGCGCAGCATCGCCGGATGGGTCGTTGCCGCCTTCAGCAGCGTTTCGAACGACCCGTTCAGGTTCGGTCGGATCGCATCGCGCTCGAACGCGCCGACCAGCCCGCGCGCGCTGCCCTTGGTCAGCGAGACGGTGAAATGATTCGCCCAGAACAGCTGCAGTCGCTCCACCAACGGACGGGCACCGAAGGCGGCGCTGACGAGGTGGGAGCGCGCATCGGCGAGCGTCGCGTCGCGGTAGTGGCCGGCCAGCAGCTGTTCGGCCATCATGCCCGGCGGCGGGTTGCGCGCGGCGTCGCGCTTCTCGCGTTCCGCCGCGATCAGCCGCAGGCCATCGCGGGTGCTCAGCAGGCCCGCCCCGCGGGCCGCCTCGGCCGGAACGATCTGCGCCAGCAGCCAGCCTTGCGGATCGGCGGCGAGCGGTTCGAGCGTCGGCTCGCCGAGGCCGAAGCGGTGAGCGGCGAGCGCCGCCTGCAGGAGCGGAGGATTCGACATCGGGATCTCCGTTGCGCTGCGCACATCATGAGGCCGCCGCGTGAAGCGCGCGTACGCGCCATGTCAAGAAACGTTGCTCGGCGGGATCCGGACGACCGGCGGCGCGTCGATTCACACGCCGGCTGTCCGATCCCAGCGCCCCCGGTCTCGGGCGGCGCTGCCGTTCAGCGGGCGATCAGGCGATCGACCGCGGCGATGTCCTGGGCCGTGACCCGGCCGGCGGCCTGGCGCAGCCGCAAGGTGCCGTTCAGCACCTCGTAGCGGGCGCGGGCGAGGTCGCGGCGGGTCTGAAACAGCTGGGTCTGCGCGTTCAACACGTCGAGGTTGACACGCACGCCGACGCGGTAGCCGAGCTGTGTCGCCTCGAGCGCGAGCAGGCTCGACGATTCGGCCGCTTCGAGCGCCCGCACCTGGGCCACGCCGGACTGCAGCGTGTAGAAGGCCTGGCGCGTTGCCTGGCTGACGCTGCGCCGGGCCGCTTCGAGGTCGTTCAGCGAGCGGTCCTCGAGGGCCAGCGTTTCCTTGATGCGGTTCTGGATCTGCCCGCCGGTGTAGAGCGGCATGTTGAGCTGGACCCCGACGCTCGCGGTCGCGCTGTTGCCGGGCAGCGAGCCGAGCGAGCCGCCGATCGCGCCGCGCCCGCCGCTGACCGAACCGACCGCATCGATCGTCGGCAACGCTGCAGCGCGGGCCTTCGCGGTCTCGAGCCGGGCGATCTCGAGCGCGGACTGGGCGCGCCGGATCGCCGGGTGCTGCCCTTCGGCAAGGCGGACCCAGGCATCGGCGTTGTCGGGTTGGACGGCCGGCAGCGCGACCGGCACCGCGAGCTGCTTCGGCTCGACGTTCGGCCGGCCGACCAGCTGGTCGAGCGCGATCCGCTTCGTCACCAGGTCGTTCTGGGCCGCGATCTCCTGCGCCGAAGCGAGGTCGAAGCGGGCCTGCGCCTCGCGGGTGTCGGTGATTGTCGCGGTGCCGACCTCGAAGTTGCGCTTCGCCGAAGCGAGCTGCTCGCTGATCGCCGCCTTGTTGGTGCGCGTCGTCGCCAGCGTGTCCTGGGCGCCGAGCACTTCGAAATAGGCCTGGCTCAGCCGCAGGATCAGCTCCTGCTCGGCGGAGTCGAGGTCGGCGAGCGAGACGTCGAGCGATTTTTCGGCCTGGCGCACCGTCGCCTCGTTCGCGCGGTTGAACAGCGGTTGGCGCCCGCTCAACGTCAGTGCCAGCGTGTTGCTGCCGTAGCTCTGGAAGATCGGCGGGTTGAGCTCGACCCTCGATGCACTGGTCCCGAGCGAGGCGCTCGGCCGCAGCAGCGCCTCGGCCTGCTCGATCCGGTACGGCACCGATTCCGCCAATGCGCGCGCCGACAGGTAGGTGGCGTCGAACCCGTGGGCGGCGTCGTAGAGCTCGAGCAGGCTCTGCGCACGCGCGCTGCCGAGGCCGGACAAAGCGCCGGCGACGAGCACTGCGGTGCGCGCGGCGTGGGCGATGCCGATCGGCGTGCTGCGGAGGCTCGGAGCGGACATGCGGATCCCTCGGTTCGTTCTTCTCAGTAGCGCGGCACGGCCGGATCGACCGTCAGCGACCAGGCGTCGATGCCGCCGGCGAGGTTATAGACCGAAGCGAAGCCGTTCCGCTCCAGGAATGCGACGACCTGCGCACTGCGGGCGCCGTGATGACAGATGCAGACAACAGACTGCGAGCGGTCGATCGAATCGAGGGCGTCCGGGACGCTGCCCATCGGGATGAATGCGGCGGTCGCGCCGTCGAGCCGGATCGCGGCGAGCTCGACCTCCCAGGGCTCACGAACGTCGAGCAGCAGCAGCGAAGCGCCCGTCGCCGCTTTGCGGGCGTGGAGGTCGACGAGCCCTTGCCCGTCCAGCGCCCTCATCAGAAGACGAAGCGCGACGGTTCGCCGAAGCCGGTCAGGCGCGGGACGACGGTGTCGAACAGCTCAACGGTCGAGGTTCCAGATTCGCTGCTGCGCGTGACCAGCACCGCCTGCATGATCGGCAGCTGGCCGACGATCGCGGTGAGCCGGCCGCCCGGCTTCAGCTGCGCGAGCAGCGCGCGCGGCACCTCGAACACCGAGCCTGACAGCACGATGACGTCGAACGGGCCGTCGTCGGCAACCGTCCGCGATGCATCGGCGTGCAGCACCGTGACGTTGGTGACCCACGCACGCCGCAGGTTGTCGCTGGCCAGGCGAGCGAGGTCGGGATCGATCTCGAAGGTGGTCACGTGCTGGCCTTTGTGCGCCAGCAGCGCGGCCATGTAGCCGGAGCCGGCGCCGATCTCGAGCACGCGCTCGTGGCGCTGCACGCCGAGCTCCTGCAGCAGGCGCGCCTCGACCTTCGGCGCCAGCATGCTCTGGCCGTTCGGCAGCGGCACCTCGGTGTCGACGAACGCCATCGCGCGGTATGGGGCGGGGACGAAGTCCTCGCGCTTGACGACGGCGAGCAGTTCGAGCACGCCCGGATCCAGCACATCCCAGGTGCGGATCTGCTGCTCGATCATGTTGAAGCGGGCTTGTTCGATGTTCATGGCAGGGACGCGATGCGGACCGGTAGTTTATTTCGGCGCGCCGGCCGCGACCGCGGCGGTGCCGCCGACCGAAGTGCCACGCCAGCGCCGCGCCGCCCAGCGACCCAGGTCGTCGAGGTAGCAGTAGACGACCGGCACGACCACGAGGGTCAGCAGCGACGAGGTGATCACGCCGCCGATCACGGCCTGACCCATCGGCGCGCGCTGCTCCGAGCCCTCGGTGATCGCGAAGGCGAGCGGCACCATGCCGAAGATCATCGCCAGGGTGGTCATCAGGATCGGGCGCAGCCGGACGCGCGCGGCATGCAGCAGCGCAGCCTCGCGGGCGAGCGGCGCTTGGCCGTCTTCGCCGCGGCGAGCGCGGATCGCAAAGTCGATCAGCAGGATCGCGTTCTTCGTGACCAGGCCCATCAGCATCACGACCCCGATGATTGAGAACATGTTGAGGGTCGACCGGAACACGAGTAGCGCAAGCACCACGCCGATCAGCGTGAGCGGCAGCGAGCTCATCAGCGCGAGCGGCTGCAGGAAGCTGCGGAACTGGCTCGCCAGGATCATGTAGATGAAGATCACCGCGAGGCCGAGCGCGCCGACCGCATAGGCGAACGACTCGTTCATGTTCTTGGTCGATCCGCCGAAGCTGTAGCGGTAGCCGGGCGGCCAGCTGACCTCGTCGAGGACCTTGCGGATGTCGGCCGAGACGTCGCCGGAGCTGCGACCGAACGCGTTCGCGTCGACGTTGATCTCGCGGTTCAGGTCGCGCCGGTTGATCTGGTTCGGGCCGGTCGCCGCGCGCACGTCGGCGACCTGCGAGAGCCGGACGACGCGCGCCGAGCCGTCGGCCGCGGCCGAGACGTTGATCGGCATCCGCTGAAGGTCGGCGATCTCGTTGCGGCTGTCGGGTGTGAGGCGCACGTTGACGTCGTAGTTTTCGCCATCGGGCGCGCGCCAGTTGCCGACCAGCGTGCCGGCGACGAGCGTGCGCAGGGAGTTCGCGAGCATGTTGACGTTGAGGCCGGCATCGGCCGCGGCGTCGCGGCGCACTTCGATCGCGACCGTCGGCTTGTCGGGCTTCAACGTGCTGTCGAGGTCGACCAGTCCGGGAATCGCGGCGAGCTTCGTCATGATCGTCTTCGACAGGCGCTCGAGCTCGCCGAGGTCGGTGCCCTGGATCGAGAACTGCAGGCTCTTGCCGCCGCCGAGGTCGGTGACGCCGATGTTGGTCACCGTGATGCCGGGAATGCGCGCAAGGCGCTCGCGCAGCGGCACGATCAGCTCGTTCACGCCGCGCTGGCGCTCGTGCCGATCGGCCAGACGCACGTAGGTGGCGCCGTAGATCTTGCCGGCGGCCTGGCCGCTGTTGATCGTCGTCACCGTGTAGCGGACTTCGGGCAGCTCGCGCAGCACCGCATCGATCTGCTTCGCGCGCGTCTCGGTCAGCTCGAGCGACGAGCCGACCGGCGTGTAGAAATTGAGCTGCGTCTCGGAGAAGTCGGCCTTCGGCACGAACTCGGCGCCGAGCACCGGGATGATGAAGAAGCTGCCGACGAAGGTCGCGAGTGCGATGCCGAGCGTCGCCAGCTTGTGCCGCAGCGACCAGCCAAGGATGCCCTGGTAGGCGTCGCCGAGCCATTGCGTGAAGCGGTCGAAGACGGCGGTGACGCGGCCGATCGTGCGGTCGTAGCGGGTCACCGGCGGACCGTGATGGACGCCGTGCGCCTGCGGGTCGTTCCAGATGCTCGACAGCATCGGATCGAGCGTGAAGCTGACGAACATCGAGATCAGCACCGCCG
>Ga0070671_100004623_pt1 | contig 10913 bp, 12 predicted proteins | sample KBSS73metaG_FD_65341 | JGI IMG/M metagenome (GOLD analysis project Ga0070671, IMG submission 65341) | Switchgrass rhizosphere microbial communities from Kellogg Biological Station, Michigan, USA - KBS S7-3 metaG | ecosystem: Host-associated > Plants > Roots > Rhizosphere > Soil ... | reverse complement strand
GCGCTGAAGAAGCTCGTCGCGGGCAATTGGAAGATGCACGGGCTCTCGTCCGACTTGCAGCAGGTCGAGGCGATCGCGTCCGAAGCACGGCAGTATCCGCAAGTGGAGGTGGCGTTATGCGTCCCCGCGATTCTGATCGAGCGTGCAGTGCGTGCGGTGCCTGGCTTTCCCATCGGCGGCCAGGACGTCCATGGTGCGGAGAAGGGCGCTCACACCGGCTGCACATCGGCGCTGATGCTGCTCGACGCGGGTGCCGTTCTGACGATCGTCGGCCATTCGGAGCGGCGCGACGCTCAGCGAGAAAGCGATGCCGACGTGAAGGCGAAGGCGACTGCAGCGCTGTCGGTCGGCCTCAACGCCATTCTATGCATCGGCGAGACCCTGGAAGTTCGCGACGCAGGCGCGGCTGTGAGCACTGTCACGGCCCAGCTCGATCACTCGTTGCCTGACAGCCTCGAAGGTGAGGCGGAGCTCGCCGTTGCGTACGAGCCCATCTGGGCCATTGGGACCGGCAAGATTCCGACGATGCCCGAAATCGCGGAAATGCACGCTGCAATCCGCGGCAACCTGCGCGAGCGATTTGGAGCGGCCGGCGAGCAGGTGCGCATTCTCTATGGAGGCTCGGTCAAAGGCTCCAACTCGGCCGAAATCTTCGGCATTCGCGACGTGGACGGCGCTCTCGTCGGGGGCGCAAGCCTGACTGCCGCCGACTTCGTTCCCATTGTGGCGGCTGCGGCTAACGCGAGCTGAACTGGATTGCATTCAGCAACCGATCACCAAAATCCTGATATCAACCGATTCCCAACAAAGTGAGGCTTCGATGCGTTTGATTACTGTTTTTACTGCTCTTTCCGTTCTCGCTCTCTCGGCACCGGCAGTTGCTCAGGCGATCGCGCCGGGGACGCAGGTCACCGATCCGAACGGCGGCGCCGTCGGTACGGTCAAGGCCGTGCAGGGGGACAATTTGCTGATCAGCACGGGCACCCATGAAGCGCTGCTTCCCAAGGCCAGCTTCACCGCCCAGGAAGGGAAACTGTACTTCGGGCTGACGCAGGCCCAGCTCAATGCCGCGATTGAGGAGAGCAGAGCGGCTGCCGATGCTGCGGTGGCGGCCGGAGCGATCGTGAAGGGTGTTCAGGGCAACGAGATCGGCAAGATCGAGTCCTTGACCGATGCCGACGTCGTAATCGCGCTTCCGTCGGGCAAGAAGATCCAGATCGCGCGCAAGGGCGTTCGTGGCAACGCGGACGGCACGGTGACGACCGGCCTGACCGCCGAGCAGGTGAAAGCTGCAACCGGCGGCGCCGCAGCCGCTCCTCAGGGCCAGTAAAGATTGAAACCGTGCGCGGCGGTCTCTAAGTGCCGCCGCGCACCTTTCCGAAAGATCCCTGATGTTCGCCTTCTTCCTGATCGTTCAGTCGTTCATTGCCATCGCTCTCATCGGCGTCATCCTGATGCAGCGTTCCGAAGGCGGTGGCCTGGGCGTCGGCGGAAGCTCGTCGGGCTTCATGACCGCTCGTGGCGCTGCCGACTTCCTGACCCGCTCGACCTCCGTCCTCGGTGGTCTGTTCATCGTCCTGTCTATCGTGATGGCGGCCATCGCCGGCGTCACTCGCGAGCCGGTGAAGATCGACACCTCCCTTGCCGGTAAGACGTCGCAGACCGAGCAGACGGCGCCTGCCCCTGTCCGTCCTCTGAAGAACCCGAGCACGCAGCCCCAGCAGAACCAGCAGGCTCCCGCAGTCCCGCTCGCCCAATAAGCGGCTCTCCCGAAAAATATTTCGCTGGGCCGCTTGCGCGAGTCCGCTGAACACCCCTAAGCCTCAACTCCCATGGCGCGGTTTGTTTTTGTCACCGGCGGCGTGGTTTCATCGCTTGGAAAAGGACTTCTGTCCGCCTCTTTGGGGGCGCTTCTCCAGGCGCGTGGCTACAAGGTCCGCATTCGGAAGTTTGACCCGTATCTCAACGTAGATCCGGGAACGATGTCACCTTACCAGCATGGTGAGGTCTACGTGACCGACGACGGCGCGGAGACCGACCTCGACCTCGGGCACTACGAGCGCTTCACCGGCGTCAGCTCGCGCCAGTCCGACAACATCACCACCGGGCGCATCTACCGCGACATCATCGCCCGCGAGCGCCGCGGCGATTATCTCGGCGCGACCGTCCAGGTCATTCCGCACGTCACCAATGCAATCAAGGAGTTCGCGCTCGCGGACACTGACAATTGCGACTTCGTGATCTGCGAGATCGGCGGGACGGTCGGCGACATCGAGAGTCTGCCGTTCATCGAATCGATCCGGCAGCTGAGGAACGACCTCGGACGGGGCAATTCGGTCAGCGTCCACACGACCCTGGTGCCGTGGATAGCTGCAGCTGGCGAGCTCAAGACCAAGCCGACGCAGCAATCGGTGCGCGAGCTATCCAGCCTCGGCGTCCAGCCCGAGGTGTTGCTGTGCCGCTGCGACCGCCCGCTGCCCGAGGCGGAGCGCGAGAAAATCGCCTTGTTCTGTAACGTCCGGAAATCGGCGGTCATCCCCGCGCTCGACGCGCGCAACATCTACGACGTGCCGCTTCAGTATCACCAAGCCGGTCTCGACGACGAAGTGCTCTATGCCTTCGGGATCGAGGACGCGCCGCGACCCGATGTCACGCGCTGGCATGAGGTCATGGACCGCATCGACAATTACGACAGCGAAGTGACGATCGGCGTCGTCGGCAAATATGTCGGACTGCCCGACGCCTATAAGAGTCTGCGCGAGGCGCTCGTTCACGGCGGCATCGCCAACCGCGCCAAGGTCAACATCCAGTGGATCGACGCCGAACTCTTCGAGCATCCGGACTCGGACGTGGTCGCGGAGCTCGAGCCGCTGAACGCAATTCTCGTTCCCGGGGGCTTCGGCGAACGCGGGAGCGAGGGCAAGATTGCTAGCGTGAAATTCGCCCGCGAACGCGACATTCCCTTTTTCGGCATCTGTCTGGGCATGCAGATGGCGTGCATCGAAGCCGCCAGGAATCAGGCTGGTATCCAGGAAGCCTCGACTACCGAATTCGGCGAAACGCCCGAACCGGTGGTCGGACTCATCACGGAATGGATGAGCCAGGAAGGGCTGCAGAAGCGCGCAGCCGGCGGCGATCTCGGCGGCACGATGCGGCTCGGCGCCTATCCCGCGAAGCTCACCGGCAACAGCGTCGTCCATTCGATTTACGGCAGCGACAACATCAGCGAGCGCCACCGCCACCGTTACGAGGTCAACGTCCACTACAAGGATCGGCTAGAGGGTACGGGCCTGCTGTTCACCGGCATGTCGCCGGACGGCCAGCTACCCGAGATCGTCGAACGTCCGGACCATCCGTGGTTCGTCGGGGTCCAGTTCCATCCGGAGCTCAAGAGCCGGCCCTTCGAACCGCATCCTTTGTTCGCCAGCTTCGTCGAAGCGGCGGTCAAGCAGAGCAGGCTCGTCTGATTTCATCCGAGCTTTGGGAACAGGCCTGTCGCCGGTCCGTTAGGGCGTCCGTTGCGCAAGCATAACAACGGGAATTTGCCATGCTTCTAACCATCGCCATTATCCTGCTTATCCTTTGGGCATTGGGCTTTTTCGCCTTCCACGTCGCCGGCAGTCTCATCCACCTGCTGCTGGTCATCGGCATCATAGTTCTCATCTGGAATTTCGTCGTCGGCCGCCGAACCGTTTAAACCTTTGCGTACATGCCAAGCGTTGCGAGGCGCGTCCGCGCGCCCTAGATGCTTGGCATGACGAACAGCATTTCGACGCGGCTCGCGGTGCTGGGCTCCGGGCCCGCCGGTTACACTGCCGCCATCTATGCCGCGCGCGCGGGCCTCAACCCGATCGTGATCCAGGGCATCCAGCCGGGCGGCCAGCTCACGACCACCACCGACGTTGAAAATTATCCAGGCTTTCGCGACGTGATCCAGGGCCCGTGGCTGATGGAAGAGATGCAGGCGCAGGCCGAGCATGTCGGCACCAAGGTCGTCTGGGACCACATCACCGAAGTAGATTTGTCGCGCCGTCCTTTCCGTCTGGTTGGTGACGGTGGGGCTCAGTTTTTCGCGGACGCCCTGGTGATCGCCACTGGCGCGCAGGCGAAATGGCTCAATCTTCCGTCGGAAGAGCATATGAAGGGCAGGGGCGCGTCCGCCTGCGCGACCTGTGACGGCTTCTTCTATCGGGGCAAGCGCGTTGCGGTGATCGGCGGCGGCAATACCGCAGTCGAGGAGGCGCTCTATCTCACCAACCACAGCCACGATGTGACCCTGATTCACCGCCGCGATTCGCTGCGCGCCGAAAAGATCCTACAGGACCGGCTGTTCGCCAATCCGAACATCAAGATCATCTGGGATTCGGAGATTGTGCAGTTCGTCGGTGGAGGCGATCCGGAGGCTCTCGTCGGCCTCGATGTGAAAAATCGCCTGAATGGCGAGGTCACGCGCCTGCCGGTTGAAGGCGCGTTCGTAGCCATCGGCCACAAGCCGGCGACGGAGCTGTTCGCTGGCAAGCTAGAGCTGGATGAAGATGGCTATATCCGCGTCGAAGCGGGCACCACGCGAACGAGCGCGCCCGGCGTGTTCGCCTGCGGCGACGTGATGGACAAGATTTACCGCCAGGCGGTGACAGCAGCGGGTACGGGCTGCATGGCCGCGCTCGATGCGGAGAAGTATCTGGCCGCTATGGAGTATGAGGCCATCGCAGCCGAATAGGCGGGTCAGCAGGGGGCACTGAATGAAGCCGACGGGGCCGATCCCGCCGCATTTCTTCGCAAACGACGCCGGTGAGCTGTTGATTGGCGGCTTGGCGCCCGAAGAGCTGATTGCCGAAGCGGGCGGTACGCCGCTCTTCGTCTACGACAACAATATCGTCGGCGGGCAGATCGCCGCCTTGCGCGCGGCGATGCCGGATGGTCTTGCGATATATTATTGTGTGAGCGCAAATCCTTACGAGCCGTTGCTCAACTTCATCGGAAGATATGTCGAAGGTTTCCGAGTCGTCTCGCGTGGCGAGTTGGAGCATCTCAAGCGGGCGGGGCTTGCCGGCATCGGAATGACCTTTGCGGGACCCGGCAAGCTCGACGACGAACTCGAAGCCGGGATCGAGGCGGGCGCGACGCTCAGCGTCGAAAGCGAAGCAGAGGCAGGCCGCGCAATCAACGCGGGAGAGCGAGTCGGGATTCAGCCGAAGCTCGCGGTCCGGGTCAATCCGCCCTTCTCGATCGACAATGGCCGTATTTCCATGGGCGCTCGTCCCAGCCCCTTCGGCGTCGATGCGGAGCGAGTCCCCCCTCTCGTCGAGGGCTTGATCGAAGCGGGTGTCGACTGGCGCGGCCTGCATATTTTCGCCGCTGCCCAGTCGCTCGACGACAACGCGCTGATCCAGGCCCACCAGGCGATCATCGATTGCGCCGGCGACATCGTCCAGACGCTCGGAATTCCGCTGCCCGAGCTGAACCTCGGCGGTGGGTTCGACGTGCCAGTCTTTCCCGGCGAGAAGGCAATCGACGTCTATCGGATGGCGACGGCGCTGCACGAAAGCATCTGTAAGGGGCCCGACCTGCTCGCCACGACGCGCTTGTCGCTCGAGCTCGGCCGCTGGCTCGTAGCCGAAAGCGGTGTCTACCTGTCGCGGGTCCTTGAACGCACCGAAAGCTGCGGCGAGACCTTCCTGACGACCGATGGCGGCGGCCACCACCTGCTCAACGCGACCGGCTGCTTGGCTGAGCGCGGCCGCGGCAACTATCCGATCGCTGTCGCCACTCGCTTCAGCGCGCCGGCCGAGGAGCAAGTGAGCGTCACCGGCTGCCTCGCAACCCCGAACGATGTGTTCGGCGACGAGGTCATGCTCCCCCGCGCAGAGCCCGGCGACGTGATCGCCATCTTCTGCGCCGGCGCTTACGGCTTGTCGGCAAGCCCGCAGTCCTGGGAAAGCCGCCCGCCGGCCCGGGAGCTGATGGTCTAGGGGTAGGTCGCTCCGGCGAAGTAAAGGCCGTGCGGCGGGGCGTTGAGACCGAGAGCTGCCCGGTCGCGCGCTTCGAGCGCCTTGCCGATGTCGTCCGAAAACCATTGTCCGCGTCCGACGAGCACCAGGCATCCGACCATCGACCGAACCTGGTGGTGCAAGAAGCTCCGCGCCGCCGCCTCGACGCGGATCTCCTCGCCGGCTCGGCTGACCTCCAGCCGGTCCAGCGTCTTCACCGGACTGTCCGACTGGCACTGAACTGAGCGGAACGTCGTGAAATCGTGCTTGCCGATCAGCAGGGCTGCCCCGCGCTGCATCGCTTCGACGTCGAGCGGCACCGCAATGTGCCACACGCGGCCGCGATCGAGCGCGGGCGGCGGCCGGCGATTGAGGATCCGGTAGAGATAGCGCCGGCCGGTGCACGAGAAGCGCGCGTGCCAGTCATCCGCGACCTCTTCGACGTCGAGGACCGAGACCGGCTGAGGCCGCACGAGCGCGTTCAACCCCTCCCGCAGCCGGTGCGCGGTGAGCGACTTCATGACGTCAACATGCGCGGGCATGGCCAGGGCGTGAACTCCGGCGTCCGTCCGGCCGGCTGCGGTGAAGGCGGTCCGCTCGCCGGTCATCTGCTCCAGCGCTTCTTCGAGCGTTTGCTGAACCGAAGGCCCATGGTCCTGCCGCTGCCATCCCATGAAGGGCCCGCCGTCAAACTCGATCGTCAGGCGCCAGCGGGTCACGGCAGGATCGTGCCCTTCGGAATCGGAAAGCCGCGCAGAAGCTCGGCCGGGTCCATCGGTGAGCGCCCCGCGCGCTGGACCTTGAGCGGCAGGATATAGCCCTGACCAGACGCGATATTCAGTCGGTCGTCGAGCACTTCTCCCGGCTGGTGCGGTGCCTCGTTGCCAACGGCAGCTTCCAGCAGCTTGATGCGCTCGCCGTTCGCCTCGAACCAGGCGCCGGGGACGGGATTGAACGCACGCACCTGGCGTTCGATCTCCGCCGCAGGCTGCCGCCAGTCGATGCGCGCCTCCGATTTGTCGATCTTGGACGCATAGGTCGCTCCGGCGATCGGTTGCGGCTCGGGCGGGGTCGGGTGTTCGAGCCAGTCCAGCAGCGCCTGCGCGCCGAGATTCGCGAGGTCTTCCGTGACCTGGCCGGCAGTCTTCCCGCGAATATCGAGCGTCAGCCGGTGCAGCATCGGGCCAGTGTCCAGGCCTTCTTCCATCTGCATGATCGTCACACCGCTGACCTCGTCACCGGCGAGGATCGCGCGCTGGATCGGCGCGGCTCCGCGCCAGCGGGGCAGGAGCGAGGCGTGGACGTTGATGGCACCGGTCTTCGGCGCTTCGAGGATCGGCTTGGGGAGGATCAGGCCGTAAGCCGCGACGACGGCGAGATCCGCGTCGAGCGCCCGAAACCGCGCCTGCTCCTCCTCATTTCGCAACGACTTGGGCTTCCGCACCTCAATACCCAGCTGATCAGCCCGGTGATGCACCGCGGTTTTTCGCTCGTCCTTGCCACGGCCTGCGGGTCGCGGCGGCTGTGAGTATACGGCAATGATCTCATGCCCTGCCTCAACCAGTGCGTTGAGGCTCGGCACTGCGAAGGCCGGCGATCCCATGAAGACGATGCGCAGTTGAACAATCCTCCGTTCGTCCCGAGCTTGTCGAGGGACCGTCTTTCCTTTGCGTCGCTTTGAAGAAAGGGCAGGGCTTCGACAAGCTCAGCCCGAACGGTATTGAGAAGCAATGGCCAGTCAGGAAATCGAAGCACTATCCCAAGCGCTCGCGCGCCTGCCGGGGCTCGGCCCTCGGTCGGCGCGGCGCGCCGTGCTGCACCTGATGAAGAAGCGGCAGACGGCACTGGAGCCGCTTCTCGTCGCGCTCCGCAACGTCGCTGACAATCTCTCGACCTGTTCCATCTGCGGCAATGTCGACACGTCGGACCCTTGCGCCATCTGCACCGACCCGCGCCGCGACGACAAATCGCTATGCGTGGTCGAGGAGGTGGCCGACCTCTGGGCCCTCGATCGCTCACGTCTGTTCCCGGGACGCTATCACGTGCTCGGCGGCCGGTTGTCCGCGCTCGACGGCATCCGTCCGGAGGATCTCACCATCGACCAGCTCGTCGGTCGGGTGTCCAAAGGCGGGATCGACGAGGTGGTGCTGGCCATGAACGCGACGCTGGAGGGCCAGACCACGGCCCATTACCTTGCCGAGCGACTTGAACGATTTCCAATTCGTCTCAGTCAGTTGGCGCACGGACTTCCCGTCGGTGGCGAACTCGACTATCTCGATGAAGGCACGCTTGCCCAGGCACTCCGGGCGCGACGGCCGATTTCTTGAACCGCGAAGCGTCCCTGCGAAGGCAGGGACCCAGATATGGGCACCTGCCTCTTGCTTGAAGCAGCAGTCCCTCGCGACTAAATCCCCCCTCATGGCCATTCGTCCGATCGTCGAAGTTCCCGACCCGCGCCTGCGTGAGATCTCCAAGCTCGTCGAGACGGTGGACGATGACGTGCGCGCACTCGTCGCGGACATGTTTGAGACGATGTACGCGGCGCCGGGCATCGGTCTGGCCGCGATCCAGGTGGGGGTCCCACAGCGCATTCTGGTCATCGACCTTCAGGAGCCGGAGGAAGAGGGCGGCGAACCGGTCAGGGACCCACGCGTCTTCATTAACCCCGAGATCCTCGAGCATTCAGACCAGGACGTTCCCTACACAGAGGGCTGCCTCTCGGTGCCGGACCAATACGCCGAGGTCGATCGCCCCGACCGGATCCGCGCCCGCTGGCTGGACGATGAGGGCAAGGTCCGCGAAGAGGAAATCACAGGCCTGCTCGCCACCTGCCTGCAGCACGAGATGGACCATCTGAACGGCGTGCTTTTCATCGATCACCTGTCACGCCTGAAGCGTGAAATGATCCTAAAGAAGCTCACCAAGATGCGGAAAGAACAGCTGAAAGCAGCCTGATGGGTACCGCGCCCTATCACGCGCATATCTATTATTCCGCCGATGAGTGGCCTGCCGCTGAAGCCCTGCATGCCGATTTCGCTGCAGGCCGGCCCGGGATCCTGTTCGCCGGCCGTATGACCGACCGCGGCGTCGGCCCACACCCAATCCCCCAGTTTGAAGTACACTTCCTCGAAGGATCGCGATCGGCGGTCATCGAGGCGATCGAGAGGTCAGGCCTGCGCGCGCTGGTTCATCCGCTGACCGACGATGATCTTGCCGACCACACGCGCCTGGCCCACTGGATCGGCGAGCCGCTGGAGCTGGACGTCAGCACCCTCGACCCGCTCGGGCACAACCAGGGCGTCGCGCGCTTCGGAAAGTCGGACTTCTAGCCGCCGATCGACGTCGCTGCGTTGCGGCAGTCCTCCGCGCATTCCCGGCACATCTGGGCGCACAGCTTGCAATGCTCGTGGTCGTGCTTCTCGCACTCCGCCGCGCACGCGTCACAAACCCGGGCGCAGAGTTCGAGCATTTCGCGCAGGACCTGCTCGTTGGAGCCGGTCCGCCGCACCGCCAGCTTGCCCGCCGCCTCGCATACGTCGGAACAATCGAGGCACGTGCGGATGCATTCCCGCATGTCCATCTTCTCCGCGGCGCAAGCGTCGGCGCAGCTCAGGCACATGCGGGCGCAGTACATCAGGTGATGCGCTGCATCGCCGAGCGGCTGGTTGACGTGTCCCTGCACATCGGGGTGCAGGGCGATCATCTTGCGGATGGACATGGTTGGAAGCTCCTGAGAATCCTGTGGAGAACCGGGAGGCCGTAGCGCGGTTCCTATTGTCGTTGAACCGAATTCCCTCTAAAGTTCCTGTTCTGTTCCGGGGGAGGTACGATCATGGGATCGGCCGGTGTCGCATTCGTAGTCGTAGCGCTTATCGTCGGTGCAGTCATCGGCTGGCTGATCGGCACGCGCTCTGCCGCGGCGGCAAAGCAAGTGACCGAAAGCCTCCGCCTGCAGCTCGACGAAGTTGTGAGGGAGCGCGACGCCAACCGCGGGGCGGTCACCAAGCTTGCAGCTCTCGAAGCGTCGCAGTTCGAGCGCCAGAAGGGCTTTGAAGTGCGGATCAAGGAGCTGATGGAGGCCAAGGAGGCGCTCTCGACGCAATTCGCGGAGATTAGCAACAGGCTGCTCGCGGAGGCCCAGGAGACGTTCCTGAAGCGAGCCGACCAGCGTTTCCAGCAATCGGAGGACAATGCCGGCCATAAGTTGAAGGCGCTGCTCCAGCCCGTCCACGATCGGCTCGAGCGCTACGAAACGACGGTCCGGAAGGTCGAGGCCGAGCGGCGCGATGCATTCGGCCTGCTGTCGGGCCAGATCGAGGCGATGCGGACTGGTACCGAGCGCGTTTCCGCCGAGGCCGCCAAGCTCGTCAACGCTCTTCGCAATGCGCCGAAGGCGCGGGGACGCTGGGGCGAGCAGCAGCTTCGCAACGTGCTCGAAAGCTGCGGCCTTTCCGAACATTGCGACTTCGCGACCGAAGTCAGCGTGGCGGACGGCGAGGGTGGCCGCCTGCGGCCCGACGTTGTGGTCCGCGTCCCGGGCGGCCAGTCGCTGGTCATCGACGCCAAGGTCTCACTCAACGATTACCAGGACGCGTTCGGAGCCGTCGACGAAGTCGACCGCGCGACACACCTCACGGCGCATGCATCGGCAATCCGTGCTCACGTGAACACGCTCGGCGCTAAGGCCTATTGGTCGCAGTTCGAGGACGCACCCGACTATGTCGTGATGTTCATCCCGGGCGAGCATTTCCTGACGGCTGCGCTCGAGCAGGACGCCAACCTTTGGGATTATGCCTTCGACAAGAAGGTGCTGCTCGCTACCCCGACCAACCTCATCGCGATCGCGCGTACCGTCGCCGCCGTTTGGCGGCAGGAGAAGCTGGCCAAGGAGGCGCGGCAGATCGGCGAGCTTGGCAAGGAACT
>Ga0070671_100004622_pt1 | contig 10915 bp, 10 predicted proteins | sample KBSS73metaG_FD_65341 | JGI IMG/M metagenome (GOLD analysis project Ga0070671, IMG submission 65341) | Switchgrass rhizosphere microbial communities from Kellogg Biological Station, Michigan, USA - KBS S7-3 metaG | ecosystem: Host-associated > Plants > Roots > Rhizosphere > Soil ... | reverse complement strand
GTTGCTTTGGAAAAGCCGACGACTCTTGGCAGCAAATACGCGGCACCCATATCAGCACCAGACAATCCAACCTTAACAAACAGGAATGCGATCTTTGCCTCTTCACTGGCAAGCCGAATATCCGAAGCGAGTGCAATGCAAGCACCTGCGCCCGCTGTTGTGCCGTTAAGACTCGCGATGACGGGTTGTTTGATAGAACGGACATTCTGCACCAGTTCACAGGTCATTCGAGTGAACGCAAGCAGGCCTTCCATATCGCGTTCGAACAGCTGGCCAATGATGTCGTGGACGTCTCCGCCGGAACAAAAAGCACGACCAGCTCCGGTAACCACGACGACACGCACTTCTTTGTCTTGGCCGATTTCAGCAATCGTGTCAGTGAGTTCTCGATAGACTTCGAATGTGAGTGCGTTGAGTCGTTCAGGACGATTGAGAGTAATGGTGGCGACTCCGCTTGGCTTTAGCTCGTAGAGAAAACTGGTTGGATTCTTCATTGTCAGCGATCATCAAAACAGAGCTGGACATCACTCACTCAAAACCGCAACACCTTCTATCTCAACCATCGCAGCATCATCCAACAAGCTCTTGACCTCGACCAAAACCATTGCGGGAAAATGTTTGCCCATGTGGAGTCGATAGCGCTCGCCAACTTCGCGGGTTCGATTTCGATATTCGACTTTATCAGTTACGTAAATCACGAGTCTGGCAATATCGGTCGAACTACCACCGGCCTCAGACACAACCGAGACAACATTACCAAGTGCGCGATCGAACTGCTCGACAAAATCCTGGCTCACGATTGTTTGGTTCTGGTCCCACGCTATTTGTCCGGCAATGAATAGAAGTTTGCCGCTTCGATCAACGAGCAGGCCGTTGGAGTAACCGTTTGGAAAGCCGAGTGATGGAGGGTTAATAAATTTGAAGGTCATTCGTCCTAAGGTTAATTGGTGGCCGATGATTAGTAAATAGCGAAGAATTTCGAATTGGGGGATTGCGCGATTTCGAATTCAAGGGAAACGGAAACGCCGAAACAATTCTCGTTACAAAAAAAAGAGCCGCGGTTTAAGGCGGCTCTTTCAAAAACGGTCTATAAAGTTGGCGCTATAAGATCTTATCCAGCAATGATCCCAACTGTGCGGCCAGGTTGCCGCTCGGATCTAGACCGCTAATTGGCGGGCTGGCAAGGTTACCCTGCTTGTCGATAATCACAATCGATGGTAACTGGTCCACACCCAATTTCTTCGAGAATGCGCCGTCGGGATCGCGCAACACAGTTACTTTCAAACCGTACTTTTGTGCAAAGGCTCGCAGCTGTTCATCGCTTGCGAAGTTTTTCGACTTTGAGTCTTCCGATTCGGTGCTGATCCAATAGACAACTACGCCGCGGTTACTGTATTCGTCAGCGAACTTTCGCACGCCTTGCAACTGAGTTCTCGACAACGGCAACCATGATGCTCCAAAAGCCATCACCACTGCCTCACCACGCAAGCTTTGGGATGTAACAGTCTGACCGTCAACGGATCGGAGTGAAAACTCAATGGGCCCGCCCGCGCGATTTTGTCCTCCGATCGCCATACAAGCCAGCAGAACCGTTAGTGAACCAGCAACGAACCGTTTTCGATTGCTCAGAAGCATCTCGTCTCCTTTGCCGAAAGGATCAGTATTGCCCTTCGACAGACCGTTAGATGAGGCTATTCCTGTTTACGTTGGAAGTAATTTGGCGCGCTCAGGAGGCTTCTGACCGAAGACCTCGAAGTGCAGCGAGCAGTAATCATCCCACGTATCGATGTCCTGAGCAATGTAAGGAGAGTTGACCTCAACGCGCGAGATTTCAGCCCGATATTTCTCAAAAAGACCCTTTAGCCCCACGGTTGGATCGAGGTCTAACAACTCTTTTCGCAGGCTTAAATCGACGAGGATCGGATGGCCGCCACGACCGGCACAGGTAGGCTTTACCAAGCGGGAGCCTTTGGTCCATTCACCTATTACCGCTGTGACAACCGCGGATGGAACTGCTGGGAAATCGACCGGCGTTATCAACGTTGCGCGGCTTCCTTCCCGAAGTTCTCGCACGCCGAAAGCAATCGATGTACTCATTGCACTCGCCGGATCGGGATTCACTGCAAAACGAACCGACGTGTGGTTTAGATGTTTTCTAATGTCGTCGCCGCGGTAACCAACAACCACTACGATTGGATCAGCACCGCCTTCGCGCAAGTAGTTAATGCACGACTCAATTACTGTTTGTTCGCCAAAGGGAAGGAGAGGTTTAAGTGCGCCCATCCGACTCGACTGTCCAGCGGCGAGAATGATCCCAGCCACAGAAGAGGAGCTATTTCCGATAGACATGAATAATGTTAGTGAATTGAAAGATGCTAGACATTGGCTACCAGTTCATTCAGTGCGCGTACTGTGTACTGTCGCGCCATTTGCTTACGCCACTGGTAGACAAAATCGGTGTTGTCCAAGGGTCGTGCTTTTACATACGCAGCTTCGGCAGCAGCTTGAATAGCGTCATCACCAAGCGGCTTGCCTATGAGTGCGGTCGCAGCATCTCTTATTTCGACCGGTGATGGGGCGATTCCGCCCAGAACTATTTTCGCATCGGAGACCAAGCCGTCTTTCCGTTGAATGTAAGCTGCAACGCCGAGAACCGGAAAGTCGAAGGCACCGCGCCGTCTCAATTTCTGGTACGAAGCTTGCCATCCATTCATGGGCGGTAGTTCGATACTGACGAGCAATTCATCAGGGCGTTTATGCAGGTAGTCGATGCCATCGTCGTTATACAGACCAGCTGCGTCGATCACTCGTTCGCCGAGCGTTGAAGCAAATCTTAACTTGGCGCCAATCGCCACCATCACTGGAACGAGATCTGACGATTGGACGGCCCAGCACTTCGAACTTCCAGGCGCGACCCAACAGATATCCCCGTCCTTCTTTAAACAGAAATTGATCCCTTTCCGCCATTCGTAGTTTTGGTCGTAGTAGTTACAACGTGTGTCGAGCAGCAAGTTCCCGCCGATAGTGCCCATGTTCCGCAAGAGAGGAGTTGAGATTGTTCTAGCTGCGCGAGCGACAACTGGGTAGTCCCGATTGATAATCTTGCTTTCACAAATATCACTGAGGATAACGGACGCTCCGATTCTCAACCCCTGACTACCATCACCTGTAATTTGATTCAGCTCAGCCAGACGCATAACTGAGATGACAGACTTCGGAGTTTGTTGACGCCTCTTCATATTCGGATACAGGTCGGTGCCGCCAGCGACGAACTGAGCAGCTGGACCAACATCAGCTATGATCTTTACTGCCTCCGTAATGCTTTTCGGAGTGTGATATTCAAATTTGGGAAGCCGCATCATATGGGTTAAGACTCGTTCGACTGCTACGAGGGTTTGGCTTGGCCATCGCATCCAATCTCGAATTCATCGCCTTGAATTGCGTTTGAATTTCAGAAAATCCTTCCAGCATACGTTGATCTATTTCTGCTAATCCTGCCAACACCTGTTCCCAAATTGGCTTCGTGTCGTATTGAGGATCTTCTAGTTTTGTGATTCTGATTTCCACGTTTAGAAGCCTTTCCTCGATCTTTTCAAACCGCTCATCTACCGCGTCGAATCGAGCAAAAACGCGCTCTTCGAATGAACGCGAATCCTTTGTCTCTGCCGTTTTATCTTCTCTCATTTTTGCCGTCCTTTCTTTTAGGTGAGGTAATTGAAAGCCAGGCGGCTTCCATTAAAGTCAAACGAAAAGTCGATCGAGCGACTTGCGAGTACGTTCAATTAGCTCGCCCGTTTTTTATTGCTCCACTCAATCAACTTTTAAATAACCGTACCCGAGCTTCAGATGAACAAGCCTATGAATGAACAGCAACTCTGGGCATTTCTCTCCCATCTCCACCTTCAGCCGGTGTGGTCACTCGTAACGGTTCAGGCCAATCAACGGCGGGTACTGCAATCGGTCCAACGCGACCCTCGCGACCCCTTGCCTTTTCTTTCAGGGCCTTCAAAACTTTTTCCGGCGTGATTGGAACTTCATCGATACGAACACCCACCGCGTCGTAAACCGCATTTGCGACTGCCGGCATAATAGGCAAGAGAGGCCCCTGGCCAACTTCTTTCGCACCGTATGGTCCATTCGGATCCGGATCCTCAATCAGGTACGTCTTAACGTCGCACATTTCCATCGTTGTCGGACTCTTGTACTCGAGCATCGACGGGAACTTGTGAACGACATTGCGATTGCCTCGATAGACCATCTCCTCCATCAACGCTTCTCCGAGACCCATGTAGACGCTACCCTCAACCTGGCCCATCACGAGCATCGGATTTATCGACCGGCCGATGTCGTGTCCAATCCAAATACGTTCAACGATAACTATTCCCGTTTCTGGATCGACATCAACCTCAGCCACGGCAGCGGAATAACTGTACGCCGGCGATGGGCCAACACCCGCTCCTTTAAATTTACCGGCTGACTGCGGAGGAGAATAAGAACCGACTGTCCCAATTGTGCCAAACTTCGACTCAGCCAGAACGACCGCTTCGGCAAATGAAACTCCAACCTCGGGATTTTCAACATCAAACACGCGTCGCTCAGCGAGTGATAAATTTTCAATCGGTAAATCGAGCTTGTCTGCGACAGCCAGTACCAACAATTCGCGCGCGCGTTCAGCAGCTTGAATAGCTGCATTACCAGTCATCAATGTCACTCGACTTGAGTAACTACCAAGATCAACAGGTGTCAGATCAGTGTCCGCTGTAATCACGCGTATATCGAAAGGATCAATACCAAGCACTTCGGCGACGATGTACGCAAGAATCGAATCAGAGCCTTGGCCGATATCGGTCGATCCGCACATAACACAAACGCCTCCCTGGCGATCCAGTCGGAGTTGAACACCAGACTGCGGCATGTTGTTCCAGTAAATTGGGAGGCCAGCGCCGCAAAGGTAGGAACTGGCGGCGATCCCGATGCCTCTGCCAAAAGGAAGTTTGCGATTGCTTTGGTCCCAGTTCGAAAACTTGTTCTTCCAATCGGAACCTGCAACTACTTTTTCGATACATTCACCAAGACCCATGCTGCCTATCCGTAGGTAGTTTGCGGTAAGCGAATTTGGCGGAGCGAGGTGATTGCGCCGGATATCTGCCGGATCGAGTTTCAGCTGTTCAGCAATCTTGTCGAGCTGAACTTCCAGACCGAAACGCGGTTGTGGAGTTCCATGTCCTCGTTTTGGGCCACACGGCGGTTTGTTTGTAAAAGCGCGCAGCCCCTGGAACTTGTAACGTGGCACGTTGTAAGTAACGGTTTGCAGCGCGCCGGTATAAAAAGTGCTCGCAACGCCGTAACTTCCATACGCACCGCCGTCAAGAAAAGTCTGGAAGTGCATTCCAGTAATCGCGCCGTCGTTTTTCACACCCGTTTTTACTTTCATCAAAACTGGATGACGGCCTCGGTGACAATAAAAAACTTCTTCACGGGTGAGTGTTACTTTCACCGGACGGCCGGTGATCATTGCGAGTTTGCATACCACAACTTCGTGATTGAAAGGATCGCTTTTGCCGCCGAAGCCTCCACCATTTGGAGTTGCAATTACACGAATGTGACTGGCGGGGAGCTCAAGAACTTTGGCGAGCGCGCGATGAACATAGTGTGGGGTTTGCGTCGAACTCCAGAGCGTGATCTTTTTGTCGGAATCAAAATGAGCAACTGCGGCGTGTTGCTCCATCGGCAAGTGAGTATTGCCTTCGTAAAAGAAAGTATCTTCGCGAATCAAGTCGGCTTCAGCGAAACCTTCCTCAACATCACCAAACTCGAGTGACACTTTCTTGTGAACGTTGCCGCTGTCGCCGTATTCATGTATGCGCGGTTCGTCGATCATTACCGCTTCTTCAATCGACGAGATTGTGTTAAGCGATTCGTAATCCACTTCTATTAGGTTCATCGCATCGAACGCGACATCTTCGTCGATAGCGGCAACAGCGGCAACCGGATCGCCAATGAAGCGAACCTTGTCGATGCAGAGCGCGTGCTCGTCCTGACTGACTGGCAGGATGCCATAAGAGATCGGCATCTCTTTGCCGGTGATCACAGCAAATACACCGGGCAGAGCCAGTGCTTTTGAGGTGTCGATGTTCTTGATGATTGCGTGGGGAAGATTGCTGCGAAGAATTTTGCAAAAGAGCATTCGCGGCAGAGCGATGTCGTCGGCAAATTTTGTTTGGCCCACGCACTTGGCGTTGGCATCCACTTTTCGAAATGGCTTGCCTACAACGTTTAGTGCGTTCGTGTTTTTCGTCCCGTTCGCCATGCTAGAACAGATCCCACTTCAACAAACCTACTCAATCTAGTCCGTAAACGCTCTCTCGCGGCAACTCATATTCATCACCACGCATTCTCGCTGCAGCCAATTCAACAGCCTCGTAAATCTTGATATATCCGGTGCACCGACAAAGATTTCCCGACAGCGCTTCCTGAATTTCAGGTCTCGACGGGCTTGGATTCTTTTTCAATAATTCTTCAGCAACTAATAAAAATCCTGGTGAACAATAACCACATTGAGCCGCGCCCAAATCAGCAAAAGTTTGCTGCAATGGATGTAACTCTGGCCCCTCGGCCATGCCTTCAATCGTTTTTACGTCCCGACCTTCGGCGTCAAGCCCCAGCATTAAGCATGAAAGAATCGACTTACCGTCAACGAGGACAGCACACGTTCCACACTCACCCAATTCGCAGCCATGTTTCGTTCCAGTAAGGTTTAGATCTTCTCGGATTACTTCGAGTAGTGTCTTATGCGGTGCAAAAGCAACTTCAGTTCGTTCGCCATTAAGTGTGAAAGCGATGTGAGCTTTGTGCTTCATAGAATGACTAAACGCATTATGCCCGTGAATGAAAACCCATGGCAAAGCCGGCCTTAGAATCAATAGATTACCTCAACAAAGCGTGTCGAGGGTTTCATGGGTCAAAAAAATTCGCACGGCCAAATGCCATGCGAAGATCCTCTCAGTCCAACCTTTGATTTGTAATGGTAGTCTGGCAGAAATTTTAGCCAGCTCTCAGTGACCCTGTTTCTTTTCGCTTATTTAGAATCGTATTGTCGATCAGACGCGTCTTTCCAACATACGCAGCAACAGCAATAAGGACGGGACGGTCCTCAATCCGATCGAGATGTTCCAACGTATCGCCATCAACAAGGGTTACATAGTCAACCCGTGCTTTAGGTTCCAGTTCGATAGTTGACCGTACGAGAACTTCAAGTCGGCCCGCACTTCGTTCGCCTTCTTTATAAGCCGTCTTCGCACGAGTTAGAGCTCGATGAATTACAGCTGCGGCTTGTTGTTCCTCAGAATTCAAATACAAGTTACGCGAGGAGATTGCCAGTCCGGAATCTTCACGGACGGTCGGCAAGATAACAATCTCCGTATCAAACGCGAGATCTCTTACGAGCCGCCGAATAATCAATGCCTGCTGGGCGTCCTTCTGTCCGAAAAAAGCAAAGTCAGGTCGAACTGTATTGAGCAGGATCGTGACTACCGTCGCGACGCCACGGAAATGACCCGGTCGCGAAGCGCCTTCGAGCTGTTCCGACAGGTTCTCTACATTCACATACGTTGCAAAATTCTTTGGGTACATCTCCTCAGAAGTTGGAGCGAAGATGTAATCGACGTTGTAGTCAGTCAGCAACGCAGTGTCTTTTGTTAAGTCTCTTGGATAGCTTTCAAAGTCTTCCCCTGGTCCAAATTGAGCAGGGTTGACGAAGACAGAGACAACGACGATGTCGCACATTCTTCTTGCTTCACGTACTAAACTCAGGTGCCCTTCGTGCAACGCTCCCATCGTCGGCACGAGCCCGATGGTTCTGTCCTGCACGCGACGAATTTTGCGCGCGACGGAACTCATGCGCTGACGGCGATTAATTATCTCCATAGTTTTAGCTTTGGGTCAGGACTTTTTGATTTTCAAGTCCTTTGCAGGTAACTCGAGCTCGAGTTCTTCAGCAGCCTCAGCCGGAAGGCCGTAGGATTCCTCATTTGAAGGATAAGTGCCGTTCCGTACATCATCTGCATATTTTGAAACGGCATCTGTCATTACGTCGCGAAGGTTTGCGTATGGTCTAACAAAACGAGCTTGCTTACCGAACGATAGGCCAAGCATATCGTGAATTACCAGGACCTGGATGTCGCAATGAACTCCCGCACCAATGCCAATAGTTGGAATACTAATAGTCTCGGTGATCAGTTGAGCAATCTCGCGCGGAACGACTTCTAACACTACTGCGAAAGCTCCCGCATCTTCCAGCGCTTTGGCATCGTCAAGAAGTTGTCGTGCGGCAGCCGCTGTCTTGCCTTGAACCCGATAAGATCCAAGTTGATTGATCGATTGCGGAGTCAAACCGATATGGCCCATCACGCTGATCTCTTCGTCAACAAGTCGCTTTACGAGTTGGACGCGTTTGTGTCCACCTTCTAATTTGATCGCCTCGGCGCCACCTTCCTTAACTAACCGGAGCGCATTTCTGACGGCGTCGTCATCTCCAGTATGAAAGGTACCGTATGGCATGTCAGCGACCAGGAGTGCGCGTTGCACTGCTCGTCGAACGGCCTTCAGATGAATCAAGATCTCTTCGAGTGTAACAGGCACCGTGTTGCCATAACCGAGGACAACATTTCCCAGGCTGTCGCCCACGAGAATGATATCGATGCCTGCTTCGTCAACGATCCGAGCCGTTGGGTAATCGTAGGCTGTTAGACAAACCAGACGCTCGCCTCTTACTTTGCTGGAGCGCAACGACGGAGCACTGACCTTTTCAGGCCTTTCGGGCTTCAGGTACGGCATAGCTCAACTCTCTTTACACGATGGGTAATCGACAAATCTATTGTCAGGAAGACGAGAAGGTTTGCAATGTCCTCGGCGTGGTAACAAGTGTGGAGGCATTATAAGGGTAAACGCCAGAAAAGAAGAAAGTACCGCGACACGAGAGTCTGGCCCCCGGACGTGGCTGAGAGGGGACCAGATTTAGCAAATTCAGGTTTTTGCGGTTCTACACTCAGATTTGGTTCCAAAAAGGCCGCTCCCCGACGCCGTCCAATCCTTTTTTTCGAAATGCCAATTTAACTCGAATCGAAAAGCCGGGACGATATCAGGGTGAACTTAATGGCTCTCTTCAATATGTCGAGAATGATTTGGCTGCCAAAGCTGAACCCGAGAATGGTCCTCCGTATTCTCGAGTAACTCTGTGATTGTTCGTTTGAGTGTAGGGTGAATGAGTGTAGGGACTAGTTCGTTAAGTGGTGTCAGTACAAAACGACGAAGTTGCAAACGCGGATGAGGCAGTCTCAGGTATTCCGTATCGCGACATTCATCTTTGTAAATCAGCAAATCAAGATCGATTGTTCTTGGTCCCATCCGAACGTCGCGAATTCTTCCCAGCGCATATTCGATGCGTAACATTCGCGCGAGCATCTGTTCCGGTGGAGGCAACGTAGTTCCTCTTAGCTCTGCAACCATGTTAAGGAAAGTTGGTTGATTGGCGTATTCGACCGGCTCCGTTTCATAGATACTGGAGAGTCGAATCACATCGAGTCCCGCAGCAAACATCCCTCGCACGGCTAGTAGCAAGTAACCAGCACGGTCACCGAGATTCGAACCGAGCGAAACGTAAGCGTTTTGAAGCATTGTCGTTAGTCGTTAGTGGTAGTGTTAGTAATCCATTGCAGTAATGCATTGGTCAGTTATCATCAAACGCCAGACGATAGACGTTGGTGATAACACAATCATTCAGTTATGGGTATAGCTAGATGGAAATCGAACTATAATCCAGCTCTAATCGTTTTATAGAGCCAGAGACCATAGCCAACCAGTGACTACTGACAACTAACTACTGACCCGTTCCCATACCATGTCCCAACTGCTCACACTCTTTTGGCTTAAACGGAAACTGCTTCGCAACTCACTCCGTTCCTCAAAGGCGGTGGTGAACCAGGTAGCGTCAGTGTTAGGGATGACGATCGCATTGTTTCTGGCGCTTGGAGTCGCGGTCGGATTGGGTTTCGCTTCTTATTTCCTGAGCAAACCAGGACTGATGACTGAGGCTTTTCGCCGCAGTTCCTCACGCGAAGGATTTCCAGTCCAGTCGGCCGAGTTTATTTTCTTTTCGATTTTGGCCTTCCTGTATTTGATGTGGGCTACCGTGCCGCTGAGCATCGGCGGTGGCAAACAATTCGATGCGGGCAGGATGTTGATGTATCCGATCAGTTTGCGAAAGTTGTTCGCTATCGATTTCCTAAGCGAACTCACTGCGCTGCAATCGGTCTTTGCTATTCCAGCAATCCTTGCGATGAGTATTGGCGCAGGATTAGCAACGGGTAATTTAACAAAGACACTGATTGCCGCTGTGCCGACAATTATTTTCGGCATTGCCATGTCAAAGTGGTTATCGACCACTGTCGGTTCGTTGGTTCAACGCAAACGCGCGCGCGGCGAGACTATAGTCGCGCTTGTTGGGGCGCTTGCTGGAATCGGAGGAGCACTCGCAGGACAACTCGGCCCCTTGTTGATACGCCACGCTGATTCATTTCGATCTTTGCGATGGACACCTCCAGGCGCTGCCTCATACATGTTGGCCAGCACGAATGATCCACTCGGTTACACGGTGTCGCTGGTTACGCTTTATGCATATGCCGGGATTCTAATCTTCCTTACCTACCTCGTCGCTAGACGCGCAGCTCTTGGTTTGGGTGGGCAACGAAAGAGAAAGAAACTTATCGATACTGTTGAAACGGCCGCTTATACAGGCTGGCAATTGCCACTCGTTTCAGATCAACTCTCGGCGATCATCGAAAAGGAATGCCGCTACGCAATGCGGAACGCTCAAATAAAAATGATGGCTATGATGCCACTCATTTTGATCGTTATT
>Ga0070671_100004615_pt1 | contig 10924 bp, 9 predicted proteins | sample KBSS73metaG_FD_65341 | JGI IMG/M metagenome (GOLD analysis project Ga0070671, IMG submission 65341) | Switchgrass rhizosphere microbial communities from Kellogg Biological Station, Michigan, USA - KBS S7-3 metaG | ecosystem: Host-associated > Plants > Roots > Rhizosphere > Soil ... | reverse complement strand
ACATTGAAGATCCGGACGGTTATGTCTGGTAAATCGTATGGATGAGCCCATCGGCGAGCACCTGAACGCAGAAGATTGCGCGACGAGCTTACGAGGGGAGTCTAACTCGTCTGCTTCCTTGACGCCGCGAATACGCCCGACAGCACCAGGGCAAAACCAATGAAGTGGAACGCCTGCGGGCGTTCGCCGAGGAAGACCATCGCCATGATCGAGCCGAACACCGGCACGACGTGGAAGAACGGCGCGGCGCGGTTGGCGCCGATCAGGCGCACGCCGCGATTGAAGCAGAGATAGGCGAGCGTCGAGGGGAACACCGCGACATAGAACAGCGTCAGCAGGTTCGGCCCGTCGAGCTTCATCACCGGCCGCGCGGACAATTCCCAGATCTCCAGCGGAATGAGGCAGGCGGCGCCGGCACCGAAGGTGAAGGCGAGGAACGACAGGCCGTGCATCGCCGGCCGCTTCAGGCTCAGCACCGAATAGAGCGCGAAGATCAGCAGCGCGAGCAGGAAGATGAGGTCGCCCTTGTTGAACTCGATGTTCGACAGCGTGGTGAAATCGCCATGCAGCAGGATCGTCAGCACGCCGCACATCGACAGCAGCACGCCGAAGGCCTGTGCCGCGGTGAGCCGGACGCCGAGGATCGCCAGCGACCACAGCGCCACGAGCAGCGGCGCGGACGACTGGAGCAGCAGCGTGTTGAGCGCCTGGGTATGCTCCAGCGCCCAGTATTGCAGCGTGTTGAAGGCGCCGATGCCGGTGATCGAGAGCGTGACCATCAGGCCGAGCTTGCTGCGGATCGCGGGCCAGTCCTGCGCGAGATGTTTCCAGGCGAATGGCAGCACGAGGAGGAACGCGAAGAGCCAGCGCAGGAACGACAGCGTGACCGGCGGGATGTGGCCGGCGGCAAGCCGCCCGACGATGGCGTTGCCGGCCCAGCACAGCGCGGTGATGCTGAGCAGCAGATAAGGCTGGTTGGCGATCCAGTTGTGGCCGGGCGTCGCGGCGCTCGTGGTCTGGTCGGTGGCGGACATTGTGATTGTTATGGCCCCGCGTCATGCGCCGAGGCCCCGGCCCGGCGACGTCCGGGCCGGCTGGTAGCCCGGCCCGTTCAAAGACACGGAAATGCGCCCGATATCAATGGCGCGAGGTGCATCGCGACCATGCGTCGGTCGTAACAATGGAACATCAGGCCTTATTCTGCCGCGACGCATCGCGCGCCATCGCGTCCGGACGCATGGCGGCCCGCGCGGCCCAGCCCCCGCCGAGAATCGCTCCGGTAAAACCGCCACCATGGGTGAAGGCTGATGCGAGATAGAGGCCACAGATCGCGGTTGCGGCGATCGGCTTGAAGCCGCGCGTATTCGGCGCAAAGCCGTAGATTGAGCCGTCGGGCGTGTTGAGGTAGTGGGCAAAGGTTTCTGCCGTCGACATCTCGCGCTGCGTCACCGCACCGGCAATGCCGGGGAAGTGCCGGTCGAGATCGGCAATGACGCGGTCCATCCAGCGCTCCTTGCGAGCGCCTTTTGCGGCGCTGGAAAGGCCGGCCCAATTCTCGATCCGATCGACGCCGACGAGCGAGGCCAGATGAGGAGGATGCTCGTTCAGCCCGGAATCGATCTGATCATAGGCGACGAAACCATAAGGCGTAAGGCGACCGGACGAATCCTCGCCCAGAAGCGCGCCGGCCTCGCGAACGCCGGAGAGCGTGGTGAGCCAGGCCGGCAGGATGCTGGTCGAATAGTGCGACACCCCGAAATTGCGGGAAGGGCGGCTCAACCCGATCGACACGGTCCACAGTGAGATCGACGGCAGCTTGTCCTGATAAGGCGCCTGGAAAGCGGCGCGCTTGTCCTGCGGCAGCATCGCGGCCAGCACCGAGGGGGCCGCATTGCCGAACACGATCGGGGCCAGCTCTTCGCTCGCCTCGTCTGTTCCCGCCGCGCGATGGCGCACGCCGCGCACGCGGTCACCGTCCATCAGGATGGTCTCGACCTCGCGACCCGTCTCCGCCACACCGCCGGCGTCGCGGATGATTGCGACCAGGCGGTCGCTCAGCACTTGCGAACCGCCGCGTATATAGTGGCCGCCGCCGGAGAGATACGAGGCCTGCGGGATCGCGAACGGGATGAAGGGCATCGTGTCCGGATCGTCGGTGTAGTAGACGAGGTTCGAGGCCAGTGCGAGCTTCACCGGCTCGTTGTCGCCGAACAGACGACAGAGCACTTCACTCAACGTGGCATGGCGGTCGCGGATCAGTGGCCACAAACGCCATGGCAAGGTCGGTGCATTCCAAAGCCACCAGTTGCGGTCGTCCTGATGCTCGCTCATCAATGAAACCGCCTGCCGCACCGCGTCGATACGTTCAAAATACTGCGCGATGCCCTTGGCCTGCGCAGGAAATTGCGATTTCGCCGCGGCCGACGCGGCATCGATCCCGCGCGGCATCACAAACGGGCGCTCGAACAGGGGGCTGCGCACCTCGTGCAGTGCGCCGACCTCGACGAAGGGCATGTCGCGGTCGATCCCGAGTGCCCGCAGGATCGGCAGCTTGGGATCGCCGGCATCGAGGCCGTCGATCTCGTGCAGCGACGCCTCGATCGCGAGCTGGCCATGACGATACACCGTGGCTGCACCGCCGAAATTGTGATTGCGTTCGAGCACCAACACCTTGTGGCCGGCCCGCGCGAACAGCGCCGCCGCGGTCAGGCCGCCGAGTCCGGACCCGATGGCGATGGCGTCGAAGCTGCGCATGGTCGTCTCCACGGACTGATTGCGGCTTCGCAACCCTTGGCTCGCGAAGCAGACGCCGCGTTGACATGCGTCAAGCAGGCCGCGCGAAAACAACCAAGGCCCTGGGCCGGTCTGACATATTGCCGTCACAGATCATCGGCTATTCCGCCTCGCGCGGATCGCAAACGGCTTCAACAGCTCCGCGCAGGCGAGATAGACAACGACTAGAAGCGCGATGCCGGCCATCATCAGCGGCGGCGGCGCGACAAAGCCGAACCAGGTGCCGACCGGCGTGAACGGCACGACCATCGCGACCAGCAAGGCGATCAGCGACGAGGCCGACAGCACTGGATCGGGCCAGTTGCGCCACGGTCGGCCGTTGGTGCGGATGACGAAGATCACCAGGATCTGCGTCGCCATGGATTCGATGAACCAGGCGGTGCGGAACTCGCCGGGCGATGCGTGAAACAGCATGATGAGGGCGCCGAAGGTCAGGAAGTCGAACACCGAGGACAGCGGTCCCATGATCGCGGCGAAACGCGCCAGCCGCGTCATGCTCCAGACCTGCGGCTGCGCGGTGGCCGCGCGCGAGACCCGGTCGAAGGGAATGCCGAGCTCGGAGAGATCGTACAGCAGGTTGTTGAGCAGGATCTGCGTCGGCAGCATCGGCAGGAACGGCAGCACCATCGAGGCGATTGCCATCGACAGCATGTTGCCGAAATTCGAGCTCGCGCCCATGCGGACATATTTCATGATGTTGGCGAAGGTGCGCCGTCCTTCCTCGACGCCGTCGGCGACGACCTCGAGATCCGAAGCGAGCAGGATCATGTCGGCGGCGGCCTGCGCCACGCCGGTTGCGCCGTCGACCGACAATCCGACGTCGGCAACCTTCAGGGCCGGTGCGTCGTTGATGCCGTCGCCGAGGAAGCCGACCACTTCGCCGCCCGCCTGAAGCGCCTTCACGATGCGCGACTTCTGGTCCGGCGCGAGGCGGCCGAAGGCGTCAGTGGAACGCACCTGCACGGCGAGCGCTTCGTCGCTGAGCCGTGCAACGTCGGCCCCCGACAGCACGCGCGCGGGATTCAGCCCGACCAGGCTCGCGAGCCGCTTCACCACCACGGGGTCGTCGCCCGAGAGGATCTTCAGGCCCACGCCGTTTGCCGCGAGCCGCGCGATTGCGGCTGCGGCCGTCGGCTTCGGCGGATCGGCGAAAGCGCAGAAGCCCTCGAAGGCGAGATCGGTCTCGTCCTCCGTCTCGACCTCGCGCACCACGCCGCTCCACGCCCGCGAGGCGATCGCCACGGTGCGCAGGCCCTCGCTCGCGAGCTCACGCACGCGTGCCAGCGCAGCAGTGCGCGCGCTCTCGTCCATCGTGCACAATGCGAGCACGGCTTCCGGCGCACCCTTGACGACGAGCAGCGTGCCTTCGGGGCCGGTCGCGAGCACCGATCCCAGCCGGCGCGAGAAGTCGAAGGCCTGCCTCCCGGCCAGGGTCCAGCCCTGCGCGGCGTCCGGCCGGCCGGCGACGAGCGCGGCATCGAGTGAGCCGCGATCGCCGCCGAGCGATGCCGCGATGGCGCCGAGCTGCGCAGCGCGGGCATCGTCCTTGCCCTCGGCGTCGAGGCTCCCAGCGAGAGTGATCTCGGCCGAGGTCAGCGTGCCCGTCTTGTCGGTGCACAGGACGGTCATGGCGCCGAGATCGTGGATCGCGGCCAGCCGCTTCACGATCACCTTGCGGCCGGCCATCCGCAGCGCGCCGCGCGACAGCGTCACCGTGGTGATCATCGGCAACAGCTCCGGCGTGAGCCCGACCGCGAGCGCGACTGCGAACAGCAGCGAATCAAGCACGGGACGGCCGAACACGACGCGGACGGTGAGCACGACCAGCACCAGCGCGAGCGTGGCCCGCGCGATCACGAGGCCAAATTCGTGCAAATCGCGCTCGAAGGGGGAGGGGGCCTGCGTCTCTGCAAGCGCGGAGGCCGCCGCGCCGAACACGGTGTCGCGGCCGGTCCTGACGACGAGCGCGACCGCCTCGCCCGTTTGCGCCACGGCGCCGCGGAATAGTGCATTCGACGTGTCGTCGGGGTCGGCGGCGGCGCCGGCGCGCTTCTGCACCGGATAGGGCTCGCCGGTGAGCGCGGCCTCTCCGGCCGTGAAGGCGGTGCTCTCCAGGATCAACGCATCCGCCGGGATGATGTCGCCGGCGCGGACGCGCAGGAGGTCGCCCGGAACGACGTGGTCGACGTCGATCTCGCGGAAGGCGTCGTCGCGCCTGACCTCGGCCTTGAGCGCCACCGAGCGGCGAAGGATCTCGGCGGCGCGGACCGCATGACCCTCCTGGATGGTGTCGAGCCCGATCGAGAGCACGAGAATCAAGACAATGATGAGCCCGCCGATGTCGTCGCCGGTCAGCATCGAGACGATGCCGGCGACCAGCAGGATCAGCGACAGCGGCTCCAGCAGCCGGCGCAGGATCGCACGCGCGGCCCCCTCGATGCGCGGCGGCGCGTCGCTGTTCGGCCCGAAACGGCCGAGGCGTGCGGCGGCCTCGGTCGCAGTCAGGCCCTGCAAGGTGCAGCCGAGCTCAGTGCAGAGCGCATCCGTCGGCAGGCGCCAGAACTGGCTCGTCTGGCTGTTCGGTGGCTTGGTCACGGCATATCCGGCATGGAGGCCTTGGGGCCCGGGAAGGGTAAGCTGCGGAGGTGACAGCCATCCTTGGCGCAATCGCGGGCCGGAACGGTTGATGCGTGTCAATTCCGCTGCCGCCGGGCCGCCAACCTTTCAGGATTTTAAGGGGATATCAAAGGCTTGGAGTGCCTTCCCGACCTCGAAAAAGCCCCGTTCTTGCTTGCCTAGAGAGGCTGCTTCCTTTATCCGGTTGGCTGCCTTGCGTGCGAGCGGCCTTGGGCCGCAGAGAGGGCTTGGCGCAGGCATGATCCCGGAAAAGTGGGCACCGGTTTTCCGCGAGGATCATGCCTCCTAGAGACAGATTGAATAGGGATTACCCGCGAATGGCCAATGTTGTCGTCGTCGGCGCCCAGTGGGGCGACGAAGGGAAGGGCAAGATCGTCGACTGGTTGTCGGAGCAGGCGGACATCGTCGTCCGTTTCCAGGGCGGCCATAACGCCGGCCACACGCTGGTGATCAACGGCAAGACCTACAAGCTCGCGCTGCTGCCCTCGGGCGTGCTGCGTGAGCACAAGCTGTCGGTGATCGGCAACGGCGTGGTGTTCGATCCCGCCGCCTTCCTCGACGAGGTCACCAAGCTGCGCGCGCAGGGCGTTGCCGTCTCCCCGGAAAATCTGCGCGTCGCCGAGAACGTCACCCTGATCCTGCCGCTGCACCGTGAGCTCGATGCCTTGCGCGAGTCCTCCAACGCGGCGACCGCGATCGGCACCACGCGCCGCGGCATTGGTCCTGCCTACGAGGACAAGGTCGGCCGCCGCGCCATCCGCCTGATGGACCTCGCCGACCTCGACACCCTCCCGCACAAGATCGACCGGCTGCTGGCTCACCACAACGCCTTGCGCCGCGGCCTCAATCTGCCGGAGTTCGACGGCAAGGATATTCTGAAGGAATTGACCGCGCTGGCGCCGCAGCTTCTGCCCTATGCCGAGACGGTGTGGCGGCTGCTCGACATCAAGCGGCGCGAAGGCAAGCGCATGCTGTTCGAGGGCGCGCAAGGCGCGCTGCTCGACGTCGACCACGGCACCTATCCCTACGTCACCTCGTCCAACACGGTGGCGGCGCAGGCCGCGACCGGCTCGGGCCTCGGCCCCGGCGCGGTCGGCTACGTGCTCGGCCTGTGCAAGGCCTATACGACCCGCGTCGGCCAGGGCCCGTTCCCGACCGAGCAGGACAACGCGATCGGCCGCAAGATCGGCGAGCGTGGCCGCGAGTTCGGCACCAATACCGGGCGGCCCCGCCGCTGCGGCTGGTTCGACGCCGTGCTGGTCCGCCAGGCGGTCCGCACCTGCGGCATCAACGGTCTCGCGCTGACCAAGCTCGACATCCTCGACGGCTTCGATTCGATCGAGGTCTGCACCGGCTACAAGCTCGACGGCAAGGAGATCGACCACTTCCCGGCCGGCGAGGGCGCCCAGGCCCGGGTCGAGCCGATCTACGAGACCATCGAGGGCTGGAAGGAGCCGACCGCCAGTGCGCGGTCCTGGGCCGACCTGCCGGCCCAGGCCATCAAATATGTCCGCCGGATCGAGGAATTGGTGGGGTGCCCCGTCGCGCTGCTTTCCACCAGCCCCGAACGCGAAGATACTATCCTGGTACAAAATCCGTTTGAGGCTTAACGATCTCTTACCGGGAGGCGCGTATAGTTGAGTAGAAATGGCTGATTACTATCCGCTGATCGCCCGCGCTATTGCCGCCCTGGACCCCAACGCTCCCGGCGAAAGCCGTCGCGCGCTCTATGAGCGGGCGCGCACGGCGCTGATCGCACAGCTCCGCAGCGTGCAGCCGCCGCTTTCCGAATCCGAGATCACCCGCGAACGGCTGTCGCTGGAAGAGGCCGTCCGCAAGGTCGAATCGGAGGCCGCCCAGCGTGCCCGCGAGGCCTCGCGCCCCGGTGGCGGCACCCGCAGCAGCGGCAGCGGCGATGCCTTCCGCCGGGCCAGCACCCGTGCCACCGAGGGCAACCCGGCCGCAGCCCCTCCGGCTGCTCCGCCGCGCACCCGTCCGGCGCCGACGCCGCCGCGCGCCGACCGCCCGTCCTTCAACGTCGATGACCAGGGTGACGCCCAGCGTCCGCCGCGCGCGCCCCGTTTCGACGCGCCGCGCCAGCCCGGTCCGCCGGCGATGCCGGAGCCGCCGGCCCCTCCACCTGCCGGACGCGAGCGCGCGCCTGGGCGCCGCCCGCCGGACATCGGACCTCCGCCGCCGCTGCCGCCCGCACCGGGCGTGCGCGGCTTCCGCGACATCACCGCCGACGTCAACGATCTCGGCGGCGCCGCCGCGCAGGCCAATCGCGCCGCGCGCCGCACCTATGCCAACGTGCCCTCGCCCTCGCCGGAATTCGACCGGCTGGAGCCGAGCCTGGAGAACCGCGCCGGCGAGGGCGATGCGCCCTATTCCTATGACGAGTCGATCGAGGAGGCCGAGCGCTATGCGCCGCGGGCCGCGTCGACGCGCCCGCACATCCCCGTCCTCGACCGCGACACCAAGAAGCCCAAGCGCGCCCGCTCCGTCTTCCCGTTCAAGAGTGCGATCGCCGTCGGCATCGTGCTGATCCTGGTCGGCGCCGGCATTCTCTGGGGCAAACAGCTGGTCCAGATCGCGAACGGCCTGATCAAGTCCTCGCCGACCCAGGTGGTTGAGGCGCCGAAGGATCCGTCCCAGCCGCAGAGCAAGCCGAAGATCCCCGATCGGGTCGGCCAGCCCTCGGCCAGCGACCAGCCGGTCGCGCCGGTGGCGCAGAAGGTCGTGCTCTATGACGAGGATCCGTCCGATCCGAAGGGCAAGCAATATGTCGGCTCGGTGGTGTGGCGGCTCGAGCCGATCAAGGCGTCGGGCAACCAGAAGGCCGACGTCGCCGTGCGCGCCGACATCGAGATTCCCGACCGCAAGTTCAAGATGACGATGTCGTTCCGCCGCAACACCGACTCCTCGCTGCCGGCGAGCCACACCGCGGAGCTGACCTTCATCCTGCCGCAGGATTTCCCGGGCGGCAGCGTCTCCAACGTGCCGGGCATCCTGATGAAGTCGAACGAGCAGGCGCGCGGCACGCCGCTCGCAGGGCTAGCGGTCAAGGTCACCGACGGCTTCTTCCTGGTCGGCCTGTCCAATGTCGACGCCGACCGCGCCCGCAACGTCCAGCTCCTGAAGGAGCGTTCCTGGTTCGACGTGCCCCTGGTTTACGCCAACCAGCGCCGCGCCATCATCGCGATCGAGAAGGGCGCCCCCGGCGAGCGCGCCTTCAACGACGCGTTCGCGCAGTGGGGCGATTAGGCCGCCCCGTCATTCCGGTGCGTGCGCAGCACGAGCCCGGAATCCATTGTGCAGCACGTGACGTAGAGAAATGGATTCCGGGCTCGACGCTACGCGTCGCCCCGGAATGACCTGCAGACCTATTGCGCGGCCGCTTCCCGCTTCCGTGCCGCTGCTGCGGCTGCGTGCTCGCGGTCCATCACGGCGCGGCAGCCGGGGCTGACCTGCGCCTTGTTCCGCACCATGCAGGCGGTGATCCGCGGGATATCAGGGATTTCACTGGAGCACAGCCGCATCGCATCGCCCGAGCACATCTGCTGCGCTTCGGGCGAGAAGGCGAAGCCGGGCGATGTCTGGAATGCGACGGCGGTGGTGGCGAGGGCGAAGAGAGTTGCGATGGTCCGGTTGCGTGTCATGCAGAATGTGTCCCCGTGGGCTTGAGCCGCTTGGTTTTGGGGCGCCTCACGCGGCTTGACCTGCCACATGTCTCAGCCATCACGCCGGGAACCTCATCCCGCATGTGGTTGCTCGATCTCTCGTGATGTTCGAATCGAAAAGTGCTGCGCCGCCCGAGCCAAGTATGCGCCATTGTCGTATGGCTGCAATGGGCCGCACGAACGAATTCGCAGTTGTTGCGCGCACGTCACGCAGAAAGCGACGCGCTCCGTCAGATGAGGCGATAGGATGGCGTGCTTGTGGCGTCGCTCTCGCCAAGTGCGGCGGCGTGTTCCTCGACCGCGGTGATGCCCTTCGCGGTGAGCTCGAACAGATCGCCGTCCTTCATCACGTAGCCGTCGGCGATCAATTGTCCCATCTTGCCTTGCCGGTCGTCGGCAAAGGCGATGGATTGACAGATGTCCCTGAGGATCGAGAGCTGTTCGTCGCGCAACATGGCTTCACCTCTCCGTTCACAGGGACTGTGTCCGATCCTCACATGCCGTGACTGGCGAACACCTTGCTGCATGATTTCGACAGCTTGGCCCGGTTGGCCTGCAGGCAGCTCTGCACCGCGCCGTCATTGCCGAGGTCCTTGCGGCACAACCGCGAGGCATCGCGCGAGCAGGCGTTCTGCTCCTGCGGCGTGCCCATGTGGCCTTGCGCGAGAGCGGGCGCGCTCGACAGGCCACCGAGGGTTGCAAGCGTGATCGTCGCCAGAAGAAATTTGCGGGACATCGGCGGCTCCAGTCCAAGAGGGGTGATTCAGGTCCTGTCTGAACTCGTCGCCGTGCCACTTGTTCCCCTTGGGGGAGGCGCCGGCGCCCGCTATTCAAGGTTCCCGAGGCGCTGCTATAACAGGGGCGAAGTGTGAGGGTCTTTGATGAAACGCTATCTGGTGTTTGCGCTGGTCGGGCCGTTCGTCGGCGGGTTCCTGCTGCTGCTGACGACGACCTACCAGTCCGGCTACTGGACCCAGACCAACCTCGGCGAGGTCGGCAAGCTGTTCGCAGTGTTCTTCAAATCCCTGCAATACAGCTATCTGTTCGGCTTCCTGCCGTCGCTGATGATCGGCGCGGTCGATGACATCCTGGTCCACATCCGCCGGGTCGGCCCGGTGCTGCGGATGCTGCTGGTCGGCCTGTTCGCCTTTGTCCTGGCCTCGCTGACCTACAGCTCGCGCGGGCCGGATTCGGGCGCGGTTCAGTTCATCCTGTACGGCATGGTCGGCTTCGTGCCGTCGGTGATTTCCTCCTGGCTCGTGCATAGATATCTCGAGGAGCCGCAAGCGGCGGCGGCACCGACCTGACCGCGCGACGTTCGGACGCGGTGCAGCAACCTCCGCCGCGTCGGCGAGTTTTCCCTGGGCCATGACCATGTCCGACGACGATATTCTTGCTCCGCGCAAATCCCGTTCCGGGAGCCGTTCGCGCGCCAGCTTCTCAGGCACGGAAGCACGCGGGCCGATCATCGACCAGGACGGCCGCGAGATCCGGCCCGAGACGCTGGAGCAGGGCTTTCGCGAGTTTCGTTTCGAGTTCGGTCAGGGCAATCCGCTTGGAGGCAATCCGCTCGGAGGAAATCCGTTCGGCAACCTGACGCGCGAGCAACGCATCGCGCGGCTCGAGGCGATCGCAAAGCTGCTCGACGTCGCCTTCATCCTGCCCGGCACCAACATCCGCTACGGCATCGACGGCCTAATCGGACTGATCCCCGTCGTCGGCGACATCATCACCACCGCGATCTCGCTGTGGCTGGTGCGCGAGGCCCGCGCGCTGGGCGCGCCCTGGTACCTCACCGCGCGCATGCTCGGCAA
>Ga0070671_100004609_pt1 | contig 10931 bp, 10 predicted proteins | sample KBSS73metaG_FD_65341 | JGI IMG/M metagenome (GOLD analysis project Ga0070671, IMG submission 65341) | Switchgrass rhizosphere microbial communities from Kellogg Biological Station, Michigan, USA - KBS S7-3 metaG | ecosystem: Host-associated > Plants > Roots > Rhizosphere > Soil ... | reverse complement strand
ATGAACCGGCGCCGGCGCCCGCCGGGGAAGGAGCTTGAACTCGGCATGGCTCGATCCTTTTGGAAGGAAGTGCAATCGCTGTAAGGCTTGCGTTTTGCTCCGGTCAGTATGAGGATCGCGTTGCGCATGTCTGCCCTCCGCGGGAGGGCATCTGGGGTGAGAACCTGCTAAACGCGAAGCGGAGGTCGCAATGCGGAAGTCGGCACTTGCGCAGTTTCGACAGTTGTGTTGCCTCGGCCTGGGTGGCCCCGCGGTCATGCCGAGCCTGCTGAACGTTACTCATCAACTCGTGTCTTGCGAGTCGAACGCCTTCTTTTGGTCCGACGAGCGAGGTGGCCTGGCGGGGTTCCTGCCGGAATACGTTGTCCCCGAAGTTGTGGACGCCGTGCTCGGACATTTCGAGGGGCTGGTCGAGCGCACCCTTCCGCTCAGCTTTAGTGCAACGATGCGACGGGGGAAGCCGGTCGGAAATCTCCTGCCATTATTCGAGAAGAGCTTTTACCGCGGTCCGGTCTACAACCTGATCTACCGACCATATGACCTGCACCATGCGATTGATGTGGTTGTCCGCGAGCGCCACGGTGCCATGGGGCTCGGCGCGCTGGTGGTGGGGCGGTCGCGCAAGCAGCCGGAATTCAGTGCGGCCGAGCTGGGTGAACTCCAGAGCCTGGTGCCGTACCTAGCGCATGCCCTACATCCTCGGAACGAGGCAGCGATGACGGACTTTGTAGACAGCGGCGCGTGCGGCCTGGTGATTCTGAGTCGATCTGCTAAGGCGGTGTTCGCCAGCGCTCGGGCGCGCGAGATCCTGCAGCTGGCAGCAGTTGGTGGAGGCGCTCGGGAGGGCTCACAAACCTCGACCTTGCGATCGAGAGCGCTGCAACGCGTCTACGACAGACTCGTGCGTATCTTCGAGGAAGGCGATGTCGAGCCTCCGGTCGTCGAACAGCACACTCCCGCGGGCCGATTCGTCTATCGGGCCCATTGGCTGGACTCTGAGAAGACTGGCGAGGGGGCGCTCGTTGGTGTAATCGTCCAGCATCAGGAACCTACGTCTCTTGTGATGGTGCGTAGGATGCACACGCTTGGGCTTTCTGCAAAGCAGAAGGAAGTAAGCCTTCTGCTTGCGCAGGACCAATCGTTCGAGTCGATCGCGTCCACCCTCCACATCAGCGTCGCGACCGCAAAGGACTACGCCCAGCGCATCTATCGCAAGGTCAACGTGCATTCGAAGGACGAACTGATGCGCGCGTTGCGTTGAGTCGATAGCAGGTGGCGGCTGCGCGGACCAGGTTCTCATGTTCCCGGCGCGCGCTGCGGCGCTCTTGCCGTCGCTATCCGACCTGTCGAGCACCTCCCTCTATGCCGCGCTCGCGACTAGCTAGGCCAGAGCGTGTCTCACCAGGTCGATGATTTGAAAGGCATTTCGGGCTGGTGACTCTATCCCAGGATTTGGCACCGCTCGGTTACAGGACGACCGGCATGATTGAAGGCCCGAGAGGGCCAGGAGCATGTCGTGAAGAGAAGCAAGTTCAGCGAGGACCAGATCGCCTTCGCGTTGAAGCAGACGAGCTGGGTACGAGCGTCGACGAGGTGTTTCGCAAGATGGGCATCAGCGAGGCGACGTTTTATGTCTGGAAGAAGAAGTACAGCGGCATCGGTCCGTCGGAGTTGCGACGATTGCGCCAGCTCGAGGAAGAGAACAGGAAGCTCAAACAGATCGTGGCCGACCTGAGCCTGGACAAGGCGATGCTGCAGGCGGTCGTCGCAAAAGAAATCTGAGGCCTTCGCACCGGCGCGAGCTCGTGCCCGAGCTCATGCAGCGATTTGGGTGCAGCCAGCGCAATGCGCTGAGGGTGGTGCGGATGTCGGCCTCGACCTACCTGTACCGCTCGGTGGCTCGAGATGCGACGGCATTGAAGCTGCGCATCAAGGAGATCACGCAGACCCGCGTGCACTATGGTTACCGGCGGGTGCACGTGATGCTGCGGCGCGAAGGCCACAAGGACAACGTCAAGCGCGTGTACACGTTGTACCGCGAGGAAGGCCTGTCGCTGCGCCTGAAGCGGCCGCGCCGGAACAGGGCCGCCAAGCTGCGCCAGCCCAAGCAGCTCGCCTTCTCCATCAACGAGGTCTGGAGCATGGATTTCGTCGCTGACGCCCTCTTCGATGGAAGGAAGCTGCGCATGCTGACGGTGGTCGACTGCTACACGCGGGAATGCCTGGCGATCGACGTCGGGCAAAGCCTGAAGGGAGAGGACGTGGTCGACAGCCTGAACCGGATCTGTGGCGAGCGGGGCCTACCTAGGACGATCAAGACCGACAACGGCAGCGAATTCATCTCCAAGGTGATGGACAAGTGGGCCTACGAGCGCGGCGTCGAGCTCGACTTCAGCCGGCCCGACAAGCCGACCGACAACGCGCGTGTGGAGAGCTTCAACGGTCGGCTGCGCCAGGAGTGCCTCAACGCCAACTGGTTCTTGTCGCTCAACGACGCGAAGGCCAAGATCGATGCCTGGCGGACGTACTACAACCGCGCTTCATGCTGCCCCACGAGGCTATGTCATTGATATGTCGAGGCTGGCTTGCTCGACGCAAGGTACCGCGAGCCCGATTCGGTGCGAAGAGACTCGGGCAACTAGACTGGCTGCGGCCGCGGTTATCAGTGCGTCGCGCCTGAACACCCATGGCCCGTCGGGCAATGGGTGCTCCGCGGCGAGCTCGCCACGTTCGGCCGCGAGTCTCAGCGTGCGTGAGCTGACCGCGAGCATATGTGCGGCCTCGGTCAAGTTCAACCACGGCTGCTGGTCGCGCTGCTCGGGCACGTAGCGTCCGATGCCGTGGTGGCTGCGCAAGGCCGTCACCCTCTCTTGCGTCCAGCGATTGCCGCGTCCGGTGAGCATGCCGTTGCGGTTGAGGAAGCTTGCGATCGAGCGGTCGGTGCAAATACGGGCCAGCACGCGCACTGCATTGACGGCCTCCTTAGGGGTGTGAGTGGCGTTCTGTCCACGGCGCCGGCGCGGCAGTCGCAACTCGGTGTGCACGCCGCCCTTCCAGTGGATGACTGCGACCACCTCGGACGCCTGCTCATCAACGTTCACGACGATGTCGCGGATCAGGGTTCGAAGGATGCGCTTCTTCAGCCTTGCATCCGTGTCCTCATCAGCCCATACGGCCTCGAGGTCTGCGGCCAACTCGTCGAAGTCCTCGGGCGTCGGCGCCATGTCGCGCTCATGACGGCGCTGGTGCTGCTCGAGTTGCGACTCCACTTCGCGTACCCGGGTTAGCGCCTGGTTCCAGCGGCGCTCGAGCTCGTCGGCGACCAAGCGGTTGTCGGGATCGACTTGGTCGAATTGCTTATGCGCGCGCTGCGCGCTGTAGCGAGCGGCCTGCAGATCGCGCTGCAGTGCGGCGGTGACTTCATCAAATTGGCACGATTGAGCGGCACTGGCCAGCCGAGCCGCTTCGATCGCCGCAGGTTGCACCACGCGCAAAACCTCCCTGCACACCGCCTGATCGACCGCCAAGCCGGCAAAGCCGATGCATCGGGGCTCACCATTGTCGAGCCATCCGCGCCGACACTGGTAGCGCAGCACGTCGTGCCCGCCGCCGGTGTAGCCCACGACAAGCTTATGGCCGCACCGGCGGCAGCGCAACAGTCCGGCCAGGAGCGCTGCCCCGCGCTGCGCGGCGCCGACGTGGCCGCGGCCGAGCGTGTTCTGCGCGATGGTCTGCTGCACGCGTTCGAACTCGGGCCAACCGAGGTAGCCCTCATGTGCGCCGGGGATGAAGGACAGCCACTGGTCGCGCGGCTTGCGGCGAATCGACTGCCGCGGAGCAGCGCCGTCATAGCGGGTGACCTGCTCGGTCTTGCCGTAGGCGTACGCGCCGCCATAGGCGGGGTTGGTCAGCATGCTGTATACCATGCCGTAGGAGGGCCTGCGCCAGCGCACCTCCTCGCGGGCGTTGATCACCGGCAGCTCCAGCCCGTGCTCATGGAACCACAGCAAGGTCTGGCGCACGCTGCCCAGCTCGAGCAGCTTGCGAAAGACCAGCGTCACCGCTTCTTGCACGCGACGGTCGGGATCCTTCTCCAGGCGCTGCTCGCCCTTGCGGTAGCCCACCGGGCTGACGATGAGCAGCTCGCCGCGTAGCGCCTTCTGGCGGCGTGCCTCGACCGAGCGTTGGCGCAACAGGTCCAACTCATACTCGTTGAGGCTGCCCTTGAGGCCCAACAGCAGCCGGTCGTTGCTCGCGCGCGGCGCGTAGACGGTGTCCAGGTCGACCAGCACGGTGTCGACCACGCGACACACCTCGACCAGTTGCTGCCACTCGCGGCTGTTGCGGGCAAAGCGCGAGACCTCGCGCGCGGCCACGGCGCCGACCTTGCCCAGACAGACATCTGCCACCATGCGCTCGAAGCCGCTGCGCGTCACCAGACCCGCGGCCGAGCGACCGAGATCCTCATCGACGATCTCGATCTCGTGCCAACCCAGCTGCACGAGGCGCTCGCGCATGGCGTACTGCAGACGCTGGCTCTCCAGATTGTGGTTGACCTGGTACGCCGAGGACTGGCGCACATAGAGGATTGCCTTGCGCGCCAAGTGATTGGGATGAATCTTGTCACTCATCGCGCGCCTCGACGTGAGGCGCCGTGCCGTATCGGCGTGCGGCGTACTCGTACAACATGCGCGCCAGCAGCTGTTCGACCAGTCTGCGACTCTCGATGGGCATCGCCTCCCATGTCGGCGCTGGCCGAGCTTGGTGGAACAGCGTCAGTTGCAACGCCTGCCGAAATGGCACATCTGTCGTCGACATGAGCATCTCCTGGAGCAATCGGCTCGAGGTGCTCAGATTGCCGCGATCGGCCAGCATTGGCATCGCGCGTCGCCAGCAGCAGAATCCTCAGTTCATCAAGCGCGGCTGCGCTGCTCGTCGGCGCCTCGGACAGCACCATCACGTCACACGCAGCGCCATCGAACATCCACAGCGGGACTTCGACGGATCGCGTATCGAGATCAGGCGTCAGGCCGCAGCGAAGAACGGTCTCGGCATGCCACTGGCATTGCCGCGCCTGATGCACCCACACCTCTTGGCCGAACCACGGATGCCATCGATACCGGACGACTCGCGAATCGGTACTATGGGTGTTCCGTTGTTGGCTTGTACAACGAGAGCCGACCCCACTCCGCGCTAGACTGGTCCACGCCAACCGAGTCCGCCCGTCGATGCGGCCTGCAGGCCGCATCGAGGAGCCGGAAGTTCCTACTTCTGAGCGGTACTGAATCGGGTACAGGGTCAACAAAGCCCCGGGCTCTAGATCAAAGCGCTACGAAACCTGGGGCAGCGCATTGAAGCGTGATGGGCGTAGCGCCGTTTCGGGGACTCTGAAGACGTCCCCTTTTAGGTCTGTGAGAGCGCTGTTCGGCGCTCGTATACCCCTAGCGACCGGCACACGCAAACGCGCAGACTCGACGCAGCCGTATAGAAAAGGTGTTACCGGTATTAGCGCTAGGTCACGTTGAGCGCGGCACTTACCTTCCCGAGACGTTATGAGCAAGGACCGCTGCGCGCTGCCGCTCGTCCCTGTTGTTTGTTCGGGTCGGGCTCGACATCAGCCGTCGAGCTCGCGACGGCCCGTGGAGTCAGCGCGGCCGCCACTGAAGTTGTCAATCGTCTCCGAAGCGATGCATTTGACAAAGCTACTCTTCCTCGTGCTGATCGCTCTGCCATTGCCCGCGTTTGCGCAGATTGCGCCGCGGATTGATCCTCTCGAGATATCCGCCGTCCTTCCTTTTACCGGCGACAAGAAGTTTGTCATCGGCTGTGACGTTCGGCGATCGAACCGGGCCTTTGCTATTTAGCTGTTTGGGCGCGCTTATCGCCAGGGCCCGACAAGACCTTCCAGCGTAGGCAACGCCGAACCGCAGACCACCATAGCCGCCAGACCATTCGCCCGAGCGGCCAAATGACCAGGAGATTTGTATGAGTATCCTAAATACTGCGATCCGCAGGGACGCGTCTCGAATGATTGCTGCCTTCGCGATATCAATGGCCTACGCTGGATCGGTCAGCGCCACCCCCGTAGCTGTCGCATCGGCCTCCAACACTATCATCTTGTTAACCGTGGAAGGAGACTTCATCGAACGAGGTCCGCAGGTCTCTGCGTCCTTCGTGGACGTGCAGATCAATCCATGGGTCCCAAGAAACAGGCCGATCCATGAGCAAGACATAGGGCCCCGCTTGGAAGGTTCAAACAGCCCGCAAGCGTTCACGCAACCGTACATCACCGAGGTCGGGCGGGTGCCGGAAGATGTTTTCTCTTTCGTCAGAAACGGGTTCATTAACGGGGCTCGGGCCGACGCCATGGGAACCACGGTCACGGCCCAGAACGTGGCCGAGGCTTCAGTGGAGGATTTTTCATATGCCGCTGCGACTAGCACGTATGTCGAGACTCGCGGGATCCAGATGAATACCAGTGGTTCGCTAACATTGTCCTTTCTGGATATCTTCTCCTACTCTGTAGGCTCAGCGCGGATGTTTTCCTCTGCCGGGGCGTTCGTAACGAATGAGTTCCGGATCGCTGAAGCCATCGACGTACTCGGCTTGCCGGTTGGTCAAGACTTTCGCTTGGGACTACCCAAGAGCGTACTCAAGTTCTCCGATGAGGCGCCGGTACTGTATAAGGGCTGTAGCGGACCTTTCTATCTTAACTGCTCTCAGACTGGAGTGGAGACGCTGAAGTGGGTTACGCCCCAACTAGACGCTGGAGGAACGTATCTCATCCAGTTCTATTCAACTGCCACAACGTTTGCTGTTGCCGACGTTGCTGTTTCCGACGTACCGGAGCCCGAAACATACGCGCTGCTGATGGGGGGGTTGGTTTACTTGGCCTTGGTCACCCGTGGACGCAGACGGAACAAATAATCGAGATGCGCGCGCCCTTGCGTGTTCTCGGCTACGGCGAAAGCGCGAATCAGGTGCCGTAAAGAAAAGCGAAGTCGTCACAGACGTGCAGGCAAAGATGTCAGTTCTCCGAATCTCTTGCGTTGCGAAGCGAACCTGTCACCGCCGCGATAGAGAGGAGGGCGCTGTTGCTCCCCAGCGAGTTGCTCGTTGCTCGCCCACCTTGGTTGGCTCTAGTACAAGAGCCGTGCGCCCGAAAGCTTCGAAGCTGCCCTTCGCAGATGAGGGCGGCGTCTGGCCGAAATCACCGCAGGCGAACGAATGCGAAGATGCTATGTGGGACTACCCGAGCGAGGCCCGTTTAGCTAAAACGGGATTTCCCAACTCGTATCTGACGCATCGTGATCCTGTTGTTGGGCATGGCGGGCCGGCAAAGCCGGCCAGCATGCCCGTGGTCAAGATCACTCGCGCCTTCCGCTATTCGTCCAACGTTCAGGCTGAAACGTCGTCCACGATCAGCCTGAAACAGCGTCCACGTTCCTCTGAAACACCGTCCACGTTCGCCTGAAACGACCGTCCACGATGGGCTGAAAATACGCACGCTATGCGCTCGTCGTGACGCTGACGGTGCTTGACGACGTTCGCATCGATGTCTATACGCCGATCGCCAACCTGCTGCGGGTGCCTGTCGTCGTGACTGTGCCGGACCCCGAGCGCTAACCGCTAGTAGATCGCGGCAGGAAGGGCCATGAACGGGCTCTCGCTTTTCAACGAGTCGCATGTTGCGTCCATCGAACTGCCAGCGGCGTCACAGACCGGGCGCGTCGAACATCTTCAAGAGCGGGGTGATTACGAGGATTTGAATGACATAGAGACCGAGTCTTGCTCATGGCGCATCAGCGCGGCTGTCGCTGAAACCTTGCACACCCAGGTTTGCTGCTTGTTCAGTTCGATCGCTTTCAGGCTGCCCGGGTCCAGAACCGCTCCGCAATGGCCTGCAACGTGGCGCGCCGACCAATACCGAATCCATTGGACCTCGCGACGTCTTGCTTCTGCCGCCAATGCCAAGCAAGCCGAGTAGTCGTCGCTGGTCCAATCTGACCTGCGCGCGTCCCATGGATGGATCGAAAGGTCCACGGCGCTGCCGTTCACCTTGGCTCGGAACAGGCTGAACTCCGCAATGAGCTCTGTGTTCCTCAGCCCCTCGCTGTCCACGAGGAAGCGCCAGCGCCAGTACGCGAGCTCAGTGCTTGCGGTCTCCACGCTTTCGGCGCCGTACCAGACGCCCAAGGCACCGGCTGGACGAAACCTCGACGGGTGCGGCGACGGATAACGAAAAGGTGTGGAGAGCAGGTAGTGCTGTCGCGCCGTCGCAGGTGCGGCTGGCTTGCTCGCCTCGAGGAGGCTCTCGAGTTCCTCCTGTTCGGCCAGGGAGTCGACCAGTTTCATGGTCGAGACGAAGTGCTGCGCTTCGACGCCTCGCCACAACGCTGCGGCGAGTGGGCGGACGCTCGCCCACCACGATTCCTTCCAGAGCCGCGACGGTGACGCTTGGGTCAAGAAGTGGCCCGCATGGCGTCGACGTACTGAAGCGTCATGACGAGCCCTTGCGGCGATTCGATCAGCTCGCGCGGAACCGCGTTCAGTGCCTGGTTGTACGAGCCCATCCAGGCCGCGACTTTCGCCGCGTCGTTGCCGACGATCGCATCGAGCGAACGAAACAGGCGTACTAGAAGCGCGGCCAACTGCCCCTCTTTGGACTGCGGCGCAACATCCCATTCGCCCCGCCCCAGCCGGCTGACTGTCGCTTCGCTCAATCCGATGACCTTGGACAGCGCAGCGCCGGACAGGCCGAGCTGCCGTGCGGCACGCCAAGTCGCCTTCGACAAGACACCGTGGGAACGCTCTACAGCAACGGCTTGGGTCATGGCACGCCTCGCTTTCGGCAGAAAGTATAGCCCATAAACCTTCCGGTAGAAATCACCGCCTGCGGAGATTTTTCTCACCGAACCCCTTCATGGCCGCCAGCCGGGCGTCCCGCTCTGTCGTCAGGTACCCCGACGTCGTCCCGATCGAGGCATGTCCGAGATTGTTCTGCACCACCTGGATCGGGACGCCTTTGCCGCCCGGTCGGCCGTTCAGGGCGTGGGACCCGTGGGTGTGCCTGAACCAATGGGTGCTGGCTTTCCTCAGCTGTTTGGCGTCTTCGACCTCCATCGAGGCGGCACAGCGCTCCAGAACCTCCTTGATGCCTTTAGCCAGGCCTGAGGCGGACCATGGCGTGGCCACGCCGCCCTCGAAGCGGGTGAGGATCGCCACGTCGCGATTCAACTCCTGGCGCACGTCGCCTTCCAGCCCGTTGCGATCGAGCTCATCCTGCAGCTCTTCGACGAGGCGAGCAGGGACGGGCACCTGGCGCAACTTGTCGCCCTTGCCGACGACGCTCAGCATCCAGCCTGTGTCCTCCTTGCCGTCCGGCAGCCGGTAGTCCACCTGCTGCAGATCGCCGCAGTGCGCGTCGGCCATCTCCGCGAGGCGCAACCCGGTCGCGTAAAGCCAACGGATCGCCCGCGCACGGCGCCTTCCAAGTGGTTCATTCGAAAACTCGTCAAGCCGTTCCTCGAGCGCATCCCATTGGCCGAACGTCAGCGTCCTCTTCGAGCCGAGCGGCCTCGCTTGCTCGCGCGGCAGCGCCACACCCGCGAACGCGTTCCCGAGCAGATAGTTCTGGCTCACCAGAAAAGCAAACAGGCTCCGCAGGATCACGATCGACTGCCGCAGCGCCGCCGAGCTGAGCGGCCCCTCGAGCGGCCGCCAGAGGGGCGACCAGCGCTGGTGATGTCGCGGTCCGCACCAGTGCGCCGGTGGCGCGGCGAGGAACCACTTAAACGCGTTCACGTCTTCGACCGTCAGCGACGAGAGCGGCTTGCCGTGCTCCACGATGGCCCAGAGCAAGAGCCGCTCGGCCTCCTTGCGATAGGCACGGTGCGTGGCCGTCCGCCCGGTGCCATTCGGATCGTGCTTCGTCGCGAGCCAGGCGGCGATCGCCTCGTAGTCGTTCTTCGCATCGAGCAGGCACTGGTGCAGCGGCGCTCGGAACCGACCGTCGCTGCCGTCGAGCTCGGCCGGCAGCAGAAATTTCTCGAAGGGCACGATCGCCGTCGCTCTCGCGACCACCTTGGCCAGCTGCGCTGGTTGAAGCTGACTGCGCGGCACCGCCACGTGGCTGCCGATGCGAACGCCGATCGACGGCTCGTACAGACGCAGCCAGTCGAGGATGCGAGAGGCCTTCAGCTCGCCGACGCCGGGCACCGACGTCCACCAGCGCGCGCCGACGCCGTTGATCCGGCCGACCAGGTCGGCGAGGGTGCGCAGCTTGGCTTTCTCCAGCCGCGCTGCGATCGCCGGCGCGAACCAGGCGGCGACACCGTCGTCCGGACCCGGATCCTGCGCGACCAGGCGCTCGAGCCATTGCAAGGCCTCGAGTTGGCGGCGGATCAGGCGCGCGCGCCTCGACCTTCGTTCAGCGTCGGTGCCCGGGCCGTAGGCTTCGATGAAGGCTGCCTGCTGCTCGGCTTCCGAGAAGTCCTCCAGCCCGCGCTCCTCCGCGAACGCGGCCAGGCTCGGCAACCCCGGCGTTTTCGAAACCTGTTCGGCCTGGACAAGGATCAGCCGCGCCGTCCCCGGCCGGGCATGGCGGCGCGCTGCGGCCGCGAACTCCGTGCGCATGCGCGCGATCGTCGAGCGGACCTTCCGCAGATCTTCGTGCTCACCTTCGGTCCGCAGATACCGGTCCCAGCTGGCGCGCAGGTCGATCCCCTGGACCACCGCCCGCATGAAGGCGAAATGCCCCGAGGTGAACTTGCGCGGCGTGGTTGCTACCGCCATGTGCCAGCTTCTCGGGTGCTGCCCCCACCGCTGCAAATCCGACTGCGACGCAGGGTTCTGACACTCTTGCGACACGTGGCCGGCGCAAGATTCGGGGCATGGAGAGCGCCACGCTTGCCCGGCAGTCGGTCAGCGCC
>Ga0070671_100004608_pt1 | contig 10932 bp, 8 predicted proteins | sample KBSS73metaG_FD_65341 | JGI IMG/M metagenome (GOLD analysis project Ga0070671, IMG submission 65341) | Switchgrass rhizosphere microbial communities from Kellogg Biological Station, Michigan, USA - KBS S7-3 metaG | ecosystem: Host-associated > Plants > Roots > Rhizosphere > Soil ... | reverse complement strand
ACGGGTTTTCAGAGGTTGCAGTTTACTCCCGATCTGTTGCCAGCGGATCTGATTGGCACGCTGATTTACAACCCTCGTAGCGGCGAATTTTCGACCAAGCTCGGTCCGATTTTTTCAAACTTGATCCTGGCCGACGAAATCAACCGGGCGCCGGCAAAAGTGCAGAGCGCGCTGCTCGAAGCGATGCAGGAGCGCCAGGTTACGATCGGTGACAAGACCTATCCGCTGGCAGATCCGTTTCTCGTTCTGGCGACGGAGAATCCGCTCGAACAGGAAGGGACTTATCAACTTCCAGAAGCGCAGCTTGATCGTTTCATGCTCAAACTAAACGTAGGCTATCCCGCGAAGCAGGAAGAGCGGCGCATCCTTGATTTGATGGCAACCTCCACGCCGGACTTGCACGTCGATTCGGTGGTCGATCCCGCACAAATCATCGCGGCGCGTTCGCTCGTGAACCAGATCTATATCGACGAGCGAGTGAAGGACTACATCGTCGATGTCGTCTGGGCGACGCGTGAGCCGGCCTCCTACCGACTCGAATTGGAAGGCTTGGTCCGCTACGGAGCTTCCCCGCGCGCTACAATCTATCTAGCCCTCGCCGCTCGCGCCTACGCGTTCCTAAATGGCCGAGGTTATGTTACCCCGCAGGACGTTAAGAGTATCGGACCGGATGTCCTGCGCCATCGCATCATTGTTAGCTACGAAGCCGAGGCCGAGAGCGTGACAAGTGAAACGGTGATCGAACGAATCTTTGCAGGATTGCCGGTGCCGTGATTCGCGTAACGCAATTGCAACTTCTGCGACCGCGCCGCGGCCCCCAAAGATGACCGAAACCCAAAAAACACCCGCGGAAATCTTGAAGAAGATCCGCGCGCTCGAGATCAAGACCAAAGGCCTCGTTCAATCAGCCTTCGCTGGTGATTACCACAGCGTTTTCAAGGGTCGCGGGATGAATTTCGAGGACGTCCGGGAATATCAACCCGGCGATGAAATTCGCGCGATCGATTGGAACGTGACCGCCCGGCTTGGCAACGCGTTCGTTAAGAAATTCACCGAAGAACGCGAACTCACCGTCATGCTCGTGGTGGATGTCAGCGCTTCAGGGAACTTCGGGAGCGTGACGCAATCGAAGCGTGAACTTGCGGCGGAAGTTGCTTGTCTGCTCGCCTTCAGTGCCATCCGGAACAACGACAAGGTCGGGCTGATTCTTTTTTCCGATCAGGTGGAGCTTTTCATTCCGCCCAAGAAAGGCCGTTCGCACACGCTGCGTTTGATTCGCGAAATTCTTTATTTTGAACCGCAGGGACGCGGCACACTCCCGAGCCTCGCGCTCGATTATCTCAATCACGTCGTCACCCGACGCTCGGTTGTGTTCTTTATCTCGGACTTCCAGGCGGAAGATTTCTCGCGCGCCCTCACCATCACTAGCCGGCGACACGATTTTGTCGCGATTCGGATCGATGACGAGCGCGAGGAAGTCCTTCCAGACATCGGGCTTATCACTTTGGAAGACGCGGAGACGGGCGAGCAGATAGAAATCAACACGGGCGACCGCAACATTCGCAGCCGCTTCAGTGAAGCGGCGCGGGCCCAGCAGGCCGAGACCAATCATGTCCTGCGGCGCAACAATATCGACACCATCTCGCTCCGCACGAGCGACGATTACCTGCCGGCCTTGCGGGCTTTTTTCAAACAACGGGAACGACGCATGGCGCGTCGTTAGGCTGAAGCAATGCGGATTTTCTTGGCGCAGGAATTTCACGACATCACGGGGCCGGTGGACTATTTCCTCCTCAAGCCCTGGATGATTTTTTGCGCGGTGGCGGCGACTCTGCTCGTCATCGGCCTAACGATTTGGCTGATTAAATGGTGGCGAAATCGTCCGGTGATTGGGCCGACTCCGCGTGAGCGTGCGCTCGACCTTTTGGCCCGAATAGAAACCGAGATCGACAAGCTCACTCCCTATCAATTCAGCATCAAGGTCTCGGACATTCTCCGTCGCTACGTGACCGAGCAATATCAGTTGCCGGTTACACGCCAGACTTCGGTCGAGTTTCTCAACATGCTCGCGGCGACTTCTTTCAGCGGCGATGAACAATCGTTGCTGACGGATTTTCTGAATCGATGCGACCTGATTAAGTTTGCGCGCTACGACGCCACGCGGGAAGACAGCCGCCTCCTGCTCAACGAAGCCAATCGTTTTGTGAAGGGAGGCGTGCTTGAGCCTGCCTAATTTACTTTTTCCAAATTCAACCTGGGGATTTTCTTTCGCGCACCCCTGGCTGTTGCTTCTCCTTCTTCTCGTTCCGCTGCTCGCATGGCTGCGAGGCCAGCGCGGCGCGGCGGCGGCGCTGGTTTTTTCCTCGACCGCAACTCTCCGTGCGCTCGGGCGTCGGAGCACCTCCCGAGCGGGCCGCATCATGCATGGGCTGCTCTACTTGGCGCTGACCCTTCTGATTGTTGCACTGGCCCGGCCGCAGCTCGGCAAAAGTCTGACCGAGGTCGAGGCGAGCGGCATCGACATCATGGTCGTGCTCGATGTTTCCGGTTCGATGTTGACCAAAGATTTCACGGTCGGCGGCGATTCCGCGACACGCATCGACGCAATTCGCGAGGTCACTCGAAAGTTTATCGAAGCTCGGCCTAACGATCGCGTCGGCATCATCGCATTCGCGGGCCGACCGTACGTCGTGAGCCCGTTGACCCTCGATCACGACTGGCTCCTGCAGAATCTCGAAAGAGTACGGATCGGACTCGTCGAAGATGGAACCGCAATCGGTTCAGCGATGGCGGCCGCCGCCAACCGACTGAACGACAAGAAATCAAAAAGCCGCGCGATCGTTCTCTTAACCGACGGAGAAAATAACGCCGGAAAAATTCCACCGAACACGGCCGCCGAAGCAATCAAAGCGCTCAAGATTCAGCTCTACGCCGTCGGTGCGGGAATCAACGGCATCGCGCCTGTGCCGGTGTTTGATCAAACCAACGGTAAACCCGTCACCGACGTCGCGGGCAACATCATTTATCAGAATCAACGGGTGCAGTTTAACGAAAAGGGCCTGAAAGAGGTTGCCCAAATCGCTGGCGGCCAGTTCTTCCGCGCGACCGATACTGACTCGCTCGAAAAAATTTATGGCGACATCGACAAGATGGAGAAGTCGACTGTCTCGGTAAAAAAATATCAGCAATACCGGGACCTTTTTCCTGCCTGCCTGATGACCGGCGCAGGGCTGCTGCTCGCGGAGCTCCTACTTTCACAAACGATTTGGAAAAAGCTGCCATGAGCTTCGGAAATCCATCCTGGCTTTGGGCCTTACTCGTGTTGCCAATCCTGGCGTTTTTCTTCGCGCAAGCCGAACAGAGAGGCGCAGAGAAACTGCAAAAGTTCGTGGCGGCGCGCTTACTCCCGCAACTCGCAGGAACTGTGAACCGAGGCCGTCGAATTTTTCGCTTTGTCCTGCTCCTTCTCGTTCTCGCTCTCGTGATTGTCAGCCTGGCGCGTCTGCGCTGGGGCTACGCTTACGATGAAGTTAAACGGAAGGGAATCGATCTCCTCGTCGCCGTCGATGTCTCGCGGAGCATGCTTTCAAATGACGTCCAACCCAGCCGTCTCGACCGCGTCAAACTGGCTACTCAGGATTTGCTCAATGAGCTGCAGGGTGATCGCGTCGGCCTGATCGCATTTGCCGGCCGCTCCTTCCTTCAGGCGCCACTCACAATCGATTACGACGCCGCGGTCGATTCGATCAACGAACTCGACACAAAGATCATCCCCGAAGGTGGAACGAATATTTCCGATGCGATCGCGCTCGCGACGCGGACCTTCGGCAAATCAGCGATCGGAAATCGCGCGCTTATCATTTTCACCGACGGTGAGGACTTGAGCGGCGATGCAGTGCGCGCGGCGAAGGCGGCGAGTGAAGCGGGCGTCCAGATCTTTACAATCGGGGTTGGAACCCCAAGCGGTTCGCTGATTCCGATCCAAAGCGACAACGGCGGAACCGCTTTCGTCAAAGACGAAAAAGGCGAAGTGGTCAAATCGAAGCTCGATGAAACTCGCCTGCGCGAGATTGCCCAGGCCGCGAACGGATTTTACCTCCATCTCGAAAACGGCCCGCGCACCATGCAGCAGCTGTTCAATGACGGCTTGGCGAAGATGCAAGTGGCGGATATCAACGCGCGCTTATCGCGGACGCCGATCGAGCGGTATCAGTGGCCACTCGCAGCGGCTATTCTGCTCTTCGCGATAGCGCTTTTGATCAATGATCGGAAGGGGGCTCGCAGGGTGATGTCTGCTGGAGGGACAGGCGCCGTCCCGTCCGCGGCTCAGAAACTCGGCCGCCACAGCGGGCGTCCCTCCAGCGTTGTCGCGATGATCGCTGTTTTTGTCGTCACCGCTACCCGGATGCAGGCCTCATCGCCCGGGCTCGACTTGTATAACCAGCAGAAATTTCCTGAGGCCTACGACCACTTCCAAAACACGCTGAAGGAAAATCCCGGGGCGCGGGTGACCGATCGGATTCAGTTCGATGCCGGGGCAGCCGCTTACAAGATGAAGGATTACAACAAGGCGCTCCAGTCATTCAGTCAGGCTCTGCTCTCGAAGAATCCGCATCTCCAAAGTGAAAGTCACTACAACCTCGGCAACACCCTGTATGAGCGCGGTGAGGCGGAAAAGACCGACGAGAAAAAGCTCGCGAACTGGGAAAGCGCGCTCCCGCACTACGAGGAAACGTTGAAGGCAGAACCGCAAAATAAGAACGCGAAAGACAACTACGAGTACGTCAAAAAGAAGATCGAAGAGCTGAAGAAGAAACAGGAGCAGAACAAGCAGGACCAAAAACCGCCGCCCTCGCCGAGTCCTTCACCCTCGCCTTCACCGCAAAAGGATCAAAACAAAGATCAAAAGCAGCAGGACAAAAATCAGCAACAAGACAAGAACGATCAGAAGGATCAGCAGCAACAACAGCAGCAGCAATCACAGAACAACGACGGCAAGGGCAACGGCCAAAAGTCCGAGAAGAATCAGAGTTCGCCCAGCCCGACGCCCACACCCAGTCCAGAACCTTCTCCGGGCCAGTCGGCGAGCCCAAGTCCCTCGCCTGGAGAAGAAAAGCAGAATGAAGGCGCGGGCGAATCGCCGACTCCTTCACCCACTCCCGGGGAACAGCCCGAGAGTTCGCCGACACCCGGAAATGAAGGAACGCCTTCCCCAACACCAGGTTCCGCAGACGAGAGCGGAAATGAAAACGGAGAACAACCCAGCCCGAGCCCGGCGGGTACGCCTGAAAAACCACCGACCGGTGACGTCAAAGGCGCCAATGATGAAAAGCCGAAGGAAAATGAGCAAGCGACTGAGGCCGAAGCAGAACCGGAAAAGGAAGGCGAGATGAGTCCGAAACAAGCGGCTGCCCTCCTGGAATCGATGAAAGACGAAGAGCAGAAAGTGCAGCTTGATGAACACCGCCGTGTGCGTCCTGTCTATAAGGACTGGTGAGGTCGGTTTGGTTTTGATGTGCGATATTTGATTTGAAAATGGCTCTCTCACGGCTCGCCAAGCTCTTATTCGCAATCCTGCTCGTATTCGTACTGACGAAAACGACATGGGCCGATGAGCCATCGGTCACAGCGGTCCTGACCAGTTCGGAAACGGAAGTCGATCGACCGGTTCAGTTGCAGATCAAAGTGTCGGGGGACAACAGCGCGAGTCCGCCAGGCGAAATCGCGGTCGACGGCCTGGACATTCGCTACACCGGCCAGTCGCAGCTCATGGAAGGCCGCAATTTTCGGTTCACCTACAGTATCGTTTACAGCTACACGATTCTTCCCCTCAAGGCGGGCACGTTTACCATTCCACCACAACCCGTTCGAACCAGCGGAGGAACGCTCCGCACGCCTGCTCTGACTCTGAACGTGGCGGCGAATGACGACGGTTCGACGACTTCGCGGCGTGGCGGCAATCGCGGCGCGGGCGGTAATGCGATTGACGAAAAGAAGATTGTGTTCGCGGAATTGGTTATTCCAAAAACAACTGCCTACGTTGGCGAGACCATTCCGGCCGAGATCCGACTCGGAATCAATACACGCGTCCCACACCGCCTCATCGAGGGCGCAACACTGAGTGGACAGGGGTTCACCACCGCACGGATGCCTAATCCGGCACAGAGCATGGAGTCTGTGAATGGCCGTTCCTACGAGGTCGTGACTTTTAAGACGGCGATCACCGCCGTCCGCAGTGGCAAACTCGAAATCGCGGCCAAGGATGCCAAGGCAATCATTCAGGTTCCACGCCGCAGCAATGGCGCTCGTCAGCGTTCGCCGTTCGATATTTTCGGCATGGACGATCCATTTTCCGATCCTTTCTTCAACGATCCTTTCGCGGGTATTGGAGAACAGCGAGAAATAAAGTTCTCGAGCGAGACGACAACGCTCGACATCAAGCCGCTGCCGCCGAACGCCCCGGCAACTTTCACAGGCGCGGTGGGAATTTTTTCCCTAACCGCTGACGTAAAACCGAAGACAGCGCAGATCGGCGATCCGCTCACGGTCACGGCAAATATTTCCGGTCGCGGCAACTTCGACAGGGTTTCTGCGCCCGTGCTGGAAAACGATCACGGTTGGCACACCTACCCGCCGGGCTCGAATTTCAAAGCGGACGACGATGTCGGCATCAGTGGGAGCAAGACCTTCGAAATGGTTTTCGCACCTAACGAACAGAAAAAAGCTGTGCCGCCCCTCGTCTTTACCTTTTTCAATCCGCTTAAGGAAGCGTACGTGACGCTCAAGAGTGACCAAATGCCGGTGGTGGTCCAAGGCGGCGCCGCCCCTTCCGCAACCCCGGCGATAGCGAACGCCTCCACCAACCCGCCGGCAGCCTCGGCGCGTCCCACGGTCGCGCCGCAAGCCCAGGATATTCTTTATCAGCTGACGGACCACGCAGGTTGGGAAAAGACGTTTACGCCGGTTTTTGTTCAGCCCGTTTTTTTGGCGGCACAGGCAATTCCATTTCTCGGCTTGATCGGTTTCTTTGGTTGGCAAACTCAGAAACGCCGCCGGCGGAATCGGGAAGGGCAACGCCGCGCTCTTTGGGAGCAGGAGACGGCGGACCTCCAACGCAAGCTGCGCCAGGCGAATGATCCGCCGGATAAATATTTCGCGGAAGCTTTGCGCGTGGTGCAATTGAAGACCGCGCTCGCGTCTTCCGACCGCAAGGTTGAGCCCAACGGAGTCGATGCCGAGCTCGCGGTGGCCGCCTTCGATTTGCCGGCAGAAAAGCGAGACCGGATGCGCGAACTCTTTCGACGGAGCGACGAACTGCGCTACAGCGGGCAGACCAATGGCAACGGTATCGTGGCCAAGGAAACGCAACGCGAAGTGCTCGAGCTAATCGACAGTCTGACCTGAGATGCGCGGATCAATTTCCATTTTGATTGCAGCGGCAGCACTGCTCTTGAGCATGGCATCGCCGGTCGCGGCGCAAGAGGACGCTGTTTTCACCAAGGCCAACACGGATTTCGCCGCTGGCAATTTTTCCGCGGCCATCAACGGCTACGAATCGCTCGTCAAAAATCGCCACTGGAATGCGAGTTTGTTTTACGATCTGGGTAACGCGTATTTCCGGACCGGCGATCTCGGTCGCGCCATTCTGAATTATGAACGTGCGCTGGCTCTCGATCCTGCACAGGCCGAAGCGCGCGCCAACCTGCAATTGGTCCGCGACCAGGCGCGCGCGCTGGAGTTGAAACCCAGTTGGATCGAAGAGCATCTCAGCTTTTTGACTCCGACACAGTACACGTGGCTCGGCGCCATCGCTTTCTGGTGCGCGGTCGGAATCCTCTGCGGCCTTTATTTTTCACAGCGTCGTGCGGTTGTCTGGATTTTTGCGTTTCTTTTATCGACCACCCTGGCGATCGGAGCTGCTCTGGTGGTTTATCGGCTCGAAACCGGTCGAGCAGGACGAGATCTCGCGATAGTCACTCGCAAGAATATCCAGGCGCGCCTCGCGACCGCGGAAAGCGCGGGAACTGTCCTGGTCCTCCCGCCGGGCAGCGAAATCAAGATTCTGAGCACGCGCGGCGACTGGCTCTACGCCGATTTGCCTAATGACCTGCAGGGCTGGATTCCTGCGGCCAGCGCGGAACGCGTGCGTTTGTAATCTGGAAGGGCCTTTGTGCCCCGCGCCGCCGCGGCTACTTTAGAAATCTCGGCACGAAGGCCGCTTCAATTTTTTTACCCATGAACGCCGAAATGGATATCGGAACGAACAAAAAAGCGTTCCAAATAAATCTCGATCGGAAGCACTACGGGACCTTTGCGGAAATTGGCGCCGGACAGGAAGTGGCGCGCCGCTTTTTTCAGGTGGGAGGCGCCTCCAGCACGATCGCAAAAACAATGTCGGCCTACGACATGCAGTTCAGCGACGCAATTTATGGCGCGACGGATCGCTACGTGAGCCGGGCTCGACTACGGAAGATGTTGGATCACGAGTATCGGCTCCTGATCGAGCGGCTTGATCAGAAAATGGGTGATAAACGGACTTTCTTTGTTTTCGCCGACACAGTCGCAGCGCGAACCTTCAAGCAGCAAAACGAATCGCACGGCTGGCTTGGGATGCGCTTCCAATCGGAAACACGCGGTGTTCCAAGCGAGATCATCATTCACGTGCGCATGCTCGACGAGGCGAACGTGGACCAGCAGGAAGCGCTCGGGGTGATGGGCGTGAACTTGATCTACGGCGCCTTCTACTACCATCAGCCCGAGAGGTTGATCGCCTCCCTCCACGAAAATCTTCCGCCGGAGCGCATTCAGGTGGACATGATCAAGTTTAGCGGACCCGCCTACAAGGGCGTCGACAACAGACTGATGAGCTTGCAACTCGTGAGTCAGGGACTGACCGATGCGGTCATGTTCACGGCTGACGGCGAGTCCGTGCAGCCAGCGGAGATTCTGCACAAGAAAGCTATCATCATTGAACGCGGGAGTTTTCGCCCGGTGACTTACGCCACTAACGACATGCTGGACGGCGCGCGGAAAATTTATCTCAGCCAGCCGGAGGCGAAGGAGGAAGACCTGGTCGTGCTGATGGAAATGACGCTCGAAAATCTGCTCGCGGAAGGTGGACTCGACCACGCTGATTTTCTCGCGCGCGTGGATATTCTCGGCACCTTAGGCCGGACGGTCTTGATCTCGAAGTTCGGCGAATACTATCGGCTCGCCGGGTATTTGTCGCGTTACACAAACCGCATGGTTGCACTCGTCATGGGCGTGCCGAGTTTGCACGAAATTTTTGAGGAAAAATATTACGTCAATCTAGAGGGCGGCATCCTTGAAGCGCTCGGCCGCATGTTCAAGAGCGGACTGAAACTTCTGGTTTATCCGATGGAGGATGAAGAGACCGGCGAGTTGATCACGGCCAAACGCCTGCAGGTCGCGCCCAATCTGCGCCATCTTTACCAATATTTGATCGACAACGGCTTCATCCAGGAGATCGAAAACTTCGAGCGCAGCTACCTGAAGATTTTCCCGCCCACAGTCTTGGCGAAAATGCGTGCTGGCGATCCCGCCTGGGAAAGCATGGTGCCGCCGGAGGTTGCGCATATGATCAAGGCCCGCGGATTCTTCAGCTATTCCGACTCCGTCGCCGCGTGATTCGTCGCCGTTGCGAAGCGGCCGGGAAATTTCGCAAACCAGGCGTAACCGGCACGGTTTTCGCTTTAAAAGCGCCACAGCCATGGCCAAACGCGCGAATTCCGTCATTGGTATCGATCTGGGCAAGCACGTTTTCAAAAGTGTGCTTCTCCAACGCAAGGGAGAGCATCGGTTCGTCCTGACAAACTACGCTTCTCGCGCCGTTCCGGAGGAGATCACGTCCTCCGACGAACTGGCGCACCAGGTGAAATTGCTCCTGAAAGATTTCGGCGGGAGCGCTAAATGTTGTGCTCTGGCCGTCTCCGACCCGACCGGCATCCTGCGCATTATTGAACAGCCCAACACTCCGGTCGAACTGCTCCGGAGTGCCCTGCGCCTCAACGGTCTCGCGGTCCTGAATCAGGAATGCAAAGATTTTGTGCTCGATTGCGCGCCGGTCTCGGCCGTCGCGCTGGCCGGCGTAGCACCCGACGGCGCGGTGGTGCAAAACTCGGGGGGCAAGACCCGTTACCTCGTTGGCGGAATGCTCCGTCCCGCGGTGAAACAGATTTCGGAAGCGATCACGAAGACGAAGCGCACGGCCGGCATCCTGCAATTGGCGCCAATTTGTTCCTTCAACGCGTTCGAGTTCGCCTACCCGGAAATTTTCAAAAATGAAGCCTTCCTCCTCCTCGACATGGGGCACTGCCAAAGCACGGTCCTGATTGGTCGGAAGACGGAGTTGATGCTTGTCCGAAGCGTCGACTACGGCGGCAAGCTTTTCGGCGAAGGGCTGACCGCCGAAGGGGCGCTGAGTCCGGAGACCGCCCGGGTTCTTATGCAGGAAGGCGACGCGGGCATGGCAGAGACCTGCCGCAACTCACTTCTTGATCTCGCAACGGAGGTGCGCAACTCAATCGGATTCTTCGAGGGCCAACACGAAGAGAGCCTTCACCGAATTTTTGTCTCCGGCGGCATGGCCAAGGCCGAAATGATTTTGCAAACCCTGAGCGATGAGCTCGGTTTGCCCTGCGAACTTTGGGATCCCCTCGAAACCTGTGAGGTCGCATTGCCGGCGGCCAAACGCCAGGCGCTGGCACGAGAATTTGTCTCTCTCAACGTGGCGTGCGGCGCAGCCATCTCCTACCTGAAAGCCGCCTGACGCATGGCCCTTCAACTAAATCTCCTACACGAAGAAATCACTGAAGAGCGCCAGCGGAAGCGCGATCCGCTCAAGCTTGGTGTCATCGCCCTCTGTTTCTTCGGCGCGATCCTTTTCGTCTATTACGGCTGGAACGCCTACCA
>Ga0070671_100004605_pt1 | contig 10936 bp, 8 predicted proteins | sample KBSS73metaG_FD_65341 | JGI IMG/M metagenome (GOLD analysis project Ga0070671, IMG submission 65341) | Switchgrass rhizosphere microbial communities from Kellogg Biological Station, Michigan, USA - KBS S7-3 metaG | ecosystem: Host-associated > Plants > Roots > Rhizosphere > Soil ... | reverse complement strand
GTCATCTCGGCCAGGTTCGCCCCCTTGCCGCCGAGCAGGTCCTTCATCTTCGCGTTGCCGTCGGCGCGTCCCTCACCGAAGAAATAGACTGGCTTCGTGTCGGTCATCGATGGTCCTCTCGGTTTCGGGGGCTCGGAATGGCGAGCCTCAGACGGTGAGACGCGCCAGGAGGCGCGCCAGCTCCTCCCGCGCGATGGAGATCTGCCGCAGATCGGCGACCTCTTCGATCATGACGGCGGTGCGGCGTACGAGCCCGAGGCGCGCCTCTCGCGTCCGGGCCTCGGGATGCATGACGAGCACATGGTCGAAGAACTGCGTGAGCGCGGGACGCAGGCCGACGAGGCGGGCGAGCGCCTCTTCGAACGCGTCCTTCTTCATGAGGGAGGCGACCCCGCCCTCGGCCTCGACGACGCGGGCGAGGAGGGCGTCGACAATGGCAGCCTCGTTCGGGTCCGCCTTCCCTTCCGATCTTCCATCGCCGCCGGGTTTTCCCTTCGCGGCGCCGTCGGTCTGCTCGAGGATGTTGCGGCAGCGCCTGTGGATCTCCACGAGCGCCGCGAATTCGGGATGTTCGCGCAGGCGCTGCAGTGCGAACACTTTCTCGGCAAGCCGCGGAAGCGTCTGGTCGAGCGCGCGCTCTCCCTGCGCGGCCTGGAGGACCGCGTTGACCGTGTCGTAGTCGGCGCCCTTCTCCTTGAGCCAGAAGGTGAAGCGTTCGACCATGAAGGTCAGCACCTGGGCATCGGTCGCGGTCTCTTTGCCCGGAATCACCGCGTCCCGCACCGTATCGCAAGCGAGCGTCACGATCTCACCGAGTCCCAGCGGCAGCGGCGTCTCCGCGACGATGCGGATCGCGCCGAGCGCGGCCCGGCGCAGCCCGAAAGGATCCTTGCTTCCCGTGGGAAGCCCGAGGGCGCGCGCGAGCGCCGCGAGGCTGTCGAGCCGGTCGGCGAGCGCGAGGAGCGAGCCTTCGATCGTTCGCGGCAGCGCGTCCCCCGCCCCGACAGGCCGGTACTGATCGTAGATCGCGTCCGCGGCCGCCCCCGCGGACCCTTGGAGGCTCTTCTCGCTGTCCGCGCGCAGGTAGAGCCCTCCCGCGATCCCCTGCAGCTCGGGGAACTCGCCGACGAGTCCGGTCGTCAGGTCGCACTTGGCGAGCCGTGCCGCCTGGCGCAGCGCCTCGAGGTCGATCGCCCCGCTCTCCGCCGCCCGCCCGGCGACGCGCTCCGCGAGCCCGACCGCGATCGCCTCGACGCGGGCGCTCTTGGCGGCGTACGAACCGGCCTTCGCGTGGAACGTCACGTGCTCGAGCTTCTCGCGGCGGGAGGCGAAAGCGATCTTGCGGTCCTCCTGCCAGAAGAAGCGCGCGTCCTCGAGCCGTCCGACGACGACCCATTCGTTGCCCTTGCGGATGTGTCCTTCCGCGTCGCCCTCGGTGTCGGCGACGACCAGGAAACGATTCGAGAGCCCCTCGTCCGTCTCCGTCGAGAAGGACTTCTGATGGTGTCGCAGCGTGGTGACGAGGACCTCGCGCGGAAGCGCGAGGAACTCCTTCGGGAAGGACCCCAGAACGGCCCCCGGATGCTCGACGAGGTCCGCGACCTCCTCGAGAAGCTCCGTATCCTCGACCGGGCGCACGCCTTCCTCGCCGGCGATCTCGACGAGGCGGCGCGAGAGCGAGCGGCGACGCTCGTCGCGGTCGGCGGCGATCCCCTCAGCGAGGAGCGCCGTATCGTAGTGGCCCGGCGATGCGATCGCGATCGTGCGCGCGCCGAGGATCCTGTGGCCTGCGCTCTCGCGGCCCGCGCGGATCCCGAAGATTTCGAGCGGAACGACCGCATCGCCCAGGAGCGCGACGATCCAGTGCACCGGCCGGACGAAGCGGCGCGCGCCGTCCCCCCAGCGCATCGTCTTGGGGAACGCCATGGACGTGACCTGGCGCGGGAGCGCTTCGGCGATCAGCTCCGCGGTCGGGCGCCCCGCGAGATGACGGCGGACGCCGAGATAGTCCCCCTTGGGCGTGGACAGCACCGCGAGCGCGCCGACCTCGACTCCCATCTTCTGGGCGAAGCCGATCGCCGCCTTCGTGGGATTGCCGTCTGGCCCCCTGGCCGACGCGACGGGCGGGCCGGTCACCTCTTCATCGCGGCTCGCCTGGGAGGTGTCGACGCCGTCGACCCGCACGGCGAGACGGCGCGGCGTGGCGAAGATCTTCGCCTCTCCATGTGCGAGACCCGCCCCGTCGAGCACGGCGACGAGGCGCGCAGCGAGATCGTCCGCCGCGCCCGCGAGCATGCGCGCGGGGACCTCTTCGAGCCCGATCTCGATGAGAAGGTCGGCGCTCACGGCTTGCCTCCCTCGGACGCCGCCGCCGCGAGCCACTTCTCGCGCTCGCCCTCGGGCAGCAGGGGGAAGCCCGCCTCGCGGCGCAGCGCGACGTAGCGCGACGCACAGCGCACCGCGAGTCCGCGGATCCTCTGGATGTACGCCGCCCTCTCGGTGATCGAGATGACGCCGCGCGCGTCGAGCAGGTTGAAGGTGTGCGAGCAGCGCAGCGCGTAGTCGTAGGCCGGATAGAGCAGCGGCGGGTCCCGGTCGAGAAGGGCGCGGCACTCTGCTTCGTATTGCTCGAAGAGCTTCAGCAGAAGGTCCGGGTTGGCCGCCTCGAAGGCGTAGGTCGAGTGCTCGAGCTCCTCGCGGCGGCGCACCTCGCCATAGGTGAGCCCGTCGCGCCACGGAATGTCGAAGATGTTGCGGATCCCCGTGATGAACATCGTGATGCGCTCGAGCCCGTAGGTCAGCTCCGCGGCGACCGGCGAGAGCTCCTGTCCGCCCGCCTGCTGGAAGTAGGTGAATTGCGTGATCTCCATCCCGTCCATGAGGACCTGCCAGCCCACTCCGGCCGCACCGAGGGTGGGCGACTCCCAGTTGTCCTCCTCGAACCGGATGTCGTGGACCTTGGGATCGATGCCGAAAGCCTTGAGGGACTCGATGTAGAGGTCCTGCACGTCCTCGGGCGCGGGCTTGAGGATCACCTGCATCTGCAGGTGCTTGAAGACGCGCATCGGGTTCTCGCCGTAGCGGCCGTCGCCGGGACGGCGCGAGGGCTGTACGAACGCGACGCGCCAGGGCTCGGGCCCCAGGACGCGGAAGAAGGTGTCGGGATGCATGGTCCCCGCGCCGACCTCCATGTCGTAGGGCTGCTGGATGAGCGCGCCGCGCTCGGCCCAGAAGCCCTGGAGGGCGAGGATCAGCTTTTGCAGGTTCATCATCGGGCCTCGAGAAAACGGGCGGTGCGAAAGGGTCTCCCCAGAAACTCCAAGAACAGCAGCCGGACCAGCTTGTCGATCCCCGGCGTCGCGCCGGGATCGGACAGGCGCGCGATCGGTGTCTTCAGCGCCGCCCGCAGCCAGCGCCGCTCGGCCGGGGTCAGGCGCGCCGCTTCGGCGCCCGCCGCGTCCCTCCCCGCGCACGGCTCGCACAGGGACTCCGCGTCTCCCGTCAGGACGACGACCCCCCCTTCGGGAGCGCCCGTCCCGCACCGCGCGCACGCCTCGAGATCGGGGAGCAGCCCCTGCAGCCGGAGGGTCCAGATTTCGAACCATCGCCGCACCGCTCCGGGCGTCCGGCCCTGGCCCGAGGCGTCCGTCGCCGCGCGCAGCAGCCTGAAGAATTTCGCGTCAGGCTCCCGTTCGCGGGCGAAAGTATCCGCTACCTCTGCGAGATAAGCAAACAGATAGAACCACGCGAGTTCCGCCTGGATGGCGGCGAAGGAGACCTGCGCCTCGAAGCTCTCGAGACGGACGAGCTCGCGCCCCTCGACCTCGGTCCAGACGGCCCTGCCGCGCGTCATGGGGGCGAGCGCGCCCCCGAAGCGGCGCCGGCTCTTGCGCGCGCTCTTCGCGGATCCCGAGATCTTGCCCGTCGCCTCCGTCAGGAAGCTCACCAGCAGGTCGGACTCACCCACGGGCCGGGTGCTCAGCACGATGGCCTCGGCGGTGACGCGGGGCATGAAAAGCCGGGCCTCCCGCCCCCGCTAGCGCCGGAGCATCATGGAGGCCATCGAGAGATAGATGACCGTGCCGAGGACGTCCACCGTGGTGGTCACGAAGGGACCCGCGGCGCGCGCGGGGTCCAGCCCGACCTTCTTCAGGATGACGGGCAGGAGCGTCCCGATCGCGGAGGCGACGAACATGGACAGGAAGAGCGAGAGCCCGATGATCAGCCCGGCCTCCCCGTGCGCCAGGCTCTTGGAGCCGAACGGGCTCGCCACGAGCGCCCAGGCCGCGATGGAGAGGAGGGTCCCGTACACGAGCCCGAGCAGGAGCGCGATCCGGACCTCCTTGAAGATCGCGGTCCAGACCTGGCGCATCTCGATGCGTCCGGTCGCGAGGCCGCGGACCATGATCGTCGAGGACTGCGTCCCGATGTTGCCGCCCATCCCGAGGATCACCGGGAAGAACCCCGCCAGCACGAGGACCCCCGAGAGGATGTCCTGGTAGGCGCCCACGAAGAACGCGACGAGAAGGCCTCCGAAGAAGGACCAGAAGAGCCACGGCAGGCGCGAGCGCGCGGACTTGAGGACCGATCGCTGGACCTTCTCCTCGTCGCTCGTCCCTGCCATCTTGTAGAAGTCTTCGGTCGCTTCCTCGCGGACGACGTCGATGACGTCGTCGATCGTGATGACGCCCACGAGGCGGCTCTGCTCGTCCACGACCGGGACGGCGATGATGTCGTACTTCGAGACGACCCGCGCGACCTCTTCCTGGTCCATGTCGGTGCGGACCTTGATGACGTCCGTCGTCATGACGTCCTTGAGATGGCGCTTGGGATCGTTCACGAGGAGCTGGCGCAGCGAGAGGACGCCCACGAGGTGGCTCCGGTCGTCCACGACGTACAGGTAGAACGCCATCTCCAGGTCCCGCTGCTGCTGCAGGGACCGTATCGCTTCCTCGATGGTGAGGTCCTCGGCGAGCGAGAACGCGTCCGGGGTCATGATCCGGCCCGCGGTGTCGGGCGGATAGAGGAGCAGGCGCTGGACGGCGGCGGCGTCCTCCTTGCCCATCGTGGCGAGGACCTGGTCCTGCAGCTCGTTGGGGAGCGCCGCCATGAAGTCGGCGCCCTCGTCGTAGGGGAGCTCGGCGAGCACGCGTCCGATCGTTTCGGGAGGCATCGCCTGGAGCAGCTCCGCGGCGGGGACGGGGTGCAGCTCGCTCACGATCGACGCCGCGATCCCGGGCGCCTTCTCCCCCATCTGGACGATCACGGCGGTGCGCTCGGGGTCCGCGAGCGAGGACAGGAGCGGCGCGATGTCGGCGGGCCGCAGCTTCTGGAGCATGTTGATGAGATGCCCCGACGCGCCGCGGCGCAGGAGCTTGCGGAGCGTGTCCAGAAGGATGGCTTGTTTGGCGTCGACGGCCATGATCGGTTGTCCAGGAATCGAGCGACGGGCTGCGGAAGTATATCAGCAGCGATGCGGGTCGAGAGTTACGTAAGACCCAGCGAGTGGAGGATGCCTTCGTCGTCGCGCCAGCGGGAGCGGACCTTGACCCAGAGCTTCAGTCCGACGCGCCGTCCCAGGAGCTTCTCGATCTCGAGCCGGGCCTCGGTGCCCACCTGCTTGAGCATCTCCCCCCCCTTGCCGATCACGATGGCCTTCTGGCCCTCGCGCTCGACCAGGATCGTCGCGTCGATCCGCGTGATGCCGTCCTCTCCGTCTTCCCAGCGGTCGATCGCGACCGCGGTCGCGTGCGGGATCTCCTCGCGGGTCTTGTGGAGGATCTTCTCGCGGACGATCTCGCTCGTCATCGCGCGCTCGGGCTGATCGGTGAGAGTGTCCTCGGGAAAGAGCGGCGGTCCCTCGGGGAGCGCCGCGAGAACTCCCGCGAGGAGCTCGGGGCAGTTGTCCCCTTTCTTTGCGGAGACCGGCCAGGCCTCGTCCACGCCGAACTCCTTCATCGCGCGATCGAGCATCGGCAGCAGGCGCGTCTTCTGGACGATGTCCACCTTGTTGAGGACGAGGAAGAGCTTCGCGCTCCCACGCTTTTCCTTCAGAACGCCCGCGACGCGCAGGTCCCCGGGCCCGAAGCCGACGGAGGCGTCGACCACCCAGAGGAGGATGTCCACGCCGGCGATCGCGGCGGTGGCGACGTCCACCATCGAGCGGTTCATCCGGTATTGGGGACGATGGAAGCCCGGCGTGTCCACGAAGACCGCTTGCCCCGAGGGCGTCGTGACGACGCCGATGATGCGCGTGCGGGTCGTCTGCGGCACGTCCGCGACGATGGCGATCTTCTCGCCCACGAGACGGTTCAGAAGCGTGGACTTGCCGACGTTGGTGTGCCCGATGAGCGTCGCGTAGCCGCTGCGGAAAGCCGTCGCGGCTCCCTCGGGCGGCTTCCCGCCGGCGCTCATCGTGACGGCTCCCGCAGGGCGGTCTTGTTCTCGGCGGCGTGCGCGGGCTCGCGCCACATCCGCACGCGGCGGATCCGCCGGCGGTCGACGTCCGTGACCTCGAATCCGATCCCACGCCATGTGAACTTCTCCCCGACCTCGGGGATGTGGCCCAGGTGCGCTTCGACGAGCCCGCCGACGGTCTCGAAGCCCTCCCCCTCCAGATCCACGTCGAACAGCTCGCCCGCGCGCACGACGTCCAGCCGGCCGCGAACGACTTTCGAGCCGTCCGTCTGCCCCATGACGTCCTCGGGCTCGTGCTCGTCGCGGATCTCGCCGACGATCTCCTCGAGAAGGTCCTCGATCGTCACGAGCCCCGCCGTCCCGCCGTACTCGTCCACGACGATGGCGAGCTGCTGGCGGCTCGCCTGGAGCTCCCGAAGGAGCTCGGACACGCGCTTGGTCTCGGGAACGACGTGCACGGGGCGCGCCAGCTCGGAGGCGCGCAGCGATTCGTCCTTCTTCCAGTGGACGAACAGGTCGCGCGTGTTCACGAAGCCGACGATGTGGTCGATGCTCCCCCGGTAGATGGGGATACGCGAGTGGCGGCTCTTGGCGACGAACTCCACCAGCTCCGCGAGCGTCGCGCTCTCGGGGACCGCGCCCATCTCGGTGCGGGGAGTCATGACCTCGCGCACGAGCGTTCCCGTGAAATCGATCACGCTCTCGACGAGCGAGCCTTCCTCGGCCTCGAGGATCCCCTCCTCTTCGCCCACGTCGAGATAGGCGCGCACGTCCTCGTCGTCGGGCTCCTCGTCCTCGTCCTTGCGCCGCGACGCCTCCCGCACCCACAGAAGGAGCCGGTAGAGAGGCTCCGCCACGGGGATCAGCGGGAAGTAGACGACCGCGGCGGCGGGGAGCGTCGCCCGGAAGGCGCTCTCCGGATTGATGAGGACGACGGCGCGCGCGCCGATCTGCTCGATGAGGATCGTGAACACGAAGACCACGGAGACGAACCCCACGAGCAGAGGGTGCGCGGCGCCGAGCGTCTCGGCAAGGCGCGCCGCGGCGACGGCGGCGCCGATGAGGCAGAGCTGGCGCCCCACCTGGACGGCGACCCGCAGGCGCGAGGGCGGCGGCGCGGCGGCCTCCGTCAGCAGGCGGGTGCGCAGCCCCCCGTCGGCATCGTCGCGCAGACGCGAGAGGACGAGCCGTGAGAGCGAATTGACCGCCGCCTGGAAGACCGACAGGACGAGGAAGATCGCCGCGAGGCAGCCCAGCAGCACGAGGTGGCTCAGGCCCGTCACCTATTCACCGTCGCCCTGCGCGGAGCGCGCGCTCGCGGGGCCGGTCCGCGCGCCGCGGCGAGGGCCTTGGCCTGCAGGCGCATCATCGTGCCGTCGTCGGTCTCGTGGTCGTATCCCATCAGGTGAAGAAGGCCGTGGGCCAGCAGCATCTCGATCTCCCGAGGCGCGGGGTGACCCGCGCCTCGCGCCTGGCGCGAGGCCGTCTCCAGCGAGATCGCGAGGTCGCCCAGATGCGCGATTCCCTCCGCGGTCGCGCCGCCGCCCTCGAACGAGAGCACGTCCGTGGGATGCGGCTTCCCGCGCCAGGATCCGTTGAGCGCCGCGATCTCTGCGTCGCCGCAGAAGAGGACCGTCAGCGTCCCTTCGGGCGCATCGAGAAACGCCGCCAGACGGCGCAGGAAGCGGCGCCAGCGAGGGGCGTCGATCGCCCGGCCGGAACGGTTCACGAACGCGATCCTCACGCGGGGCCATCGCTCCGTGTCCGTCGCGGCCCGGGCTGCTCGGCCCGCGCCGCGCGCCGGCCCGTGCTCCCCTCGAAGATGAAGGTCGGATAGTCGATCCGGTGATGATAGATGCTTCCGAGCGTGCGCACGAAGGCCTCCGAGATGTGATCGAGATCGCGGAACGTCAGATCGCACTGATCGAACTGGCCGTCGAGGATCGCCCGGCTCGCGATCTGGCGAATGAGATCGCGGAAACGCTCGTCGGTGGGCTCGGCGACGGTGCGCGCCGCGGCCTCCACCGAATCGGAGAGCATGAAGATCGCCGCTTCCTTCGAGGAGGGCTTCGGCCCGGGGTGGCGAAAATCGTCGGGACTCGGCGGGGCCGTGCCGGCGGCCGCGGCGGCGGCCTTCGCCTTCTCGTAGAAGTAGGTCATGACGCGCGTGCCGTGGTGCTGCGGGATGATGTCGAGGATGGGCTCGGGAAGGCCGTGGTCGCGGCCCATCTTGAGGCCTTCCTTCACGTGGTTCGTGATGATGAGCGCGCTCATGGAGGGCGCCAGCCGGTCGTGCGGATTCTCGCCCGGCCGCTGGTTTTCGATGTAGTACTCCGGCATCTTCATCTTGCCGATGTCGTGGTAGTAGGCCGCGACGCGGCAGAAGAGAGGGTTCGCGCCGATCGACTCCGCCGCCGCCTCGGCGAGAGTCCCCACGATGATGGAGTGGTTGTACGAGCCCGGGGCCCGAAGCGCGAGCTGGGAGAGGAGCGCGTTGTCGAGGTTCGACAGCTCCAGCAGACGGATGTCCGTGAGGATCCCGAAGACCCACTCGAAGATCGGCAGGAGGAACGCCACGAGAAGCGGGACGCCGACGGCGCCGCCGAGGAAGGCGAATACGGCATCGGCGAGACACACCTGCCAGGGATTGAAGCCGTTGTTGATCGCGTCGAGTCCCGCGACCGCTGCGGCCCCCGCGAAGCCGATGACCAGCCCCGACCGCATGAGCGCCGTGCGCGAGTGGTACTTGCTGAGCGCGTACACCGCCGTCAGGTGCGTGATGAGGACGAAGAGGGCGTAGGAGAGGTTCCAGTCGAAGACGATCGCGAAGACCGCGCTCGCGAACATTGCGTAGACGGTCGCGATCCGGTCGTTCGCCAGAAGGGCCACCAGGAGCGCCCCCGATGCGGCGGGTATCAGGTACCAGAGCGTCTCCGGACGATCGAACGGGAACTCCAGGTTCTTGACCAGGACCTCGATCAGCGCCATCGCGCCGCGCCCGACGGCCGCGTGGATCCCGAGGGCGAGGGCCAGGAACGGGAACAGGTGCCTCACACGCCGGAGCTCGCGCTTCCAGTCGGAGGCGTAGCGCCAGAGGAAGAAGACCAGGAAGAGCGTCACGAGCGCGACGCCGAAGAGCGCCGTGGGATCGAACCCGCGCGGGCTCGAGTGCTGGACCGCTTGGATCTCGCGGATGACGTCGCTGGTGTAGGGCTGCCCCTTCCGGACGAGCACCGTGCCCTTGGGGAGGCGCGAATAGAGGACGGGGACCTGGCGCGCGACGTCGTCCATGCGGCGGCGCGTCTCGCCCATGTCGTACGTGAGGTTCGGCTGGACGAGCGACGCGAGCCAGTTCCCGACCGCGTCGGCGGAGGCGGTATCGATGCCGGCGATGCCGCTCGCGGCCTCGCGCACGCGACGCTGGGCTTCCTCGATGTCGATGATCCGCGACTGATCGCGCAGGCTGACCTCGTCGGGCTGGCCGAGGTAGCGCACGGTGATGGCGCGGCCCTGCGGCAGCGTGTCCCGGCGCGCGACGATCTGCTCGGACAGGATGGTGCGCACGATGCCCCGCACCGCCTTCAGGACCTCGCCGTGCCCGCGCCGCAGGATCGCGGCGACGGAAGGGTCGGGCGATCCCGGCAGCGCGCTCGCCGGTCCGCTGTCGGGCAGGTCGCGCTCCACCCTCGCCCCGACCTTGTCGTCGAAGACGTAGATGTCGTCCACCGCGCGCCGCGCCTGCTCGCGCCGCTCCGCGGTGCGCACGTCGTCCCGGATCTCGACGTCGAAGGGCGCGGTCACGTCGCTCTCGGCGATGCGGCCCTCGAACAGGTCTCCGAAGGTCTTCCCCCACGGCGGACGCCACGTCAGCAGCACGAGCAGCAGGACGGTCGCGACGGCCCAGACCCACTCATGACGCAGGGCGAGGTCGATGAGGCCGCGCAGACGAACGGCGCCGCGCAGACTGCGCGGCGCGGGGGCGGGCTCGGCGGGGATCGAGGAGTCCTTCGGCAAGCCGCCGGAGGGCAGGTCATCCATCGAGGGCTCCCGACCGCTTGCGGACACCGGTGTACACGTCGTAGGCCTTGATGATCCGCTGGACGAGCGGATGGCGCACGACGTCGGTCTCGTCGAAGTGGACGAAGCGTATCCCCTCGATGTTCCCGACCACCTCCTGCGCCTCCACCAGGCCCGACGCGCGGCCCTGCAGGTCGATCTGGGTGACGTCCCCCGTGATGACGGCCCTCGAGTTGAAGCCGATCCGCGTGAGGAACATCTTCATCTGCTCGCTGGTCGTGTTCTGTGCTTCGTCCAGGATCATGAAGGAATCGTTCATGGTCCTGCCCCGCATGAACGCCAGGGGGGCGACCTCGATGGTCCCCTTCGCGAGCAGGCGCTCGATCTGGTCGCGATCCGTCAGATCGTACAGAGCGTCGTAGAGAGGACGCAGGTAGGGGTCGACTTTTTCCGCCAGATCGCCCGGCAGGAACCCGAGCTTCTCTCCGGCCTCGACCGCGGG
>Ga0070671_100004604_pt1 | contig 10936 bp, 15 predicted proteins | sample KBSS73metaG_FD_65341 | JGI IMG/M metagenome (GOLD analysis project Ga0070671, IMG submission 65341) | Switchgrass rhizosphere microbial communities from Kellogg Biological Station, Michigan, USA - KBS S7-3 metaG | ecosystem: Host-associated > Plants > Roots > Rhizosphere > Soil ... | reverse complement strand
CCTGCGCATCGGGATCGATTCCCTGAGCGAACTCATCAACAACGGACTGACCGTGAAACATCTTCGCTTTTGATCCTGATCGCACCCCGGATCCCTGTGCCGGGAAGCGCTCAGCTGGAAGGGGTGTCGCCGGCTCCAACGCGCAGTGGCGCGGGAGAAGAGCATTTTGACGAAAACAAAAAGGCGCAGGGCACAAGGCCCTGCGCCTTCTTGCAGAGAAGCAAAATCAGATTTTTTGGAGCTTGGCCCGAAGAGCCGCCGCCGCAATCAGGCCCAGACCAAGAAGAGCGAGGGTGCTTCCGCCCTCCGGAACCTGGCTGCCGGCCGGGCCGAAGAGCGTCCAACCGGAAAGGTTAAACTTCCCGAAAGTTGAGGGAATCGTGATGACGCCCGAGAGATCGCCGACATACCAAACCTCGGAGCCGTAATTTGAGCCGTTGTACTTCGCCAGGATGTACGAATAGAGATTGGTGCCGAGATCGATGGTTGTCGTGGTGCCATTCAGCGCCCACGAGGTCGTGCTCAAAGACCCAAAGTCATTACTTGTGCGGGTGTAGCTTCGCCCGTCGAGTGTTCCTGCGCTGCCGAGGGACATGCCGGAAAGGTGGTTGACATAGAAGGTGTTGTCAGCGTCGCCGGAGGGTGATCCGTAGCTAACAAAGCCCAATTCATGAGTGTCATGAATCAGCAGCGCCCTGGCGTCGGGAGCGAATCCCAAGGCGGCATATGCGACCGCTAAGGCCAAAAGGTATTTCAGTGCTTTCATCGTTGTTTTTCGGATCGGGTTGAGGTTCTTCTTTGTAAACGGTGCATGCATTAAGCGATAACTGTGCCAGTGCTGGAAACTCGCGAATAAAGTCGGATCGGTTGGCTATAAATCATTGTGAACAAACCCTTTATAAATCAGACTTTTTTTGACAAAACCGAAACATTAAAATTACTATAATGCAATTCGTAAAGTTTACCGACAAACCCATGTGGAATAAGTCGCATCGTTTCCATCGAATCAGGCAAATCGGGTTTTCGCTCGAAGGGCCACCAAACCTGCGATGGCCAAACCAAGAAAAGCGAGGGTGCTCCCGCCCTCGGGAACCTGGCTGCCGCCCGGGCTGAAGAGCGTCCAGCCGGAGAGGCCATATCCGTCGGCCGTCGCGGGAATCGTGATGGTTCCCGAGAGATCACCGACAAACCAAACTTCGGAGCCGTAATTGGGACCATCGTATTTGGCAAACAGATACCCGTAGAGACCGGTGCCGAGATTAATGCTGGTACCGGTGCCATTGAGGGCCCATGTGGCCGCGGCCAGGGACCCGAAGTCATTATTTGAGCGGAAGTAAGTCTGTCCGTCGGCCGAATCTGTGGACCCAAGAGACATGCCAATCAGGTGATTGACATACGTTGTGCGGTCGGCGTCGCCGGATGGTATGCCGTAGTTAACAAAGCCCAGTTCGTGACCGTCGGCGATGAGGAGCGCGCTGGCGTGGGAAGCAAGTCCCAGAAAGCCACACGCAACTGCTATGGCCATTAGATATCGTAGTGTTTTCATTTCGTGGTTATTGGCTGGTTTAACGTTAATCGCTAAATCGCACCCGCCATTAGCCATAACCGTGCCACGTTGCGGTGGCGGGTCGATTGTCGAAGTAAATCTATATGATAAACAACTGCAAATAAGCGACTTACATTATTCAGCCTTTTATTGTAGCTTTTATTGTTCAAACTATTCTTTATGGAAATTTGTAAGCTTTCCCGACGATTTGATGCCGACATGGACTGGGCGGGGGATCGCGAAGCGTTTGCCTGCTGCGAGCGCATGCGCGCCCAGAAACGCGGCGGCGCCATGGGGGCGCCATGCCAGGTCGCGTTCCAAATAACCAAATCCGCCAAAGAACGGATTCGCTATGTCCACTGGCCGGGCGAAGCGATAATCAACAACCGGCGCGCGTCCGCGCGCCTAGCCGAGCCGATAAACGATGCGGGCCTTGTCCACATCGTAGGGCGACATCTGCAATTTCACCCGGTCGCCGGTCGTTAGGCGAATAAATCGCTTTCTCATTTTGCCCGAGATATGGGCGAGCACCATGTGCTCATTCGACAACTGCACTCGAAACATGGTGCCGGCCAGCACGGCCATCACCTTGCCTTCAATCTCGATCGCTTTTTTTGGGTCAACAGCCATTTGGGTACTTTGAGGAGCAAGGCCGGCGCCCCTCTCGAGGCGCCGGCCCGCAAGATCAAAAAGTGATCGGGAATTACCGGCGATTGCCGCCGGCAAATTGACGCGGACGCTCTTCGCGCGCTTTCGCTTCGTTCACCGTCAGCGCTCGGCCAGAGACTTCCTTGCCGTTAAGCGCCGCGACCGCGGCATTCGCGCCGGTCGCGTCGGTGAAGGTGACGAAGCCGAAGCCGCGGGAGCGGCCGGTTTCGCGGTCGCTGATAATGGCGACGTCGGTGACGGTGCCGTATTCCGCGAAGAGATCGCGGAGATCGTTTTCAGTGGTCTCAAAAGAGAGATTGCCTACGTATAGTTTCATTTGTGATTTTTGGAGCAGGAGCTGCGAGCTACAGAGCCGTTCCCGGGAATCGGGTTTCAGAATCACCAATGAGGAACCTCACCTGACGATCTACCGCACTACGAACAGAACAGAACTTATCCAAGAGCCGGGACGTTAGTCTGCATTTGGGAATAAGCAAGGGGAGGGGAAATGACAAAGTAGAAAGTAGAAAGGCTGAGGGCAGAAACGCCTGCGCAAAAAGGAAGCAGTAACAGATAACCTCGGCGCTACGCGCCGAGCGGCGGCAGCCGCTCCCGGTATTTCCAGATCAGCCACGGCAATTTCCGCGCGCTCCAGAAACGCGGGACGAAAACGCGCGGCTGCGCGAGCGAGCGGAAGAACCAGCCGAGAAAATATTTGTCGGCCCAATCGGGAATGCGCACCTGGTCGCCGGTAAGAAAACCGAGCGCCGCGCCGATGCAATGCACCGCCGGGCGATAGTCGAGCTGATCGAGAAGGTACTGGCCGAGCTTGTCCTGGATGCCGCCGCCGACCGCGATCACAATGTGTTGCGGACGACTTTGCCTGACGAGCGCAAGGAGAGCTTCATCCTGCACCGGGCGTCCGTATTTCGGCGCGACATAGACGTTCGGAAAACTGACATCGGAAACGCTGACAGCTGAAATCTCGGATTGGAGGTAGGCGAGGAGTTTGTCGCGCGACGCTTCGGTCGCGACCACCCAGACAACCGACCGCGCCTCGCACACGGATTCGTGTTCGAGCAGCCGCTTCACGTGTTCGAGTCCGGAAATGCGCGGCACATTTTCTCCGGTAAATAACTTCCAGAGCAGCACCATGAATCCGCTGTCAGCGATGGCCAGCTCGGCGCTGAGCAGCGCCCGCCGATAGTCCGCGTCGCGGCAGAGGTTAATCATCGACGGCGCGGCCGGCGCGACTAGCAATCCGCCGCGGCGAGTAATTTCATCGACCGCTTCGCGCGATGTGCCGCCGAAAAATCTGATGCCGAGAATTTGGTGCGTTCGCATAGCGCGGCGCCGTTATTTGTTAGCTGTCATTTGTTATCTGGACTTTGGTCAGCAATCGCTAAAGCTGAAAGCTGAAAGCTGACAGCTGATACTAGAATGGGATGAAGAACCTTCTTGCCGAGACGAATGAATTAATCGCAATTTTCGTCACGATGGCCAAGCGAACGAAAATCGGCATGTTGTAGTTCGATTTCAGCTTTCAGTTGTCCGCTTTCAGCCTTTTTCCCTTGAACTGGTATTGTCTTCACACCGCCCCGCGACAGGAAAACAAGGTCGCGATACTTCTTCAGCGTGATCTTGGCCTCGAAGTTTTCGCGCCGCGCATCCGCTTCCGCCGGATGCGGGCCGGCCAGCCAATGTGGGCGACCGAAGCTCTCTTCCCCGGTTATCTCTTTGCTCGGTTCGAATATTTCGAGCGCCGCCGGCAGATCAACGCCCTGCCTGGGGTGACGAACGTCGTCCATTTCGGCGAACAAGTATCGCCGGTGCCCGACGGTATCATGGCCGAATTGCGCGCCCTCGTGCGCGACAACGAGACGGTCGAAGTCACGGCCGATCCGCAACCGGGCTCCGAGGTCGTCATTACCGGTGGCTCGTTGAGCGGCCTGCGCGTCCTAGTCACGCGTGTCATGCCGGCGCGACAACGCATCGCCGTTTTGCTCGAGTTGCTTGGCAGCAATCGCGAAGTCGAGATCGAGCGCGACCGGGTGCTGCCGGTCAATCCGCGTCAGCAGGGATAGAGAGTAGAGAGCTGGGAGCGGGGTAGGGAGTCGAGAGTAAGAGAGGGGGAGTTAACATGAAAGAAAAACAGTTACGATTTCAGGATCTTGAGATTTGGAGAATCGCAGCCGACTTGAGCCTCGTGCTTTTTGAGTACAGTGACGTGCTCGACCGGAAAAAAATTCTACCGGTTGACCTCCGCCCACTGATCACGGCCAACTTGGCACCTTCTCCCGGCACGAGACCCTGTTGCCTTGCCCTGTCATCATCTTCCGTGGACGCGATACCATTATGGCCTTGCCCGCCATCATCTTTTGTGAACGCGATACCACTATTGTGTTGCCTCGACGGGGCTTTATCCTTGCTCGATACCTTCATGGTGTTGCCTCGTCCGCACCAGCGGCGTCGAAGATGCGCAGGAACCGCCATCGGGCTGCGAGAGAAAAACCAACTAGGTTTATTGCTCGCTGCTCGGAATCAGCCTCGCGAAAAAAAACCGGTTTTTCGAGTGTTGCGCCCTGCAAATCCACGCCGTCCTCGCTCGGCCGCAACTGGAATTTATCCGTGCGCTGATGCTATCACGGCCCGCAAGACCTTCGCATCCTCTGCCCATCGGCCCCCCTGCGCGCTTTCTTAAAGAGATCGGGCGCTGCCAAGCGCAACGCCTGATCATTCCCCGCAGAACTATGACAGTCTTAGCCACCTTCCTCATGCGATGGCAAGCAAAAAAATTCGGCGCCGGGCTCCCTGTTTGATGTGTCTACAGGTTAGCGAGTCGCTCGCGAAAATTCACGCCCTCATCCACCGCTACAGAGCGGGTCGCGCCAAGTGTATTCTTGCTGGCCACGCACTCCCCCGTCTGTATCGACAAGATTTAGAGGTTGCAGGTTTATTGGGATCACGGGATATGGTCGCCGGATGATTTCCCGATTGAGCTCGTGTTCGCACGACGAACTCGACCCGCGAATTCTGATTCTCCCGGTAGGACATTTGCAGCTCACGGAGCGCGCTCGCATGGCCGCCAGGGAGCGCGAAACCATCGGAGGTTTGACTGCGGCGCTCGAGTCGGGGCGGCGGAAATGGAGTCCGCTCGTGGGATCGGAGATTTCGTTAGTGCTCCACCAGTTAATGAAGGCCGCCCGCGGCGACGCGACGAACGGCTGGGAGTTGTTTCGAATGCAGCGGCCAAAGGCGGCGGATGGCACGGCCATCTATTTCACAAGTTTTTCGTTTGACCGCATGAAGCACACAGTCCGGAATCTCCCGATTGGCACGCTACATGTGAACACCCGAGCTGCAACGGCCCTAGTTCGCGCCAAAATTGCGACTCTCGGCAATCTGATCGACGCCGCGACACGCGGCTTGGTCAATCCTCAGCCAGCCGGCGCGAGAACCTGCCTCGAGATTATCGAAATGCTCGACGCCCTTTCCCAGAGTGTAAAGGCGAATGGAGAATGTGACTGGGAAAAGTACGCAATTTCCCGGCGAATTATTCTTCTTCCGCGCCAGGGGAATCGGGAATTTGTGGCTGAGGATTATATCAAAGAATTTCCTGTGACTGTTCGAGCGGCGGTTCTTGAAGGATTCGGAGAATGTGGGGCAGCTTTGGTGGACAAGCATTTTCTGCGCGCCCCGCCCCAGAGAGTCTCGTCGGCAAGAATCGGAATTCAATTGGGGATCAAGCGCCAACGCGTCGAGTGCGTCAGACATCTCATCGTGCAAAAGCTGCGTGCGGCTTTGTTGAACGCTGATTACGGGGGATGCCGCTTCCGCTTTCGACCCGCGTTTGTAGCGCCGATCGCGATTTTGGCGACAGAACTTTGCCGGTCACGTGATCGCGCGATTGCCTATCCTGAGTGGGAAGGAATCTTGGCTGCTTGCTGGAAAGTATCGCCGAATTCCTTAGGTCCAATAGAGAGCGGCCTGCTTGAGCTTTTGGGATTTCAGCTAGTGACGTTTAGGGAGGCAAGGTTTAGGCCGATTATTCTCCGCTTAGGTAGGGATGCTGCTCCTTTTCGAAGCGCCGTGGCGAGAGCGGAGCGATTGCTCAACCGTGATTTCGCTGATGGGCTTTCGAAGAGTGAATTGTTTGACGCGTTGGGCGCAGGGCCTCACGGCGATAAGCTTCGGAGAGCGGATGTTCCTGCAATCATGGCGTCGCTTGCGGGCGTCATTTGGAGGACAGGTTCCGGGCGTTATGAGTGTCGACTTCGCGACCTCAAATTCGTCGGGGATCGGTTGGAACGCGCATTAAGGTGCCTTGGTCAACCGGTGCACTTTCGAGAGCTCGCGCCGCTGATCAAACAAGTCACGCCGGAGCTTCGGGAACGCAGGGAACGCTCAGTCGTCACCGTCTTGTCTGCGGACAAGCGCTTTATTCCGGTTGCGCGGACCGGCTTGTGGGCCCTGACGGAATGGAGGAATGTGGAGACTCGCACTGTCGCCGAGCTGGCAAGGGTATTTCTGATGCATCACATCCGACCTGCGACGGAAGCGGAACTATTCGAGTTCATTTCGCCATTGAGAAAGGTGGCGAAAGAGTCGATTCGGACAGAATTGAAAAGGAACAAAGACTTTTCGCGAGTGGCTCCTAGGACTTGGGACCTTACTATCCGGGGCGGGCATCATTGATCCAATGGGCGGACCGAAAAGCGACGGGGGGACACCGTTTCCGATGTTGCTCTCCTTTCATTTACCGAAGAAATTGCATCACCAAAGATAGCTCATCCGAGTGCGGACTCTGAGACGTGTGCACACACCAAAACCAACGGTATTTTTCGATAGTAAGTTACTACGAGGCCTGAATCCCTCCGTGCGCGGCAGTCCAATAAAAAAATTGCATTTGAGCACACGGGCTCACAATTCCCTGGAGAATTTGGGTATCGGCTCGATCGGCGAGCTGGTCGACGCTGCTCGTCGCGGGATCCCCAGTCCTCGAGCCTCCGGCCGGAAAACGGCCGCGAATATTGCCGGAGCTCTTCACGCTCTGGCCACATCTATTATGCTGGGGGGGGCGGTGGACTGGGTTCGTTACGAAACGCACCGAGAGCGCGGTTTCAAGCGTTTGGACGCACTTCTGTTGCACCCGGAGGGCCTACGTTTTAGCAGCCCCGGTCTGGACAGGTTGGATGCCACCGTTCGAAGGCGTTCTGTTAAGACCCTGCATTTGAGACCCCGCGCCCTGCATGCGCTGGAATCTGCAGGAATCACCTCAATTAGGAAACTAATTACTGCAGCCCGGCGCGGGATTGGCGAACTACCGGCTGCCGGCCAGCAGACCCAGGCCGAGCTCCGCGACGTGCTCGTGTCGCTTTCTAAAGTAGCACTACCAAATGGCGATATTGATTTTCTGGGGTACGCCATTCTTCGGGATTTCCAAATCCTGCCAAAGAAAGATCAGGCTGGGCTTTGCTCCGGCGACTTCGGCAAAATCTTTTCTGGGGTAGTGACGGCAGCGGTGGAATCACGCTTTGGAGAACCCGGGCGCCTTGTGTTCGAGCAGTATGTTCTAAAAAAAGACTCAGAAGCGCCAACTTTCCGACGAATGGCGCGCACTGTTGGTCTGACCCCGCAAGCCATTGCGCTTCGCAAGGATCGCCTCGTTCAAATGCTAAGAAGGGCACTTTTTGAGGACGACTATACCGGGTGTCGCTTTCGCTTTCGTGAAGCCCTTGTGGCTCCGCTACGGCGTCTGAAGGCACGTTTGGATTCGGCGGAAACCGATGCGGTTCGCTATTCTGAGTGGAAGCAGGCAGTAACTGAGACTTTGGCAATGAACGCTGCTGATCTTGGGGCCTTGGAACATCTGTTTCGAGCCATTCTTGGCCTTGAAGTTGTCCATCGCAGCGCCAGTCGATTTGAGTCGATTATTTTGCCAAAGATTAGGGGAACGTCGGCTTTTGGAGTCGCTCAAAAAAAGATTGAGATGTTGTTGAGGACTCAATTCCCGAGAGGGCTCTCGAAGACCGAAATTTGGGACCAACTACAACGCTTAGGCCCGACCAACCTGACACTAAAAGACGTCTCGACGCTCATTCATTCGATTTGGGGGATAGAATGTATTGGGCACGAAGCCCGGATCCGGGTTCGTGTCGACAGGTTAGCCCGGTTAGCCGACCAGCTAGAGCGCATCCTGGACGAAAGAGGTTCGCCGATGAACAAGCACGAACTCGCTAGGGAGGTCGGCCGATTCAAAGGGAGAGCCGGATCGAAGAGGTCCGCCCTGCATGTGGCCTCGGCAATGTCCCACGACAAGCGTTTCAAAGCGATTGGACGCACTGGCATTTGGGTGCTTGCTCGGTGGAATGTCGAGACCGGTAGTCTACCGGATGTCGCCGCGCGTTGTTTGAAACAATCCGGCAGGCCTCTTACGGAAGCGGAATTGTTTCAAATGATCGCGGCACGGCGCCCAGTAAATATGAACTCCATCTTGAGTTCGCTTCGTGAAGACGGCAGGTTCCGACGGGTCGCCCCCAGAACCTGGGAGCTTAGGTAGGTTTCTCAGATCTCTTTCGCCTGCGGGACCTACTCCTTCGAAGCTCTTTGTGATTGAAGAATACGTACCGGGTTTCAATTTGACGGTGCCCTGTGGCGTCGCTAAAATAGCCGGTCACGCTGAGGGCATAACCGCCCGGCATTCGCTTCACGACCACTCCTTGGGTCCCAGGAACTACGTCGGAACTCCAGGATTTTACCACAACTGCACAGTCGCCCACCCTCATGTGCAATCGATTTGCTCGAGAAGGACTATGGCCCACTCCGGCTCCTTCCTGCTCCGCCTGCTATCTGGTTTAGGAGAAGGAAGGTAAAGCCGGACTCGATCTGAACGAGCCTTCGAAAAAGCTTATGCTCGATTTTCGATCCGCCATAAAATGAAACCCACATCAGAGACATTATTAGGTGGCGGAAAGTCTCGGCAACCGGTGGATGGCCGAAAGTCAGCAGGCCGTCCTCATAGATGCCCTGCAAAAACGCAATGGCTCCGCGGCATTGAGCAATCTTCAACCGGGCTTCCACCTTTCGTGGGGTACTTCCCGCCGTCAAGGTTCCTTCAACATATGAACAGAAGATCTCTGCTTGAAGCATCATCTCGGTGAGAATTGGTGTGTCGTCGCTCATATTTCTATAAGGATAGTGTGGATAAGTTGACTACTTTCGGGGTTTACTTTTCTGGCAGGCTCGGTGGGAGGATCAAGGGATGGCTGGAGAAGATGCATCGTCCTGAGGAAATACTCCTTTTCGACGAGGAAGGCTGATTCAAACTCCTTCTTCGGCGCCGTGCGGATCGCACCCCTCCCGCGAAACACATGGTGGAGATAAGTACTCCATAGGGAGAAACTCGCCAGATAGTGGAGCTTCCATGCCGAATCTATGGAGATGAGGGAGAAGAACTTTCGGTAGATTGGGGCCGCGCTGGCGCACAAGGTGTGTCTGGAATCCGCCTTGAGTTCGTCGAAAGAACGCGCGATCACGGCATCTTGGAGCCACTAACGCCTAGGCTTTCGGGTATTCGACCTCCAAGGCCTCGGAGTGAACCCGTGTGTAGGACCCAAGTCGTCACCGCAAGAAACTCTTCGGCGCGCGTTGGGGCTCGGGCCGAAGCGGGTAAATCTAGCAGCGGCAAAAAACAGACAAGCCCGCTCAGTAGAAGGCTAGGTCGCATCCGACCTTCTTGTTTTTCCGACGGTGAACACCGCAGAGGCAGGGACAGCTAAAATAGCTGGCAACGCCAGCGGACCTGATGCGGTTAGCATCAGTTCCGGCTGAAATAGCCCGCCACGAGGCGGTCGAACCACACCATGAGATTGGGTGCCCTTTTGGGGAGCCGGAGGGGCGGGGCTCGATGGGGAAACCCCAAACTGGCCTCGACGAACAAAATAGTCGAGCTCGGCGGCAAACTCTGACGCGAAACGTGAGTTAAGAACAGCCTCGGCCACCACGCCATCGAAAGTGACAGTGGCGAGAAGCCTTCCGTTTTGACTCATCCGCCAGACTTTGGCGCGTCCGTCACTTTCATCCACAGACGCGAGGAAGAGCAAGCCTTCGTATCCTGCGCCGGAGCCAACGGAGCACACGTGTGTAAACTGCTCTCCGGAAACATGGAATCCTCTTTCCTTGACAGGAATATCGTGATCCGCGAGCCCGAATGCCCGCGCAATGTTTGCGCGAACGACGGTTGGTCTCCCCGTTTTGCCAACCCATTCGAGCAGCTGTGGTGGATTAACGTTAGCGTGGGGGGAACGACTGGCCGCTGCGACCTGGGAAAATCCGAATGTGCCCCATGCGATGACGGAGAGCGTTAGCAACGAAATTAGGACAACCACGAGAGTCAGGAACGAATTGGGCACGTCTCCTTCGGAGTTTGTCGGGACGAATCTGACCACCAACCGAGACTAGCCGGATGCGAATTTTGTGGCAATCACTTTTTGCAATGCAAACGTCATCTCAGCGACGCATTACGCCGGGAACGAGGAGCAAGGCGAGGCGTGCGCCGGTCGCAGTGGTGATTTTCTCGCCCGGATGCACCCACGAATTTTTCGTTACGGCGACGGAATTCCCTTGCTGGGTTCCCTGTGCGCTGCCCTCGAGAGAGCACCGGCACCCGCAGCTCGCGTTGGAAAAGCGGTCGACAGGAACCGAGGGCAAGCGCGCCGAGCAGACAAACGCTCGAGAAGTGGA
>Ga0070671_100004603_pt1 | contig 10936 bp, 11 predicted proteins | sample KBSS73metaG_FD_65341 | JGI IMG/M metagenome (GOLD analysis project Ga0070671, IMG submission 65341) | Switchgrass rhizosphere microbial communities from Kellogg Biological Station, Michigan, USA - KBS S7-3 metaG | ecosystem: Host-associated > Plants > Roots > Rhizosphere > Soil ... | reverse complement strand
GCCAATGGTCTGGCTGCGTGCGCGTCGACGATCACATCGTGATCTAGACTCCGAACCAACAAAGACCAGAAGGCCCGGGAGGCTCACGCTTCCCGGGCCTTTTTGCTTTTTGGGCTCAAGAAAGTCGGCGAACACGATGGAGCTGATGCCGCTGTTTCTCAATCTCAACGGACGAGCCGTCGTGCTCGTGGGCGGCGGTCGTGTCGCCGCGGGGAAGCTTCAGCAGCTGCTCGCTGTCGGCGCGTGCGTGCGTATTGTCGCGCCCGAGATGTCGCCGGCGACCGTGGACGTGCTGTCGCGCGGAGTGCCGCGCGTCGACATCGTCGCGCGCCGGTTCGTTCCGTCAGACCTCGATGACGCCTGGCTCGTCGTCGCCGCCGCGACGCCCGAGGCCAACGCCGAGGTTGCCGAGGCGGCCGAGAAACGACGGCTGTTCGTGAACGCTGTGGACGATCCCCCGAATGCCAGCGCCTACCTGAGCGGCGTCGTGAGGCGAGACGGCGTGACCTTGGCCATTTCCACGCACGGCGAAGCCCCGGCCTTGACCGCGCTGTTGCGCGAGGCGCTCGACGCGGAACTGCCGCGCGATCTCGCCAAGTGGGTCGCGCAGGCCCGGAGCGAGCGGATCGACTGGCGGCGGAATGGTGTGCCGATGGACGAACGTAAGCCCAAGTTGCTGCGCGCGTTGAACGCGTTGTATGAGGCCGCGCGGCTGAAGCGCTCGGCCGAAGGGGTGATGGGCGCGGACACCTGGACGGCCACGGCCGTAGCGGAGCGCATTCCCTGGCTCAATGGACCGGAGGACTCGTGGTTGTAAAAGGGCAAGTGTCGCTGGTCGGCGCTGGACCGGGCGATCCCGGGCTGCTGACGCGAACTGCGGTCGCGCGGCTGCGCGCGGCGGACCTCGTGCTGTACGACGCGTTGATCGGCGAGGGGATCCTCAAGTACGCGCGGAAGGCGCAGCGGTTCTTCGTCGGCAAACGCGCCGGCCGTCACGCGATGTCGCAGGAAGTCATCCACGCGTTGATGATTCGAGCGGCGCGGCGTGGGCGCAAGGTGGTGCGGCTGAAAGGCGGCGATCCGTTCGTGTTCGGCCGCGGTGGTGAGGAAGCTCTGGCGCTGCAGCAGGCCGGCATTCCGTACGAGGTCGTTCCAGGGATCACCAGCGCTGTCGCGGCACCTGCGGCGGCCGGCATTCCTGTCACGCACCGCGGCGTCGCCTCCGCGTTCCTCGTCGTCTCCGGCCACGACGAGGAAACCTTCTCATCGGCGATTCACCAACTCCAGCCGAACGGCGTCACCGTCGTGGTGCTGATGGGCCTCGGCCGCGCCGAGGCCATTGCCTGTCAGTTGATCGATCGCGGCTGGTCGCGCGGCACGCCTGCCGCGATCGTCGCGGATGCGACGCGGCCGCAACAACAGGTGTGGCGAGGCACGCTGGACGATCTGGCGCGGGAGACGGCGGACGTCGACGGCGACGGGCCGGGAACTTTGGTCATCGGCGACGTCGTGGCGATCGGCATGCGGATCGGCAAAAAAGAGGCGATTGAATCCGCGGCAAGCAGACGTAGCGCGACCCTTTTCCGCCGTCGCTCAAGCTATGGCGGACCCGCCGTAGCCTTGGCGAAGGCGGGCACGGTCGCGAAAGTGAGAGGCTGACATGTCGGTAGTAGACGATCCCAAGACCTACGGGCGCACGCGCCTGTCATTCGCGAGCGAAGCGGACATCGACGAGTTCGTGACGACGCTGGAACGGTACGAACGCGGTGAGCTGACTCCCGATCAATGGCGTACCTTCCGGCTGGTTCGCGGCACCTACGGACAGCGGCAGGCCGAAGACGCGCAGATGCTTCGCGTCAAGATTCCTCAGGGCGCGCTCACGAGCGACCAGCTCGAGGCGCTCGCCGACGTCGCGGATCAGTACTCCCGCGGGTTCGGCCACATCACGACCCGGCAGAATGTGCAGTTTCATTTCGTCAAGCTGCATGACGTCGAGCCAGCGATGCGTCGGCTCGCCGAGGCTGGACTGACGACCCGTGAAGCCTGCGGGAATTCGGTACGGAACATCACGGCCTGCCCGTACGCCGGCGTCAGCGCCGAAGAGCGTTTCGACGTCACGCCTTACGCGGAAGCGCTGACGCGGTATCTGCTGCGTCATCCCCTCAGCTCGACGCTGCCGCGCAAGTTCAAGATCGCGTTCGAAGGTTGCAAGACCGATCACGTCGGCATCGGCATCAACGATCTCGGCTTCCGTGCAGTCGTCGGTCCCGACGGCGGCCGCGGATTCCGCGTCACCGCTGGCGGTGGGACGGCAATCATGGTGACCTCGGCCGGTCTGCTGCACGAGTTCCTTCCGGCCTCCGAGGTGTTTCGCGTCGCCGAAGCCGTGTTGCGGGTGTTCAAGCGTTTTGGCGACTACCAGCACAAGCAGCGGAATCGAATGAAATTCATGATCCGCGAGTTGGGCTGGACGCGGTGGCGTGAAGAGTACGAGCGCGAGCTCACAGCCTGCCGGCTCCGTGGCGACGTGCCCACGCTCGAGATCGATCCGCCGGCCAACGAGGCCAAACCGGAATGGGTGAAGGAATCGTCGCCGTCGGTCGGATACATCGCGGCGCGCGTCTCCGCCGGACGTGTGACCGGCCCCGGCCTGACGCCCGCGATTGTCCCGGTCTATCAGACAGGCGACGACGAGTACGCGCGATGGCGCGTCACGAACGTCCTGCCGCAGAAGCAGTTCGGGTTCGTGCTGGTGATCGCCAGCGTGCCGTTGGGCGACCTGACCAGCGAGCAGCTGCGCGTGCTCGGCGAACTGGCACGCGCCTACGGCGACGGCTCCGTGCGGGTCACGCCGGATCAAGATCTGGTGCTTCGGTGGGTGAACTCGTGCGACGTGCGGCAACTGTACCGGCGTTTTGCGGCGGCAGGGCTTGGATTGGCCGAAGCGAGCACCGTCGCTGACGTGGCGAGTTGCCCCGGAGCGGAAACCTGCCGGTTGGCGGTCACCCAATCTCGAGGGCTGGGACGGCTGCTCGAGGATCACCTGCGCGCGCGTCCGGACCTGATTGCGGCCGCCGACGGGGCGCGCATCAAGATCAGCGGCTGCCCGAATGGCTGCGGACAGCATCACATCGCGACGCTCGGATTCCAGGGCAGCGTCCGGCGCCTCGGCTCCCGGGCCGTGCCGCAGTACTTCGTGATGGTCGGCGGTGGAGCACACGATCGCGGCGCGACGTTCGCGCGGCTGGCCGCGAAGGTGCCCGCACGCCGCATCCCGCAAGTCGTCGAACGCCTGATCGATCTGTACGCCCGCGAACGCCAGCCGGACGAATCGGCGACCGCCTACTTCGGCCGCGTGGAACTGGACAAGGTGAAACAAACCCTCGCGGATCTCGAGAAGCTGCAGCCGGGCGATGCGGTGGATGCCGATTACATCGATCTCGGCGAAGCGGCCGAATTCGCGCCGGAAGTGATGGAGGGGGAGTGCGCCACGTAACCCCATCTACCTATGTGGATATATAGATAGGCTGTTGTTGCTTTCCCTGCGGACCGTTTGGTATAGTCCGCAGGACAACCGAATACGCGCTTCATCAAGAGTGGCTGAGGGACAGGCCCTGTGACGCCACGGCAACCACGCGGGGCATCCGCTTCAAAAGCGGAGCGCCGCGGTTCAGGTGCCAATTCCTACCCCGCGAGTCCGCGGGGGGAGATGAGGGAGCCAGTGAGCCTCGATTCATTTCACGTCGTTCCGCCCGCCTCTCACCATCGCGCCAACAAGATCGCCCTGCTGGGCTTCGGCACCGTCGGTTCGGCGGTCGCTCGACGTCTGACCGGGGCCGACGCCGTCTGCAGCCTCGAACTCACGCACATCGTCGATCGCCGCGCCGACCGCAAGCGCCTCGAGTTTGGCGACGCGCGCATCGTCTGGGCATCGAGTCTCGATGAGATCCTGGAGCGCGACATCGACATCGTGGTCGAGGCGATTGGAGGCCTCGACACGGCGACCGACTGGATTCGGCGCGCCTTGGAGGCGGGCAAGTCGGTCGTCACCGCCAACAAACAGGTGATGGCTCATCACGGCGCGGCACTCTGGACGCTCGCGGCGCGCCAGGGACGTCAGCTGCGATTCGAAGCCGCCGTCGGCGGGGCGATGCCGATTGTCCGCGCCGTCAGCGACGGTCTGGCCGGCGACCGCATCACTCGCGTGGTCGGCATCCTCAACGGCACCACCAACGCCGTCCTGTCGCGGATGGATTCCAGCGGGTGCTCGCTCGAGGACGCGCTGGCGGACGCTCGCGCCCAAGGCTATGCGGAAGCCGATCCTTCCACCGATCTTGATGGAGACGATGCCCGCGCCAAGCTGGCCATCGTGTGCGCGATCGCCTTCGGATTGCGCGTGGAGCCGACGGCTATCCCGGCTCGCTCCGTGGCGGGTGTGACCGTGGCGGACTTCGCGCGAGCGCGGCGAGCCGATCGCACCATCCGTCAGCTCGCGCACGCCGAGTACAACCGCGCGACGTCCACGCTCACGGCCTGGGTCGCGCCGGTCGCCGTGGCGCGTGATTCGATCTTTGGCCGCACGATGGGCGCGCAGAATGCCGCGCTCATCACCGGTGTCCATGCGGGCGACGTCGGCGTATTTGGCGCGGGCGCCGGCGGCGAGGCGACGGCGGTCGCCATCCTCAGCGATCTGGCCGCCATCGCCAGGGATCGCGCGGCAATCGTCCCGCCACCGAGGCTGTCTTCGGACTTCAAGCTTCAGACTTCGGACTTCAATCTTCAGACTTCGGACTTCAATCTTCAGACTTCGTTAGCGGAGGCCGTGTGAGCGCGCTGCTTGGACTTCAGTGTCATCTGTGCCAGACGCCATTTCCGGCGGAAGCGGTCTATGTGTGCGACCGTTGCCTGGGGCCTCTCGAACCGGTGTACGACTACGACGCCGTGCGGCTGACTCGAGAGACAATCGAGGCGCGGCCGAAAAACCTCTGGCGCTATCGCGAATTGCTGCCGATCACGGGCGAGCCTCGCACGGGTTTCAATTCAGGCTTCACACCCCTGGTGCGATGCGATCGTCTGGCCAGGCGATTGGGGGTCGACGAGCTGTACATCAAGGACGACTCGGTGAACCATCCGACCCTGTCGTACAAAGACCGCGTGGTCTCGGTCGCCGCCACGCGTGCCGTCGAGCTCGGATTCGATGTCCTCGCGTGCGCGTCAACCGGCAATCTGGCGAACAGCGTGTCGGCACACGCCGCTCGCCTCGGCATCGATTGCTGCGTGGTCATTCCCGACAATCTCGAGGCTGGTAAGCTGCTCGGATCCGCGATCTTCAACCCGACGATTCTGGCGATCGCGGGAAACTACGACGATGTGAATCGCCTTTGCACGCAGGTGGCGGATCGGTACGGCTGGGGCTTCGTCAACATCAACCTGCGCGCGTACTACGCCGAAGGCGCGAAGACGATGGGCTTCGAAATCGTCGAGCAGCTCGGCTGGCGCTATCCCAGGCATCTCGTGTCGCCGGTGGCGGGTGGAACGCTTCTGCCGCGTATCGTGCGCGGGCTCAAAGAGCTCCGGACGGTCGGCCTCGTATCCGGCGAGCTGCCACGTGTGTATGCGGCCCAGGCTGCCGGGTGCGCACCTGTGGTGCGTGCCATCGAGGCCGGCCTCGAGTATCCCGAGCCGGTCCGCCCCGACACGATTGCGAAGTCGATTGCGATTGGCAATCCAGCCGATGGCTATCAGGTCATCCAGAGCATTCGCGCCACTGGAGGCACGGGCGCCGCAGTGTCCGATACCCAGATCGTGGACGCCATTCGGCTGCTCGCCGAAACCGAAGGCATCTTCACCGAACCGGCGGGTGGCACGACGCTCGCCGCGGCCATCGACCTCGTCAACCGCGGCGTGATTCCGCGCGACGAATCGATTGTCGTGTGCGTCACCGGCAACGGCTACAAGACCACGGAGGCGGTGGCCGGCACCTTGACGGCGCCGGTTCGCCTGAGCCGGTCGTTCAAGGATTTCGAAGCGTGGTGGGAATCGGCGCGAGGGCCGGCGAAGGCGGCCCTACAGGTCTAATCGCGGCCCTTTTAGGGCCGCTGTCTTGTTTAGAGCCGCTATCGTGACCGCGCACGCGAACTCGAGACGATCGGCAGCTTGAACTCCATCGTCCGGCCGTTGCGCAACACTTTGACGGTGGCCGTCGATCCGATCGGCGCGTCCGCGACGAGCCGCGAGAACTGCGACGGGTCGTCGATCTGATGCCCGTTGAACGCCACGATGACGTCGCCCGGCCGCAGCCCGGCGTCGTAAGCCTCCGAGACCCGCCGCATCGTTGACACCAGCGCCCCGTTGAGGCTCGTGGCGCCGACTTCTTCAGCCAACTGCGGCGTCAGCTTTTCCACGCCGATGTAGCCGATCGTGCCGCGGCGCACCTCGCCGAACTTCATCAGATCGTCGACGATCCGGCGCGCCAGATTGCTGGGAACCGCGAAGCCGATCCCCTGGTAGCCGCCGCTCTCGCTGTAGATCCCGGTGTTGATACCAACCAGCTCGCCCCGCGTGTTGACCAGGGCGCCGCCCGAGTTTCCCGGATTGATGGCGGCGTCGGTCTGAATGAAATCCTCGTATTGCGCGAAGCCCATGTTGGCGCGCCCGGTGGCGCTGACGATGCCGGCGGTCACCGTCTGGCTCAACTGAAAGGGGCTGCCGATCGCCAGCACCCACTCGCCGACTTTGAGCTGGTTGGAGTCGCCCCAGGGCACAACCGGCAGACCGGAGACCGGAATCTTCAGGAGCGCGATGTCGGTGGTCGGGTCTGTGCCGATCACCTTGCCCTTGATATCCCGCTTGTCTGGCAGCGCTATCGTGATCTCGCGCACGTTCTCGCCAACGACGTGGTTGTTCGTGACGACGTAGCCGTCGGACGAGATGATGACGCCCGACCCGAGGCTGAGCGATCGTCGATCGCGCGATCCGAACGCATCATCGTCGCCGAAGAAATAGCGGAAGAACGGATCGTTGACGAACGGAGAGTTCGGCCGGCGGACGACCTGCAGCGACGAGATGTTGGCGACGCCCCTGACCGTCTGGCCTGCGACGCGAGTGAAATCCGGGCCGCCATTGCCGGCGTAGCTGAGCGGCGCTGCGGGCTGCGCCACCGCGCCAGGCCGCTGTTCGAGTGCCGGAGTGGCGGCAGGGGGCGACGGCTCAGTTGCGCGGAGTTCCCCGGCGGCCCGCACAAAACCCGTAACGACCAGGCCGCCGCCGAATCCGGCCGCGACGAGCACGATCGACAGCAACAGGCGCCGCATCGGGCTATTCCTCGCGAGATCCGGCGTCAGCCGAACCTACGACGATCCTCCGCGCCTCGCGGTCGCCGGCTTTCGGAATGACCACTGTCAACACGCCATCCTTCAAATCGGCGGTCACGCGTCCGACGTCGATGCGCTCGGGCAGCCCGAAGCCCCGCGAAAAGCGGCCGTGGCCGCGTTCGACCCGGTGATATTGCTCGCACGGAATCTCGCAGCCCGGCGTCGAGACCCTGGCACCACGAATCGTGATGCGGTTGTCCTCGGCGTGGATGTCGATGTTGTCGCGTGTCAGGCCGGGCAGTTCCGCGGTGAGCACGAACTCGTTCGCGGTCTCGTACAGATCGACCGGGGGAGTCCAGCCCGGCGCGTCGCTGCCGACCAGTTGACCGAGCTGTTGGTGCAGCGCGAGCAGGTCGCGCATTGGATCCCACCGCGTGAAGCCCACGTCTCGCATCGTAGCATATGTGCTACGATCTCAAGGATATACAGGTGACGAATGGCCTCCTCCGTTCAGGCGACACGACTGCGTAAAGGCATGCTCATCAAGGTCGGCAACGACCTGTTCCGGATTCTCGAGCTGCACCATCTCACGCCGGGAAACAAGCGCGCACACATTCAAGTCCGCATGCGGAACATCCGCAGCTCGGCGCTCGCCGACCACAAGTTCCGGGCGGAAGAAGACGTGGAACGGGCGATTCTCGACGAGCGCGAGATGCAGTATCTCTACAACGACGGCGACGCGTTCTACTTCATGGACACGTCGAGCTACGAGCAGATCCATATCACCGCCGAGGCGCTCGGCGACTCGAAGGACTATCTGGTCGCCGAGATGCTGATTCGCGTCGAGTTCTATGACGTCGAGCCGGTCGGCATCGAGCTGCCGCCGACCGTGGATCTCGTCGTCAAGGAGACCGTGCCCGGTATCAAAGGCGCCACCGCCAGCGCACAGATCAAGCCGGCGACGCTCGAAACCGGCCTGGTCATCAACGTCCCGTCGTTCGTCAATGAAGGCGACCGGGTGCGCGTCAATACCGAGACCGGGGAGTATCAGTCACGGGTGTGATCAGAAGTTGGTGAACTGGTGAGTTGGTGAATCAGTAGATTGCTGAGCGATGCCGCGCGCTGAAGTGTACAGGTCGTAGAGATGGAAACCGCCAATTCACCAGATCACCACCTCACCAATTCACGGTTTCGGCACGCCGGCTGGATCGAGGTCGTCACCGGCAGCATGTTCAGCGGCAAGAGCGAGGAGCTGATCCGCCGGCTGCGGCGGGCGCAAATCGCCAAGCAGAAGGTCCAGATCTTCAAGCCGCTCATCGACAACCGCTTCAGCGAAGACCACATCGTGTCGCACAGCGACATGCGCATCCCGTCGCAGAACGTCCGCAACTCGGACGAGTTGCTCGAGCATGTGGACGAGGACACCGAAGTCGTGGGCATCGACGAAGGGCAGTTCTTCGACGCCAGTCTGCCGGCGGCGTGCACGACGCTGGCCGACCGCGGCAAGCGGGTGATCGTGGCCGGCCTCGATCAGGACTACCTCGGCCGTCCGTTCGAGCCGATGCCGCAGTTGCTGGCGATTGCCGAGTACATCACCAAGACGCTCGCCATCTGCGTGGTCTGCGGCGATCCGGCGAATCATACGCAGCGTCTGGTGGCGAGCAGCGATCGGGTGCTGGTAGGCGCGACCGGGCTCTACGAAGCGCGCTGCCGCCACTGTTTCGATCCCCACCTCGCCATCGCCGAAAAGGTGTAGGGACCGGCGCGTGCAGCAGGCACAGCCGATCATCACGTGGACGCTCCTGGCGCTGGGCGCCGGGTTCCTCGTTGCCAACACCAAGCTCCTCTTCGAGTACATCCAGTTCGTCAGGCGACGCCGCGCCGCCTTGCTGACCTGGCAGCCGCCCAAGCCGCCGTATTACGGCATGGCGATCGCCATCGGCGTGTCGCTCGGCATCCTGGTCGTCGCGAAGGTGCTCGTCCACCGGCAGATGTTCGGCGAGATGATGATGTTCGTGTACTACGCGTGCCTGACGCCGCTCAGCCGGCGCATCGGCCGCGGGTTCTACGAGGACGGGATCTGGGCCGATTCGTCGTTCATCCCGTTCAACGAGATCGGCGGCCTGACGTGGCGGGAGTCGGAGCAGGGCGTGACGCTGGTGATCATCTCACGATTGCGCAATCTTGCACGCGTTCTGAGGGTCCCGATCGACAAGTACAGTGCGGCGCGCCGCCTGTTGCGTGACAAAATCGGCGAGCACGCGATCCACTTCACGGGCACGGGACTGGACCTCGGGGCGCATGATGAACGAGACGAGGCGTAGTCGTCAGTCGCCGGTCGTCAGTCTTCAGTCAACAGTCGTCAGTCGTCTGTCAGAGTCTTCAGTCTGAGCTCCGATTGGCCGATAGAGAGGAACTGACGTGTGGGGGCGAGTGGCGATTGAAGACTTACGGCTGGAGACTTACGGCTGGAGACCGAAGACTGCGACCAATGACAGACGACTTGTGACTGAAGACCGACGACTGACGACTGGAGACTGTTTGCAATGGCAGCACGCGCCACCTGGAAAGGCTTCCTCAAGATCAGCCTGGTGAACATCCCCATCAAGGTGTTCCCGGCAACCGAATCGAGCGGGACGATCTCGTTCAATCAGCTGCACGGCGAGTGTCAGACCCGCATCCAGCAGAAACGCTGGTGCCCGCACTGCAACCGCGAAGTCCCCAACTCCGAAATCGTCAAGGGCTACGAATTCGACAAGGGCCGCTATGTCGTCCTGTCGGAGGACGATTTCGACAAGGTGCGACCGGAGTCGACCCGCGTCATCGACCTGGTGCAGTTCGCCGACGAGTCGTCGATCGATCCGATGTACGTCGACCGCACGTACTATCTCGCGCCAGACGGCGGCATGGCGGCCGACGCGTTCGCCGTGATGCGCGACGGCATGAAGGGCAAAGTCGGCATCGGCAAGCTTGCGCTGTACGGCCGCGAATACCTGGTCGCCGTGCGGCCGCATCAGCGCGGGATTGCGATGTATACGCTGCACCACGCGGCCGAGATTCGCAGCATCGAGGCGGTCGAGGAACTGAGCGCGGTGCCTGAAAAGGTCAAACCCGAAGAGATGAAGCTTGCGCGTCAGGTGATCGAGACGTTCGAGGGTCCGCTCAACCTGGCCGACTACAAGGACGAGTACCGGGAAGGCCTGCAGCGGATCATCGACGCGAAGATCGCGGGCGAGGAGATCGTCGCGCCCAGCGTCGAGGCGCCGCCGAAGGTTGTCAACCTCATGGAGGCGCTCAAGAAGAGCCTCGATGCGGTGAGTGGACAGAAGAAGAAGCCAGCCAAAGCCGCCGCGCCCACGGCCGGTCGCCAGGCCCAGGGTCGTCGCAAGCGCGCGTAACAGCTAACGCCCCATCCACCCTTTCGGCGGTCGACTCATGTGCAGGCGGACGGCGTAGACGCCGTCTGCTGACGGCGTCCCATCTTCCTTCAACCCCCGCAGCCGATGCGGCAGGGTCGACGGCTTGGCGTGCTTCGCCGTCCGTAGCGGCGTGACCAGCATGAAGGTCGGCGCTTCGTTCGCTTCGTACAACAGCCACGGCGCCGCGCGATCCGAGGCGCCGCG
>Ga0070671_100004599_pt1 | contig 10938 bp, 9 predicted proteins | sample KBSS73metaG_FD_65341 | JGI IMG/M metagenome (GOLD analysis project Ga0070671, IMG submission 65341) | Switchgrass rhizosphere microbial communities from Kellogg Biological Station, Michigan, USA - KBS S7-3 metaG | ecosystem: Host-associated > Plants > Roots > Rhizosphere > Soil ... | reverse complement strand
CCGCCAGATGCGTGCCGCCGTCGCGCTGCGGGATGTTGTTGGTGAAGCAGAGCGTCTGCTCGTAATAGGAATCATTCCACTCGAGTGCGACGTCGATGCCGATATCGTCGCGCTGGCCGTGGACCGAAATCGGCTCCGGGAAGAGCGGCGATTTGGCGCGATCGAGATATTTGACGAACGCGGCGATCCCGCCCTCGTAGAATAACTCATGCTCGACCCGCTCGGCATGGCGCGCGTCGACCAGGAAGATGCGCACGCCCGAATTGAGGAAAGCGAGCTCGCGATAGCGATGCTCGAGCTTTTCGAAATCGAATTCGGTGATCTTGAAGGTGGCGGGGCTCGGCAGGAAGGTGACCTTCGTGCCCTTCTTGCCGGGCGGCGCGGGACCGATCTTCTCGAGCGGCGCGACCGCATCGCCATGCGTGAAGCGCATATAATGCTCTTCGCCGTCGCGCCAGATATTGAGGTCGAGGAACTCGCTCAAGGCGTTGACCACCGACACGCCGACGCCGTGGAGGCCGCCCGAGACCTTGTAGGCATTGTCGTCGGACGTGTTCTCGAACTTACCGCCCGCGTGGAGCTGGGTCATGATGACCTCGGCCGCCGACACGCCTTCTTCCGGGTGGATGCCGGTCGGGATGCCGCGGCCATTATCCTCGACCGAGACCGATCCGTCGGCATTGAGCGTGATCACGATCCGGTCGCAATGGCCGGCCAGCGCCTCGTCGATCGCGTTGTCCGACACTTCGAACACCATATGGTGGAGGCCCGATCCGTCGTCGGTATCGCCAATATACATGCCGGGGCGCTTGCGCACCGCGTCGAGGCCCTTCAGCACCTTGATGGACGAGGCGCCGTATGCGTTTTCTTCGGGGGTGGTTGCCATGGCCAGCACATAGGGATTCGAGAGCCGAAACCCAAGCAAAATGGACCGGCTTCAGGCGGCTTTCACCTGATCCAGAAACGCATCGATCCGCGCCATCACCGGCAAGCGCCGATCGTCGGCCTCGCGCAGCAGTTCATGGCCGCCGCCCTCGACCATCATCAATTCGCCATGAGGCATGATTTCGGCCGCGCGCGCGATCGCCGGCACGTCGACGACCGGGTCGCCGCGCGCTGCCACCAGCAAGGCCGGCGTCGGGATCGCGGCGAGCGTCGCGCGCGGCAGACGCGCGATCGAGGCGAAGGCGGCGCGAACCCAGGACCAGCTCGGCACGCCCGATGCGAGCTCGGGGTGGGTGCTCTTCCACCAGTTCTTGTCGGCGCGGCGTTCGGGGCAGGATGTCATGCGTCCGCCGACGTCGCCGATGTCGCGTCGCGAAATTCGACGGTCGCCGAGACCGACCAAAGTCGCGCCCCGGGCGAGCGCACCCACCAACCAGCTCGGCACGCCTTTGACGCGAATGCCGATCATCGGTGATGAGAGCACGACCGCGTCGACTCCGTCGGGCTGGCGCGCCAGCATCCGCAGCGCAAGGTGCGCGCCCATCGAATGCGCGACGATCACGTGCGGGCCCGGCGTTGCCGCAATCCAGCGCGCGACGAAGTGCGCAAGGTCGTCCACCAGAGCATCGAAATTCGTCTGGTGGCAGATCAAAGGATCGGGCAGCAGCCGCCCCGATCCGCCCTGGCCGCGCCAGTCGAAGCCGGCGATATTCCAGTTGCGGCCGTGCCAGTGCGACAAGGGTTCGAGATATTTCTCGATGAAGTCGCCGCGCCCGGTCAGGAACAGGAGGCTGCCGCGCGGCGTCTCGGCCGGCCACGAGTAGCTGCGGAGCGGCCAGCCGTCCGCCGCCGTCCACGAAGCAAAGATCAGCCCGGCCGGAATCGCGCGGCGCGGGTTGATGGCGAGTTTGCCGGTCATGCCGTCATCCTAGCTATGAATCGATGGGGACTGAAAACAGTCCCCATCGCTGAATCAAGGACCTAATCGCTTGAACGGGGCCTGACCCGGCGGCGGTTGATCGCGCGCCGGTGACGCGAAATCGCCTTCCCATGTGCGCTGCACCATGCTCATCTCCGCCAGCGGATAGGGAGAAGCGCATGAAAAAGCTCGTGGCGATCATGTTGGCGACCGTGGCGGGGCCGCTTCTGGCCCAGGCGCCCGCGCTGCGGCCCGATCAGCAGGCGTTCCGCGCGCTCTACAAGGAGATGGTCGAGACCGACACGACACTCACGCATGGCAGCTGCACCGATCTCGCCGCCAAGGTCGCCGGCCATCTCAAGCAGGCCGGTTTTGCCGACAGCGACATCACGCTCTTCTCGGTGCCCGACCATCCCAGGGAAGGCGGGATCGTCGCGATCCTGCCCGGCACGTCCAAAACCGCGAAGCCGATGCTGCTGCTCGGCCACCTCGACGTGGTCGAGGCCAGGCGCGCGGATTGGACGCGCGACCCGTTCAAGATGGTCGAGGAGAATGGCTATTTCTGGGGCCGCGGCACCGCCGACATGAAGGCGATGGACGCGATCTGGATCGACGCGATGATGCGCTTCAAGCAGGAGAAGTACCGGCCCAAGCGCACGATCAAGCTGGCTTTGACCTGCGGCGAGGAGACGGGCGAGGCGTTCAACGGCGCGAGCTGGCTCGCCACGCAGCGGCCCGATCTCATCGCGGCCGAATTCGCGCTCAACGAGGGCGGCGGCGGCCGCACCGACGGCCATGGTAAATTGCTGACCGCGAACCTGCATGTCGGCGAGAAATCGGCGAAGAATTTCCGGATCGAGGCGACCAATCCCGGCGGCCACAGCTCGATTCCGGTACCCGACAATGCCATCTACGAACTGTCGGACGCGCTGGTGAAGATCCGCGCGCTCGAATTTCCGCTGCAGATGACCGATACAACGCGGGCCTATTTCGCCAAAGCGGGCGCGGCGCGCGGCGACGAACTCGGCAAGGCGATGGTCGCGATCGCCAAGAATCCGAACGACAAGGCGGCGGAAAAACTGCTCAACACCGACCGCAGTTTCCATTCGATGCTGCGCACCACCTGCGTCGCGACCCTGCTCGACGGCGGCCATGCCGAAAATGCGCTGCCGCAACGCGCCGGCGCCAACGTCAATTGCCGCATCTTCCCGGGCAACAGCATCGAACAGACGCGCGCCGCGCTGGTTGCCGCGATCGGCGATCCGCGCGTCACGGTCACAGTGCGCGACGATGGCGGCCCGGTCGCGGTGCCGCCACCGCTCAACCCGAAAATCCTCGGACCGGCCGAAAAGCTCGTCGCCAAATATTATCCGGGCGTGCCGCTGGTGCCTTCCATGTCGACCGGCGCCACCGATGGCCGCCATCTCGAGGGCATCGGCATCCCGGTCTACGGACCGCCCGGCCTGTTCGGCGATCCCGACGGCAATGGCGTGCACGGACTCAACGAACATGAAGCGGTGCGCGCGGTCTATACCGGGCGCGATCTGCTGACCGAACTGGTCCGGGCCTATGCCGACGCGGGGTGAATCCCGGCGGCATCGACGATGAGGTGACAGGCGTCGCCCGGCGCATCCGCAAAGGGCGCGGGCTCGGTGCCGGTCATCCATACCTGACCGCCTGCCGCCTCCAGCCGATCGAACAAAGCGGCGCGGCGCAACGGATCGAGATGCGCCGCGACCTCGTCCAAGAGCAGGATCGGGCGCTGCCCGCGTTGCTCGGCGACGAGATCGGTATGCGCGAGGATCAGCCCGAGCAGCAACGCCTTCTGCTCGCCGGTCGAGCAGAGTTCGGCGGGCATATCCTTGTCGAGATGGGTGACGGCAAGGTCGGAGCGGTGCGGTCCGGCGAGCGCACGCCCCGCGGCGGCATCGCGGCCGCGTCCCGCGCGCAGCTCAGTCGCGAGCCGGGCCTGCGCGTCGGTGGCGGCAGGCGTCCAGCCGGTCAACGTGATGCCGGCGCGGGCAAACACGCCCTGGGGCTGGTCGGCGAGCCGCGCGCTCAAGGCGTCCACCGCGCGTGCGCGCGCTTCGGCGATCGCCGCGCCATGTTCGGCCATGCCCGCCTCGAGCGCCGCTAGCCAGGCGGGGTCGGCGCCTTCGGGTTCGGCGAGCAATTTGTTGCGCGCGCGCGCCGCGGCTTCGTAGCGGGTCGAATGCGCCGCGTGGCCCGGCTCGCGCGCCAGCACCAGCCGGTCGAGAAAGCGCCGCCGCCCGCCGGCGCTCTCGACGAACAGACGATCCATCGCCGGGGTCAGCCACAAGACTGCGAGCCATTCGCCGAGCGAGGCGGCCGAGGCGTCCGCGCCGTTGATCCGCACCTGGCGCCGCTCGGGCGCGCTCGCGAGCGTGCCGGTGCCGATATCGGCGTCCGCATCCAGTCGCGCATTGATCGCGAACCCGCCCGGCCCGTCGCTGCGCGCCATTTCGGACAAAGTCGCGCCGCGCAGGCCGCGTCCGGGGGTGAGCAGCGAGACCGCTTCGAGGATGTTGGTCTTGCCCGCGCCATTCTCGCCGGTGAGGATCACCATACCCGGTCCGGGCTGGATGAGCGCATCGGCATGGTTGCGGAAGTTGCAAAGGGCGAGACGGCAGACAGCCATGGCCCTCTGTTAGCGGACGATCCCGTGCGCGTCAGGTCCGCGCGAAACGAGGGCGACGACGCAAGGCCGCGCCGACCGCGCCAAAGCCGAGCAGTGCCATCGCCCAGCTGGCCGGTTCCGGAACCGACGTGAAGAGGAAGCGATAGATGTCGCCATAGCCCTTGGTCAGCATGTAAATCTCGCCGTCGCTATCCACGCCCAGCCGCAGATCGACGCGCTTGGCGCTGCCATATCCCTCCAGTGTACGCAGCGTCGTCGGCAAATCGTCCAGCGTCAGCATCAGCTCGCGCAGTCCGGAACCGGTGGCGCTCGCCGGATCCGTGGGATCGAAATAAAACATCCGCCCCGAAACGAGATCGGTCAGCAGGATCTTGCCGCTAAGCGCTTTGACCATGCTGCCTTCGTAGAGGAAGGCGCCGCCGATGCTGACAAGATCGGAGATACCGTCCCGCTGGACCTCCTCATGATCATATTGCGCGATCGGATCGATAAAGAGGCCGTTATTTGCCGGCGTATCATAAATATTGAGGCTATTGTCGTGCGCGAACGAGCCTTCGCGCACGGGCCAGCCATAATTGGCGCCGGCCTGCCCCAGATCGACCTCCTCGATCTGGGCCTGCCCGATGTCCGAGATGAACATCCGTCCGTCCGAGCTCCAGCTGAAATGCTGCGGATTGCGCAATCCATAAGCCCACACTTCGCCGCGCGCATCCTGCTGGCCGACAAATGGATTGTCGGCGGGTATCGTATAGGCGAGCGGGCCGGCGCCGTCGGGATCGGCCGGGTCGATCCTCAGTATCTTGCCGAACGGCCTGGTCAGATCCTGCGCGCTACCCAGCGGATCATTGACGGCACCCCCGTCGCCAAGACCGACGTAAAGCTTGCCATAATCGGACGTGCCTTCGGCGGCGGATGGATTGAACGCGATCGTGCCCGGGCCATGATCGGAGAAGGGCTGCGCGATGCGCATCACTTCGCGCATACCTGATATCGTCGCAGATGCTGCTGCAGGATCGGCGACGGTCCACTCGCGCAGCACGTCGTGATGGTTTGCAGGCGCGCCGGGTACGCCCCAGCCAGCTACGCCGGCGTTCACATCCGTCGTGTCGATCGTGTAAAAAACATTATAGCCCGGCTTGGCCGGATCCTTGTTGAAATTCGGATGGAAGGCAAAGCTCATCAACCCGGTCTGGGTCGCATTGGCGGCGTTGGAAAAGCCATATTGGCCGCGCAGATCGAGATAGGGAGTCGGCGTGCCGCCCGCAGAGGTGGTAACATATAATATGCCGCGCGTGTCGTTGATGAAGAGCCGGCCGCTGCCGTCATTCAGCCCCTTGAGCCCTTGCGTGCCGGTGCGGGCGACGGCCGTCCGCGTCGCCGGGACCGTCGTGAAATGCTCGATCCGGGCGGTGATACCGGCGCGGATCGGTGCGAACGGATTGATTACCACGGCGGCGAGCGAAGGCGCCGCTCCCAATCCCGCCAAGGCGAGTGCCAACCAGCCCCTGTTCATTTCCAGACTCCCCCGAATCTCGCAGAGATTGTCTCACGCGATGGTTGCCGTCAAACTCGTTACGGTGGCGACACATGGAAGAGGCGATATAGTTCTTGCGGGTCAGGATGGGAGTCGCGCGTCAATAGAAATCGGGCGGACCGCCATTGGTTGGCCTCGGCCGATCACACCCGCATCGGCATCAGCACGTAGAGCGCGGGCGCCTTGTCATTCTCGCGGATCAAAGTCGGCGCGGCGGCATCGGCGAGGTGGACCTCGACCGTGTCGCCGTCGATTTGACCGAGGATGTCGAGCAGATAGCGCGCGTTGAAGCCGATATCGAAGCTCTGCGAGGTGTAATCTCCCGGCACTTCCTCGGCAGCGGTGCCATTTTCGGGGCTGGTGACTGAGAGCGTGATCTTGTCGCGATCGAGGCTCATCTTGACCGCGCGCGTCTTCTCGCTGGCGATCGTGGCGACGCGGTCGACGCCTTCCTCGAAGCTCCTGGGATCGATTTTAAGCAATTTGTCGTTCGCGGTCGGGATCACGCGCGAATAATCGGGGAAGGTGCCGTCGATCAGCTTCGACGTCAGGATCGCGGTGCCAAGCCCGAAGCGGATCTTGGTCGGCGACAGCGATACTTCGACCGAGCCGTCGACCTCGTCGAGCAATTTGCGGAGTTCGCCGACACATTTACGCGGGATGATGACGTCGGGCATGCCCTCGGCCCCTTCGGGGCGCGGCACGGTGACGCGGGCGAGGCGGTGGCCGTCGGTCGCCGCCGCCTTGAGCACGGGGGTCGCGTCGTCCGACACGTGCAGGAAGATGCCGTTCAGATAATAACGCGTCTCTTCGGTCGAGATGGCGAAGCGCGTCTTGTCGATGATCTGCTTCAGCGTCTCGGCAGGCAGATCGAAGCGCGTCGGCAGCTCGCCCTCCGCGATCACCGGGAAATCCTCGCGCGGCAGCGTCTGGAGGTTGAAGCGCGCGCGGCCGGCGACGACCTGCATCTTGCCCTCGGCCGCGGTCAGCTGGACCTGGCTGCCCTCCGCCATCTTGCGTGCAATATCGAACAAAGTGTGTGCGGCAACTGTGGTCGCGCCCGGCGTTTCGACCTGCGCCCCGATCGTCTCGACCACCTGCAGGTCGAGATCGGTCGCCATCAGACGAAGCCCGCCCTCGGATGCCTCGATCAGCACGTTCGACAGGATCGGGATTGTGTTGCGGCGCTCGACGACCGACTGGATATGGCCCAGCGCCTTCAGCAGGATCGCCCGTTCGATCGTCGCCTTCATTGTGTTCCCCGGTCCCGGCAGATTTTGGGCAACCACTATAACGCGGCGTTCGGGGCTGGCCAGAGGGGGCGCTACGAAAAAGGGGCCGAAGCATGCGCTCCGGCCCCTCTTCTTGTGGACAATTCCGGGCGATCGGCCCGGCGTCCTGACGGCAGGCGCTTAGAAGCGCATGCCGACGCCGGCGACGACCTGGTTGCGCGACACGCCCTTCTCATAGTTCGAATAGCGATATTCGGTCTTCACGAAGGCTCGGTTGCTGAGCTGGTGCTCGATGCCCGCGCCGACGCGCACGCCGTCGAGATTGCCATGCGCCAGATCGGCGCCGGTGGAGGTGCCGCTCACCGCGTAACGGGCATTGGTGTAGCCCGCCTTGGCGTAGAGCAGGTTGTTGCCGCCGATCACCGCGCCGGCGCGGCCGCCGACATAGAGGTCGCGCGAGGCATGCTCGGTGAGGCCGTCGAACTTCTCCTTCTGGGTCGAATCGCTGGCTTCGCCCTCGACGCCGAAGACGGCATTGCCGCGCTGGATGTCATAGCCCGCGCCGACGCCGTAGAGTACGCCGTCGTCATGGCTGCCCTCGCCCTGGACACGGTCCCAGCCCCCCAGCGCCTCGACGTGCGCGCCGTTGAAGGTGCCGGCGGAGGGCCCGTCCTGCGCGAGCGCCGGGGCGGCAGCGGCGCCCATGAGGAGGGCTGCATAGATGAACTTCGACATGATCTTACTCCTGCTTTCTTTTCGAACCCGCCTGCTCCCCAGACGGCGGGGCGGCGCTCTGGCGCCCTGCTGCATTGCAGCAGAGTGAATGGCGCGGTCAGGTGAGGTTTAGGTTGCGGGCAGGAATGTGGCGGCCGATGGGTGCGCTCATGTCGTTCCGTCGTTTCGCCCTTTTAATCCCGCTATTTGCCGCGCCTTTGGCCGCCCGGGAGACCGTCGGCGCCTTTGCAACATGGGCCGCTTTTTGCGACGAGCCGAGGCAATGTTTCGCGATTTCAGAGCCTTTGGAGCAGACTCGGCATCCGTTTTTGAGCGTTGCGATTCAGGGGGCGACCCCAATCGTTCAGGTTAATCTCGGCCGGCCGGCCCGCGCCGCGACGCTTGCAATCGGCGATCTCAAGGTCGACCTCGCGGTCAATGGAGCGGAAGCGCGCGCCGATGCGCGTACGTCGCGGCGCATCGTCGCCGCCATGCGCGAGCGAGAAACCTTGACCGTCGTCGGCACGTCGGCACGCGGCGGGCGCTTCCGCCACCATTATCTGCTCGCCGGCGCGCCCTCGGCGATCGACGCCGCCGCGATCGCGGCGATGCGCTAGCCTACGCCGGGGAAGAACGACCGCATCTCAATCCCGCCATGCCAGCGAAGGCTGGCATCCATGTCTCTCTCCACACAGAATGTCCCGATGACGAGCGGCTACGTCTATATCATGACGAATAGGTCGAGCGGCACGCTCTATATCGGCGTGACTGCCAACATCGCCGCGCGCGTCACGCAGCATCGCGAAGCCAGCGGGTCGGACTTCTGCCGGGAACATGGCCTCACGCGACTGGTCTATGTCGAACGACATGAGCGGATCGAGGATGCCACTGGGCGCGAAAAGGCAGTGAAAGCTTGGCGGCGGAGCTGGAAGCTCAACCTGATCGGGCGCGCCAACCCGGATTGGGATGATCTCTACCTCACGCTCAACGCCTAGCCGCGATAGAGATAGGCCTTCGCTGGGGTGACGCCGGTTTTTTGGAGGGCTGCACCTCCCAGATCGTCATGCCAGCGCAGGCTGGCATCCATTTCTCCGTCCACGAATGCCACCCTAAGGGCGACGCATGGCCCCTCACTGCCCCACCTGAGCCAACGGACACTGGAAAAATCGTGCGGTTTCGCTTAGGTAGGCGGCTTCCATGAACGCTCCCATGCCTATTCCCGGCCACATCGATCCGGTGCCGGTCCCGCGCGACCCCGTCGTGCGCTCCGATGGTCGCCGTGATCTGCTCGGCCGGTCGAAGGACGAATTGCGCGCGATCCTCGCCGAAGCGGGGCTCGATCCCAAGCAGGCCAAGCTGCGCGCCAAGCAATTGTGGCACTGGATCTACAATCGCGGCGCGACCGATTTTACCGCGATGACCGATATTGCGAAGGCGATGCATCCGTGGCTCGTCGAGCGCTTCGTCATCGGCCGCCCCGACGTGGTCGAGGCGCAGGTGTCGAGCGACGGCACGCGCAAATGGCTGCTCAAGTCGCCCGACGGCCATGATTATGAAATGGTGTTCATCCCCGACGCCGATCGCGGGACGCTGTGCGTGTCGAGCCAGGTCGGCTGCACGCTCACCTGTAGCTTCTGCCATACCGGCACGATGCGGCTGGTGCGCAACCTGACCGCGGGCGAGATCGTCGGCCAGGTCATGCTCGCGCGCGACGCGCTCGGCGAATGGCCGAGCCAGCCCGAGGGCCGCCTGCTCACCAATATCGTGATGATGGGGATGGGCGAGCCGCTCTATAATTTCGATGCGGTGCGCGACGCGCTCAAGCTGGTGATGGATGGCGACGGTCTCGCTCTGTCGAAGCGGCGCATCACGCTGTCGACCTCGGGTGTGATCCCGATGATGGCCCGTGCAGGCGAAGAGATCGGCGTCAATCTCGCCGTCTCGCTCCACGGCGTGACCAAGGAAGTGCGCGACGAGCTGGTCCCGCTCAACAAGAAATATGGCATCGACGATCTGCTCGCCGCCTGCGCCGCTTATCCCGGGGCCAACAATGCGCGCCGCATCACCTTCGAATATGTGATGCTCAAGGGCCGCAACGACAGCGACGAGGATGCGCGCGAACTCGTCCGCCTGCTGCGCAAGCACAAATTGCCGGCCAAGGTGAATCTGATTCCGTTCAATCCCTGGCCCGGCGCGCCCTATGAATGCTCCGATCCCGACCGGATAAGGAGCTTTTCGAACATCGTGTTCGAAGCGGGCATTTCGGCGCCGGTGCGAACGCCGCGCGGTCGCGACATCGACGCCGCCTGCGGCCAGCTCAAGACGGCCGCCGAAAAGAGAAGTCGCGCGGAAATGGACAGAGAAGCTGCCGAAAAATCGCTGGCGGGCGCGTAACGAAGCGCTAAACCAATGCCATGCTGCTGTTCGACCGGGCGTTCACCAAGCTAATCAAACAGGGCGAGCTGATCGTCACTGACGTTCGTGGCAAGGTCTATCGATACGGCACGCCCTATCCGGGGCGCGATCCGGTCAAGGTTCGCTTCACCGACCGCTCGACCCCACGCAAGATCGTGATGGCGCCGTCGCTCGCGGCGGGTGAGGCCTATATGGATGGCCGGCTCGTGATGGAGCAGGGCGACATCCACGCTTTGCTCGACCTCGTCACCTGGAACAATCGCTTCGAGCGCCGTCCCGACCAGAAGAATCTTGAAGCGAAGAAGCGCGTTCCCGGCGACCCGTTCGGATGGCTGCGCACCTATAATCAGGAGCGGCGCGCCAAGAAGAATGTGGCGCATCATTACGATCTCTCGGCGCGGCTCTACGACCTCTTCCTCGATGCCGATCGCCAATATAGCTGCGCTTATTTCACCCACCGCGACAACAGCCTCGAGCAGGCGCAGCGCGACAAGAAGGCGCACATCGCGGCCAAGCTGGA
>Ga0070671_100004598_pt1 | contig 10939 bp, 12 predicted proteins | sample KBSS73metaG_FD_65341 | JGI IMG/M metagenome (GOLD analysis project Ga0070671, IMG submission 65341) | Switchgrass rhizosphere microbial communities from Kellogg Biological Station, Michigan, USA - KBS S7-3 metaG | ecosystem: Host-associated > Plants > Roots > Rhizosphere > Soil ... | reverse complement strand
GTCCCGGATTGGGAGAACATCGGATTTCCGATCGTCGAAGCGAGCGCGGACGGCAGCTTCGTGATCACCAAGTCGCCCGGCACCGGCGGGCTCGTGACGCCGGCGACCGTCGCCGAGCAGCTGCTCTACGAGATCGGCGATCCGCGCGCGTACTGCGTTCCCGATGTGACCTGCGATTTCACGCAGGTGCGCATGGCGCAGCAAGGCGAGCATCGGGTGCGCGTCACCGGTGCGCGCGGCCGGCCGCCGAGCGCGCAGTACAAGGTCAGCGCGACCTATGCCGACGGCTACCGCAACACCGGCTTCCTGACGATCGCCGGCGCCGACGCGGTCGCGAAAGCCCGGCGCACCGGCAGCGCGCTGCTGACGCGCATGCAGCGCATGCTCCAAGCGCGCGGGCTGCCGCCGTTCACCGAGACGCACATCGAAGCGCTGGGCGGCGAGACAATGTTCGGAGCCAACGCGCGCACCGACGCGCGCGAAGTCGTGCTGAAGATGAGTGTGAAGGCGGCGTCGAAGGACAGCCTCGAACTCTTCGCGCGCGAGTTCGCACCGGCCGCGACGTCGATGGCGCCCGGCACCATGGGGCTGGTCGGCGGCCGGCCAGCGCCGACGCCCGTCGTGCGGCTCTATTCATTCCTGCTCGACAAGGCCGAGGTGACGGTGGAGCTCGACATCAACAACGAACGCAGCATGGTCGAGATTCCGTTGCAGGGCGGCTTCGACGCCGGCACGCTCGGGCCCGCACGCGTGCACGCCGATGCGGCAGCGCTGCCAAGCGACGATGCCCCGCGTGCCGCGCTGATCACGCTCGCGCACGGCCGCTCCGGCGACAAGGGCAACAACGCCAACATCGGGATCATCGCGCGCCATCCCGAGCACCTCGCGCTGCTCTCGGCCTGGCTGACGCCGGAGCGCGTCGCAGCGCATTTCGCGCATCGCGCGCCGACCCGCGTCGAACGCTACGACCTGCCCGGCCTGAACGCGATCAACTTCGTGCTCCACGACGTTCTCGGCGGCGGCGGCATGGCCTCGCTGCACACCGACAACCTCGCGAAGGCCTATGCGCAGGTGCTGCTGGCGATGGAGCTGCCTGCGCCCTGATCGGGAACGAACGATCGGTCGATCAGTCGAGCAGGTGCGGGGCGCGCTTCTCGTACCAGTGCGTGATGCGCTCGCCGTCCCAGTGCAGCGCGATGTGCGCGCCCGGGCGCGCATTGCGCAACGCCTTCGGGCGGAAGATGCCCACGCACAGGCCGCCTTCGTGGCGCACGCTCGGGTACTGCACGCCCCAGCTCGCGGCCTCCCGCAGGCGCCGCGCGAGCGTCTGCGGCGGGCCGTAGTCGTTCGGATCGAGCAGCGATGCAGCGCGTTTGCCGAGGCCGCGCAGGTCGTGCAGCTCGGCATCGAGCGTCGCGGTGATCATGCGCAGGTCCACGTCCATCGCCGGCTCGCGCGTGCTCGCGAGGAACTTGCCGCGATGGTGACTGACCTCGGCGATCGCGGTCTCCGCCGCATGCGCGGCGTAGTAGACACCGTAGCTGCCGTCCGAGAAGCGCGAACCGTCGGGGTTCAGGTGCGTGAACGCCGCCATGATCACGGTGCTGCCGGCGCCGCTCACGCGCTCCTGCGGCGGGACGAGCTGCAGCTGGCCGATCTCGTCGCGCAGGCGCGGGTTGGTGAGCAGCTCGATCGCGAACACCACCTCCAGATCCGCCGCGTCGGCGATCGCATCGTAGAGGCCCACCGTCGGGAAGCGCGACGGAATCAGCCGATGACAAGGACGCCAGTGGGTGTGCGTGAGCGGGATGTCCTTCGTTGCGACCCGAGCCTTCGCCGGGCCGCTCCAAGGAGGCTCGGCTCCCCCTCGCAGGGGCGACGCCGAAGGCGTCCTGGGGGTCGTCACCTAGGCCTTGCCGCCACGCTGTGCGTCGAGGTAGTGACGCACGACGTACAGATCGGCCACCTGCCCGCCCATCATCCGGTCCAGTGCCGAGCGGCCGCCGAACAGCGGCGCCGTGTTCGGCTCGCGCACCCACCCGTCCGCGCGCTCCTTCACCGGCACGAGGATCTGCAGCGCGGCATAGATGCCGAACAGGTAGGAGAGGCGCTCCAGCACGTGTCGATCGAGCGCCACGACCTTGCCGGCCTTCCATTGGTACAGGGTGGTGCGGCCGACGCCGAGCAGCGTCGTCTGCTCGTGCACATCGAGTTTCCAGGCCTCGGCGAGGCGCCAGAAGGTGCGCAGCGCGGCCTGCGCGGCAGCGGGTGTGCCGAGGTCGACCTCGGGAGCTTGCGGTTGCAAAACGGCGTTCATGCCCCGAGAGTAGTTCATTTCCGAACGAATTTCAACAATTCGTCCACAAACGAACTCACGACCACTCGGCGATCAGCTATCCGCGTGCATGCGTGACGCCGCCGTCGACCACCAGCGTCGACCCCATCACGTAGTCCCCCGCGCGCGAGGCCAGGTAGATCGCGGCACCCGCCATGTCCTCGTCGCGCCCGATGCGGCCGGCGGGGATGTGCTTGGCGGTCTCCTCGGCGTGGTCGCGCGCGACGCGGTTCATGTCGGAGGCGAACGCGCCGGGTGCGATCGCGCTGACGACGATGTTGTCCTGCGCCAGGCGCAGCGCCATGCGGCGGGTCATGTGGATCAGCCCGGCCTTGCTCGCCGCGTACGAATAGGTCTCCTGCGGGTTCACCGAAACGCCGTCGATCGATGCGATGTTGATGACCTTGGCCGGCTGCACCTTCGCCGCCGCGCGCAGCGGCGCGATGAGCGCCTGGGTGAGGAAGAACGGGGCCTTCAGGTTCAGGTCGACGACCTTGTCCCATCCGCTTTCGGGGAAGGTTTCGAAGGTCTCGCCCCACGCCGCGCCGGCATTGTTGACGAGGATGTCCAGCGTGCCCTCGCGCGCCGTGTAGGCGGCGACCAGGCCGTGGATGCCGTCGAGCGTCGACACATTGGCCGGCAGCGAGATGCAGGTGGCGCCTTGCGCCGACAGCGCCTGCGCCGTCGCGTCGCAATCCGCCGCCTTGCGCGACGAGATGTAGACCTTCGCGCCCTGCGCCAGGAACCCCGCCGCGATCATCCTGCCGATGCCGCGCGAGCCACCGGTGATCAGCGCCGTGCGGCCCTTGAGCGAGAAGAGGTCGGTCGTGTCCATGCGTGGTCTCCTCGAAACGGTCGGTCTACCGCAACTTCGTCCGCCCCAGGCGGCGGGCGTTCGCCGTGGCCTTGCGATGGACCGGCGCCATGCCCTTCTCGATCACGCCCAGCGCCGCACGCTGCCACTGCGCCGGCACGTGCAGCGGCGAATGACCCGGCTGCCACGGCGACAGCAACGAGCGCATCCAGCTCGTCGCCAGCGTGTGATGGGCGCGCGTGGCCTGTGCCGCCATCGCGTTCCAGGCCTCGGTGAACGCGGCGACCTTTTCGGCGCCCATCAGCTGGAATTCGCGCCGATCGCGCTTGGAGAGTGTCATCGGGTCCGCAAGCGCCATGCGCGCGACACGGTGCGCGACGACCTGCGGCACGGCCAGACTCAGTTCGGCGGCCTTGGCGACGATGGACGAGGTAGATCGGTTTCGGCGTGTCATGTTGGCAATCGTGGGATGTGCAACGCGCCATCATGCCTGAGGCGGCCTCGTGCCGCTCAGCGTGCCTTGGCGTCCAGGCCCGAGTCGATTGCGCGGACGCGCGCCGCGCGCACTGCATCCGCGAGCGCGGGCCCATCGACGCCTCGCGCCTGCGCCTCGGCCACGGCGGCGGCGGCATCGGCCGAGAGCGCCCGAGTGAGCGCGTCATTCAGGCGTTTGCGCTGCGGATAAGGGTCGTCCGCCTTGCCGAGGCGGCCGCGCGCGTCGCATTCGCACGCGAGCAGCGCGTCGCGAAAGCGCTCCGGCCGGCGCAGCGCATCGCAGCGCTCGAACAGGCGCATCACGGCCGCAGCATCGAGCTCGCCGCTGCGGTGCACATTGCCGTGCTCGCGCGCGACGATCTCGGCGAGGTCACGGCACTCGACCGGCACACGCAGGCGCGCGCTCACCGCGCGCAGCAGCTCGACGCTGCGCCCCTCGTGGCCGATGTGGCGCGGCAAGGCCTCCTCGCGCGTCGTGCCCTTGCCGAGGTCGTGGCACAGGCACGCGTAGCGAATCGCGAGGTTCGTGTTCAGGTGCGCCGCCATGTCGAGCACCATCATCAGGTGCACGCCGGCGTCCACCTCGGGGTGATGCACCGCCGGTTGCGGCACGCCCCACAGCCGATCGACCTCGGGCAGCAGGCGCGCGAGCGCGCCGCACTCGCGCAAGACCTCGAACATGCGCGACGGCCGCGCTTCCATCAGCCCGCGCGAGAGCTCCTGCCAGACGCGCTCGGACACCAGCGCGTCGACCTCGCCCGCCTCGACCATGCGGCGCATCAGCGCGAGCGTCTCGGGCGCGACGGTGAAGCCCTCGAAGCGCGCCGCGAAACGGGCGAGCCGCAGGATGCGGACCGGGTCTTCGGCGAACGCCGGCGAAACATGGCGCAGCACCTTCGCGTCCAGGTCGCGGCGGCCGCCGTGCGGGTCGATGAGCGTGCCGGATTCGTCCTGCGCGATCGCATTGATCGTCAGGTCGCGGCGCAGCAGATCGTCCTCGAGCGTGACACCCGGATCGGCGTGCATTTCGAAGCCGCGATAACCCGGGCCGGTCTTGCGCTCGGTGCGCGCGAGGGCGTGCTCCTCGCGCGTCTGCGGGTGCAGGAACACGGGGAAGTCGCGTCCGACCGGCAGGTAGCCCGCGTCCAGCAGCTCTTGCGGCCGCGCGCCGACGACGACCCAGTCGCGGTCGCTGCCGGGTCGGCCGAGCAAGGCGTCGCGCACGGCGCCGCCGACGAGATAACGCTTCATGCGGCCAGTGTAGGCCGCATGCACTTCACGCCTGCGTGCGATACGGCTCTTCGAAGTCGAGGAAATCGCGCTCCGCCAGCGCATCCCGGATCCAGGCAGCGACGCCGGGCAGCTCGGTGACGCGCCCGATGTAGGCTGCAACCGCCGGCGGCACCGGCACGCCGTAGGTGCGCAGGCGCATCACGACGGGCGCGAAGTAGGCATCGGCGATCGTGAAGTCGCCGAACAGCAGCGGCCCGCCATGCGCTTCGAGCAGACCGGACCACATCTCGACGATGCGATCGACATCGGCGCGCACCGCGCCATCCTCGGCCAGCAGACGGCGCCCCACGTCGGGCAGCGAGGCCTCGACGTTCATCGGCAGCTGATCGCGCAGCGCGCCGAACCCGGAGTGCATCTCGGCACACACGCTGCGCGCGCGGGCGCGCGCCTTGGCATCCTTCGGCCAGAGCTGCTTCGCGGGAAACTTCTCGGCGACGTATTCGGCGATTGCGAGCGTGTCCCAGACGGTCAGGTCGCCATCGATCAGCACCGGTACCCGCCCCGCCGGCGTGACGCGCGCGAGTTCGGTCTTGAAGCTCGAGTCCGGCGTGAACGCGTCGAAGCGGATCTTGCGTTCCTCGAATTCGATGCCGGCCTGCTTCAGCAGCACCCACGGCCGCATCGACCACGACGAGTAGTTCTTGTTGCCGATCACGAGCTGCATCGCGTTCCCTTTCCGTAGCGGAACGACCATGCTAGCGGCGCCCGCCGCGCGGCGGGTTGAGCAATTCGAATGCGATTGATGCGATCCGCGCCGCGCGCATCGATCGCTCGCTCAGGGCAGCTCCTTGTCGAGCGCGTTGGGCGCGGCCGGGGCGATCGCGCGGCCGAGGCGAGCCTTCAGAGACGAGCTCGCGGCGCCGAGCTGCAATGCATAGTAGGTCGCGTTGCTCAGCACCTTCTTGACGTAGTCGCGCGTCTCGGGGAACGGCACGTTCTCGGCCCAGATCGCGGGCTCGAGCACCGGTCCGTCGCGCCACTTGCGTGGCCGGCCGGGGCCGGCGTTGTAGGCAGCCGCGGCCAGCGGCTGCGAACTGCCGAAATCATCGAGCACGAGCTTGAGGTAGTTCATGCCCAGGCGCAGATTCGTTTCGCGGTCGGTGATCAGATCCTGGGTGTAGGGCAGGCCGATCTTCTTCGCGGTCCAGCGCGCGGTCGCCGGCATGATCTGCATCAGACCCGAAGCGCCGACGCTGGAGCGCGCGTCCATGACAAAGCGCGATTCCTGGCGGATCAGCCCATAGACATACGCCGGGTCGAGCCCGACCTCGCCGGAGACCGCGACCACGTCCTTGCGGAACGGCATCGGAAAGCGCTGCTCCATGTCGACCTCGCCCTTGGTTCGATCGCTGGTGTTGATGCAGCGGTCCCAGACCTCGCGGTCGCAGGCGAGCTGCGCGGCGGCGAGCAGCTCGCGGTCGTTCATGCCGCGCAGCGTGTAGTTCCATTCGCGCACGCCCTCGTTGCGCAGCCCCATGCCGATCAATTGCAGCGCGCGCGCGAAGCCGGGGTTGGCGGTCGCCGCGTCGCGCTCGGCCTGCGTCAGCGGCAGCGGACGCGGCGGCACGTAGATCGGCTGGCCGAGGTGCTCGGCGGCGAGCGTGCCGTAGAAGCTGAGCTGGTTGGCGATGCCGGTCATCTGCTCGTTGGCGAGCGCGCGCATGGAGTCCGCGTCCTGCGAATCGGGCGCGAGCGCCGCCATCGCGCGCGCCTTCCAGTAGACCCAGGCGGAATCGCGCTGCTCGTTCGCGCCCATCGCGTTGATCGCCTGCATCGCCTGTTGCCAGCGCGGCTTGCCGTTGTCTGCGCGCAGCGCGGCGCGCGCCTTCCACGCGTGCAGGTCGTCGGTGAGCTCGACCTCGACCTTGGCCTTCGCGGCGCGTTGCGTGGCCCTGAGATAGTAGTCCGCGGCTTCGGGCAGCAGCTTGAGCGCCGCCTGCTTGCCGACCTCGGCCCAGGCCCAGACCGCCAGGTCGGGCGGCAGCGCGCGGTCCCAGCGCTCGTTGAGCTGGCCGACCGCGGCATCGGGATCGTTGGTCGCCATGCGCATCAGGGCAAGCGTCGTCAGCTCCGAGCCCTCGCGCGTCGCGCTCGTCGCGCCGCGCGTCAGGTAGCGGGCCGGGCTGTCGATCAGCAGGGCCATGCCGGTCGCCGCGTCCGGATTGATGATCGCCACGGCCTGGCGCGCGGCACGCGGCCGGCCCGCGTCCATCGATACGCGTGCCTTGCGCCAGATGTCGCCGGCGCCGAGGAGCTTCGCGTCCGCGAGCGTGTTGGCCATCAGCGCGCAGCCGTCGTCGGCCTCGCGCTGCGCGAACCAGGCGGCGCGGGCGGCGTCCGTCACCTCCTTGCCCGCGAGGTAGTCCGTGAGCAGCGCGAAGCACGTGACCTCGCGATCGTCGTTCATCCGGAAACGCGGGTATTCGACCGCGAAGTTGGCCCAGTCGCGCCGCCGGCCGAGTTCGAGCAGCCAGTCGTTGCGGAAGCGATCGTCGACATAGGTGCCGCTCCAGCGCGCGCTGAATTTTTCGACCTCGGGCTGCTGGACGTCGACGATGCGGTTCGTCAGCTCCCAGTAGTCGACCCACATCGCGAGCGGATGATTCGCGGCCACCGCGGTGGCACGCAACACCGCGAGGCGCTTGCCGTCCTTCTTGCGCAGGGCGTCGCGCGCATCGACGATCACGTCGTCGCCTTGCGCGTGTACCGTCGGCCATGCGGCAGAGAACACCAGCAGGCACAAGGTCGCTGCCCGCAGGGCCCGCCCATATACTGAATCCACTCTCTTCGACGTCATCACGTAGTCTTCGAAACCTTGAGTTCTGCAGCCACACCACGACAGGCACTGCGCGCGTCACTGCTCGAGCAACGCCGGATATTCATGGCCGGTCCCCTGGCGGCAGGCGCCGCTGATCCATGGGCCCGTCATCTCGCGGCGGTGCTGAAGGATCTGGAACCGGAACTGCTCGGCCTGTACTGGCCGCACCGGTCCGAATTTAACGCAGCCGGCATGGTGACCGGCGACCCCCTGTTGTCGAAATTGTCAAAGGCCTTGCCCTTTGCACAGCGCGCGCCGGTGCGGATGCACTACCGCGCGTGGGACGGCACGCCTCCGCGCGCGGTCGACGAATGCGGCATCCCGGCAAGCGACGGCGCGCCGGTGGAGCCAGACGTCGTGCTCGTCCCTTGTGTCGGCTACACGCACGACGGGCATCGCCTCGGCTATGGCGGCGGCTACTTCGATCGCTGGCTCGCCGAGCATCCGGGTGTCACGTCGATCGGCATCGCGTGGTCGGGAAGCGAGCTCGGTGCGGACGTGCTCGGCGCGCAAGCACATGATCAGGCATTGACCTTGATCGTCACCGAGCGCGGCGTGGTATGACAGCTCCTCGTCCGGCGAGTACGCCGGCCGATCCCCCGCGGGGACGCGGGCCGGCTTGGGGCGGCCCGGCGCTCGGCCTGCTCACACTGGCGATCGGCTCCTCGCCGATCGCCTGGCGCGTGATGCGCGCCTGCTCCACGACCCAGTCGCAGAACTGCGTCACCTCGGGTCGCAACTTGCCGATCGGCGAGATGATCATCCAATAGAGGAACGGACTGCCGCTGCGCCGCTCCGGGCCGAACGGCTCGACCAGTTCCCCACGCTGCAGCGCCTCGAACACGAGGGCGATGCGCGCCAGCGCGACGCCGTGCCCGGCGAGCGCGGCCTGCACTTGCTGGTACGTGAAGTTCAGGTACAGCCAGCGCTTCGGCTCGAGGCTGGGCTCACCGTTGAGCTTGAGCCAGTGGCGCCAGCTCAGGAATTCGGTGCTGGCCTTGGTGTCGTCCTCCTCCGCCAGCGTGTGCAGCGCGAGATCGGCGGGAGTGGCCAGCGGCGGCGCCTGCCCGCGCCGGATCTGCTCCAGCAGCGAGCGGCTCACGACGGGCGTCAGCACTTCGCCGAACAGGCGCACCGCACCTTCAGGCGCCTGCGCCGGGCTGCAGTAGCGCAGCGAGATGTCGAGTTCCGGGTCGTCGAGGTCGGCGATCATGTCCGTGGCCGAGACGCGGATGTCGATGTCGGGATGCTGGCGCTGGAATGCCTCGATGCGCGGCAGCAGCCACAGCGATCCGAACGACGCGAACGTCGTCACGCTGACGCGCTTGCGGCTGCGCGCCTGGCGAATCTGGCGCACGCTCGCATCGATCTGGCCGAGGCCGCTCTCGACCGAGCGCTGCAGCACGCGGCCGCTTTGGGTGAGCTCCACATGGCGCGTGCCGCGTGTGAACAGCGCTGCGCCGAGCTCGTCTTCGAGGGTCTTGATCTGGCGGCTGATCGCCGATTGCGTGACGAAGAGTTCCTCGGCGGCATCGCTGAAACTCAACCGCCGCGCGACCGCCTCGAAGGCGCGCAGGTTGCCGAGGGAGAGCACCCGACGGGTCCGTGCATTCATATCAATTCCGCATCAATCGATCACACCGGTTTCATTGGATTATGTCCTGCACAAGACCGATGATTACGACACGCAAACAGGAGATTGATGATGAATGCGCAACTCGATCGGAACAGCACACAACGCTTGACGGCTGGCCAGGCGTTGCAACTCGGCCACCTCGGTGGTGAACTCACGGTGCTCGAAGGCCGCGTCTGGCTGACGCGAGACAACGACCTCGGCGACTTCGTGTACGAGCGCGGTCAGCGCGTGCGCCTGGCGGTCGGCGAACACGGCGTGATCGAATCGCTGGATGCGGATCGTCCCGTGGTCTTCCGCTGGAATCCGCGCCGTCAGACCTTCGTCGGCGCCGTCCTGGCGGAGCCCCTGCGCGGCTTGGCCTTCCTGGCCGGCGCGGCGGCACGCGGCTTCGCGGCCCTGGCCCGCAGCGCGGCTGAAAGCGCATGCCGTGCCCAGGGCTCCATCAGCACGGGTGACTCCATGGCGTCTTCGGGCGCACTGAAGTAACCCAACGAAACGTGCTTGCCGGACGAGTCGTAGATGAACGGCTCGCAGCCGGCAGCTTCGAAGAGCGGGCGCGTCACCGCATCGGCCTTCAAGAACAGCCGGTCGTACGCGATCAGTGCGATGAAGAGATCGTCGACGTAGAAGCCCTGGCCGCCGAACATGCGGCGGCTGCGCACCACACCGAGCGGCGCGAAGAGTTCGAGACAGTGGGCGACGAGTTCGGGTGACGCGGCCATGTCGGGTGAGTCCTGCGGCGAGTCTTGCACAATGCCGAGGCCTCCGCCAACCCGACCTCGCCACGCATGACGCCTTCCATCGACCCCGACCGCGCCGCGCTGCGCACCAAGCTGATCGCCGCCCGCCTGGCGCTCACCGATCGCTTAGAGCGCGCAGTGCAACTGCAAAGCACGCTGCGCGTCTGGCTCGTCGGGCGGCGCGAAGCGTCGATCGGCGCGTACTGGCCGATCAAGGGCGAATTCGACCCGCTGCCCGCGCTCTATCGCTGGACCGAAGGCGCCGCGGACGGCGTGACGCGTCGCATCGGCCTGCCGGTCGCGGATCGCAGCGCCGGAAAGGACAGCGGGCAACTGCGCTTTCACGTCTGGTACCCGGGCTGCCCGATGGAGCTCGACGCCTACGACATTCCGAAACCGAAGGACACCGAGGAGTTCGCACCGCAGATCCTCGTCGTCCCCTGCCTGGGCTTCGGCCCGGGCGGCGTGCGCCTGGGGTCCGGCGGCGGCTTCTTCGAACGCACGCTGAATGCGATCACGCCGCGGCCGGTGATGGTCGGGGTCGGATTCACGCACGGCTTTCTGCCCCTGCTGCGCTCCGGCCCCTTCGATCGGCAGCTCGATGCCATGCTGACCGAAGACGGCGTGATGTGGCAGCGCCCCGACTGAATTGAATTGAGCCGCCGGCGCATGGCCTCGCGGCGTCAGGTGCCGGGGTCGCGCAAGCGCGCGAGGCCGATCAGATCCTGCATCAGCAGCTTCGCCGGCGACGCCGCCCACGGCGCCTGCGCGCAGGCGCGGCGCAACGACTCGAGGTCTTGCGCGCCAC
>Ga0070671_100004597_pt1 | contig 10939 bp, 10 predicted proteins | sample KBSS73metaG_FD_65341 | JGI IMG/M metagenome (GOLD analysis project Ga0070671, IMG submission 65341) | Switchgrass rhizosphere microbial communities from Kellogg Biological Station, Michigan, USA - KBS S7-3 metaG | ecosystem: Host-associated > Plants > Roots > Rhizosphere > Soil ... | reverse complement strand
GTCGCTTCCAACCCGTTTCGCTCCCCACGCCGGTGGCTTCCCATCTCATCGTCTGCAGGCATGAGCGCGCCAGAGGTCTCATGGGAAGTTGTGGGGAATTTTGGCCCAGAATGGTGTGATCAGGGACGAACCAGGCGATCCCGGAAGAACTCCAGCACCTGGGTGACGGCCGAATCGACGCGGTCGTTGGTCAGCACGGAGTGCTTCGAGCCGGGTAGCTCGACGCTCAGGAAGCCGTCCCCGAGCTCGCGTCGCAACGTGGCGAACCGCTCCAGCGGCGACGCGCGGTCGCCCTCGTAGCGCAGGCCCATGACGCACGTGCCCTCCGCGACCCGCTGCTTCACCCGCTCGAAGTCGGCGTCGGACAGCCCGACCGACGCCTTCCGCACCCGTCCGAGGGGGAACGGCAGGGACGGCTGGCTGAGCACGGGCGCCACCACGACGTCGTCGATCATCATCGCCAGGGCGAAGCCGCCCGTCATGCACATGCCGACCGCACCCACCCCGGGGCCGCCGCAGCGCTCGTGCTCGGCGCGCGCCAGCTCGCGGAGCCAGGCCGTGATCGGCGACGTGCGCCCGAGCGCCATCGTGGCGAACTCGCGCGAGATGCAGCAGCGCAGCACCTCGCGCGTCGCGTAGCCCGCAGTCATGCTCCGGCCCGGCGTGCCGAACAGCGACGGCAGCACCGCGGTGAGCTCGGCGGCGGCGACCTCGCGACCGAACTGGGCGACCTCCGGCGTGATGCCCGGCACCTCGTGCACCACGATCACGGCCGGGCCGGTGCCGCGGCGGTAGACGTCGCGGGTCGCGTCCAGCGCGGTGAACGACCCGAGCTCGAACCCGTCGAGCGCTACTCCCACTCGATCGTGCCCGGCGGCTTCGACGTGACGTCGTAGGCCACCCGGTTGATGCCCGGGACCTCGTTGATGATGCGGCTCGAGAGCTTCTCGAGCAGCTCGTAGGGGAGGCGCGCCCAGTCGGCCGTCATGGCGTCGTCGGAGGTGACGGCCCGGATGACCACCGGGTGCCCGTACGTGCGCTCGTCGCCCATCACACCGACGGAACGGACGTCGGCGAGCAGCACCGCGAACACCTGCCAGATCTCGCGCTCGAGACCGGCCTTGCGCACCTCTTCGCGCACGATGGCGTCGGCCTTGCGCAACAGATCGGCGCGCTCGGGGGTGACCTCCCCGATGATGCGAACGCCGAGACCCGGCCCGGGGAACGGCTGGCGCCAGACGATCTCCTCGGGGAGGCCGAGCTCCTCGCCGACGCGGCGCACCTCGTCCTTGAACAGGAGGCGGAGCGGTTCGACCAGCTCGAACTTCAGGTCCTCGGGGAGGCCCCCGACGTTGTGGTGCGACTTGATCTTCGCCGCATCGGGCGTGCCCGACTCGATGACGTCGGGATAGAGCGTGCCCTGCACGAGGAAGCGCGCGTCTTCGAGCCCGCGGGCGGCGGCTTCGAACTCACGGATGAAGCGCTCGCCGATCGCCTTGCGCTTGTCCTCGGGATCGGTGACGCCGGCGAGGCGCTCGAAGAACCGGCCTTCGGCGTGGACGTGCTGGAGCTCGATCTTGAGGTTGCGCTGGAACGTCTCGACGACCTGGTCGGACTCGCCCTCGCGCATGAGGCCGGTGTCGACGTAGACGCACGTGAGCTGGGGGCCGATCGCCTTGTGCACCAGCGCGGCGGCGACGGCCGAGTCGACACCACCCGACAGCGCGCAGATGACGCGCTCGCTGCCGACCTGCTTGCGGATCGCCTCCACCTGCGTCTCGATGACCGACGACATCGTCCACGTCGGGCGCGCTTCGCACACGTCGTAGAGGAAGTGCTTGAGCAGATCCTGGCCGCGCGGCGTGTGCGCGACCTCGGGGTGGAACTGCACGCCGAAGATCTTCCGCTCGCGCGACTCGAGCACGGCAACGGGCGTCTCCGGCGTGTTGGCCGTGGCCGTGAAGCCGGCGGGGGCCGCGACGATCGTGTCGAAGTGGCTCATCCACACCGGCTGCTCGGCCGGCAGGTCGTGGCCGAACAGGATCGACTCGCCGGTGACGTGCAGCGCGGTGCGCCCGTACTCGCCCTTGCCGGTCTTGGCGACCTCACCGCCGAGCTGGAGGGCGACGAGCTGGGCGCCGTAGCAGATGCCGAGCACCGGGGTGCCGAGGTCGTAGACCGCGGGATCGATGCGGGGCGCGCCGTCCTGGTGCACCGAGGCCGGGCCGCCACTGAAGATCACGCCGACCGGGTTGCGGGCACGGATCTCCTCGGCGGTGATCGTGTGGGGAACGATCTCGGAGTAGACGTGCGCCTCGCGGACGCGCCGGGCGATCAGCTGCGCGTACTGGGCGCCGAAGTCGACGACGAGGACGGTGTCGAAGGACTCACTCATGCGAGCTCATAGCCGGTAGTTCGGGGCTTCCTTCGTGATGACGACGTCGTGGGGGTGGCTCTCGCGCAGGCTCGCCGGCGTGATGCGGATGAAGCGACCGTTGGTCTGCAGCTCGGCGATGCTGCGCGACCCGCAGTAGCCCATCGCCTGGCGGAGCCCGCCGATCAGCTGGTGCAGCACGTTGGCGATCGGGCCCTTGTAGGGCACGCGGCCCTCGATGCCCTCGGGGACGACCTTGCCGCTCTCGACCGAGCCTTGGAAGTAACGGTCCTTGGAGAACGAGCGACCTTGCATGGCGCCGAGCGACCCCATGCCGCGGTACTCCTTGAAGCGCTCCCCGGCCGCCACCACGATGTCGCCGGGCGACTCCTCGACCCCGGCGAGCGCGTTGCCCACCATCACCGTGTCCGCGCCGGCCGCGAGGGCCTTGGCCACGTCGCCGGAGAACTGCACGCCGCCGTCGGCGATGACGGGCACGCCGTGGTCGCGGGCAGCAGTTGCGCAGTCGAAGATGGCGGTGATCTGCGGCACGCCGATGCCGGCGACCACGCGGGTGGTGCAGATCGATCCCGGGCCGATGCCGACCTTCACGGCGTCGGCGCCGGCGGCGATGAGCGCCTCGGTGGCTTCGGCGGTGGCGACGTTGCCGGCCACGACCTCGATGTCCCAGTTGGCCTTGATCTTGGCGACGGTCTCGAGGACCGAGCGGGCATGGCCGTGCGCCGTGTCGACGACCACGGCGTCGACGCCGCGATCGACGAGCGCCGCCACCCGGTCGAACACGTCGGGCGACGCACCGACGGCGGCGGCCACGCGCAAGCGGCCGCGGTCGTCCTTGGTGGCGTTCGGGTAGTCGATGCGCTTCTGGATGTCCTTGACCGTGATCAGCCCGGACAGCACGCCCTCGGCGTCGACGATCGGGAGCTTCTCGATGCGGTGGCGGGCGAGGATCAGCTTCGCCTCGTCGAGCGTGGTGCCGCGGGGCGCGGTGATCAGGCCCTCGCTCGTCATCGCCGACGACACCGGCTCGTCGCTCGCCTCGACGAACCGCAGGTCGCGGTTGGTGATGATGCCCACCAACCGGCCGTGGTCGTCGGTGACCGGCACGCCGGAGATGTGGTACTGGGCCATGACGGCCATCGCATCGGCGATCGACGCCGTCGGGGGAACCGTCACCGGTTCGGTGATCATCCCGGACTCGGACCGCTTGACCTTGTCGACCTCGGCCGCCTGGTCGGCGATGGCGAGGTTGCGATGGATGACGCCGATGCCGCCGTGGCGCGCCATGGCGATGGCGAGCCGGGCCTCGGTGACCGTGTCCATGGCGGCGGACACGAGGGGGATGTTCACCTCGATGGTGCGGGTGAACCGGGTGGTGGTGGACGCCTCGGCGGGCAGGACCTCGGACGCCGCGGGAACGAGCAGCACGTCGTCGAAGGTGAGCCCTTCACGCCCGAACTTCTCGTCGAACGACGCAGCGGGGGCCATACGCAATCCTAGGGCAGGAGGGTCGCCGGACCCGTCATCACGAGGTCGGCCTTCTGGAATTCCTTGAGCGTCTCGTGGCCGGTCGTCGCCATCGACATCCGGACCGCGCCGAACAGGTTGAGGCGCCCGTCGTTCTCGTGGGCCGGACCGACGAGGATCTCCTCGAGCGTGCCCAGACAGCCGACCTCGAGCCGCGACCCCCGCGGCAGCGTCGGGTGCACGACGTGGGTGCCCCAGTGGAAGCCGCGCCCGGGCGCTTCGGCTGCCGCGGCGAGGGGCGCGCCCATCATCACCGCGTCCGCACCGCACGCGAGGGCCTTGGCGATGTCGCCGCCGGTCGCCATGCCCCCGTCGGCGATGACGTGGCAGTAGACGCCGGTCTCGTCGAGGTGGCGCATGCGGGCGCCGCGGGCGTCGGCGATGGCCGTGGCTTGCGGCATGCCGATGCCGAGGACGCTGCGCGTGGTCGAGGCGATCCCGGGGCCGACCCCGACGAGCACCCCCGCGGCGCCGGTGCGCATGAGGTGCAGCGCCGTCTGGTACGACGAGCAGCCCCCGACGATCACCGGGATGGCCAGCTCGCGCACGAAGCGCTTGAGGTTCAGCGGCTCCCCCGACTTGGTCACGTGCTCGGCCGACACGACCGTGCCGTGGATCACGAGCAGGTCGAGCTCGGCGGCGAGGATGGCGGGCGTGAGCGCCTCGGTGTGCTGCGGCGTGACCGCCCCGCACGAGACGACTCCGGCGTCCTTGATCTCGCGGATGCGCTGGCCGACCAGCTCGGGCTGCACGGGCTCGCGGTGGAGCTCCTGCATCCGGCGCACGGCCTTCTCGGCCGGGAGGTCGGCGATCTCCTGGAAGAGCGGATCCGGGTCCTCGTACCGGGTCCACAGACCTTCGAGGTTCAACACGGCGAGCCCGCCGAGCCGACCGATCTCGGCGGCCGTGGCGGGGCTCACCACGCTGTCCATCGCCGACGCCATCAGCGGGAGGTCGAAGCGGAACGCGTCGATCTCCCAGGTCAGGTCGACGTTCTCGGGATCCCGGGTGCGACGGCTCGGGACGATGGCCACCTCTTCGAGGCCGTACGCCCGGCGAGCCGACTTCCCGATCCCGATCTCGACCTCGGCCACCGGGCAACTGTACCGGTGGCCTCGCGCCTCACTAGAAGAGCAGGATCAGGATCAAGATGATGATGAGAAGGGTTCCAAGGCCGATGTACATGCCGCGTTCGTTCCCCGTTCGGCGAGGCACGACACCGTGAAGCTGGGCTTGTTCGCCCTCAACATGGGCCCGGCCACCGCCGAGCACGTCACGACCGTCGCCGGCGCGGCCGAGGAGGCGGGCCTGGAGTCGGTGTGGGCCGGCGAGCACGTCGTCCTGCCCGCCCCGCGCGTGCCGCCGTCGCCGATGGACCCGACCGACCGGTCGCTCGATCCGTTGTTCGCGCTGGCGTGGGCGGGCGCGGCGACGAGGACGTTGCGACTCGGGACGGGGATCGTGATCCTCCCCCAGCGCAACCCGGTCGTCCTCGCCAAGGAGCTGGCGTCCCTCGACGTGCTCACCGACGGCCGCGTCATCCTCGGCATCGGCGCCGGGTACCTCGAGCCGGAGTTCCGTGCAATCGGCGCCAACTTCCCGGACCGGGGCGCGGTCACCGATGAGCACCTCGCGGCGATGCGGTCGCTCTGGCATGACGCGGCGCCGGCGTTCCACGGTCGCTTCGTCGACTTCGCCGGCGTCGACGCCCATCCCCGTCCGGTCCAACGTCCGATCCCCGTGACCGTCGGCGGGCACACGGCGCCGTCCTACCGGCGTGCGGTGACGGCGGGCCAGGGGTGGTACGGCTTCTTCCGCACGCCCGACGACGTGGCCGCCGACGTCGCCGGCCTGCGCCAGGCCGCCGACCGCTACGGGAGGCCGTCCGACCTGGGCGAGCTGGAGCTCACGGTGACGCCGCGGACGGCGCTCACGCCCGAGCTGGTGTCCGCCTACGCGGCGCTCGGCGTCCACCGCCTCGTGGTGCTGCCCGGCGGCGACATGCGCTCGCTCGGCGCCGGCACCGACGTCTTCCTGCAGACGATCGAGGAGGCCGTCGCCGCCAACCGCTGACCGCTGACCGCTGACCGCCCCAACCGCACCGTTCTTTGTCGGATCTGCCCACGTCAGCCGGGCAGATCCGACAAAGAACGTTCAGGGGGTTCGCCCGTCGCCCAACGAGGACGCGGCGAGGAGGGTGACGAGGGGGCCGTAGGTCTGGCCGCCGGTGATGTCGTCGTCGGCCAGCTCACCGCTCGGGACCGGGCGGGGGAAGCTCACCTTGATGGCGTGGATCGACTCGACGACGTGCACCTCGACGCTCGCCGGGTCGACGCCGTAGAGGTCGCCGAACGTGGCCGGCGTGACCACCCCGGCGTCCAGCACCCGCCGGAGCGTCGCCGCGTCGTGGCAGAAGAGATCCGTCGTGAGCAGGAACGGCCCGGCGTCCTTGCTGCGGATCAGCCGGAAGGTGTCGGTGAGCCGCTGCACGCGCTCGGCGGTCACCCGACCTCCTCGACCGTCGTGCGGAACAGCGTCTCCGGCTCGTCGCCCTCGAGCACCATCGCGTGGTTGAGGGTGAACCGGTAGACGGGACCGCGATCGACGACGGGTGCGCTGTAGGGGTGCGCGAACGTCGTGACCGAACCGCCGCTCCACCCGACGATCGGCCAGTGGAGCGCGACGTGGTACGCCGCCCGTGCCATCGCCGATGCGTCCTCCTGCGTCTGACCCACGACGTCGACCACGAGCACCGCTTCGACGTCTCGACCACCGAAGGTGCGCAGCTGCACCTGGAAGTCGCCGCTCGCCACCTCCTTCAACCGCGAGCGCAGCCGGTCCTCGACCGCCGCGCACCACTGCGGCAGCTGCAGCAGGAGCATCGGGTCGCGCACGGTGCCCCAGAACCCCGAGAGGAACCCGAGCGGCGCCGACCCTTCGAGCTTCACCGTGTAGCGCTCGGCCGGCGTCCACGTCCCGCCGGTCACGCGCACGCGCCGGTCGTCGAGCGCGGTGTAGGTGGCCGCGCTCGAGTCGAGCACGCCGGACGGCATCACCAACCGGTACGGGTCGGACACCTCGTAGAGCGTGTGGGCGGCGACGCTCGCGGGGGTGCACCGCAGCGCGGGGTCGAGCGGCTCGAGCACGAAGCCGTCGTCGTCGAGCGTGACGAGGAGCGAGTCCTGACCGCTGCGGTTCTCGGCCGCGGCGGCGCCGCACTCGGCGATCTTCGCCGCGTTCCAGACGGACGCGGGTTCGAACCCGGCGGCGAGCGGCATCGCCGCGTAGATCGCCGCGTCGGCGCAGCGACCGACGAGCACGACATCGGCGCCCGTCGCCAATGCCCACTCGATCTGCTCGGCGCCGGCCATGGCCACGATGTGACCGTCGGCGTCGAACGTCGCCGACTCGATGGCAGGCGCGCCCGGCAGCGGGAGCAGCAACCCGTCGAGGAGCTTCGCCTTCATGACGGCGCGGTCGGGCTCGCAGAACACGCACGCCACCCGCAGCCTCCACCCCTCCCCACGAGCGATTCGCTCGACCAGGTCGAGGTAGCCCGTGACGGCATCATCGCCGCCGCCCCCGCCGCACGACCCGATGATCAACGGCACGCCGGCTCGCCGGGCCCCGGCGAGGCCCAGCCGCAGGTCGCGCTCGTAGGCGGCGTCGGCCCAGATCCAGTCACCGCTGCCGAGGTAGTACGGGCCACCGTCGGTCGAACCCGAGTCCGATCCGATGAACGCCGGGCCGGCGGCCACCCCCGCGGCGAGCGACTCCTCGCGGAAGCCGCAGCCCAAGCTCCCAGTCAGCGCGACGTACCTCACCGCACATCCATGATCGGTTCGAACCCGTGGGCCAGCGGTCCTTCGGCGATCTCGACGTGGTCGCGCGTCAACGTTGCGGCGTGGGCGCGGAAGTTGAGGAACGAGAACCCCTCGCCGCGGAAGCCGTAGCGCTGTCCGGCGGCGATGGCGATCGTGCTGCCCGGCCCGAGGTGCCGGCGGCCGACGACGATCTCGCCCTCGAGCACGTGGATGAGCTCGTCCGCGGAGTGGCTGTGGGGCGCCGACACGTGCTCGTGGACGCGACCGGTGACGAACAACGTGACGTCACAGGTCGCGCAGCCCGAATCGGCGAAGTACCGAGTCGTCCGTTCGTCGTCGACCTTCGCCCAGGTGCCGCCCGGACCGACGACGTGCACCCGCCGGCCGACGCGAGCAGAGATCTCGTGCGTCCCCATCCGCACGATCGACGCGTCGACCGGTGCCGTGAGCGTCGCCGGCACGCCGGCTTCGACGATCACGGCACCGCCGGCGGGACACTCGTGGCCGTCGACGTCGACCGCGCCCTCGAGCACGTACACCGCTTCGTCGCCGTGATGGACGTTCCACATCACCGTGCCGACCTCGAAGCGCTCGAGCCAGAGCGGGAAGTCATCGGGCACGGCCTCGCCCGGTCGGCAGAACGCGATGCCCCTCATGACTCGAACCCGTAGAGCGCTCGGGCGTTGCCCGCCAGGATCTGGTCGCGCTCGGCCGCAGGCACGTCGAAGTAGTCGGCGTCGATCGTGACCCACGAGTCGGGCCAGTCGGAGCCCGAGTGCGGGAAGTCGCTCGACCACATGAGGCGATCGACGCCGATGGCGTGACGGTTGCGCACCGCGTAGTGATCGGTGAGGTAGGTGAACCAGAAGTGGTCGTGGATGTACTCGCTCGGCAGCTTCGCCAGCCGCGCCTTCGGCCCGATCGTGCGGCGGCGGAAGCGGTTGTCGAGCTGCTCGCGCACATACGGCACCCAACCCGCGTCGACCTCGACGAACACGAGCTGCAGACCAGGCACGCGATCGAGCACGCCGGAGTTGAGGAACTGCACCATGATCAGCGGCGCCTGGAGGAAGCGCAGATCGCCCTCGGCCCGACCCTGCGTCATGCGGCCGGGCGCGTAGATGTCCTGCGGGTGCTCGTTCACGAGCTTCACGTGGATGTGCAACGGAAGTCCGGCATCGACGGCGGCCTGCCACACCGGGTCGTCCTCCGGCGCGAGATCGGTGTCGCCGTGCGGGTAGCAGCCGACGAGCAGGCCGACGACGCCGCTCAGCCGCGCCACGCGCTCGATCTCGTCCACCGCCTGCTCGACGCCGCGGTTCGGGATCAGCGCGATGCCGCCGAGCCGACTCGGCTCGTGCGCCGCGTACTCGGCGAGCCAGTCGTTGTAGGCGCGGACCATCGACAGGTGGAGGTCGGGCTCCTCCGTGGCGATCATGAGGTGCGACAGCCGCGGGGTCGGATACAGCACGGCGGCGTCGACCATGTCGAGGTCCATCTGCTCGAGCCGCACCGCCGGGTCCCAGCCGCCCGTCGGGATCTCGTCGAAGCGCACCCACGGCCGGCGCTGATCCTTCGGCAGCGTTGCCGCTGCGTTCAGCCCGAAGTTGATCGGGTCCTTCACGCCCTCCATCACCCAGGCGTCGCCCTGCTCGAAGCGCTGCACGCGTGGCACGCGGTCCCGGTGCTTCGCCGGCACCCGCTCGACCCAGAGACCGGGCGGTTCGTTCACGTGCGTGTCGGTGTCGATCAAGCGGTACGGCAACGCGCTCATTAGGCTCTAATCATTACAAGTATTCGGTCGCCGCGCCTCGCCGAGATGATCGCCGGTCGCCTCCGCGAGCGGATCGTCGACGGCGCCATCGCCGACGGCGGCGAGCTCCCCCCGCTCGACCAGCTCGTGCAGGAGTTCGGCGTGAGCCCACCGTCGATCCGAGAGGCGCTGCGCATCCTCGAGAACGAGCGGCTCATCACCGTGCGGCGCGGCAAGGTCGGGGGCGCCGTCGTCCATCGCCCGCGCGCCGACGCCGTCGGCTACTCGATCGGGTTGGTGCTCCAGTCCGAGCGCGTGCGCACCAGCGACCTGCGCGCTGCCCTCGCCGAGCTGGAACCGGTTTGCGCCGCGCTGTGCGCGCAACGGCCCGACCGGCAGCGGTCCGTCGTGCCCAAGCTCCACGCCGCGTGCGAGCGCATGGCCGACGCCATCGACGACCCGAAGGCCATGGAGCCGTGGTCACGGCAGTTCCACGCCGAGCTCATCGAGGGTTCGGGCAACCGGACCATCGTCCTCGTCGTCGGCGCCATCGAGCGGTTGTGGGCTGGTCAGCGGGAGGCGTGGACCCACCGGGTGGCGGTCGCCGACGAGTCGCCCGACGTCGAGCTCCGCAAGCAGGGTCTGCTCGCCCACCGTCGCATCACCGCCGCCATCGACGAAGGGGACGCCGACACCGCCGACCGCCTCGTCCGCGAGCACATGCACGACCCCCGCATCTACGCGGCGCGCCGCCGGGCGCCGGTGATCAGGGCGACGCCGTGATGAGCGACAGCAAGCCGTAGAGGATGCGGGCGGTGGCGCCCCAGATGGTGTCGCCGACGACGTCGAAGAACATCATCGGGCGCTCGCCGCCGAGGAAGTTCCACACCTCCTCGTGGAAGGTGTCGGCGTGCAGCAGTTCACGCACCGGGAGCGTCAGCACCAGCTCGACCTCGTCGGGGTTGGGCTTCAGGTCGAGCGGCCGGCCCGGGAGCGCGCCGACGAACGGCACGATCGCCGTCTGCGACGAGAACGTCATGATGTGGTCGAGCTCGCCCAGCACCTCGACGTCGGAGGCGTACAGGCCGATCTCCTCGCGCGCCTCGCGCAGCGCCGTCTCGAGCAGCGTCTCGCCCTCGTCCTGGCGGCCGCCCGGGAACGACACCTCGCCGCGATGGTTGCGCAGGTGCTGGGCGCGCCGGGTGAACAGCATCCACGCCTCCCCGTCCTCCTCGAACACGGGGACGAGGACCGCCGACGGACGGGCCCGCGCCATCCAGTCCGGCTCGTGGCCGATCTCCTGCGGTGGGGGCGCGGTGCGCACGGCGTCGACGATCCGGGCGAGGGTGATCGTGCGCGCCTCGTCGTGGAGCTCCTCCCAGGGTGGGGGGCCGCCGGGACGGGCATCCGGGGGGCGCGGGATGACCTGATCGCCCCCGC
>Ga0070671_100004596_pt1 | contig 10940 bp, 10 predicted proteins | sample KBSS73metaG_FD_65341 | JGI IMG/M metagenome (GOLD analysis project Ga0070671, IMG submission 65341) | Switchgrass rhizosphere microbial communities from Kellogg Biological Station, Michigan, USA - KBS S7-3 metaG | ecosystem: Host-associated > Plants > Roots > Rhizosphere > Soil ... | reverse complement strand
GCCGTCCTTCTTCTTCTCGGCGGGCTTCTCCCCGTCCTCGCCGGATTCCGCGGCGCCGTCGATCGCGGGCGGGTCCTCCGGCTCCTCGTCCGCCCCCGACGTCGGACGCCCGTCCGGCCCGGCCCCGAACGGCGACGGCGTGCGCGCGGCCAGTGGGACCAGGAACGGACGCCACGAGGCCGGGAACGTGAGGTCGAAGGAGTGCTCGTCGTAGATCGGGTCGAAGCTGCGGCGGGAGAGGAAGGCCAGGTACCTGCCGTCCGTGGTGAACACCGGGTCCGTGTCGACGAACCGGGGCTCGGTCACGGCGACCAGCGAGTCGTCGGTCAGGTCCACGAGCATGATGCGCGAGAGACCGGGCTCGACCGGGTCCTCGTAGGCCAGCCAGCGCGAGTCCGGCGAGAACGCCAGCCCGGCGATCTCCCCGGCCGCCCCGCGCGCGGGCTCTCGGACCGCGCCCGTGGCGGTGTCCAGCAGGAGCAGGCGGTTGTCGTGCGTGGCGAGGGCGGCGAGCGTGCCGTCCGGCGCGGCCACGAGCTCCAGCACCCGCCCGACCTGCCCGTCCGCGTAGCGGACGAGCTCCGCGGCGCCCTCGGCGTGCGGGTCCAGCGCGGAGATCGCGACGGCGTCCTCGCCGGTGTGGTCGTCCACCCAGATCGCGCGGTCCTCGCCCAGCGGCTGGGCCATCCGCGCGCGCACGCCCTGCTCGGCGAGCAACGTCCGGGCGGGCCCGTCGCGGTGGGTCAGCCGGTGCACGGTCCCTCGGACGGTCACGACGCTGGACCGCCCGGTCCGGTCCGGTGCCGCGCCGCCGAGCCAGCGGGCGGCCGGAATCCGGTGGGGCTCGCGGCCGGTGCGGGGCCCGCCGAGCCGGACGTCGAGACGCCGCGGTTCGGCCGCTGCGTCGTCCAGGGACTCCAGCAGGTACAGCTCGCCCGCCGACTCGTAGACGACCCGCTCGCCGTCCGTGCTCGCGTGGCGGGCGTAGAACTCCGCGTGGTCGGTGTGTCGGCGCAGGTCCGCGCCGGTGTGGTCGACCGAGTAGAGGTTGGCGTGGTCCTCGTGGTCGGACAGGAACACGATGCGGTCACCGACGAGCATCGGGGCGTCCAACTGCCCGTCGAGCTCGGTGAGGATCCGGGTGAAGTCGCCGGTGCCCTCCGGATCCCACCAGATCTTCCCGGCCGTGCCGCCGCGGTAGCGCTTCCACCAGGCCATGTCCCGGACCATCGTGCGTCCGATCAGGACCCCGGCGCCGCGGTACGACACCGCCGAGACGGGTCCGTAGTCCAGCCGGTGCGGGCGCCCACCGAGCGCCGGGACGGCGTACGCCCAGGTGTTGGCGAAGGTGTGCTGGCCGGTCGCGGACGTCGCGACGATCCGGCCGTCCGGCGTCCACCCGGCCAGCCGGGTGCGCAGGTCCCCCCAGAACGTCACACGGCGGGCGGCGCCGCCGTCCGCCGCGGCGACCCGGATCTCCGGCGCGCCGTCCTTCGCGCTGCTCCAGGCGACCAGCGAGCCGTCCGGGGAGAAGCGCGGGTTCTTGACCGGGACGTCGTCGGCCGTCAGCCGGGTGGCGCGGCCGCCCGAGAGCGGGGCGGTCCAGACGTCGTCCTCGGCCACGAAGACCAGGGTGTCGCCGGACAGGTGAGGGAAGCGGAGGTAGCTAAGGGCCACCCGGCGACATTAGTCGCGTGCGTAGCGCTCCTGAGCGCGGGCGCGCGCCTTCGCGGCCTCCACCTCACGGTCCTTCGGCGGCGCCGTGGTCACGAGGTCCTCCAGCAGGTGCCGGGTGACGTGCGCGATCTCCGCGACGGCCCGGTCGAACGCCTCCTGGTTGGCCTGCGAGGGCTTGACCGCCCCGCTGACCTTCCGGACGAACTGCAACGCCGCCGCGTGCACCTCGTCGGAGGTGGCGGGCGGGTCGAAGTTGTGCAGGGTGCGGATGTTGCGGCACATGGGACCGAGTGTCCGGGGCCGATGCTCGGCTCCGCAAGCTCCGCCTCCTACACCGGGTCGAGTCCGGTCAGGGGCGCGACGCCGAGCACGATCCGCCCGGTGTGGAAGCCCTCCGCGTAGCGGGCGTGGCACTGCGCCCCGCGGACGCGCGCGAGGCCGGCGAAGGTCTCGGCGTCAAACCAGGCGCGGTCCTGCTGGCTGCCGTAGTGCTCGTGCAGCTTGGCGATCTTCTCCCGCAGCACCGGCTCCGCGAGCGGGAGGAACGCCGTGGGCTGGACCAGGTCGCCGTCCCAGGCCAGCAGCTCGTACCCCAGGGTCAGGTGGTCCCGGAACACCGAAGGGACGATGCCGGCGAGGACCTTGCGGTCCGGCTGCGCGTCGTGCGGGGAGGGACCGAGCACGAGGTCCGGCTCGCCGCGGCCGCGCACCTCCTCCAGCGCCTGGCTGACCCGCTCCCAGCGGACCGGGAGCCGCCCGTCCGGCAGGTCGTGCACCACGACGTCGAGCTTCGCGCCGGGGCAGAAGGCGGTCAGCGCGGCCCGCTCCTCCTCCTCCCGCAGCGACCCGCCGCCGGTCAGCACCAGCGCGGTCACCGTGACCCCCGGATGGGCGCGACACAGCTCGAGCAGCGCCCCGCCGGCCCCGACGGCGATGTCGTCGCAGTGGGCACCGAGCAGGACCATCCGGTCCAGGCGTTCGGGCAGCAGGCTGAGCACGCCCACCACCTTCCCGTCTCGGACCCGTGCACGGGAAGGCCGGGGAGCCGATCCGCTCATCCTGACTGAGGAGATCACCTTCCCCGTGGCAGGATGGACGACGTAGTCCGCCGTGGTGTAATGGCAGCACCTCTGATTTTGGTTCAGATGGTTCAGGTTCGAATCCTGGCGGCGGAGCGAGTTCATCCACGAGGCCGGTCCCCACCGGCCGCGTCCTGTCGGCGCCGCACCCGAGACCTCGGCTGTCCTGGCAGACGGCTGAGGAGCATCGAATGTGCGTGACGTGCGAGGGAAGCACCTACGACGACGAGATGGCGGAGCTGACCCGTGCCGTCGAGCAGGACGGGTGGGCCGTGCGGGCGGTGTTCGAGCACGGGCTGCGGGCGCCTTGGGCGTACACCGTCGGGCTCACGAGCTTCGGCAGGCCGGAGCTGGTGGTCACCGGGCTCGACGCCTTGGAGGCGGCCGACCTGCTGAACGAGATCGCCCTCCTGCTGGTGGAGACCGGCGAGGCGCCGAGGCCCGGGAGCCGCATCCCCGCGACGGGTGGACTGCCGGTCGAGTTCGTGGAGGTCGCGGCGCCGGACGAGCACCTGGTCCGGGCCGTCGCGCTGCACGGTGAGGGGGTCCGGGCCGTGCAGGTGGTCTGGTCGGACGAGCGCGGGAACTGGCCGTGGCAGCGGAGCTTCCGGTCCGCAGGCGGCGGCCAACCGGTGCTGGGCCCGCGGGCGCGGGATGCTCCCCCACTCCCCGAGTAGACGAACGACGAGGGCCGCCCACCGGGTCCCGGTGGACGGCCCTCGCACTCAGTCGGTCGGTTTCGGTGGCGGGGGCGGCGGCTCGTCGCGGCCGTTCCCGGTACACCCGAGGACGTTCATGGTTCGCATGTCGTCTCCTCCCTGCCCGGAGGTCACTCCAGGGCAGATCTCTTCTCAGCGCTCATTCCAGCGCAGCGTCCAGCGTGATCGTGGTGCCGGTCAGCGCCTTGCTCACCGGGCAGCTCTCCTTGGCGGCCTGGGCGGCCTTCTCGAACGCGGCGGCGTCGAGCCCGGGGACCTCACCGCGGACCTTCAGGGCGATCCCGGTGATCCGGAAACCGCCCGCCGAGTCCGGGCCGAGCGACACGTCGGCGGTCACGTCGAGTGATTCCGGCGTCGCCCCCTCCTGACCGATCAGCGCCGAGAGTTGCATGGCGTAGCAGGACGAGTGCGCCGCCGCGATCAGCTCCTCCGGGCTGGTGGTGCCGCCCGCGTCGTCGGCGGCGCGCTTCGGGAAGCTGACGTCGTACGTGCCGACCTTGCTGCTGGTCAGCTCGACCTGCCCGGAGCCCTCCTCCAGGGAGCCGTTCCAGGCGGTCCGTGCCGTGCGGGTGGGCATCTGCACATCCTCCGATCGGTCGACCAACGTCCACTCAGAGGAACCCCGCTGCGTCACGCCGACACACCCGACGCCCACGGGCACGAGACGAGCGGTAGCAGGCCGACGGCGAGCGGTCGCTCACCGCACCTGGACGGCGTCCCCGACCTGCAGGAAATCGAAGAACTCGATCGCGTCCGGGCGGGCGAGCCGCACGCACCCGGCCGACGGGGTGTCGAGGGTGCCCTCGTGGAACCCGATCCCGCCCTGGGCGAAGAACACCGCGAACGGCATCGCCGCATTCTGGAACTCGGCGCTGCGGTGGTTGACGTTCTTCCACTCGACGGTGAAGTCCCCGCGCGGGGTCTCCTGCCCCGGCCCGCCGGGGCTGACGGGGATGGGTCCGAAGGCGACCCCGCCGTCGCGCAGCAGCCAGGCCTGCTTCGCCGCGACGTCCACACAGGCCCGAGCGGCCGCGGTGCACGGTGTGCCCGGCACGGGATCCGCAGGCCCGGCCAGGGCGGTGCCGGGAACCAGGAGGAGCAGGACCGCCGCGGCGGCGAGCCCCCAGCGCTTGCGCATGTGCACCTTTCGTCCGGATCCGACTGGGGCAACGAGCGCAGGCCCGGGCGGTGACGACCGGCCCGCGTAGGATCGCCGCGCCGGTGAGACCTTCAGGCGAAGGAGTGTTCATGCCCGACTCCCCCCGACCGACCGCGTCGGTGGTGCTGGCCGCGGGCGAGGGCACGCGGATGCGCTCGGCCACCCCCAAGGTCCTGCACGAGCTGGGCGGGCGGAGCCTGCTCGGGCACGCCGTGCACGCCGTCGCCGAGCTCGAGCCCGAGCACCTCGCGGTGGTCGTCGGGCACGGGCGCGCCGAGGTCACCGCGGCCCTGCTGGGCATCGGCGAGGAGATCGCCCGCGAGGTCCACACCGCCGTGCAGGAGCAGCAGAACGGCACGGGCGACGCCGTCCGCTGTGGCCTCTCCGCCCTGCCGAGCGGCCTGCGCGGCACGGTCCTGGTCACCTACGGCGACGTCCCGCTGCTCGACGCCTCGACCTTCGGCCAGGTGCTCGCGGCCCACTCCGGGGCCGCCGTCACCCTGCTGACCACGGACCTCCCCGACCCCGCCGGGTACGGCCGGATCGTGCGCTCCGCAGACGGCCGCGTGACCGCGATCGTCGAGCAGAAGGACGCCACCGCCGGGCAGCACGCGATCACCGAGATCAACTCGGGGGTCTACGCCTTCGACGCGGAGTTCCTCGCCGCCGGGCTGTCCCGCCTCGGCACCGACAACGCGCAGGGCGAGCTGTACCTGACCGACCTGGTCGCGCTGGCCGTGGCGGACGGGCTGCGGGTCGAGGCCGTGCGGGTGGACGACCCCTGGCTCGTCGCCGGGGTGAACGACCGGGTGCAGCTCGCGGAGGTCCGCGCGGAGCTCAACCGCCGGGTGCTGCGCGGGCACATGCTCGGCGGCGCGACGATCGTCGACCCGGCCACGACCTGGGTGGACGTGCAGGTCAGGCTCGGCCGGGACGTCGTCGTCGAACCGGGGACGCAGCTGCGCGGCCGGACGACGGTCGCCGACGGCGCCGTCGTCGGCCCGGACACCACCCTGGTCGACTGCGAGATCGGTGAGGGGGCCTCGGTGGTCCGCACGCACGGCTCGTCGTCGGTGATCGCGGCGGGCGCGACGGTCGGCCCGTTCGCCTACCTGCGCCCCGGCACCCGGCTCGGGGAGAGCGGCAAGATCGGCACGTTCGTCGAGACCAAGAACGCCGAGATCGGGCGCGGCTCGAAGGTCCCGCACCTGACCTACGTGGGAGACGCCACGATCGGCGAGCAGAGCAACATCGGGGCCTCGTCCGTCTTCGTCAACTACGACGGCGTCACCAAACACCGGACCGCCATCGGTTCCCATGTGCGCACCGGATCGGACACGATGTTCATCGCACCGGTGAGCATCGGCGACGGCGCCTACACCGGGGCGGGCACGGTGGTCCGCGAGGACGTCCCACCGGGGGCGCTGGCGGTGTCGTCGGGGCCACAGCGCACCATCGACGGATGGGTCGTACGGAAGCGACCCGGAACGCCGGCGGCCGAGGCCGCCGAGCGCGCCACGAACGCAGCCGGAAGCGGCCAAGGAGGCTCAGCGCAGTGAGTGCCATGTCGGGTCAGCCCAAGAAGAACCTGATGTTCTTCGCCGGGAGGACGCACCCGGAGCTGGCCGAGCAGGTCGCCAAGCATCTCGACGTCACCGTCACGCCGCAGTCGGCGTACTCCTTCGCGAACGGCGAGATCTTCGTCCGCTTCGAGGAGTCCGTCCGCGGCTGCGACGCCTTCGTGCTGCAGGCCCACTCGGCCCCGATCAATGACGCGATCATGGAACAGCTGATCATGGTCGACGCGCTCAAGCGCGCCTCGGCCAAGCGGATCACCGTGGTCATGCCCTTCTGGGGCTACGCGCGGCAGGACAAGAAGCACCGCGGCCGCGAACCCATCACCGCCCGGCTGGTCGCGGACCTGTTCAAGACGGCGGGTGCGGACCGGATCATGACGGTCGACCTGCACACGTCCCAGATCCAGGGCTTCTTCGACGGCCCGGTGGACCACCTGTTCGCCCTCCCCGTGCTCGCCACGCACATCAAGGAGCGCTACTCCGGCGCGGACCTGGCCGTGGTCTCGCCGGACTCGGGCCGCGTGCGGCTCGCCGAGCGCTGGGCGGAGACCCTCGGCGGCACCCCGCTGGCGTTCATCCACAAGACCCGGGACCCGCGCAAGCCGAACGAGGCCGTGGCGAACCGGGTGGTCGGCGACGTCGAGGGCCGCACCTGCGTGGTCATCGACGACATGATCGACACCGGCGGCACGGTGGCGAAGACGGTCGAGGTGCTGCTCAAGGAGGGCGCCAAGGACGTGATCATCGCGGCCACCCACGGCGTCCTCTCCGGCCCGGCCGTCGAGCGGCTGTCCACCTGCGGGGCCCGCGAGGTGATCTTCATGGACACGCTACCGATCCCGGACGAGAAGCGCTTCCCTGGCATGACCGTCCTCTCGATCGCCCCGCTGCTCGCCGAGGCCATCCACCAGGTCTTCGACGACGGCTCGGTCACCAGCCTCTTCGACGGCAACGCCTGAGCCTGGTCCCCGGACGAGGAGCGGGGCGGTCGGATTCCGACCGCCCCCGCTCCTGCTCTGTGGATCGCGGGTCAGACCTTGGTCCAGGTGCAGTCGCCCGAGAGCGTCGCGAACTCGCCGGACTTCACGGTGACCGAGCCGGGGCCCTGGACGATCTCGTTGGCGATGATGGCGTCGAACTCGCCGGAGTCGTTCGAGGAGCGCTGCCAGTAGCACATGCCGGTCATGCTGCCTGCCGACGGACCGTCGGTCTTGTAGCGGCCCGCGGCCATGTCCACGCCCACCTCGTAGGTGCCGTCGGAGACGGTGGTCTCGGGGCCTGCGGGCTGCGCGGGCGCGGCGGGTGCCGGGGCGTCGACCGGGACGCTCTCGGGGGCCGGGGCGGCCACGGTGGCCGGGGACGGCGCGGTGGCGGTGGCCGCGTCGCCGCCCATGCCCTGTCCGATCGCCACGCCCAGCAGCAGCCCGACGACCAGGCCGCCGGTCAGCCAGGGCCAGCGGCGACGCCTCGTCGGGGCGGCCTGCTTCGCCTCGCGGCGCGAGAGCGTGGTCGGCCAGGGCTCGGCGGCCGGGAGCGGTGCGGGGGCCGGGGAGGCCGGGGCCACCCGGGTCGCGGCCGGGCCGGTCCCCCGGCTCGGGGCCGCCGTCGGGCCGGTCCCCAGGCTCGGGGCCGCCGTCGGGCCGGTCGCCCGGGCCGGGGCCACCGTCGGGGTCGGGGCCTGGCCCCGCTGCCACATCCGCGCCCCCGCGGCCTCACCGACGGTCATGACCTGGTAGTCCTCGACCGACGGCGCGACCCGCTGGGCGGGGACCGCCGGGAAGGACGGGACCGCCGGGATCACCTCCGTGGCGGAGTCGATGTCGCTGGACCGGTAGGGCGTGGTGGTCATGGCCTTCCCCCGAATGCCTTGATTGCGTGCTGACATCCGGTCCATCGCGACACGACGGTCCGGCCGTAGCAGCGACACGCCGGAATCATCGAATCTGACGAGAACACCCCGTTCGGGAGGGCTCGCACGGCCGGCGTAGGCTCGTCACCATTCCGCGGCGAGGGCGGGTGTTCGTCGAGCCCGCCGTCATCGACGTGGTCGGCCTTCTCGGCCGTCCCTCCTCGCCGCGCGCACGTGATCCGCAGTACCGAGGAGAGAGACCCACCGTGGCCCAGTCCAAGATCGCCGCCGAGACCCGGACCGAGTTCGGCAAGGGCGCAGCGCGCCGCACCCGCAAGGCGGGCAAGATCCCCGCCGTCCTGTACGGGCACGGCACCGACCCGCAGCACCTCGCGCTGCCGTCGCTCGAGTTCGCCGCCGTCGTCCGGGAGCAGGGTCGCAACGCGATCCTCGAGCTGGACATCTCCGGCGCCCAGTCGCTCGCGCTCACCAAGACGGTCACGTTCCACCCGATCCGCCCGTACATCGAGCACGTCGACCTCCTCGTGATCAGGAAGGGCGAGAAGGTCGTCGTCGAGGTGCCGGTGATCGTCACCGGCGAGGCCGCCCCCGGCTCGCTCGTCACCCAGGAGCTCAACACCATCGAGCTCGAGGCGGACGCGCTGAGCATCCCCGACAGCATCGAGCTCTCCGTCGAGGGCGCGGCCGTCGGCACCCAGTTCCTCGCGGGCCAGCTGGTCCTGCCCGAGGGCTCCGAGCTACGCACCGACCCCGAGTACCTCGCGGTCAACGTGGTCGCCGCGCCGACCGCCGAGGACCTCGAGGCCGAGATCGACACCGAGGGCGCAGGCGTGGTCGAGGACGCGCCGGAGACCCCGGCCGCCGGGGGCTCGTCCGCCGACTCCGAGAGCTGATGGCCGCAGCGGGCACCGCGCTGGTGGTCGGGCTCGGCAACCCCGGGCCCGGCTATGCGGACACCCGACACAACGTCGGGTTCGCCGTGGTCGAGCTGCTGGCCGACCGGGCCGGAGCGCGGTTCTCGCTGCACAAGCGCTCGAACTCCGAGGTCGCCGAGGGCAGGCTGGCGGGCCGGAAGGTCGTGCTGGCCAAGCCCCGCACGTACATGAACGAGTCCGGCGGCCCCGTCGCCGGACTCGTCCGGTACTTCTCGGTGACCGAGGAGGACCTGGTCGTCGCGCACGACGATCTGGACCTCGGCTTCGGCGTCGTCCGGCTGAAGCGGGGCGGCGGCGAGGGCGGGCACAACGGGCTCCGCTCGATCAGCCGCTCGATCGGCACGAAGGACTACCTGCGGCTGCGGTTCGGCATCGGCCGACCGCCCGGGCGCCAGGACCCGGCCGACTTCGTGCTCAAGAAGTTCTCGCCGACGGAGCGCAAGGAGCTGGACTTCGCGGTCGACCTGGCCGCGGACGCCGTCGAGGCGCTGCTGGAGCAGGGCCTCGAGCCCACCCAGAACCGCTTCCACGCGCTGTCCTGAGCGACCGCCGACCTCAGAGCCGAGCTCAGAGCCGATCTCAGAGGAGCTCGGCGGTCGCCGCGCGGCGCAGCTTCCCGCTCGGGGTCTTCGGCAGCGTGCCGGGGGCCAGCACCTCGACGCGGGCGGGGCGCACACCCACCGCGTCGACCACGCGGGAGATGACGTCCTTGCGGATCACGTCCGCCTCGTCCGGCCGCCGCGACTCGACGACGACGGCGAACGACTCCCGCCGCTCGCCCGCGGGCAGCCGGACGGCCACGGCGTTGCCCGCGCGCACCCCGTCGGCCTCCGCGGCGGCGCGCTCGATGTCGGTGGGGTAGATGTTGCGGCCGCCCATGATGATCACGTCCTTGCGCCGCCCGCAGACCACGACCTGGCCCTGCTCGGTCAGGTAGCCCTCGTCGCCGGTGTCGAACCAGCCCTCGGCGTCCTGCGTGGCCAGCGGGCCGTCGACGGTGAGGTAGCCCGGCGTCACGGACTCCCCGCGCAGCTGGATCACCCCGACGCCACGGGTGCCGAGGACCTCGCCCGCCTCGCCGACCACCCGCGCCTCGATGCCGGGCAACGGCGGTCCGAGCAGCGGGAAGACGCGGGTGGAGGCGGAGCCGAGCGTCGGGGCGGTGCGGGGTTCGGCGCGGCGGCCGGACTCCAGCGCCTCCGCGTCGATCTCGTCCACGGCGAGCCCCGTCTCGACGGGCGCGAACGCCACCCCGAGCCCCGTCTCCGCCATGCCGTAGGCGCACAGGACCGATTCGGGCCGCAGCCCGAACCGCGCCCCCGCCTCGACGAACGCGGCGACGGCGGCCGGGTCGACGGGCTCGGCGCCGTTCAGCGCAATCCGCAACGACGAGAGGTCCAGGTCGGAGGCCCGCGTGAGCTGGCGGGCGAGGACCGCGTAGGCGAAGTTCGGGGCGGCGGTGACGGTGCCGCCGTACTTGGAGATCAGCTCGGCCCACAGCAGCGGCCGGGTCAGGAAGTCCACCGGCGTGACCGTGACCAGCTCCAGGCCGGTGACCATCGGGATGGTCAGGAACCCGACCATGCCCATGTCGTGGAAGAGCGGCAGCCACGAGACCATCACGTCCCGGTCGACCGCGAGCCGCGCCGCCTCCCGCATCCCCGCGATGTTCGCGTGCAGGTTCCCGTGGGTGATCCGCACGGCCTTGGGCTCGGCCGTGGACCCGCTCGTGAGCTGCAGCAACGCCGTGTCGCCCTCCCCGGCGGCGGCCGGGTCCGGCGCGAAGGCGTCCGGGTCCCCGGAGAGGGCGTCGATCAGCAGGAACGGCACGCCCCGCTCCTCCAGCACCGGCGCCAGAGCGTCGAACGGGGCGCCGAGCAGGACCGTTTCGGCGCCGATCATCCGCAGCACCGCGACCGTGTCC
>Ga0070671_100004594_pt1 | contig 10941 bp, 11 predicted proteins | sample KBSS73metaG_FD_65341 | JGI IMG/M metagenome (GOLD analysis project Ga0070671, IMG submission 65341) | Switchgrass rhizosphere microbial communities from Kellogg Biological Station, Michigan, USA - KBS S7-3 metaG | ecosystem: Host-associated > Plants > Roots > Rhizosphere > Soil ... | reverse complement strand
GCCTTCACTGACTGGCCCTCTTCTACAGGAACCTGAACAACGCGACCGCCGATCTTTGAGCCGATCTGGATCTCCCGCGTTTCTATCGTGCCGGAGTAGACGAAGGATCTTTTCGAACTCGCGCAAGAATGGATGAGCCACCCGGCAACGACGAGAACTGCGAGCGCAGCGACTCCAATCATCACCCTCCGCTTCATGCGATACCCTCCAGGCCAAGCTTCAAGCGTGCGCGCATGTTATTGACAAGCCAACTGCCCGGCTCATCTTCGCGGATAAGCCACTCGAGAGTAGTCGCCATGTAGATGGCGAAAAGCGTCTCGGCTACTAATTGAGGGGTGGCCGCTTTGCGGCGTGGAATGCGCTTGATAGCGTCGCTGAGTATCTTGATTGCTTCCTGACGGGCAGCCATCATGGGGCCGTTGGTGGCCTGTTGGAACCAGAGGCTCAGCAAAAGCCGGCGCGCTCCGCCCGCGATGCGGATATTTTCGCTGGTTATATCGAGAAAGAGCTCCACCACGTCGTCGAAGGTGAGCTTCGCGCCGTCTTTGCCAAAGCGAGTGACGATTGCCTTCAGTCTTTCAACCCGGGAACTGGCAATCTCGCGGAGGATCAACTCTTTTTGCGGGAAGTAGTTGAAGAACGTCGCTCGCGAGATCCCAACTGCCTCGCAGATCATCTCCACCGATACACCCTCGTACCCATGTGCCGCAAAGAGCTCGAACGCGATCCGGACGATCTCCGTCCGAGTGTGATGCTTCTGCTTCTCCCGCAACGAAGGTGTACTCCGAGCCATAAATTGGACTATAGTCCAATAATTATTCCTCCGTCAAGCTTCAGCCCAACTTCCACGGAACTCGGTAAGGCCGTGTAAGCAACTCGCTGGCGCCTCCATCATTCAGAATCTCCTCCCGCCCTACATCCCATCGGATCTTCCGCCCAACAAGCATCGAAATCAGACCGAGATGCCCCGGAAGTGTCGAGTGGTGCGCGGTCTCCACCGGAGTGATCGTAGGTTTGCCGGATTTGACGCAGTCGAGAAAGTTGCGCCGATGTTCAGGGGATTCATAAAGCTTCACCTTGCGTAGCTCTTCCGGTAGAGAGTCGCCCTTAATCCAGGCGGGATTCGAAGCGTCAAATCCTGCCCGGTCCACCCATACCCAGCCGTCTGTCCCAATCCATTTCGTTCCCATGCCAATCGCCGGAGAACCACCGGAAATAGTCATAGCAACATCAACCGGATAATGCGTTACTTCCTTACGGTAGGTGCATTCGACATGGTATTTGGTAGCCGTGTTCCAGGCAGCATTCGGCGGCGGAAACTCGCCGTACCCTTCAATCTCCGATGGCCCCGTAAGATCGAATCCCAGCCCCCAATGTGCAATGTCTCCATGATGACCCACCCAGTCCAATAACTGTCCGCCTCCGGTGTTGTAATTCCAGCGCCAATTTTGATAAACGCGCGCATCGATATAAGGTTCAGCCTTCGAAGGACCAACCCAGATGTCATAATCCATCTCCGGCGGAGGCTGGGTCACCGCAAGATTCCATGCCTCAGTCCCCGGAACGATCTGGTCCGGACTTGTAATCTTCGCCGGCAGGGATGACAGTCTTTGCAGCAGCGCAGGAACGGTGCCGGGAAAATCGTGATGACCACCGGGTAGGCCAACCTCCACGCGAATGACGTTTCCGATAAGCCCATTGCGCACAATCTCCGCCGCCTTATGAAAGGTGGAAAGCGAGCGCTGCCATGAGCCGGTCTGCCAGATAACACCGTTCCGTTGAACCGCTCTGACGATTGCCTGTTGTTCCGCAACGGTACGCGCAAGCGGTTTCTCCCCATAGATATGCTTTTTTCTCGCTGCAGCTTCAGTGGCGATCAGAGCGTGCCAGTGGTCGGGGACTGCAATCATCACTGCGTCAATATCATCGCGGGCCAGCAGCTCGCGATAGTCCTGATAGGCCTTGCAGTCTTTGTTCCCGTAGCGGTTGTTGATCGTGTCCACGCCGCTCTGAAGGTGGACTGTGTGCAGGTCGCAAGCCGCGACAACCTGGCAATCGCTCTGCTGCAGGAAAGCCTTGGTATTGCTTGGCCCCATCATGCCCCACCCGATCACACCCAGAGTGATGCGATCTGACGCAGGGATACGATCCGTGCGCGCCCACGCGCGGCCACGCGTCAGCATTGCGGCTCCGGCTCCGCCCAGAAAGCTGCGCCGCGTCGGTCGGAATAGGAAACTTGAATCTGTTCGAAGATCACTCATCGTCGACTCCTGTTCGCGCTTCAGTTTAGCTCTCTTACCTGAACGGGATTCAAACTGAGTGGGCACTTTCTCCCGATAAAGCGATTTAGCGACACTGATCTCGCTCGATAGGTGACTCGGCGATTTATCTCCAACTGAGACGGGCATTCGCGTCGGTGAACAACTCATGGGCGTCGAGTGTCCGGTTTGGGCGTTTCTCGTCAACTTGCCGGCTTCAGGAAACCGAAAGCCTCGCCGACTCTCAGCCACCAATGTTTGTGGCGCGCATCCTGATCGCGCCTTGCTCCCACGCGATGAGAGCCCTTTCCTGAAGCCCTGTCTCTACGCTTTCTCGAGCACAAGATGGGTCGCGTATTCCGAAGTCTTGCGTTCTGTTATGGAAAACCCCAACGCATGTAGGTCCAGACCATCGAACAGCGACTCTCCCTGACCAAGAAGAACGGGTGCCGACACGATGTGGAGAGAATCGATCAGGCCGGCTCCCAGATACTGCCGCACTGTGGCCACGCCGCCTCCGATCCTGACGTCTTTGCTGCCGGCAGCCTTCTTTGCAAGGAACATTGCCTCCTCGAATCCGCCGGTCACAAAGTGGAAGGTGGTTCCACCTTCCATCACCAGAGGTTCACGCTCGTAATGCGTGAGAACGAAGGTGGGTGCGTGGTACGGCGGGTTGTCACCCCACCAGCCCTTCCATAAGTCATCTGGCCATGGGCCGCGCACCGGACCGAACATGTTGCGGCCGAGGATGAACGCACCAAAGTTCTCCATCGACCGCTGAGCAAACATATCGTCTACATCCCCTGTGGTTCCCCCCTCCTTCCCGACCATGGAGCAAAAGGTCTTAGTATGAAAGAACCACTGAAAGATCTCTGGTCCCCGCTTTCCCAGCGGATCTTCCAGGCTCTGTTCGATCCCAGCGCCGAAACCGTCCAACGAAACACCAAATCCCGCTACCCGAACCTTCGACATCCCAATCCTCTCCCTCGCTATGGTTGTGCTGACTCTCGTATATTTCAGCGTGCGGTGAGCTTACGCCGTCGCTGCTCGCTCGCCTTCATGATTTCACTCATATCGCCGGTCGGGCGTATTTCGAAAATCGACCCATACTTTACCGCCGGATGCTGCGACATGAGCTGAATTGCATGATTCATGTCGCGTGCCTCAAGCACAAGAATGCCGCCCAGTTGTTCCTTGGTTTCGGCATAGGGACCGTCGGTAGACGCGACTTTGCCGTTCTTCCAGTACAAGGTCAACGCGGTTTCACGAGGCTGAAGAGCTTCTCCTGCAGCAAAGTGCCCGTTCGCGCGCAAATGGTCGTCGTACTCGAAGCATTCGTCGAACATGGCGTTTCGCTCGTCCTCAGTCATGCCCGCGTGTTTTGCTGGATCGTAGTATCCCAGGCAGATGTATTTCATCGGTGTCTCCTTCCGTTCGTTGTCGGCAGCGCAACCCGCGCACCGGATTGTTCACCCTATAGTCGTCGGGTAAAGGGGAAATCGACAGCAGAGCCAGTTTTTATTTCAATTCCTCAAGCCGCCCCGAAAGGAAACGACGCTCCGGCTCCTGCCGAGTCAGGGAAAGCGCCTTCTCATACGAAGCACGGGCCTCCGGAAGCCGCCCTAGCCTGCGACACAGATCCGCACGGGCGGAGTACGCAAAGGGATAATTGGCGAGTTCCTCACCTGCCAGAAGGTCATCAATGAGATGAAGCCCCTGCTCCGGACCTTCGTACATGGCGATCGCAACCGCACGGTTGAGTTCCACGACCGGAGATGGCTGAATCTGAATCAGTCGGTCGTAGAGTAGCTTGATCTGTCGCCAGTCCGTGGACGCGGCCGAGGAACTCTCGGCGTGAACTGCCGCGATGGCCGCCTGCAGGGTGTAAGCACCGAAACGGCGCGATCGAAGAGCACTCTCGGTGAGCGCGATGCCTTCGGCGATCTGATCTCGATTCCACTGGGAGCGATCCTGCCGGTCCAGTAGGATCAGCTCTCCTTCTGCAGAGCTTCGAGCGGCGCGGCGTGATTCCTGCAACAGCATGAGCCCCAACAGGCCCGCCACCTCGGGTTCGGGGAGAAGGTCCAGGAGCAGTCTACCCAGACGGATCGCCTCGCGGCTCAATCCAGCTCCTGTTGCTTCCGCTGAATAACCCGCGTTGAAGACCAGGTACACAACCTGAAGTACGGCTCCCAACCTCGCCGATAATTCCTGCGACACGGGGACTTGGTAAGGAATCGCCTTATCGCGGATGACGGCTTTCGCGCGAACGATGCGTTGAGCAAGCGTCGCCGTCGTAACGAGAAATGCCCGGGCAATCTCCTCTGTTGTGAGGCCGCAGACTTCACGCAGTGTTAACGCAACCTGCCCCTCCGATGGCAGTGCAGGATGGCAGCAGGTGAAGATGAGACGAAGACGATCGTCCTCCATCTCCTCTTCCTGGGGCGCTTCATTGACGCGCGCTTCGAGTTGGAGTGCCAGGTCCTTCTGTGCGGCGTCGATGCGCCCCCGCCGGCGCATCACGTCGATGGCCTTGAATCGTCCAGCCGATATGAGCCAGGGGCGCGGCTTGTCCGGAAGGCCGGTGTGCGGCCATGTCTCCAGCGCGGCAGCGAAAGCCTCGTGCATGGCCTCTTCCGCGAGATCTAGATCGCCGAGCAAACGCACCAGCGTAGCCAGTATTCTGCCCGATTCCGAACGGTAAAGAGTCTCTATGGTCCTACTCAGATCTTCGGGCGCATTCGGCGGCATCCATGTCAAACTAGCAAACCGACAGGCTCGACACAACGGCAGTTGGCTGTTCCTCCACCGATCTTCCAGTAATAGGCTAATGGCTGATTATGGGCAGCTTTGAACTGGCAAGCCAAAATAGATCCTGGTAAAAGGGCGCAGCGTCCTGCCATCCACTTTGACGAGTTGTCGCCATGTCTGACTAGCGACCGCGACTTAAATGGCGACACCAGGGCATTGCACTCATTGAAGACCTTTCGTCTCCCAACTCTCGGTTCTCCGCATTCAGATCGGAGGCTCGTTTCAAAATCTTAAGTGGTGAGATCGCCAAAGCACTCGGAAAAAGACTCTGTCAAGTCCTGAACCAAGCACTTTCTCCTGCAACTAAAACAATCCAAACCACATCGACCACAACTCAAAGTTGCCGATTACTTACCCTCCACCTGCTACTCTTAAATCAGTGAACTTGAATGAACCCATGGCTCCGCGAGGAGCCTTTTCCTTTTGTCATCAGGACTTTGCAGCCAGCCCCCTGCATTATCAGTACTTTACGTATCTCACACAGAGGAAGTCCAGACCTAAGATCAATATTTTGAAGACTTTGCACAGAATTGACGGGAGGGGGTCTCCCTGGTTCACCATGGAGGCATGAAGGCCGCCCTCCTCCGCGCCAACGCCACCGCGCTCTCCATCGAAGACGTGCCGCGCCCGACACCCGCACCCGGCCACGTCCTCCTCAAGGTCCTCGCCTGCGGAGTCTGCCGCACCGACCTGCACATCTTCGAGCACGACCTTCCAACGCTCCGTGACCCACTCATCCTCGGCCACCAGATCGTTGGCGAGGTCATCGACGGAGCCACGGAGCAGCTACCCAAAGGCACCCGCGTCGGAGTCTCCTGGGTCGGAGGCACCGACGGCACCTGCCCCTTCTGCCGCCGCGGAGAAGAAAACCTCTGCGACAACATCGCCTTCACCGGCTACTCCATCGACGGAGGCTATGCCGAGTACGCCACAGCCCGAGCCGACTTCGTCCACCCGCTTCCCCCAACGCTCTCGAACGCTGACATCGCGCCTCTCCTCTGCGCCGGAATGATCGGCTTCCGAAGCGTCCGCGTCGCCGGCACCCAACCCGGCGAGCGCGTCGGCCTCTTCGGTTTTGGAGCCTCGGCCTCGCTGGTGATCGAAGTCCTCCGCCACTGGAACTGCGAGGTCTACGTCTCCACCCGCGGCGAGCAGCACCGCAAGCAGGCCGAAGCGCTCGGTGCAAAGTGGGTCGGCGAAGAGAACGCCAAGCCTCCCGTCCAGCTCGACCGCGCCGTCACCTTTGCGCCTTCGGGAGCAGTAGTCGTCTCCGCGCTATCCAGCCTGCGCAAAGGCGGCATCGTCTCCATCAACGCCATCCACCTCGACCAAATGCCCGCCTTCGACTACGACAAGCTCCTCTGGGGCGAGCGCCAGATCCGCTCCGTCGCCAACATGACCCGCAACGACGCCCGCGACTTCCTAGCCATCGCCGCCGAGATCGGGATCCACCCCCGGGTCCGCACCTTCCCCCTCGACCAGGCCAACGACGCCATCCAGGCCGTCAAGAACGAAACCGCCGAGGGCCCCGTCGTCATCCTGACTTGACAGCGCTCACTTCTCAGGCTGCGGCAACGGACGCTTCCGGTCGCGCAGCGTGTCCAACGAGATCGCCCCGGATGGCATGCCCTTACCCACGTCCGGCAAATACATCTCCAGACCGTTGTCCGGGGTCATGCGGCTGTAGCCCTTCACCAACTGCTGCCGATAGCTCGCCAGGTCCAGATCGAACCAGGCATCATTCGAAGCATCAATCAGCGTCAGGTCCGCCGGCTCCATCAGCAGATGGCCAAACCGTACCTTCCCGCCGCGCAGCCTGAGGAAGTTATGCCACTGCGCCAGCTCCTTCTCATCGTCAGGCGCTGTGCTTCCGTAAGTCACAACGACATCCGGAGCCTGCAACGTCACTGACGAGATTTGCCCTCGAATGTGAGGCGGAGGCAGAAGTTTCGTCGGATCGAGATAAATGTCGTTGTCTTTCACCTCAACCCCCGGCACCGGCGTCGAGCCCACCACATCCGCCACCTCGACGCTCAGCCCGCCCAGTAAGCCTTTCATCGGTACCTTCAAAACGTTGATCTTGTCGACATGCACATGAACTCGCCCGTTCGGAGCCGGCGAAATCGTTCCCACCACCTCGACCGGAAGCGGCATGACCTTGCGCAGCGTTCCTGACAACTTCACTTGGTCGCCCTCGCCCCTCAGAGTGACATGCGACAGCGGAGAGCGCGGCGCCATCTTTGAGTTCAAGTATGTCTCCAGGTCACCAAGGTTGGCATGAACGAGACCGCGATCAATATGAAAGACGAAGCTGTCCTCACTATCGAGCGACGGAGGCACGCCCGGCCTGGTTGTCTGCATCTCGCCGCGCAACCAGCGAACGTAGATGCGAAACTGCGGCCCCTTCCTCAATTCGAGGTTGTGCGCATACACAGTCGTGGACGCTGCCCCGACCGAAGCGGCGACAACGGTCGCCGGTGCCACATTGGTGACATGATCCGTCGTGTCTCCCTCCGCGCCCTTGCCCGGCGAGTGCATCCGCCACGCAACAACAATGAGGATCGCCATAAGCGCCACAACGGCTGCCGAAACAACAGATCGTCGAATATCCATAAGAAATGGTCTTGGGAGACCGAAGGCCTCCGAACACCGCCCGCTTCAGTGTGATGCTCCAGCGGGCCGACTTCACTGCACGCCTACTCGCGCATATTCACTAAACCATTGTTTTTCAGCTCCCGGAGCCGGATTCGGGTTTAGATTATGGAGGTAACGAGGAAACCTACCCCGAAAAGAGAGCCCAAACGCATGAGACCAACTCCTTGGCTTCGCGCCGCCTCTATCCTCACGCTCATCCACGCCATCCTTCACACGATCGGCGGAGTCTACGGCACACCAGATCCCGGCCCGCAGCAGATCGCCGCCGAAGCCATGAGATCCAACACATTCCTCGTAATGGGGCACACGCGCAGCATGTGGGCCTTCTACCACGGCATGGGGCTGGCCGTAACCATCTTCCTCGTCGTCGAGGCCGTCGTCTTCTGGGTGATCGGCACCCTCGTGCGCGACGGCAAGACTGACCTCCGCGATCTTCTCGTCGTCTTCGTCATCGGCTACATGGCGCTTGCGGCCAACTCCATACGGTACTTCTTTTATCCGCCTGTCATCAACGAACTGCTCATCGCAGGCTGTCTCGTCATGGCCATCCTCTCCAGCAGAAATTTGCGGCGGGTAGAGTGATCTCGCAGTGACCGCACAGCGAAAGCGCCGCATCGTCGATGCCCACATGCATCTCTTCGACCATGAGGTGAACCGCTATGAGTTTCTGGAACAGATCGATCCTATGTTTCAGGCGCTCATCGGCGACTACTCCACCCTTCCACGCCGTTACCTCTTCAAGGATTACCTCGCAGATCAGCACGGCACCGAGGCTGCCGGCATCGTGTGGCATGAGTTTCTCTCCACCGATCCCATACGCGAGGTCCACTGGGCCCAGCAGATGGCCGCGACCCTGCCGGCTCCAATGGCGATCGTCGGTCTTGCCAGTTTTCTTGCTCCCGATCTCGAAGCAACGCTCGATGCCTACTCGCAGTGCCCTAACGTAACCTCAGTCCGCGAGCATCTCGGATGGGACGACAAGAACCCCATGCGCCGCTTCGCCAAACGCCCCGACCTGCTCCGCGATGCGCGCTGGCGCGAGGGCCTCAAGCTTCTGGGCCGATACAACCTCAAATGCTCGCTCGAGCTCTTCTCTCCGCAGCTCCCCGATCTTCTCGCCGTAGTCCGCGAGAACCCCGCCACAGGATTCACCATCGCCGTGCTCGGCTGGCCCTCCTCCACCGACCAGCAAGGGTTCACGCACTGGAAACAAGACCTCGCTGCCCTGGCCGCATGCGAAAACACGCACATCACCATCTCGGCGGTCGAGTGCGTCTTCGGCATGAACTGGACTGTTGCGCAGGTGCAGCCATGGGTCGACACCGTGGTTGAACTCTTTGGAACCGATCGCACCATGTTCGGAAGCCATCGCCCTCTCTCACGGCTGGCGCACAACTTTCCCTCACCGTATACAGGTTACGAGCAGCTCATCGCAAAACTCTCGCCTGCGGAGCAGGACGCCGTTCTTCGCGGCAACGCCGCGAAATGGTTCTTTCGTGAGCCTCCCGCATGACATCGTCCTATCATGGATGAGTGATGAACGACCTCAACTTAGCCACCCTTACCACCGAAGCCCGCAACCCGCGCACCACCAACATCGATCAGCTCTCAACGCTGGAGATGCTCACCGTCATCAACGAAGAGGACCAGGCCGTCCCACTCGCTGTCGCCACGCAGCTTCCGCAAATCGCGCGCGCCATCGACGAGACCGCCGCGCGCTTCGACAAGGGCGGCCACCTCTTCTATATCGGCGCCGGAACCAGCGGACGCCTCGGCGTTCTCGACGCCTCCGAATGCCCACCCACCTTCTCGGTCCCGCCCACGCTGGTGCAAGGCCTCATCGCAGGCGGCGACTCCGCGCTGCGCAAGTCCAGCGAAAAGTCCGAAGACTCACGTGAGCAGGGCGCAACCGACCTCCTCGCCGCAGGCTTCGGCAAAGACGGTGCGCCCGACACGTTAGTCGGCATCGCCGCCAGCGGCCGCACACCTTACGTCATTGGAGCCATGGAGGCCGCCAAGAAACTTGGCTCACTCGTGATCTCACTCACCTGCGTCGAAGGATCGGAGATGGCACGCATCGCCGACATCGTCATCGCCCCTGTCACCGGCCCCGAGATCGTCACCGGCTCCACCCGCCTCAAAGCCGGCACCGCGACCAAGCTCGTCCTCAACATGCTCTCCACCGGCGTGATGATCCGCACCGGAGCCGTCTACGGCAACCTGATGATCAACGTCCAACCCACCAACGAAAAGCTGGTCGACCGCGCCCAGCGCATCATCGTTGACGCGACGGGAGTGGATCGGCCTACCGCCGCAAGACTGCTCACAGAAGCAGGTAGCGTAAAGGTAGCCATCGCGATGCAAAAGCTTTCCCTCGAACGAGCCGCTGCGGAAGCGAGACTTTCCGAAGCGAACGGAAAGCTGAGCACAGTGATCAAATGAAAGTCGCGATTGCAATCACGCTTGTTTGCTTAGGCAACTTGCCGTTACCCGCACAGCCTGAGACCGCCATACAAACTCATTTCAGTATGGAAGACGAGCGTATCGCACATCCAGCTCAAATCCCGCCCGATGCCTGGAAGATCCTGCAGCAAGATCCTTCAACAAGAAATGTGCTCGACTCCGAAGGTCTGACCCCTGAGCAACTTCCTCGAAGTTGGTTTCAGGCATCGACCGTTTCTCTCAATGGCTCTGAGAAGGATCTCCTTGTCATAGCCAACGGAAAGCTCATGGGAGCCAACGTCACTACCTTCTGGCTCTTTCTACAAACACCGCAGGGCATCAAGCTTGTTTTCGACGCCCCAGCGCACGATCTCATCATCCATTCCTCGCGCAGCAAAGGCCATCGTGATATTGAACTGGTTGCGCTCACTGGGGTAAGAATCCTGACCAGCAAATATCGCTTTGATGGAACTCGGTATCAGTTGGTCAAGTCAACAGACGAACCCATCAAATAAGTCAAAACGAACTCAGCTTACAAGACAATCTTAACTTTCTAAGCTGACTTCCCATCCACCCGTTGTTGAGGCATTTCAACCAGGACGGGCCTCTTGGGTAGAGCAGCGTCCTCCAACACAACGCGGTTCCTTCCCTCGGACTTCGCGCGATAAAGCAGAGCATCCGCCCGCTTCATCATCATAGCCAGCGACTCGCCGCGTTGCCGCTCCGTAACCCCGAAGCTCGCCGTCGCCACAATCATCCTTCCGTCGTAATGCAC
>Ga0070671_100004593_pt1 | contig 10941 bp, 13 predicted proteins | sample KBSS73metaG_FD_65341 | JGI IMG/M metagenome (GOLD analysis project Ga0070671, IMG submission 65341) | Switchgrass rhizosphere microbial communities from Kellogg Biological Station, Michigan, USA - KBS S7-3 metaG | ecosystem: Host-associated > Plants > Roots > Rhizosphere > Soil ... | reverse complement strand
CCGAAGATCTTCTCGCAGAACAAGCCGTCCTTCTCGGGCTTGAGCGTGCGGTAGTTGATCGTCTCCGGCTTCTTGACCTCGCCGTTCGACCACGTGCGGATCTGGTCCGCGGTGGCGAGCGCGATCGACAGCTGGGCGGAGTCGTTCACGTCGAGCACAGGTGCCTCTTTCTTCTTCTTCGTCTGCTCGTGGCTGCGTCTGTGTCGTGGTGACTAGAAGGCGGGCTGACGCCGGCGCTGCTCGTCTTCCTCGTCGGTGCCCCGCTCGGGACGCGACAGGTCGATGCCGAGCGACTCGGTGGTGCGGAAGGCGTCCTCGTCGAGCTCGCGGATCTCGACCTCCTCGCCCGCCTCGTTCATGACGCGGACGTTGAGGCAGAGCGCCTGCATCTCCTTGATGAGCACCTTGAAGCTCTCGGGGATGCCGGGCTCGGGGATGTTCTCGCCCTTGACGATGGCCTCGTAGACCTTCACGCGGCCGAGCACGTCGTCGGACTTGATGGTCAGCAGCTCCTGCAGGCAGTAGGCGGAGCCGTAGGCCTCGAGGGCCCACACCTCCATCTCACCGAACCGCTGGCCGCCGAACTGCGCCTTCCCGCCGAGCGGCTGCTGCGTGATCATCGAGTAGGGGCCGGTCGACCGGGCGTGGATCTTGTCGTCGACCAGGTGGGCCAGCTTCAGGATGTAGACGTAGCCGACCATGACCGGGTTGTCGTAGGTCTCACCGGTGCGGCCGTTCTTGAGCCACGCCTTCCCGGAACCGCCGACCATGCGGCGCGAGCCGTCGGCCGCGTCGGGCTGGAGGTTCTCGAGGATGCCCTGGATGGTCGGGTGCCGCCCCGCCTGCTCGGCCTCGTCCCAGTGGGCGCCGTCGAACACCGGCGTGGCGACGAAGGTGGCGGGCGCCGTGGTGGGCCGCGTCTTGGTCTCCGTGCCGCGCACCTGCGACGTGCCGACGGTGGCGCCGTTGTGCTCCCAGCCCCAGCGGGCCGCGTACCCGAGGTGGGCCTCGAGCACCTGGCCCACGTTCATGCGGGACGGGACGCCGTGCGGGTTGAGGATCACGTCGACCGGGGTGCCGTCCTCCATGAACGGCATGTCCTCGAGCGGCAGGATCCGGCTGATGACGCCCTTGTTGCCGTGGCGGCCGGCGAGCTTGTCGCCCACCGAGATCTTGCGCTTCTGGGCCACGTAGACCCGCACCAGCTGGTTGACGCCGGGCGGCAGCTCGTGGTTCTCGTCGCGGCTGAACACCTTGACGTCGATGACCTTGCCCTCTTCGCCGTGCGGCACCTTGAGGGACGTGTCACGGACCTCGCGGGCCTTCTCGCCGAAGATGGCGCGCAGCAGGCGCTCCTCGGGCGTGAGCTCGGTCTCGCCCTTGGGGGTGACCTTGCCGACGAGCACGTCGCCGGCGCCGACCTCGGCACCGATGCGCACGATGCCGCGCTCGTCGAGGTCCTTCAGGATCTCCTCGGAGAGGTTCGGGATGTCGCGCGTGATCTCTTCCGGACCGAGCTTCGTGTCACGGGCGTCGATCTCGTGGCTGTGGATGTGGATCGACGTGAGCACGTCGTCCTTCACCATGCGCTCCGAGAGGATGATGGCGTCCTCGAAGTTGTAGCCCTCCCACGGCATGAACGCGACGAGCAGGTTCTTGCCGAGGGCGAGCTCGCCCATGTCGGTCGAGGGACCGTCGGCGAGCACGTCGCCCAGCTTCACCTTGTCGCCCTCGCGGACCCGCGGGCGCTGGTTGATGCAGGTGTCCTGGTTCGACCGGCGGAACTTCGAGAGCCGGTAGATCTTCTTGCCGCGCTTGGCGTACTCGACGGTGATGTGGTCGCCGTCGACCTCGGTGACGGTGCCGTCGTCCTCGGAGAGGATGATCTCGCCGCCGTCACGGGCGGCGCGCGTCTCGACGCCGGTGCCGATGTAGGGCGCCTCGGCCCGCACGAGCGGCACGGCCTGCTTCTGCATGTTGGCGCCCATGAGGGCCCGGTTGGCGTCGTCGTGCTCGAGGAACGGGATGAGCGCCGTGCCCACCGAGACGATCTGCTTGGGCGAGACGTCCATGAGCTGGACCTCGTCCGGGGGCACCGCCGAGATCTCGGTGGTGGCGCCGAAGAAGACGTCGCGCTCGAGCTGGAGCTTGAGGTCCGACAGCGAGGCGGCCTGCGGGCTGCGACGCACGAGGACCCGCTCGTCCTTGAAGGAGCCGTCGGGCTTCACCGGCGTGTTGGCCTGGGCGACGACGTACTCCTCTTCCTCGTCGGCCGCCAGGTAGATGATCTCGTCGGTGACCTTGCCGTTGATGACCTTGCGGTACGGCGACTCGATGAAGCCGAACTCGTTCACCCGGGCAAACGTCGAGAGGGCGCCGATGAGGCCGATGTTCGGGCCTTCCGGCGTCTCGATCGGGCACATGCGGCCGTAGTGCGAGAAGTGGACGTCTCGCACCTCGAAGCCGGCGCGCTCACGGGAGAGGCCGCCGGGACCGAGGGCCGACAGGCGGCGCCGGTGGGTGAGCCCGGACAGCGGGTTCACCTGGTCCATGAACTGCGACAGCTGGCTGGTGCCGAAGAACTCCTTGATGGCGGCGACCACCGGCCGGATGTTGATGAGCGTCTGGGGCGTGATGGCCTCGACGTCCTGGGTGGTCATGCGCTCGCGGACGACCCGCTCCATGCGGGACAGGCCGATGCGGACCTGGTTCTGGATGAGCTCGCCGACCGAGCGGATGCGCCGGTTGGCGAAGTGGTCCTGGTCGTCGAGGCGGTAGCCCGGCGTGCCGTTGGCCAGCGACAGCAGGTACGTCGTCGCGGCGAGGATCTCGACGCGCGACAGCGTCGACTGGTCGGCCTCGGGGAGCTCGAGGTCGGTGAGCCCGAACGTGTCGACGAGCTTGGCGATCTCGGGGCCGAGCTTGCGGTTCAGCTTGTAGCGACCGACGCGGCTGAGGTCGTAGCGCTTGTTGTTGAAGAAGGCGTTCTCGAAGTAGTTGCGCGCCGCGTCCGGGGTCGGCGGCTCACCCGGGCGGGCCCGCTTGTAGATCTCGATGAGCGCCTCGTCCTGGGTCGGCGCGAGGTCCTTGTCCTTCTCCCACTGCCCCTCGAGGAAGTCGAAGTGACGCACCAGGCGGTCGAGGAACCCGGGGTGGTTCTCCTCGTCGTAGCCGAGGGCGCGCAGCAGGACGAACAGCGACAGGCGGCGCTTGCGCGCGACGCGGGTGCCGGCGGTGACGTCCTTGCCCGGCTTCTGCTCGACGTCGAACTCGATCCACTCACCGCGGTAGGGGTGGATGGTGCCGGTGACGAGCTGGTGCTTGGCCAGGTTGCGGAGGCGGAACCGCTCACCCGGCTGGAAGATGACGCCCGGCGAACGGACGAGCTGCGAGACGACGACGCGCTCGGTGCCGTTGATGATGAACGTGCCCTTCTCGGTCATCATCGGGAAGTCCCCCATGAAGACCGTCTGCTCCTTGATCTCGCCGGTGGAGGCGTTCATGAAGCGGGCGCGGACGAAGATCGGGGCGGAGAAGGTCATGTCCTTCTCCTTGCACTCCTCGACGGAGAACTTCGGCGGGGGCCTCAGGTCCTCGTCGTCGGGGTCGAACTCCAGCTCGAGGCGGAGCGTCCCCGAGAAGTCCTCGATCGGGCTGATGTCGCGGAAGGTCTCCGCGAGGCCCGTGTGGAGGAACCACTCGAAGCTCGAGCGCTGGATCGAGATCAGATCAGGAAGGTCGAGAACCTCATCGAGGTTCGCGAAGGAGTAGCGCTCCCGAACGGCAGGGCGTGAAGGCACCTAGAACTCCCCGGCAGAGGGTGGGCATGGCTGCTGCGTGGGCGCGCCAGGGCCCGCGACAAACGAACGGGGACACACAGCGCGCACGGCAACCGGCAAGCGTACGGCCGCGGACGCCTCGTTGCAACCCCTTTGGGGCCGACGCGTCCAGACCCAGCCGGCACGCCGACGGGTTGCCGAGCAGGGTACGACGGAAGTGCGTCGGACGTCAACGATCGGGCACGGGGTGGGTCATGATCGGGGCCGTGGGCGTCGTCACGGTCTACGGGCGGATGGCCGTGCTCGAGGCGCTGGCGGTCGGTGGGGTCGAGCTGGTGCTGGTGGCCCGCACGGCGCGGGGCGACACGATCGACGACATCGTCCGGTCGGCGGCCGAGCGGGGCGTCACGTTGCGCCGGGTGGCGCCCGAGAAGGTCACCCGCATGTCGGGCAACGGCCGCCACGACCAGGGCGTGGTCGCCGAGGTGGCGGCGCCCGGCCTCCGGCCCCTCGACGAGTGGCTGGCGGCCACCACGCCGAGCGCGGTGCTCGTGCTCGACGGGGTCACCAACCCGCAGAACGTCGGCATGATCGTGCGCACCGCCACCGCCGCCGGGCTCGACGGCGTGGTGCTGCCGGAAGCCGGCTCGCCGGGCGTCGGGCCGCTCGTCGTGAAGGCCTCCGCCGGCGTGGCGTTCCGGGCGACGATCCTGTCGTCGCCCACCGCCGCCGATGCCGTCACGACGCTCCGGGGCGCCGGCCTCGTCATCCTCGGCCTGCGCGCCGACGCGCCCTCCCTGTTCGACCAGCCGCTCCCCGACCGCGGCGCCTACGTGCTCGGCAGCGAACACGACGGCGTGTCGGTCGCCGTCGACGAGTGGCGGTCGCTGCCCTTGGCCGGGGGCGTCGAGTCGCTCAACGTCGCGGTCACCGCCGGCGTGGTCGCCTACGAGATCGCTCGAGCGCGTCCGCCAGGGTGAGCTGATCGAGGGCGTCGAGCACGAGGTCGGCGTTCGACAGGTCCATGTGGGCCGTGAGGTCGTGGGGCACGGCCACGGTGAACAGCCCGGCCTCGACGGCCGCGTTCACGCCGTGCTCGGAGTCCTCGACCGCGACGGACTCGGCCGGATCGCCGCCGAGCTGCGCGACGGCGTGGCGGTACGAGGTCGGGTCGGGCTTCGACGGCAGCGCCCCGTCGCAGCACGCCAGGCATCCGAACCGCGCCCGCAGCCCCAGCCGCTCGAGGTGGTGCTCGACCCAGTCGGGCGGTGACGACGACGCGATGCCCACCGGCACCCCGAGGCGCTCCGCCTCGTCGAGCCACGCCAGCACGCCGGCGTTGAGCGGCGCCGCCTCGGTAAGCGCCTTCTTGCGGCGCTCGCGCTCGCGCCGCAGCGCCTCGTCGAGAGGCTGGCCCACTCGCTCGGACAGCTCGGCGAGCGCGTCGAGCTCGTGCTGCTTGCCGATGCGCCGCGCCCACGAGGCCACCGTCAGCTCGTGCCCGTGCGCCTCCCAGATCTCGGCCCACGACTGGTAGGCGGGCCACTCGGTGTCGAGCACGGTGCCGTCGAAGTCCAGGACGAGCACGGCGACCACTGCGCCATCATGGCGACGTGACCGAGCATTCGCTGAGCATTGCCGGCTGGGTGCTCGTGGTCATCGGCGTGGCGGTCGTCCTCGCCGTGGTCGCCGGCGCCGCCGCCGTCGTGTGGTGGCTGGTGACCCGGGCCGAAAAATAGAAGAACCGGCCCACTGGACCGGCTCTTCTACGGGTTGGGCTTTCGCCGGGGACGAGCGTACCGGCTACTTGACCTCGACCGTGGCGCCGGCGCCCTCGAGGGCGGCCTTGGCCTTCTCGGCGTCTTCCTTGGAGACCTTCTCGAGGACGGCCTTGGGCGCACCGTCGACGAGGTCCTTGGCCTCCTTGAGACCCAGGTTCGTGAGGCTGCGAACCTCCTTGATGACCTGGATCTTCTTGTCGCCGGCGGCGGTCAGGACGACGTCGAACTCGTCCTTCTCCTCCTCCTCCACGGGAGCGGCGGCGCCGCCGCCGCCGACCGGACCGGTGGCCACGGCCACCGGGGCCGCGGCGGTCACGCCGAACTTCTCCTCGAAGTCCTTCAGCAGCTCGCTGAGCTCCAGGACGGTCATGCTCGAGATCGCGTCGAGGATCTCTTCCTTGGTTGCCATGGTCTACGCCTCCTCGGCGGTCTCGGCTTCGGCGACGGGCGCCTCGGCAGTGTCGTCAACAGACGGGGTCTCGGGTGATGCGACCTCGGCCTCGGCCGCGGGTGCAGCCTCGGGCTCGGGTTCGGGGGCGGCTTCCGGCTCGGGCGCCGGGGCCGGGGCGGACTCGCCCGCTTCGACCTTCTGGTCGATGAGGGCCTTGAGCCCGTAGGCCAGGTTGCGGGGCAGGGCCTGCAGCAAACCGGCGAACTGCTGCATCGGCGCGGCCAGGCCACCGGCCAGGCGCGACAGCAGCACCTCGCGAGAGGGCAGGTCGGCGAGCGCCCGGGCGTCGTCGGCGCTGAGCGCCTTCGAGCCGAGCACGCCGCCCTTGAGGACGAGGCTCGGGTTGGTGCGGCTGAAGTCGCGCAGCGCCTTGGCCACCGCGGCGGCGTCGCCGTCGACGAACGCCAGGGCCGTCGGCCCGACGAGCAGCTCCTCGACGCCCTCGAGCCCGAGGTCGCGCACCGCGAAGCGGACGAGGGTGTTCTTGTAGACCTTGTAGTCGCCGCCGACGGCCTGCAGGCTGCGCCGCAGCGTCGCCATCTCGCTGACCTTCATGCCGCGGTACTCGGTGAGGAGGGTGGCGGACGACGACGAGAGGCGCGCCCGCACCTCGTCGACGACGGCCACCTTCTCCGGCCTCGGGTTCTCCATGCAGCTTCTCCCTGTGAACAAGGAACGGGGCTCGCGCGTGCGCGAACCCCGTGGTGCATGGAGTTCGCCTCGGCCGGACTTACGTGGGTGCCGGCGGTCTGCGGCGAGCAGATCTCAGTTGTGGAAAAGAGAGCGTACTACGCGCTCGCCCCTTCGGCCACCTCGGGCCGCAGGCGGTTGGGGTCGATCTTCACGCCGGGGCCCATGGTCGAGCTGACGTTGACCCGCTTGATGTACCGACCCTTGGCGGCGGCCGGCTTCACCCGCTGGAGCTCGTCGACGACGGCCCGGAAGTTGCGGCTGAGGTCCTCGAGGCTGAAGCTGGCCTTGCCGAGCGGCACGTGCACCACGGCGCCCTGGCGCTCGGTGCGGTACTCGACGCGGCCGCCCTTGAACTCGGTGACGGCCTTGCCGACGTCGGTGGTGACCGTGCCCGTCTTCGGGTTCGGCATCAGGCCGCGGGGGCCGAGGGCCCGACCGAGCCGGGCGACCTGGGCCATCAGGTCGGGCGTGGCGATGGCCACGTCGAAGTCCATCATCCCGCCCTCGACCTGGGCGACCAGATCGTCGGCGCCCACGTAGTCGGCGCCCGCGGCGCGGGCCTCGGCGGCGTAGTCACCGGCGGCGAACACGGCCACGCGGGCCGTCTTGCCGGTGCCGGCGGGCAACGAGACCGTGCCGCGGACCTGCTGGTCGGGCTTGCGGGGGTCGACGCCGAGCTGGATCGCCACCTCCACGGTCTCGTCGAACTTCGACGACGCCAGGCTGCGCACCAGCTCCAGGGCTTCGTTCACACCGTGGAGGGCGACCTTGTCGTAGCGACGCGAGGCGTCGTTGTACTTCTTCCCGTGCTGCGCCATGTCGGCTCCCTCATCTTTCTCTCGTGCCCGGGGTGAGGTGGCCCGCGGGACTTGGGGTTTCAGACGATCTTGACGCCCATCGAGCGGGCGGTGCCGGCGACCTGCAGCTTGGCGGCCTCGATGTCGTTGGCGTTGAGGTCGGGCATCTTGGTCTTGGCGATCTCTTCGATCTGGGCCTGCGTGATCGACCCCGCCTGCTCCTTGCCGGGGTTCTGCGAGCCCTTGTCCAGCCCGATGGCGCTGCGGATGAGCACCGCGGTGGGCGGGGTCTTGAGGACGAACGTGAACGTCCGGTCCTCGAAGATGGTGATCTCGACGGGGACGATCGTCCCCTTCTGCGCCTCGGTGGCGGCGTTGTACGCCTTGCAGAAGTCCATGATCGCCACGCCGTGGGGGCCGAGGGCGGTGCCGACCGGCGGCGCCGGCGTGGCGGCACCCGCGGGGATCTGGATCTTCACGACAGCGGCGACGCGCTTCTTGGCCATGACAGTTGGTTCCTGTTCCTACGTGACGACTAGAGCTTCGCCACTTCGGCGAACTCGAGCTCGACCGGGGTCTCCCGGCCGAAGATGTTGACCAGCACCTTGACCTTCAGCTGGTCCTCGTTGATCTCGGCGATCTGGCCGGAGAAGTCGGCGAAGGGGCCGGTCTTGACGCGGACGCTCTCGCCCACCTCGTACTCCAGCTTCGGGCGCTGGCGCTTGGCCGCGCCACCGGCGGCGCCCTCGGTGTCGTCCTCCTCGGGGAGGGTGAGGGCAGCCTCGACGTCGCGGCGCGAGAGCGGCACGGGCTTGCCGCCGGTGCCGACGAAGCCGGTGACACCGGGCGTGTTGCGGATGACGTCCCAGCTGTGGTCGTCGAGGAAGCACCGGATGTAGAGGTACCCGGGGTAGACCTTCTTCTGGACGACGACCTTCTTGCCGTTCTTGAACTCGATGACGTCTTCCATCGGGATGACGACCTCGAAGATCGAGTCCTCCATGTTCATCGAGCTGATGCGGCTCTCGATGTTGGACTTGACCTTCTTCTCGTAGCCCGACTGCGTGTGCACCACGTACCAGGAGCCGGGGCGCTCGTAGGGGCTCTCGCGCTTCGGGCGCGGCGCCTCGACCGCCTCCTCCTCGAGGAGGTCCTCGGCGTCGATGACGACGTCGGCGGTGCCGGCGAGGACGTCGAGGTCGTCGCCGGCGGTCACGTCCTGCGCTTCGATGTCGTCGGGTTCGTCGGTGAGGTCGCTCATGTCGCTCATTTGTCGAAGAGGAAGAAGACGGACTTGGCGAAGACGTAGTCGAGTCCGAAGATGAGCGACGTCAGCACCACGAGGGCGAAGAGCACCACGCCGGAGAGCCGCAGCGTCTCCTCGCGAGACGGCCACGCGACCTTGCGCAGCTCGGAGCGGACCTCCCGCACGAACTGGACCGCCCCGATGCGCTCGCGGGCCGCCCGTCGCGGCGCGGCGTCGCGGGAGGGCCGCGCCTGCTCGCCGTCCGGGCCCAGCTGGCCCTGACGCTGCAGCATTCGCTTCGTCTCTCGGTTCATCGCCATGGTCGTGGTTCCCAGGAGAAGGTTCGGGGTGGAGCAGGGCAGGAGGGACTCGAACCCCCAACCGCCGGTTTTGGAGACCGGTGCTCTACCAATTGAGCTACTGCCCTCCGAGCGCGGTCGGGGCCGGTCCACGATACACGTGTCCCGGGCCGCCGCCCCAGCCGAGGCGTAGTGTGCCAGGCATGCGCATGCGGTCCGTCCTCGTCGCTCTGGTCGCCGTCGCCGCCCTCGCCGGGTGCGGGAGCAGCTCCGGATCCACGAAGGCCTCGTCCTCGGCCTCGACCACCACCGCGAAGACCAGCGCCACCGTGGGCGCCAGCGCCTTCACCAGCGAGCGGTGCGCCAAGGCGATCCAGTCGATGGCCGACATCGCGGCGAAGATGCCCCAGGCGATCACCGGTCAGGCCGGCGACCTGAAGCAGTCGGTCCAGGCGCTCCAGGACATGGCGAACGCGGCGCCGAGCGAGATCCGGGCGGACATGAAGGTCGTCGTCGACGCCTACAGCGCGTTCGTGACCGTCATCGCCGACGCCCACCTCTCGTCGGGATCGCAGCCCTCGGCGGACGCCATGCAGAAGCTGGAGGAGGCGTCGAAGAGCGTCGACACCGACCAGGTCCGGGCCGCGTCGCAGCGGGTGCAGGACTGGTTCCAGAACAAGTGCGGGAAGTGACCGCGGCGTAACTGCTAACCGGCGAGACGCATCCGGCGGCGGGAGACGAGCACCAGGGCGGCCGCGCCGCCGGCCATGCCGGCGACGGCGACGCCGCCGATGTAGGCGAGCTTCCGGCCGCGGAGGGCCGAGCGGACGGCCGAGCGCTCGCCGGCGGCTTCGATCGACACGAGGATGTCGCTCACCAGGCCCGGGGCGGGGGTCAGGACCTCCGTGCGCAACGTGCGCAGTGCCCGCAGCAGCTTGCGGTACTGGGCCAGCTCGGCCTGGCAGCGCAGGCAGGACTGCACGTGGGCCTGGGCCGTGGGCTCCACGAGGTGCCCACCTTCGGCCGCCGCCAGGTGGTCGGCCAGCTCCTCACACCGCATGGGCCTCGTCCTCCTCGCCAGGGAGCGGGAACAACCGCTCGCGCAGCTGCCGGCGGGCCCGGTGCAGGCGCACCTTGGCCGCCGATTCCGAGATCCCCAGCTCGGCGGCGATCGCCTCGTGGGGCAGGTCGTAGATGTCGCGCAGGACCACGACCGCTCGGAGGCGCGGGGGCAACCCCTCGAGGGCGTCGGTCAGCTGGTTGCGGAGGTTGGTGGCCTCGGCCTGGGCCGACGGGTCGTGCTCCGGGGCGAGGTCCTCGAGCGGCGCATCGTCGAACAGCTCGTCGTGGCGGTGGCGCTTGCGCCGCCCGAGCTGGTTGGCGGCGCAGTTGGCCGTGATCCGGTAGAGCCACGTCGAGAACTGGGCGTCCCCGCGGAACTTCCCGATGCTCTTGTAGGCCCGGAGGTAGGTCTCCTGCACCACGTCCCTTGCGTCCTCTTCGTTCCCGGTGAGCCGGAAGGCGAGCGTGTAGGTGTCCGCCGTCGTGGCGCGCACGAGCGCCTCGAAGGCCGACCGGTCACCGCCGCGAGCGGCCGTGACCAGACCACCAAGCTCGTCTGGCATCACCCGTCTGACCGGGCGAGGGACCAGAGGGTTACGTGGTTCAGCGAGTCTCTTTGTGGATCGTGTGCTGGCGGTCCCAGCGGCAGTACTTCTTCATCTCGATGCGCTCGCGGTCGTTCTGCTTGTTCTTCATCGTGATGTAGTTGCGCCGCTTGCAGGTCTCGCAGGCGAGGGTGACCTGCACCCGCTTCTCGTTCTTGCTGGCCATCGTTCGGTCCTCGCTCGCTTGTTGCTTGATGATCTTGGTGACGCGGCCGGAGGCCACGGTGC
>Ga0070671_100004592_pt1 | contig 10941 bp, 9 predicted proteins | sample KBSS73metaG_FD_65341 | JGI IMG/M metagenome (GOLD analysis project Ga0070671, IMG submission 65341) | Switchgrass rhizosphere microbial communities from Kellogg Biological Station, Michigan, USA - KBS S7-3 metaG | ecosystem: Host-associated > Plants > Roots > Rhizosphere > Soil ... | reverse complement strand
GACGATCGGCCAAATCAACCTGTACCAGTTCGTGAACCCGCAAGGCTTGAACAACCTTGGCGGCGCGCTCTACCAACAGACCGACGCCAGCGGCCAGCCGATCGAAAGCAAGCCGAACAGCGACGGCGCCGGCAAGCTCGAGCAGAACTTCCTTGAATCGAGCAACGTCGATCCGGTGAAAGAACTGGTCACGCTGATCAAAACCCAACGCAGCTTCGAACTGAACAGCCAGGCAATCCAGACCGCCGACCAGGCGCTGCAGACGATTGGCAACCTCCGCAGGTCGTAACCTGTTTAGCCGCGAGCTTGCTCGCGGAGGACACTCACATGGCGCAAAACCACAACGAAAACAGCAAGCTGATCCTTCTCGTCCTCATGCTGGCGGTGCTGGCGCAACTCGCCAGCGTCCGCATCGCCCACGGCGAAGCTTTCCTGCCCGACGACCCGCTCACCCGCGGCCTGACTGTCGAGCTGCGGCCGAGCGCGACGGTGATGGGTGGCGAAATTCGCCTTCGCCAGATCGCCCGCTGGGGCGCGGCCGACAAGAGCGCGCTCGACCCGATCGGCGAACTGGTCGTCGCCCGCTTCGGCAATGGAATGGCGTTCGCGACGGTGAGCCTGAGCGATGTCAAAGCCCTGCTCCGCGACGCCGGCGTGAACGTGGCGACGATGAACTTCGTCGGCACGATTGAATGCCAGGTGAACCGCACCGACGCCCAACTCGCATCGGCCGACACGATGGATCAGTACAGTGTCGCCGCCAATACCGTTGCCTTGCCCGCGGCCGCACCGGCTACCCCGAAAACTGCTCCGGAATCTGAAAAACCAGGCGTCGATGTCGCCGCGGCGGTCACACCTGATGGCGCGTACCGCACACTCCGCCAAGCCTTGGCGCAGGATTTGGGGCAGCGGCTGAACATCCCGGTCGAAGACCTCGAAATCGCCTACCGCCCGCAGGATGAAGCCAATCTTCGCCTAAGCGAGCCGCACGTCGCGTTCGATATCCAGCCCCAGCGCGCCGGCCAACTCGGCGATGTGAGCTGGAACGTCAATATCGTGAGCAACAGCGCCACGAAGCGCCTGTTCATCCGCGCTACGGCTCGCGCGTGGCGGCAGCAGACGGTTGTGAGCAAGCCGCTGGCGACGAAACAACTCATCACTGAAAACGACGTGACGACCAGCCGCAAGCTTGTCGATTCTCTGCCGACCGACACGGTGCTTTCACACGATCAGGTCGTCGGCCAGATGGCTTCGCGGGATATGAAGGCCGGCGCGATTGTGACGGCGCATCTGGTCGATCCCGTCCAACTCGTTCGCGGCGGGCAGTTTGTCACCATGACCACCGGCACCGGCGGGGTGAACGTCAAGACCGTCGTCCGCGCCATGGAGCCCGGCACGCTCGGCCAGACCATCTCTGTGCGGAACGACGTCACCAAAGAACAGTTCAGCGCCACCGTCACCGGCGAACAGCAAGTCGCCTTGGCCGGTACCTAATTCACGAAAAGGGAGTTGTAGAAGCCCATGACGCGCCCCATCGCCATAACCATCGCCGTTGCCAGTCTGAGCCACTTCGCGCACGCCCAGAATTACCCGTCGCCGCCGCAGCGCACGGTATCGAGCCAGGCCGCCCAGGATCGCGGCGGTCCGCCGCCGAACGTCGGCGAATTGATGCGCCAAAGCGGCGGCTCGCTCTACCGCGCCAGCGCTCAAATGGCCAACGACCCCCGCATGGTCAAGCCGGCCGATGCCAGCTACTTCGCTATTCCCGATCCGCTACCCAAGACCCTGGTGAAGCACGATCTGGTGACGATCGTCGTCAACGAAGAGAGCGAAACCAGCAGTGAAGGCACGAGCGATCTGAAGAAGGATGCCGGCGTCGACGCCAAGATCGCACAGTTCCCCTCCATCAATTGGAGCAACTTCGCGCTGAAAAACACCATCGGCAGCATTGCGCCAGAGATCAACATCACCGGCAGCCGCAACAGCAAAGGCCAAGGCACCGTCGACCGGAAGGACAGCTTCACCGCCCGCATTCAGGCGGAAGTGGTGGACGTGAAGCCGAACGGCACACTGATTCTGCAGGCCCGCAAGCGCATCGTCACCGATGAGGAGCAGCAGTTGTTCGTCCTCACCGGCGTCTGCCGCGTGCAGGACATCACCCCCGACAACACCGTGCTGAGCACGCAGTTGTACGACCTGGAATTGCAGAAAAAGAACAGCGGTTCGCTGCGCGATACGACCAAGCGCGGCTGGGTGCCGCGCATCCTGGATTGGGTGAATCCGTTCTAAGAGAGATTATCGGACACAAAGTTTCACCGGCCGCCCCTTCAACGACCGATAAATCTTTTCGATGCGTAAGCCGATCGCCACTGCCGCCCTGTTCGTCCTGATGCTGGCGGGTTCGGTTCGCGCCGCCCGCATCGGCGATATCACGCGGCTGAGCAACGAACGCACTAACGTCGTCGTCGGCATGGGCCTGGTGTACGGTCTTAAGGGCACCGGCGACGCCGGCGATTATGCCCCGGCCACCCGGATGCTGGCGCAGGCGCTGTCGAAGTTCAACAACACGACCAACGTCCTCGATCTGAAAGCCACCAAGAACGTGGCGATCGTCCAACTGCAGGCCGTGCTGCCGGCAACGGGCGCGCATGACGGCGACCATATCGACGTCTACGTGCACAGCGCCGGCTCTGCTTCGTCGTTGCTGAACGGCACGGTGATGGTGACGCCGCTGCAATACCTTTCGCCCGGTAAAGGCCCGCCGGTGCTAATCGGCTTCGCCAGCGGTAAGCTCAAGATCGAAGACCCCAGCACGCCCACCACCGGCGTCATCACCGGCGGATTTGTCGTCGAAGGCGATTACCCCAACGGCGAAATCCAGAACAACACCTTCCGCCTCATCATCGACGACCCCTCGGCCAGCTGGACCACCGCCAGCAACATCGCCAAGATCATTAATGATAGCGAAGACGGCCAAAACTGGGCCTGGGCAACGGGCGAGAAGGAAGTGATCGTCCGTATCCCTCCCAGCGAGCAGGCGCATCCCGATGCGTTCATCAGCCGGGTGCAACGGCTGCCCGTGCCGCTGATTCCGAGTGAGGCGCGGGTGATGGTGAACGAGCGCACCGGCACGCTGGTCATCACCGGCGACGTCGAAATCTCCCCCGTCGTCATCAGCCACCGCGGCCTGACGATCAGCACCGTGACCCCAACTCCGCCGCCGTCGTTGCGCTCGCCGATCGTGAAATCGACCGACGTCGTTGCCCTCGACACCGCCAGCGCCGGCGGGGCGAAACTGCAGGATCTGATCAACGCTCTCGATCAACTCAAGGTGCCGATCCAGGACCGCATCGACATCATCAAAGAGCTTTACAAGACTGGGAAGCTCCACGCGAAGCTGATCGTGGAGTGAGGGAATAAGTTGTCAGTTGTCAGTTGTTAGGAAGAAGCGTTCCCGGTTTTCCCTAGCAACTAACAACTACCCACTAACAACTTATTCATTCCTGGCACAGCCGTTGCTTTATCGGACATAGAGAAACGTATGACGCTTGCAACCGCGAAAATTCACCCCGAATCCGCACTTGCCTCCCTGGGCGGCAAGGTTCCCGCGCAGGCCGCGACGAAAGTGAACGCAGCATTTGCGCGTGCAGCCGATGCGCTGACAGCGGGCGCGGCAGCATCGAAGCCAAAGGATACGCAAGTCGAAACCCAAGTTCGCAAATGGGTCGGCCAGACGTTCTATGGAACGCTGCTGAAGCAGATGCGCGACAGCCCATTCAAAAGCGAAATGTTCGACGGCGGCCGCGGCGGCGAGGCGTTCTCGCAATTGTTCGATCAGCGCATCGCCGATCACATGACGCGCGGCGTGGGCAGCAAGATCGTCCGCCCGATGGTGAAAAAGATTCTCAGCACGCCGAAAGAGGCATCGCTGAACTACCGCAAGCACAAGGCCGCAACGAGCGCAGCCACACAGGAGTCGTCGGATGTCCGCACCGATCGCCGAGCTTGATAAATTGCTAGGCCAGATCGTCGCCGAGCACTGGACGCTGCTCGGCGGGCTGCACGACCACGTCGAGGCGATGAAGACGTTCCGCATCGACGCCGTCAGCGCCGCCACCGACGTTGTCGAGGCTTCGCGCGTGCGCATCGTGATGCACGAGACACGCCGCAAGAACCTGCTGCTGCAGATCGCCCGGCTCTACAAAATCCCCGCGACGGCCACGCTTCGCCAGATCGCCGATGCCGCGCCGGAATACCGGGCCGTGCTGATGAAGCGGCGTGATGAGCTGCGCGAGGTAACGTCGGCAATCGCCTCAAAAACCAATATTTCTTCTCGCGTTGCCGGGGCATTGCTCGGGCATTTGAACACCGTCGTCCGCATCGTCGCCGGGGCGATGCAGCAGCGGACGGGTTACACCAAGCAAGGGATGCGGGCCGTCAACGCGCGCATCGGCATGATCGAGGCGGTTGGATAAGCCATGTCGTTGATGAGCGCACTCAACATCGGCTCGACCGCGCTGGCCGTGAATCAGGCGGCGATTCAGACGACGGGCAATAACATTGCCAACGTCGGCAACGCCGATTACACGCGCCAAACCGTCACGCTCACCGACGCCAACGATTCAAAGATCGGCCCGGGGCAATTCGTCGGCAACGGCGTGGAACTCACCGGCATCGCCCGACAGATCGATGAAGCGTTGCAAAGCCGCCTGCAAAGCGCGACCAGCGACAGCGAAAGCTCCTCTACGCAGCAGGATTGGCTCAGCCGCGTGCAGTCGGTGTTCAACGAGTTAAGCGATTCGGATCTGTCGACCAAGCTCAGCACCTTCTACAACGCCTGGTCAGACTTGGCGAACAAGCCGCAGGACACCGGCCTACGCCAGGTGGTGGTGCAGGACGGCCAGGCCGTGACGGATTGGTTCCACCAGATCAACGACAACCTTAGTTCGCTGCGAACGGATCTGACAACGCAGGTGACGGGTCTGGCCGGTCAGGCCGACGATCTGGCATCGCAGATCGCGGATTTCAACAGCAAAATCGTGTCGGCCGAATCGGGCGGGTTGTCGGCCCAGGCGAACAGCCTGCGCGACCAGCGCGATGCGGCCATCAAGTCGCTTTCGAACCTGATGGATGTGAAGACGGTCGAGCAGCCCAACGGCGTGACCGATGTCTACGTCGGCAGCGAGCCGCTCGTCACCGAAACCCGCTCCAACGGCGTGACGACCAAATCCGTCACCGACGCCACAGGCCACCAGGAAATCAGCGTTATTTTTAAGAATAATGGCGGGGCACTTAAAATCACCTCCGGCCAGCTCGGTGCGCTCGGCAAGGTGGCGCAGACGCTTGACAGCACCGATGACCAGGTCGACCAGCTCGCCAGCAGCCTCAGCTACGAGCTCAACAAGGTCCACAGCAGCGGCCAAGGCTTGGAAGGGCAGACCTCGATCATCGGCGCGACCACTGTCAACGATCCGACAGCGTCGCTCGCCAGCACGAAGAGCGGCCTGAAGCAGACGCCCAGCAACGGCAGCTTCGTCGTCCACGTCAAAAACACAAAAACCGGCCTGGAAACAAGCACGCTGGTGAAGGTCGACATCGAAGGCAAGCCGACGGACACGAGCCTCAACAGCCTGATCACCCAGCTCGACGGCATCGACGGCGTGACGGCCGTCAACAACGGCGGGCGGTTGCAGATCAGCGCCGACGACGCGCCGGCCACGGAGTTGACGTTCTCGCAGGATAGCTCCGGCGTGCTCGCCTCGCTCGGCGTCAACACGTTCTTCACCGGCGCCAACGCCAAAGACATCAACCTCAACCAGACGGTGGTGAACAACCCGAATCTGGTCGCCGCCTCGCAAAATGGCGACAGCGCCGACAACGGCACCGCCAAAGCGATCGCCAATCTCGAAACCACCAGCGTCAAAAGCCTCGGCGGATCGACGATGGAGGACAGCTATCAGTCGCTCATCAACGGCCTGGCCAGCAAGGCGGCGACGGCGTCGAGCGATGCCACCGCCTCGCAGGCCGTCGTCGATACGCTCGCCAATCAGCGCGAAGCGATCAGCGGCGTCAGCATGGATGAAGAGGCCGTCAACCTCATGAAGTATCAGCGGGCCTATCAGGGTGCGGCGAGGCTCATCACGGTCGTGAACGACATGATGACGACGCTCATGGGCATGGCCACCTAACGGATGCGATTGTTGGATTAATCATCATGGCCGTCCTTCCGCTCAATCTCGCTCGGGTCAGTAACAACCTGCGGTCGAACATCGCGCTCAGCCAGATCAACACGACTGAGACGCAGCTAACCAACATCCAGAACCAGTTGACGACCGGCAAGATCGTCAACCAGCCCAGCGACAACCCCGGCAGCGCCGCGCTGATCCAGGAAATCGACAAAACGCTCGAAAAACGCGACGCTTACTCGTCCAACCTCGACAGCGCTTCGACGAACCTGGCCGAGGTGGATACCACGCTTGGCAGCGTCACTGATCTGCTGAACCAGGCGCAAACGCTCGCCTCGGCCAACGTCGGCGACCAGGTGACGGCCGACGATCGGGCGGCGGCGGCGGCGCAGGTGAAGAGCATTTACGATCAGTTGCTGCAGATCGGCAACACCAGCTTCAACGGCAGTTACATCTTCGGCGGATCGAAGCAGGACAAGGCCCCGTTTGTCGAAACCGACGGCGGCGTGCAGTTCGTCGGATCCTCGAAAATCCTTTCCAACGATGTCGACGAATCGAGCCAGGCCGCCTTCCAGGTGGATGGCGCGCAGGTGTGGGGGGCTCTGTCGAGCCAGGTCGAAAGCGCCAACGATCTCACGCCGGCCGTGACCACGGATACGCGACTGAGCGATTTGCGCGGCGCGACCGGCAACGGCGTGACGGCCAGCGTCATCACAGTCAGCAATGGGGCCACATCGGCGAAAGTCGATCTCAGCAATGCCGACACGCTCGGCGACGTGGTCGACGCGATCAACAACGCGGCGGTGGGCGGCGTGACGGCATCGCTATCGGCCAACGGGATCCAGCTCAACGATGCGGCGGGTGAAGACCTTACGGTCACCGACAGCGACGGCGGCTCGACAGCGGCCGACCTGGGCATCCTGACGCAGACCTCGCCCGGCGCGGGCGTAGGCGTTGCCGGAATTGCGGTAAAGCCCAACATTACGGCACTCACCAAGCTTTCCGACCTGAACGGCGGGGCCGGCATTGATCTGACCGGCTTCACCGTCACCAATGGCGGGAAGACCAAGAATATCGATCTGACGTCGGCCACCACGGTTCAGGACATGCTTAACGCCGTCAACGGCAGCGGCACCGGCGTGCAGATGCAGGTCAAATCCGACGGCAGCGGCTTCCAACTGCTCAACGCCACGCAAGGCCCGGATATGTCGATCTCCGAGAACGGCGGCACGACAGCCACCGATCTCGGGCTGCGCAGCTTCTCGCCCACTACGGCGTTGAAAGACCTGAACGGCGGCAAAGGCGTCGACGTGAAGGACGGCGCCGATTTCTCGATCAAAGACTCGGCCGGCACGTTGTTCGATGTGGATCTGGCGGATACCGATTCGACGGTTCAGGATGTGATCAACAAGATCAACACCGCTTCGACGTCCGCCGGCGCGGGTGTGACCGCCAGCTTCGCGACCACCGGCAACGGCATCATTCTCACCGACGCAAGCGGCGGCGGTGGGACAATGGCCGTCACTGCCAAGAATGATTCCACCGCAGCCAAAGACCTTGGCATTGATCAGCCGGCCAGTGGCGGGGTGATCACCGGGAAAGACGTCAACCCGGTCGAAGCCAGCGGAATTTACGCGAACATTCAAAAGTTGGTCACCGCCATGAACGGCAACGACCAGCAAGGCATGACCGCCGCGGCCGAGGCGCTGCAGGGCGATTACCAGCGGGTCGTGAACATCCACGGCGGCGTAGGCGCCCAGAGCCAGGCGATCCAAAGCCGCCAAAGCGCGCTGGCTGACTCCAACGTCTCGACGAAAGCGTTGCTCTCCAAGCTGCAGGATACCGATTTCGCCACCGCGGCGATCCAATATTCGACGCTGCAAACCGCGTTGCAGGCCAGCATGCAGACGACCGGAAAAATTTTGGATTTATCGCTTTTAAATTTCCTGTCGTAGCACGCTCTGGCACGGCCATTGCCATGAGAGTGTTAAGGAATGCAAAAGGTCCGAAAAATGGCTGAAAAGCAGGGTCAGGCGCAACAAATGCTGCGCGAGGGGCGCAAAGGTTGCGGTGCTCGATCCGGGGATGTGAACAGGGTGTGGAAAAGCGGTGTGGAACGCCGCGAGAAAATGCAGCGTGGTATCGGGCCGGACGCCCGCACGCGACGGTGTCACGGGGTTCGTGACATCGGCAACAGAAGATGGCCGCTGGCGATGATCGGGTGACCTGATCCCCGCCGGCAAGCGCAGTCGGCGGAGATTCGCCTGCGTGCCAAAGGTTGGACCCTTGCTCATCAGGGATCGATGAGAAATGCCGGGCTTCCCGGCGAGTTCGAAATGGAGTTCGATTATGGAGATCGTTAGCTCTCGCTTCGGTGTGCTCAGTGTCGACGACCAGCGCATCATCACCTTCACCAAAGGCCTGCTCGGCTTTCCGGGGAAGAGCCGATTCGCGCTGATCCAGACCAATGAAGAAAACTACTTCTTCTGGCTACAGAGCGTTGAGGATCCGAACCTGGCTTTCGTGGTGACCGATCCTTCGACTTTCTTCAAGGATTACGAAGTCCCGCTGCGTGAAGAGACGCAGTTGGAACTCGAACTGACCGATCCGGAAGCCGCCCAGGTGCTGGTGATCTGCAACAAGGTCGGCGACTGGCTCACGGGCAATCTGCTCGGGCCGATCGTGGTCAACGTTGCTCTTCAGCTGGCCACCCAGGTGGTGCTGACGGAGAAGAAGTGGACGACGCGTCAGCCGCTGCTGCAGCTCCGGTCTGAACCGCTTGCCAAATCCGCTTGAAAACCGCGGTTTTCCGCAAGCGTTCGTGCCGAAATTCCAATCACGGCCGGGTTAGAATTCACGGATGAATTCGCGCCCTGCCCGACGCGGTGTTGTATTGCCGCGCCGCTGTCGGGGAACCAACCAGAGTTGGAACCCCGCACCAGGAAGGAGCCTGCAAATGTTAGTGCTATCGCGTCAGCGTGATGAGACCATCATGATCGGTGACGACATCGAAGTCACCGTGGTCGACATCCGGGGCGACAAAGTCCGACTGGGCATCAGTGCCCCGAAGGAAATCGCCGTCCACCGGAAAGAAGTTTACGAGGCGATCAAGCGCGAAAACCGCGCCGCCGCCGAAGTGAAACTCAAGCCGGAAGATATTCCGGGCTTGCCGAAGGGCCCAAAGCCACCCAGTGATCGGGGCGGCGAAAAAGGCAATTAAAGAGCGTCGATGATTTATCTCCAGGGGAAGTGTCAGCGGTAAGCGGCACCGGGATGCCGCGAGCCAAATCGGCGAAAGCCACGGACAAAGGATGTCCGTTCACAACAAATCAATCACGGAGGATTGATCTATGTCCCGTATCAACACCAACGTTGCGGCGCTGACTGCTCAGCGCAGCTTGAGCATGGCGACCGAGGCCGAGAACACGACGCTCCAGCGTCTGAGCACCGGCCTGAAAATCAACACCGGCGCCGACGATCCGGCAGGGCTGATCGCTTCTGAGACGCTTCGCAGCGAAATCAGCGGCATCAGCCAGTCGATCGACAACGGCCAGCGCGCCAGTAACGTCATTTCGACGGCCGACGCGTCGCTGTCGGAAGTCAGCTCGCTGCTGCTTAGCATCAAGAGCGTGATCATCCAGTCGGCCAACAGCGGTGCGCTGTCGCCGGATGAAATCAGCGCCAACCAGCTGCAGGTCGATTCGGCCATCCAGTCGATCACCCGCATCAGCAATACAACCAACTTCGCCGGGCAGCGCCTGATCGACGGCAGCCTCGATTACGTCACCAGCGGCGTCAGCGGCAGCGCTTTCACCGGCATCCAGATCAACCAGGCCAACTTCGGCACAGCGAAGAACATTCCGGTGAACGTCACCGTGGTGACCAGTGCCCAGCAAGGCCAACTGCAGTTCCGCGGCTCGGCCATCGCTCAGACGGTGACGCTGGAAATCAACGGCAACGATGGCGTCGACACGCTCACCTTCGCCAGCGGCACTACCGCGGTCGGGATTGCATCGGCAATCAATCGCAGCACCGACGTCACCGGCGTCCACGCCGCTTTGATCAACTCCGCCAACCCCGCCAGCGGCGTCACCTTCTCCAGCAACGGCTGGGGCAGTAAGTCATTCGTCTCAATCAAGGCCCAGAAGGGCACGTTCACGACGACCGATGTCACTGGCGCCGCCCATACCCGCGACACCGGCCGCGATGCAGCGGCGACCGTGGATGGGGCGTTGACGGTTGGCAATGGTCTGGACATCAAGCTCAGCACCTCGACGCTCGATATGGACCTGACGCTGGACAAGACGTTCGGCGCCGGCTCGACCAGCTTCAACATCACCGGCGGCGGGGCGTTGTTCCAGCTCGGCAGCAAGGTGACGGCCAGCCAGCAGGTGAACGTCGGTATCCAGTCGGTCGCCGCCAGCAAGCTCGGCAACAGCGACGATGGTTTCCTGAACGACCTGATCAGCGGCGGGGCGGCCAGCCTCACCGGTGGCAACGCCGCCAAGGCCAGCAAGATTCTCGAAGACGCCATCACCCAGGTCGCCAGCCTTCGCGGCCGGTTGGGCGCGTTCGAGAAGAACACCCTCAACACCAACACCAGCGCCCAGCAGACCGCGTTGGAAAACGTCACGGCCAGCGAAAGCGCCATCCGCGACACCGATTTTGCCCAGGCGACCGCCGAGCTGACGCGCGACCAGATCCTGACGCAGGCCGGCACCAGCGTGCTCGCCCAGGCGAACAGCACCCCGCAACA
>Ga0070671_100004589_pt1 | contig 10943 bp, 11 predicted proteins | sample KBSS73metaG_FD_65341 | JGI IMG/M metagenome (GOLD analysis project Ga0070671, IMG submission 65341) | Switchgrass rhizosphere microbial communities from Kellogg Biological Station, Michigan, USA - KBS S7-3 metaG | ecosystem: Host-associated > Plants > Roots > Rhizosphere > Soil ... | reverse complement strand
GGCCTCCTCGTGGGCCAGGGCGCGGGTGGCGTCCGCGGCCGCGCGCCGGGCCCACGCGACCGCAGGCGCGCGGTCCCCGGTCACGGCCACCGCGACCCGGTGCCGCGCGATGTCCGCCGAGACCTCCGCGAGCCCGTCGCGGTGCAGGTCCTCGAGTGCCTCGGCCGCGCGCAGGTGCAGCACGACCGCCTCCTGCAGCGGCGTCTGGGCGGCCAACACCGTGCGGACCAGGCCGTGCGCGAAGCGGAAGCGGCCGCCACCGGAGTCGGTCAGCAGGCCCGCGGAGAGCGCCGCGTCGACGGCGGGCAGGCAGCCGAGGACCGACTCGTCGAGCAGCCGCGAGACGACCGTGAGCTCGGCGTCCTCGGCCAGCAGCGACGCGGCCCGCAGCAGTCGTTGGGCGGGCGGGCCGAGCCTGCGGACCCGGGCCGCGATCAGCTCGCCGACGCTCCCCCGGTCGCCGGGCGCGCGGGCCAGCTCCCGCAGGAAGAGCGGGTTCCCCCCGCCCGCGCGGACGGCCCCCTCGACCTCACCCTCGTCGAGCGCCCGACCGTGGGCCCGGACCAGCGCCGCCGCGGCCGGGTCGGACAGTCCACCGAGGCCCAGCCGGTCCGCCGCGGGACCGCCGGTGAGCTCCGGCCCGATCCGCGCCCAGCCCGCGCCCGCCTCGCCGCTCCGCCGGGTCGCACAACAGACCAGGCCTCGGCACCCCGGATCCCGCAGCAACCCGCGGAGCAGCGACAACGAGGCCTCGTCCGCCCACTGCACGTCGTCGATCACGAGCAGGCAGTCACCCAGCACGTCCCGGAGCGCGGCGCGGAGGGCGAACCGGTCCTCGGACCCCTCGGGATCGACCTCGGGGGTCAGCTGCCGCCAGAGCGAGAGGGCCGGGCCGCCGTCCTCGGCGCCGTGGGACCAGCGAACGCGCGGCGCGGCGTCGGCGACGGCGCGCACCAACGCGGTCTTGCCGATCCCCGCCTCGCCCTCGACAAGCACGAACCGGGGCCCGGCGCCCGCGAGGAGACCGCGCAGGTCGGCGACCTCGGACTCGCGGCCGATCAGCCCGCTGGACACCCGAGGGAGCGTAGCCCTCGCGTGGCGGGATGATCCCCACCGATGAGTTCCCGGCGCACCGCCGGTCCACCCGCCGAGACCACACCCCGCGCTCCACGGAGGACACCATGAGCCGCCTGCTGATCACCACCGCCTTCGTCTCGCTCGACGGCGTCGTCGAGGCCCCCGGCGGCGAGCCCGGCCATCGTTCGTCGGGCTGGACGTTCAAGGACATCGCCGAGGACCCCGAGAGCTACGAGATGAAGGGCACCGAGCAGGACGAGGCCACCGCGATGCTGCTGGGCCGGGTGTCCTACCAGGCCTTCGCGCCGGTGTGGCCGGGCATGGACTTCTTCGCCGGGTACAACGCGATGCCGAAGTACGTCGTGTCCACCACGCTGGGCGAGGGCGATCTGGTGGACGACTGGGGCGAGACCACGCTGCTCCGCTCGCTGGACGAGGTCGCCGCGCTGAAGGAGACCGAGGGCGGCCCGATCATCGTGCACGGCAGCGCCACGCTGAACCGGAACCTGTCCGACGCCCGCCTGATCGACCGCTACCACCTGCTCGTCTTCCCGCTGCTGCTCGGCGCGGGCAAGCGGCTGTTCAGCGAGACCGACAAGGACAAGCAGATGCTCACCCTCGTCGAGAGCCGGGCCTACTCCAACGGCCTGCAGAAGCAGGTCTTCGACGTCCGCCGGTAGTCAGGCCAGCAGGTTCGCGGCGCCGACCGACAGCCCCACGGCGAGCAGCATCACGGCGAAGGCCCGGGTGAGCACGGTCCCCTCGAGGCGGTGGGCCACCCGGGTGGCGAGCACGGCACTCACGGCGGCGGCGAGGGTGAAGGCCCCCACGACGGGCCAGTCCAGGTGCGGCAGCGCCCCGGACCGCGAGGCCAGGGCCGACAGCGAGTTCAGCACGATGACCAACAAAGACGTCCCCGTCGCCTGGGGCAGCGGCATCCGCAGCACGAGGACGAGCGCGGGGACCGCGAGGAAGCCGCCACCCACCCCGAGGAAGCCGGTCAGGAAGCCCACGGCCGCCCCGCAGCCTACGATCCGGGCCGCGGCGGCCGCCGTTCCGAACGCTCGCGGGGGCAGGGGTAGGCCGGTGCGGTCGCCGCGGGAGTCCAGCAGCAGGGCCGCGGCAGCGAGCAGTGTCAGCCCGGCGAAGGCGAGCAGGAGGACCGGCTCGGCCACCGAGCGGTTGAGCACGGTCCCCAGCATGGTGGCGGGAATGCCCACCGCCCCGAGCGCGAGGCCGGTGCGCCATCGCACGCATCCCGACCGCAGTCGCACGAGCACCCCGACCACCGAGGTGATCCCGACGATCACCACGCTCCCGGTCGTCGCGTCCTGCGCGGACTGCCCCAGCACCATGACCAGCGCGGGGACGGTCAGGACTCCGCCGCCACCGCCGAGCCCGCCGATGACGACGCCCACCACCAGACCGAGGGCGACCGCGACGAGCGACACGGGGCGACTCTCCCATCTTTCGGGAACGTCCCCATAATGTACGGTCATTCAACGCGGGCAGGCAAGTGCGCCGCTCCAGAGCAGGGGAACTCAGAAGGGCACGCCCGCGGAGTGGGCGGCGCGGACGACGGCGCCGATCCGGGCGAACAGGCGGCGCAGGTGGCTGTGCATGGCGGACGTCCTCGAGCTGGTGCGGGTGGCGGGCGCAGGTGGCGCCGCCCCGACCCGGGACGACGCTACGAGGCCGGGCTACACAGCCGGTCGTCGATGGAGAGCTGGTCGGTCGCGAGCAGGCAGACGCAGTACGCCTGTCGCCGCGACGGACCCTCAGCACTCACGAGGTCAGTGCACCATCCACCGATCGGCGAGGCAACCCCTCATGCCACGCGGGCCGGATCGGGCTGCGCGGACCCTACGCCGCGCAGGACCGACGGCGCCGCGACCAGGCAGCCGAGCAGCACCAGGTCCACCACCACGGCCAGCCAGCCGATGTTCGCGATCCGGGAGACCGGGAAGGCCACCGCGCCCAGCACGATCCCGATCGCGCACCAGCGCGGCACGCGGTTCCAGAGGCCGATCCCGGCCAGCAGCAGGGTCAGCGGCCAGAGCAGCCCCAGCACCTTGAGGATCGCCGCGGCTCCGCTCGCGTCGATCAGGTCGAGGCCGCCGAGACCCACGGTGATCGTGTTGAACCCGTACCCGACGTTGCCCGCGACCCCCAGCATCCCGGTCAGGAGCACCGCGGGGGCGAGCCCGTCGAGCCAGGTCGCCACCCGCACGACCAGGAGCCCGCCGAGCGCCCCGCCGAGGATGTGCGCCACGGCGGCGGGCGGCGAGTCCCAGCCGAGGAGGGCGTAGAGGACGGACGACACCAGGGTGAGTCCGAGGGAGCCGGCGAGCGACAGGGTCAGCAGCCGGTCGAGGGCAGTGCCGGGGACGGTTCTCATGCCCGTCGACGCTAGGCACCCGCGCCCCGCGGCAGAACGTGACCACCCGCAGGATCCGCTGCGGGAAACCACAGGCCCGGGAGAGGTTCTCCCCCTCCCCAAGCGATCACCCACCTGGGATGCTGCGCCGATGACGCTCCACCGCCTGCTGACCGCCTGGGGCGTGGTCGCCGCGGTGGCGCTGGCCGTCGAGCTGGTGCGGGCGGACGTGCTCCGCACGCTGGGCACCTCGTGGTCGCTGTCGTTCGTGGTGACCGTCGCGTTCGGGATCTGGGCCTGCCGGGCCGAGCCCCACAACCGGGCGGCGGTCCGGCTGCTGCTGTTCGGCTGCGTCGCGCTGACCTGGCTCGCCGTGTCGGTCGAGATGATGGTCAGCGGCATGACGGTGACGCTCAACCTGATCGCCCAGACGCTGGGCCTGGCCATGGTCACCACCCAGGCGGGCGCGCTGGTGCGCTACCCGGACGGCAGGCCGCTGCTCGCCGCGGAGCGGTGGCTGGTCGGCGGGCTCGGTGCCGTCACGGTGCTGCTGCCGCCCGCGTTGCTGCTGACCCGGCCGCAGGTCGTCCCCACCTGGATCCTGCAGTTCAGCCGGGACTCCGACGGCCTGGTCCTGCCCGAGCTGCCCAGCCCCTGGTACGTGGGTGGTCCGGCCGGCCTCACGCAGTTCCTCGACGAGTCCCTGCTCGGCCTCGCCCCGCTGCTCGCCGTCGTCGTGCTGGCGCTGCGGTACCGGCGGCTCGACGCCGAGCAGCGCCCGCGGATGGCCTGGCCGGTCGTCGCCGCGCTCATCCTGGTGCTCGGTCTGGTGGTCAACGCGCTCGCCGAGGCCGGGGCGCTGCCCCACCTGGTCGGCGACGGCGTGCTGATCGCCTGCCACGTCCTGCTGCCCGCCGCGCTCGGGATCGGCATCGCCGCGCCGGGCCTGCTCGACGCCCTGGGCGCCGTCCGCCGCACCCTGCCGTTCGCCGTGTTGTCGCTGCTGATCCTCGGCACGTACGTCGCGGTCGCCGGCCTGCTCGGGATGACCGTCGGCGCGCAGAACCTGCAGGTCGCGGTGATCGTGGCGGTCGTCGCGGCACTGGCGCTCGAACCGCTGCGGCGCACGCTGCTGCAGCGCGTCCGGCGCCTCACCCTCGGCGACGAGATCTCCCGCGACGAGCTGCTGCTGCGGCTCGGCGACACCCTCGAACACACCCTCGACCGGCGCGCCCTCACCGAGTCCATCGCCGAGACCGCGATGGAGGGCCTCGGGGCGCAGTGGGTGCGGCTCGAGCCCGCCGACGCGCCCGCCGTGCAGGTCGGGCGTGCCCCGCGGCCGGGCGAGCGGCCCGCCGCGACCGCGCGGCTGCTGCACGGCCACGAGGACCTCGGCGCGATCTCCTGCGGCCCGGCGAGCGGCGGACGGGTGCGGGTCCAGCTCGAGACCCTCGCCCGGCAGGTCGCGATGGCCCTGACCAACGCCCGGCTGGCGGACGAGCTGAACGTCCGGCTCGCCGAGATCGAGGCCTCCCGACAGCGGCTCGTCACCGCCGAGGAGACCGCCCGCCGCCGCCTCGAACGGGACCTGCACGACGGCGCCCAGCAAGACCTCGCCGCCCTGCTCACCCGGATCGCGCTGGCGCGCAACCAGCTGGGCCGCGCGGACGTCGGGAAGCTCGACCGGACCCTGGAGACGCTGCAGACGGACGCGAGCGAGGCCATGCGTAACCTGCGCGAGCTGGTCTCCGGCATCCACGAGACGACGCTGGCGGACCAGGGCCTGGTCGCCGCCGTCGAGAGCCGGGCGGGGAAGTCCCCGATCCCGGTCGACGTCCACTGCGGGCCCGGTGTCCGGGACGGCAGGCTCGCCGCGGCCGTCGAGAGCACCGCGTTCTTCACCGTCTGCGAGGCGCTGGCCAACACGCTCAAGCACGGCGGCGCGCAGCGGGCGACCATCACCATGGTGCTCGACGAGGGCGCGCTGCGCATCGACGTCGCCGACGACGGGCGGGGCTTCGATCCCGACCGGGTCGACGGGTCCACCGGGCTGGTCGGGCTGCGGGACCGGATCGCCGCCGTGGGCGGGCGGATGGAGGTCCGGTCGGCACCCGGGAGCGGGACGACGCTGACCGCCGTCGTCCCGGCGGTCCCGTGACCCTGCGCGTGGTCGTCGCGGACGACCACTACCTGCTGCGGGAGGGTCTGCGCGCGCTGCTGACCGACGGCGGCGAGGTGGAGGTCTGCGCGACCGTCGACTCCGCGCCGGAGCTCGTCGCCGCCGTCGACCGGCTGGTCCCCGACGCCGTGATCACCGACATCCGGATGCCCGAGGGCACCGAGGGCATCGCGGCGGCGCACGAGATCCGCGGCAGGCACCCGTCGGTCGGCGTGGTGGTCCTGTCCCAGCACGCCGACGGCTCCTACGCCGAGGCGCTGCTCGCCCACGGCACGGACGGCCTGGCCTACCTGCTCAAGGAGCGGGTCGGCGACGTCGACGAGCTCATGCGCGCGCTCGGCGAGGTCGTCGCGGGCCGGACCGCCTTGGACACCCGGATCGTCGACGCGCTCATCGCGCGGCGGCGCGCCCGCACGCCGACCGCCCTCGACGCCCTGTCCGACCGGGAGCGCGCGGTGCTGCAGGAGATGGCCCGCGGCCTCACGAACTCCGGGATCGCGCGGACCCTGCACCTGTCCGAGTCCGCGGTGGAGAAGCACGTGGGCGCGATCTTCGCCAAGCTCGGCCACGAGCAGCCGGACACCCACCGCAGGGTGGCGGCGGTGGTCGCCTACCTGGGCACCAACCGGTGAATGGAGACGGCCGGGTCGGGGGTCGCCGTGGTGGTCAGGCTCGCCCAGCGCTCGCAGGCGCGCAGGAAGTCCCGGGCGGGCGGGCGGTCCTGGTCGGCCAGCCACAGCTCGCCGACGTCGCCGACGAGCCGGGGCAGCAGCGCGGCGAGGTCGTCCAGCCCGTCGTGGGCGTAGAGCACGTCGGCGGCGAGCACGAGGTCCCACGGCCCCGCCGCGAGCACGTCCGCGGGCTCGGCCCAGTCGCACACCGCGACCTCGAGCCGCAGGTCGTTGCGGTCGGCGTTGTAGGTCGCGAACTCCAGCGCCGCGGGCGCGTAGTCGGTGGCCAGCACCCGGGCCCCGCCCTGCGCGGCGGCGAGGCTCGGCAGGGCCAGCCCGCAACCGAGCTCCAGGACGCGCGCGCCCCGGACGTCCCGCCCGGCCACGGCCCCGGCGAGCTCGACCCCGCAGGGCCAGGGCTGCGCCCAGAAGGGCGGCTCCGGACCCTCGAGGCCGAAGTTGAGCCGGTAGATCAGGTCCATGGCGTCGTGGGGGTGGAGCAGCTCGATCCGGCCCGTCGCCAGATCGACGGCGCTGCGGCTGTGCCCGAGCAGGCCCTCGGGGACCTGCGGGGTCCCCGGCTCCTGGTCCGGGGCGCGGTCGTACGTGGTGAGTCCGCTGGTGGCGGAGGGCATGAGGTGATCCTCGGATTCCGGGCCGCGAGGCCCGTGTGGGGATGCGTCAGATCCGGTAGACGCCGGACGCCACGGGCCCGGCCGCCGACTCCTGCAGGTCGAACTCCACCCGGTCGTGCTCGCGCAGGCTCTGGCTGCCGCCCCCGTCGATCTGGCCGCGCTGCACAGGGACCTCGCGGCCGTCGTCGAGCACGATGACGCCCGCTCCGTGCTGCGGATCGAACCAGCGGACCGTTCCCTGGGGCATCGGCGACGGGCTCCTTCGAGTCCCGGCGGCGAGGTTCCGTCGGGCGGCCCGGGTGACCGCCTCGACCTCTGATGAGCATCCGACAGTACGCGCCTGTCCCGGCGGCGGGAGAGGCACAGTAGGCTGCTCTCTGAGGTCGTCGGTTTTCGATGTTCGTGTTTGCGCACGCTCGCGAGAACTTCAGGAGACGGTGCGGCACCCGGAGCCACAAGGGCGGCGGGGAGCATCGTCGGACCCACAGATCTTTAGGAGCAGGCGCATGGCACAGGGCACCGTGAAGTGGTTCAACGGCGAGAAGGGCTTCGGCTTCATCGAGCAGGACGGCGGCGGCGCCGACGTCTTCGTCCACTACTCGGAGATCGACAGCAGCGGCTTCCGCAGCCTGGACGAGGGCCAGCGCGTGGAGTTCGAGGTGGGCCAGGGCAAGAAGGGCCCGCAGGCCACCGGGGTCCGCGTCATCTGACACCCCGAACCGCGCCGATCGGCGCGGTTCAGGAGCCCGCCTCCCTCGTGGGGGCGGGCTCCTCGCGTCGGTGGGAGGCCTCCGCCGGTCGGGCGAGCTCCGCGAGCCTCGACACCGGAGGCCTCACCAGAAGTCGGTGAGCATCTCGGCGCCGCGCTTCGGGTCCTGCAGCATCCACCAGTGCCCCACGCCGCTCAGCCGGGCGACCCGGGCGCCGGCGGTGGCGGCGGCCTCGAGCCGCAGCTCCGCGCGCCCGACGACGACGTCCTCCTCCGCGACGACGGCCAGGCCGGGCCTGCGCGCCGCCGCGGCCAGGTCCCGGCCCAGCTCCGCCATCGCGGGCTGCGCGGCGGAGCGGTACAGGGCCAGGACGGCCCGGCCGGTCGCCTCGTCGTGCCCGGCGGCGACCCGCTCCGCGATCGGCCGCGGGAACCCCCGCCGGACCAGCGCCTCGGTCTCCTCTGCGGTCGACCCGAAGAACCGGGTGACGGCCTCCTCGCCCGCCCCGGGGGTCTGCCAGATCTGGGCGAGGTCGTGCCAGACGTAGTCCGGGTGCAGCGCCCCGACGGCGTCGCTCACCCAGCTGCGGAGCAGGTCCGGCCGGGTGATCGCGACCCCGAGCACGTGCAGCCCGCCCCAGTCGTGGCCCACCAGGTCGACGGGCTCGCCGATCGCCTCCAGCTCGCCGACCAGCCACTCCCGGTACTCGACCATGGTCGCGCCGAAGCCGTCGGGCAGCGGGGCGCCGAACCCGGGCGGCGACACGCACCGCACGTCGTCGCGGCCCAGCTCGGCCAGCAGCGGCTCCCAGATCGCCGCGGTCTCGGGGTTGCCGTGCACGAAGACGGCCGGGCTCATGCGGACACCCCCGCCGAGATCAGCCCGGCCGGCGGGACGGTCGGCTGCAGCACCGACTCCAGCAGCGCCTCGGACCGGAAGTGCTCGCCCGCCCGGTACTCCGGGTCGCGGACCATGTCGACGAACGCCTGCCTGCTCGGGTACCGGACCAACAGGACGGTGTCCCAGTCCTGGCCCTCCTCGGCGACCAGCGGCGGCCCGCCGTTGCCGAGGTAGAGCACCTCCACGCCGTAGCGCGCGCTGACTCCGGCCCTCAGGTGCTCGACGTAGCGCTGGTAGCTCTCCCGGCCGCCGTCCGGTCGGAAGCGCAGGAGGTTGAGCATCACGACCGGGCCCTCCGGGCCGTCGGTGAGGGTCTCCAGAACCGTCTCGTCGATCTCGATCATCGTTCCTCCGTCGTCCTCGCGATGACCCCACCGTCACATACTTGCTATGCACCACGCAAGTTCAGTTAGACTGCCGGCATGCCCCGAGCGACCCAGGCCGAACGCCGTGCACGGACCAGCGCGGCGCTGGTGCAGGCCGCCGCGGAGCTCGTCGTCGAGCAGGGGGTCCGGGCGGTCACCCTGGCCGCGGTCGGCGAACGGGCCGGGTACAGCCGCGGGATCGTGACGCACAGCTTCGGGACCCGCCAGGCCCTCCTCGAGACGCTGGCGCGGACCGCGCAGGTCGGGTTCGTCCCCGGCGTCGCGCACGAACCCGGCCTCGACCGGCTGCTCACGCTGATCGACGGCTACGTCGCCGCGCTGGGCCGGGAGGGCGTCGCGGGCCGGGCGTTCCTGGTGCTGTGGGCCGAGGCGGCCACCGCCCCGGAGCTGACGGAGATCTTCCGCGAGCGGGACGAGGGGTTCCGGGCGGACCTGCGCGCGGACGTCGCGGCGGGGATCGCCGAGGGCCGCGTCCGCGACGACCTCGACCCGCACGAGGTCGCGGTCGCCGTCCTCGGCCAGCTCCGCGGGATCGGCATCCAGCGGCTCGTCGATCCGGGGCAGGTGGACGTCGAGCGACTCCGGCACTCCGTCACCGCGCAGTGGCGGCGGGCGCTGGGGCCTTCGTGAGAGCCGCGCTGGAGCGCCCCCTGCCATGCTCCCCGCGTCGGGGGGGAAACGCCGACCGCCCGGGAACGGAGTAGTCAGGCATGGACACAGACGTACTGGTGGTCGGCGCGGGGCCGGTCGGGCTGACGGCGGCGTGCCAGCTGGCTCGCCTCGGCGTGCGGGTTCGCGTGGTCGATCTCCTCGCCCAGCCGACCACCGAGTCCCGGGCCGTGGGCGTGCACGCCCGCAGCCTGGAGATGCTGGCCGCGTTGGGTGTGCTGCCGCGGCTGGAGGCGCGCGGTCGCCGGATCGACGCGCTGGAGCTGGTCGACGGACGGACCGCCCGGACGCGGGCGCGGATGGGTCTGGGCGCGGCGCCCAGCAGGCATCCGTACGTGCTGGACATCCCGCAGCCGGATACCGAGGCGGTGCTCGCCGAGCGCGCCGCCGAGCTCGGGATCGTCGTGGAGCGCGGCGTGGAGCTGACCGCGCTGGAGCAGGAGGCGGGCGGCGTCGTCGTCACGCTGCGCTCCGCGGCGGGCGAGGAGACCGCGCGGGTGGGCTGGGTGGTGGGCGCCGACGGCGGCCACAGCCCCACCCGCCACCTGGTCGGCACGCAGTTGCAGGGCGGCTTTCACGGCCAGCACTTCGCGATGGCCGACGTCGACGTCGAGACCGCGCTGTCCCCCGACACCATCCGGATGTTCACCCACCCCGACGGCATGGGGATCCTGTTCCCGTTGGTGGGGGCCCGGGCGCGGATCATGTTCTTCGTTGCGGAGCCCGGCCCGCAGGACCCGACCCTGGCGGAGATCCAGGCGTTGGCCGACGCGCGGATGGGCGGGCGGGTGCGGGTGTCCCACCCGCGCTGGCTCACGTACTTCGAGGTCCACCACGCCCAGGTACCGCAGTACCGGCACGGGCGGGTCCTGCTCGCGGGCGACGCCGCGCACATCCACAGCCCGGCGGGCGCGCAGGGCATGAACACCGGGATCCAGGACGCCGCCAACCTGGGGTGGAAGCTCGCGCTCGTCGTCCGCGGTGCGCACGAGGACCTGCTAGACAGCTTCCACGCCGAGCGGCACCCGGTCGGCGCCGCGGTGGTGCGGCAGACCACGCTGCTGACGAACGTGGGCACCGCCTCGGGGCCGGAGGCGGCGGTGCGGGACGCGGCCCTGTTCGTCGTCGGGCACGTCCACCGGATCTCGGACGCCGCCGCCACGCGGATGGCCGAGCTGACCATCGCCTACCCGCACAGCACCCTGTCCGTGCAGCACGGCGGCGCGCTGCGAGCCGGGGACCACGCGCCCGACCCCGCCGGGCTCACCTCGGCCGACGGCACCCCGACCGCCGTCGAAGACCTGCTGGCGACCCCCGGGTTCCTGCTGCTCACCCGCGG